>Ga0111539_10007669_pt1 | contig 13789 bp, 10 predicted proteins | sample RhiMethybrSRZTD1_FD_79667 | JGI IMG/M metagenome (GOLD analysis project Ga0111539, IMG submission 79667) | Populus rhizosphere microbial communities from Tennessee, USA - Rhizosphere MetaG P. TD hybrid SRZTD1 (version 2) (version 2) | ecosystem: Host-associated > Plants > Roots > Rhizosphere >...
CTCCGTCAGGCCACGGGTCTGCCCGTCGCGAATGTGCGGTCGATGGAGGAGGTCGTCTCACGCGCGACGTCCCGTGAGCAATTCAACATGTGGCTGATGTCGATCTTCGGCGTCTCGGCGCTCGCCCTGGCGTCGATCGGCATCTATGGACTGATGGCCTACTCGGTTCAACAGCGGACGCAGGAGATCGGGATTCGCCTCGCGCTCGGCGCGCAGGGAACTCAACTCGAGAAAATGGTCGTGTTCCAGGGGCTGCGTCTTGCGGTCATCGGGATCGCGATCGGACTGGCCGCGGCCTTTGCGCTCGCGCGGGTGATCGCGACGCTCCTGTTCGGCGTCACCACCCGCGATCCGCTGGTCTTCGTCGGCGTTCCCGTGCTGCTCACGGCGGTCGCGATTCTGGCCGTCTGGATTCCGGCGCGGCGCGCCGGCCGGATTGATCCGGTCATCGCGCTCCGCGACGCGTAACAGGGGAATCAGCCTCTTTTCTCAGTGCTCGCGGGGCCACCCCCGCTCGCGCGCGCTCCGGCGCTCGCGGACTCGCTATCCTCGCGCGTGCCGCGGGCGCTCCTCACGATATGCTTGAACTCGGGGCCTATATGTCTGCCGCAAATGTAACGATGTCCGCTCTTGCTGTGCTGTGGCTGGCTTTCGCGCCACAGACGATTCCGCCGCCCACTACACAAACGCCGCCGCCCAAACCGCCGCCGACGCAAACGACGCCGCCGGCCACGCAGACGCCGCCGCCCAAGCCGCAAACACCCGCGCCAAAGCCTGGCGGGACGTCGACGGGCTCGTCCGCGGCGACCGCTAAAGCTGCTGCGCAGGTGGACCTGCTGGTCACGACACCCGCCGGCATGACGATTCCGGGCGCCACGGTGAAGGCCGAAGGACCCGTCTCACGCCAGGCCACGACCGGCGCCGACGGCCACGTGATTTTTCAGAACGTGACGGCGGGCACGTACCGGTTTCGCATCGAGCACGACTCGTTCGTGACGCTCGAAAAAGAAGTCGTCGTCTCCGGCGGCAGCCGCACGACGGCGCAAGCGGCGCTGACAGCCGAAACCAAGCCGGCCGCCGCGGCTGCTCCGCCGCCGCCTGCACCGACGGCGCCTCCGGCAGCCCCCAAGCTCACGCCGGGTCAACCGCGCATCCTCTCGCTCACCGACCTGGCCGAACAACTTCTCCGCGAGCAGCAACCGATTGCCGAACGCGCGCTTGGCTGTTCGGGCGCGACGTCGAGCCGCCTGATTCGGATCCGCGAGTCGCTGGAAGCGCATACGCACGCCGACGCCGACGAACTGATTTATGTCGTCGCGGGCGATGCGACGCTCAAGCTGGGAGACAAGGAACAGAACATCGCGCCCGGCTGGTTCAGCATCGTCCCGAGGGGGATGAGTCATTCGTTGACCAGACGCGGCAGGAATCCGGTTCTCATCCTGTCGGCGACCTCAGGGCCGCCTTGTCAATGACGTTGATAAGTCTGGAAGCTGGAAAGCCTGAAAGTCTGAGAGCCTGAAAGCTCTTGCTCCCAGGCTTTCAAGCTTCCCGGCTTCCAGGCGTCCTCGACTGAGGTCACGAGTCACCCGAACGCCGCGCATTCTCCAGAAACACTGCAGAGTATTTTGAAATTCCGGCTGGCATCGGCATTGCTCTTTCAGCTCCTGCCAGGCGCTGAAGGAGTACCATGCGACGCATTTTCAGCGCGGCGGCCTTGGCCGTCGCAACCCTCGTCGTGCCGGCTGCGGCACGCGCGCAGAGTCCCGGCAACCTTCAAGTTCAAGGATTCGGCGGGATCACCGTTCGCGGCTCGAGCACGTCTGAAGCGTTCGGCGGCAACATCGCCGTGCCGCTGACGGACAACATCCAGGTCGTCGGCGAGGGCGGACGGATCAACGACATCATGTCCCCGACCATCGCGTCGCTGCTCGACTTCACGCCGATCGACATGCGGCTCTCAGCCACGTACGCCGCAGGCGGCGTGCGCGTGCTGACATCCTCACGGTCGCCCGTCCGCCCGTACGGTGAAGCGACAATCGGGATCGCCCGCCTGCGCACGGGCTTCGGCGGCCCCGAAGCAGACGAGTATCCCTACGTGAACATCGCGCTGCAGTATCTCGATTCGACTCAACCGATACTCGGTCTCGGCGGCGGCCTGATGATTCAGGGCGGACACGTGGTCGTCGACGTCGGCTATCGCTTCAACAAGATTTCAGGCGGCAACGTCGTGCAGTCGGTGCTCACCGGCGGCGACTTCGATGTGCATCAATTCCGGTTTGGCGTTGGAGTGCGATTCTAGAAAAGCCTGAAAGCCCGAAAGCCCGAAAGCTCGAAAGCCCTGATAAAGCCTGGGAGCAAGATCTTTCCGGCTTTCCAGCTTTCGGGCTTCCCAGCTCCCCGCCTCCGAGCCTCCCTCAGCTAGACTGTCTCGAGAGGTTTCATCATGACTCGCATCCTGACCGTCATTTCTCTCGGGCTCATGCTTGCGGTAGCTACAGCTGTGGCATCGGCAAAAGGCGGCGCGCAGGCGGCGCTGCCGACTCTCGATCAAGTCCTCGACAAGTACATCACCGCGAGCGGCGGTCGCGCGGCCCTGGAGAAGATCACGTCCTCTCAGGCGAAGGGCACGATTGACATCCCGGACGCGAATCTCAGCGGCACCATCGAGCTGATTCAGAAAGCGCCCAATCTCGCATCGACCGTCGTCGAGCTTCCCGGTGTCGGGCGCCAGCGTGACGTGTTCGACGGCACGACTGGATGGACCGAGGATCCGATGAACGGCGTACGGGACAAGAGCGGGGTCGAGCTGGCCGAAGCCAAACGCGCCGCGATCTTCGGCCGCGAGCTCAAGTTGAAAACGCTCTATCAGACAATGACCGTCAAGGGGCGGGAGCAGGTGGGCGGCCGCGACGCGATCGTCGTAGAAGCCGTGCCGGCCGAGGGCAGCCCGGTGAAGATGTCCTTCGACGCCGAGAACGGTCTGCTGGTCAAGCAAACCGGCACGCGACAGACGCCCCAGGGACCGCTCGAGGTGACGGTGACGTTGGAGAACTATCGCGCCGTGGACGGCGTCCAGCACGCGTTCACGATCCGACAATCGACGAGCATGTTCACCGCGGTCATCCAGCTGAACGAGATCAAGCACAACGTGCCGATCGACGACGCGGTATTCAAGAAATCGTAACTACTTTCGAATCACTCGTTCCAGCACGTCGACGAGGTCGGTGGATTCGGATCCCGTCGTCGCTAGACTGACGACGCGGCCGTCCCGATCGAGCAGAAAATACGTCGGGAAGCTGAGAATTCGCAGCCGCTTCTCGACCAGATCCTTCACGCTGTCCGGTCGCGCACTCGTCCACGGGATGTCGTGCGCCTTGAGGAACGCCTGAACTTTGTCGTGGACGCCCGGCGCGATCTCGCCGTGTTCGTAATCGATGCCGACGATTTCGAAGCCGCGATCGCGAAACCGCGCATATGCCGCCTTGAGCGTCGGGATCTCGGCGATGCACGGACCGCACCACGTGCCCCAGAAATCGAGGAGCACGTACTTGCCCTTGAACTCGGACAGCTTCCGCGCGCGGCCGGTGAAGTCGGTGAACGCGAAGTCCGGCATCGGCTCGCCGGGACGGACTTCGATGAACAAGTACTCGTCGGCCGCGTGCTCGCGCAGGACGAACGATCGTGCGCTGAAGTCGGCCGACTCGAAGGACACATAGTGATCGCCGACGTGGAACATCACGCGGTCCCCGATGGCGAACATCGCTTCAGCTCCGGATAGCCCGGCGAGATCGATTTGGCCGTCGCCATTCGCGTCGACGGCGATCGTCCCCCGCCGGATCTCGACTGCTCGGGTGCCGACATCGAACGGAAGCGAGATGAGCGTTCGGCGGCCGCCGATGTCCGCATAGCCCTCCGCCCGGAACGCACCGGCGAACTGCAGAAAGTGCTGGACGGCTCCGACGACGCGACAGCGGAAAGGAATCGTGGGATCGCCTGGATTGAGCGGCGGGAGGTCGACGGTTATTTCCCGCGGGGGAATAGGCTGCGCCGCCGTCCCGTACTCGAACCGTTCACGTTCGGCAAACCGCCCGTCGCGATTCACGTCAACGAAGAGCAGCGTCCCGGCCTTCGTCTCGACGAAGGCCACGGCGAGTCCATCCGGTGCGCCCGGGGGTCGGAACTGCGGCGTCTTCGCGGTGAACACGCGATCGTCTTCGTCGACACCAGGCAAATCGCGGGACGTGGACAGCCTCAGCTCGATCAGCGCCAGCCCTCCGCTCGTGAGTTTCTCGTTGAATGTCCCGCTGATGAATTTCGGCGCGGGATTCTGGACGCCGGCGGCGAGCGCAAGACAGGTCCAGATCTGGAGCAGGCGAATCATGTCGGCCTTCAGATGCTCCGGCTATCGTACGCCCAATGCAGTGCTGCCTGCCGCTGCTTTCGCCGGCACTCGAGATCGCCACTGTCGCAGTTCTTTCGAATCGCCGTCATGTGCCGGCGGATGGCGCGCCATCGCCGAATCTGCCGGGCGTCGTCTGCGCTCCGCCGGCCCATGAAGTACCGGCAGTACCACTGGAACCAGCCTCGGGGATCCTGAGGCCGGATCCACCCCTTGCGGCGCCACTCCGCCAGCGTCTGCGAGGCGTTGATGCCGAAATAGTTGAGTCGTGCGTCATGTCTGGCCGCGCAGAGCTTCGCGTGGGTGAACCAGCTGGGTGGAAACTCCCGGCGGCAATCGGTCATGTACTTTCCACCGAACACGCCAAGGCGAAGCATCTGCTTCGGCGTCAGCTCAGGCGTGAAAGCGGGCGCGAAATTCCGGCCGACCGGCTCTGTCCGGTAATACACGTACCCGCGCTGCATCTTGTCGTTGACGATGACTTTCTTCCGCATTGATGAGGCGTTGAGGCTCTGAGCTTTTCCGGCTTTCAGGCTTTCAGGCTTTCGAGCTTTCCAGCTCTCCGGCTTTCGAGCTTTCCAGCTCTCCGGCTTTCCGGCTTTCCGGCTTTCCGGCTCCGTCAGCGCGAGCTCCTCTCCACTTTCCACACGTTCGATTCGATCTGCTGCGCGCCGTAGTACAGCATCCGGCCGTCCGGGGCGACGGCGAACGACTCTCCGGCGGCCGGCAGCGGCAGCTTCACAGGAATCACTCGTCGAGCCTTCGTCGCGATGTCGGCGATGACGAGCTCGCTGTCGGTCGTGAAGTAGATCACGCGACGGCTGTCGGGCAGAAACGGCACGATCCAAATTCCGCGGTCGCGGCTGAGGAGAAGCGGCTTGTCGTCGACGAGGTCATAGACCGCGACGCCGGACGGGCCGCCCGAGCCAGCCACCCACGCTCCGGACAGATAACGGCCATCCTTCGACACGACGGATGGCGCAATCGCGCCGCCGTCGACTTCCGTGTTCGGCAACTTCTGCGCACGCTCACGCTGAGCCGGAAATGGCGGCTTCAGAAAGAACGCCTCGTCGGCCAGCCCGCGGAAAAACAACCGGCCATCAGTCGGGGACATGACGCCGTACAGCATGCCCTCGGCGCCGGCGATCAGCTTCGTCAGCCCGCTGCCGTCGGGGCGAATCGACCAGATCCCGTACTGCCCGTCGCGATTCGAATAGAACGTCAGCGCCTTCCCGTCGGGATTCCACTGCGGGACGCGATCACGCGCCGCATCGTCGGTGAGCCTCCGGAGATCCGTGCCGTCCCGCCGCATCACGAACAGATCTTCCTGGCGCTCGCCCTGGTTGTGCAGGGCGATCCACGCGCCGTCCGGCGAGACGCTCTCCGGAGACAGCACGCCGGTACGCGTGACCAGGACGTGCGGCTCACCCGCCCGTTCGGTTTGCGGATCGAACGGAATCGCGGCCGGATTGACGGATTGAATCTGGGATCGAAACAGGAGCGTCCGTCCATCAGCCGAGAAGCTCGGCAGATCCATGCTGGCTTCAACGCCGGTCGTCACAGACTCCGGCTCGCCGGCGGGCCGCCCGTTCGCTTCGTCCATCGCGATGCGCCAGAGTGCCATCGCCCCGCCGCGGTCGCTGGCGAAATACAGGAACCTGCCGTCGGGCGACCAGACGGGCGCCCAGTCCAGCGCGACGTCGTTGGTGACCGCCACGCGATCGCTGCCGTCGGCGGCGACCGTGAAAAGATCACGCTGTCCGCCGGTGTTCGACCAGCCGGCGATCCGGCGGCCGGATGGCGACCAGGCCGGTTGCACCGCATCGCCGTCGCTGATCTTTCGGGGCGAACCACCCGAGACATCGACAATCCACAGCGTGCTGGTCCCCGCACGGTCGTACGGCACGACGACGTCTTCGCTCGCGAACGCGATCTGCTTGCCGTCCGGTGACCACGTGGGATTGGCGCCAAAGTCCGTGAGCCGCCGTTCGGACTCCCCCGTCGCGCCGGCCAGGAAGATGCCGCCGTCGATATCGGACTCGTTGAACGCGATGAGCCGGCCGTCTGGCGAGAACCTCGGCCAGACCTCTTGACGCGCCGGATCGCCGGCGACGAGCAGCGGATTGCGACCGCCCACGCGCTGCACGTAGACGTCCCACGATCCGCGACTGCGGCTGACGAACGTGAACGATCCGCCGTCCGGAGAGATGTTCGGCATCGTTTCCTGACCGGCCAGATCGGTAAGCTGTGTGAAGCGATCCCATCGAGCTTCGGTCACGATCCGGGGCCGGCCCCACCACCAACTAGCGGCAGCGCCGATCAAGAGCAACGCGAGCCCGGCGACGAGCGTTCCAGCACCGAGAAACTTCGACGCGCGAACCGGCGCGGGCGCTGCGACGGCGGCAGACGCGCCCGACGACGTCGACGCGGCTGCCGAGCCCGACAGCGACGTCAGCGCGAAAATCACATCACGCGCGGTCTGAAATCGCTCCTCAGGATTCTTCTCGAGACAATGCTGGACGATGCGGTCGAGCGCAGGCGTGAGATCGGCGCGAGATCCGGACAACTCCGGCGCATCTTCGCGCAGAATCGCCGACATCGTGTCGGCAGCCGTGTCGCGCTGGAAGAGGCGGCGGCCGGAGAGCATCTCGTAGAGTACGCAGCCGAGCGCGAACAGATCGGCTCTCACATCCACGGCGCCGGCTCGCACTTGCTCGGGCGCCATGTAGCCGACTGTACCGAGCACGGTCCCCGGATCGGTGCGGGCGATGGTCTGCGTCGCGCCCGATCCGGTCGGCGCCACCGTTGATCGCGCGAGGCCGAAGTCGAGGATCTTCACCTGCCCGTCGCGGAGCAGAAAGATGTTTTCGGGTTTGAGGTCGCGATGGATCAGCCCCTTGCCGTGCGCCGCCGAGAGCCCGCGCGCGACCTGCGTCGCCACGTCGACGGCCTTCCGGACCGGCAGCGGACCCGGCGCCAGGTGGTCGCGGAGCGTCTCCCCCTCGAGCAGTTCCATGACCACGAAGAGGTGATCATCGTGAACGCCGAATTCGTGAATCGCGAGGACGTTGGGATGCGACAGCGACGCCACGGCCTGGGCCTCGCGCTCGAACCGCGCGCGGCGCTCGACGTCGGCGGCAAACGACTGCGGCAGGACTTTGACGGCCACGTCGCGTCCGAGACGCGTATCGCGCGCGCGGTACACCTCCCCCATTCCGCCTGCGCCAATTGCTGAAGTGATTTCGTAGGAACCGAGCCGCGTGCCCGCGTCGAGAGCCATGCACCGACGATTCTATGCGGGCTTTCAGGCCTTCAGGCTCTCGAGCTTTCCGGTCTCCAGCTTACTGTGCTCTCAACACAATGACCGGATCGATCCTGAGCGCCCGGCGCGATGGGATCCAGGTCGCGAGCGCGCCGGCGGCGAGAATGATCGCGACCGGCGTCGCGAACGCGATCCATAGCGGATCCATCATCCCGCCGCCGCCACCGGCCGCGCGCGCGATGCGGCTCAGGACGAACGTGATGCCGATGCCCAGCACGGTACCGGCGACGATCAATCTGAGGCTGTGAGCCGCCACGACCCTCAACAGATCGGTCTGTGTCGCGCCGATGGCGATCCGCAGCGCCAGCTCCTTCGATCGGCGGGCGACCGCAAAGGCGAGCACGCCGTAGATCCCGGCTGACGTCAGCAGCATGCCGATCGCGACGAGCGGCATCAGCGGCGCCGTGCCGACGACCATCTCCTGGCCGCCGATCGAGATGACTTGATCGATCGTCACGACGCGAGCGTCGTTGCCCGGCGTGGCGGTTTGCGCTTCGCGCCGGAGCGTCTCCACCAACGCAACCGGATCGTCCGACGCGCGTATCAGAAACGTCAGGTCGCGGCGCATCGGATCCGATGCCGCCAACGGGACAAAAAGCTTCGCCGCCCGATCGGGCGCCTGGAAGGAGCTGTTGGCGTAGTCGGCGACGATCCCGACGAGATCGTACGCGCGACCCTTGACGAAGACGCGCCGGCCGATCGGATTCTGATTGCCGAACAGCCGGCGCGCCAGCCACTCGCTGGCAACCGCGCTGCCGGAGGCGGAAGTTTCGCCGGCCGTGAAGACGCGGCCCGCCCGGAGCGGAACACCGAGCGTCGTGAAAAAGCCGGGACTCATCGAGGCGACCTGCGCGAGCACGGCCTGGGATCCGGCCTCGTCGAGGGCCACGGGCTCACGGGCACCGAACGCGCGGTACGGAACCGCGGTTGCAGCCGCGGCAAACGCCACTCCCGGAACGCGGCGGAGCGCGTTCAGGACTTCGTCGGGCTGCACGCCCTTGTCGTTCTGAACGCGCACCGTTGCAAGCGGGTGCGTGTTGAACCCTGGGTTGAATGACACGTGCCGGCGAAATCCGTCCACCATCGTCGTCGCGACGACCAGCAGCGCCACCGTCACGCTGGTCTCGATCACGACGAGGGCGTGACGCCAGCGCTGACGGACGCGATCCGAGGACCGCATCGCGCGCAAAGGATTGCCGTGCAGGCGCCGCGTCTCGAGCAACGCAGGACCGATGCCGGCGAGCGCACCGCAGGAAATCGCGATGAGGCCGGACACAACCAGGATCGACGGTGAAATGGACAGGTCGAACAAGCGTGCGGCCTCTCCCGCGTTTCTGATGACGATGCCGCGCAGCGCGTACGTGGTCGCGACGCCGAGCAGCCCGCCGGCGCCAGCGACGACGACCGACTCGGTCAGGAGCGCGCGGACGATGCGTCCGCGGCTGGCGCCGAGTGAAGCACGGATCGCAATTTCCTGTTCACGGGCCGTCCATTGCGCGATCACGAGAATTGCCACGTTCGCGCACGCGATCAACAGCGTCAGCAGCACCGCGGATCCCAGCAACCAGGGCAGCAGGATCGCCATGGAATGGCCTGCCGGCGTGCCGTTGATGCTCGAGACGCGCAGTTGACGCTGCCGTTCGGCGACAGGCAGGCTGCCCGCGTAGTTGTCCAGGCCCGGCTGGAGCTGCTGAGCGAGCTGATCGGCGGTCACGCCTTCGTGCCGCCGTGCCACGACCTCGAGGTCGAGATCGGTCGCGATTGCGGAGGGCTCCAATGGTGCCCAGATCGGCGAGTTCATCGACGAGAACCAGAACCGATCGGGCATGATGCCGGCCACGACGTACGGGTCATCAGCGATCCAGAAGACCTCGCCGACGACGTCCTGCCGCGCGTCGAACAACGTTTGCCACAAGCGATAACTGAGGAGCGCCGGCCGCGGACCGGCGGCGCTCGATGGAATCTCCGACAGCGATCGGCCCACGACAGGCCGCACGCCGAGGACGTCGAACAAGTCGCGTGTGATCCAACAGATCGGCGCCATGTCCTGCCGGTTCGCAGTCCGCACCGGTGCGACCCGCTCCAGGGTCGTCGCCGCCGCGATGGTCGCCTGGAGCGGCGCGCGCTGCCACGTCAGGAACAGCGCGCCGGGCACGGCATTGCCGAGGGGTCGAATCGGGTTCTCGGGCGATCCCACCTGGATCCGCGAGATCCGATCGGGCTGGCGGTACAGCAGCGGCGGCTTGGCGAACACGGCGTCGCGGATCAGCAGCGTCGCCGTCGTCGCACCGATGCCGCCGGCGAGAGAGATGACCGCGATGCCGGCGGCGACCGGGTATTTCGCGATACTCCTCACCGCGCCCCTGAGGTCCTGCCTGAGGTGGTCGAGCCAGAGGATCCGGCGCGATTCGAAAAAGCGTTCCCGCGCCGACGTCACGTTGCCAAAGGCCCGCCGCGCCGCGTCGCCGGCCTGCTCAGGCGGCAGTCCCTCTTCGATCAGGCGATCGGTTTCGAGCTCCAGGTGGGCGCGGATCTCATCGTCGAAATCCTGGTCGCCGCGATTCTGTGGAGCCATCTCGCGCCTCTCGGGTTGACATTCAACCTGAAGCATACGGATACTTAGGTCGAATGTCTATCCGAAAGCGCGCCGACCGGACGCACAGCGCGCACCTGCAGGGCACGCTGGATCTGCTGATCCTGCGGACGCTCATCTTCGGCCCGCAGCACGGCCAGGGCATCGCCCGGGCGATCAAGGCCGAATCCGAGAACGTGCTGATCGTCGATCACGGCTCGCTGTACCCGGCGCTGCAACGGCTCGAGGAGCGCGGGTTCATCGACGCCGAGTGGGGGACGTCGAGGAACAATCGGCGCGCGCGCTTCTACAAGCTCACGCGCCGGGGCCGCCGCGAGCTCGTGCACGAAGAAAGTGAATGGCGGAAGATCGCGTCCGCCATCATGAGGGTCTTGGGAAAAGAAAGTACCTAAGAAGCCCTGTCGGTTCCGGGGTTCCGCCCTTCGACTATCGCTCAGGGCGCCCCGAGCGAAGTCGAGGGGCGAGGTTCGTCGACGCTCGGAGCGCGGATTGGTTTCCAAATCCGCGCCGCAGTAGAGTGGGACATCCCCACTCCTGCGAGGCGGACCATGAAGTACCTGCTTCCAACGACGGCGTCGGTTCTGACGTCGCTCCTGCTGTGCTCATCTGCGCAGCAGTCAGCCCCGACACTCGAAGAGCTGAGGAGTGCAACGTACACGGGACTCAAGGGCACGCCGCGCTCGGTCACACTCGCGCAGGGGAAATGGGAGGACACCACCAATAAGGTGGCGGTGACCATCGCGAACAACATTCGAGCCACCGGCGACCTCGACGGCATCCCGCCCGACGACGCCGTGGTGATTCTCTCGGTGAATCAGGGCGGCTCAGGCGTCGTCTCATATCTGGCGGTCGTGGCGCGACGCGACGGGAAGATGGTCAACATCGCGACGGCGCCGATCGGCGATCGCGTGCAGATCCGGGGCATGCGAGTCGAAAACAAGCGCATCATGACCGAGGTCGTGCAGGCCGGATCGGACGACGCGATGTGCTGTCCGGGCGAACTGGCGTCGCGCGCCTGGGAGCTCACAGGCTCGACGCTCGATGAGCTGCCAGGTTCGGCGCCGACGTCACGGTTGTCGCTCGCCGTATTGGGCCACGACCCATGGGTCCTTCGATCGTGGGACTTCAGCGATCCGGCGCCGGCCTCCCCCGAAGTCACCTTGCAGTGGCGCGACGGCCGCCTCTCGGGCAAGTCAGGCTGTAACAGCTACTCGGCGCCGGCCACTCCAGGCGCTCAAGCCGGCGATGTCAAGGTCGGCGCCATGGCCGGCTCCCGCATGATGTGCGCTGACGCGGCGATGAAAGTGGAACGCCGGTTCACCGACCAGCTCCAGAAGGTCACGAGGTACGGCTTCATGCTCGGCCAGCTCGCGCTGACCTACCGCGTCAATGACCGGGTTGGCGTCATGCTGTTCGACAAGAAGTAGCGGTGGCTCGCGGACGGCGAGGGGCGGTCCTGTCGCGCTCAGAGGTCGCAACCAGGCGCGCTGAGATCGCGCGCCGCTCCGACTTCGCGCCACAGGACCGCCCCTCCCCGCCCGCTCGCGGGATCTCTAATTAGGTTCAGGGACGCGCGGACAATCGTGACAGGACACGTTTCCGGAAGGCCGTGTGATGCCGATCGCGGCCGACTCGGACTGACGCGATGCGCGAGAGGTCGAACCCGCGCCGCAGGGAGCGCAAGGATTGCCGTGCCACCTTCGCACATTGCGAAGTGGCGCGGCCAGCGTCAGTGCGCAATCCTGCGCGGACGGAGGCAGCGGGTTCGAGCGTCACGTCCGTGGAGGCCGCGATCGGCAACACACAGGCCTTCCGGTTCCCGGTACCTCAAGTGACCAGCGAGCGGGCCGGGTGGGTTGCCCTGCTGGGCGAAGTCGGAGCGGCGCGCGATCTGTGCGCGGCTGGTTGCGACTCTGAGCGAAGCAGGAAATCAATAACCGAAGACCCGCGAGCGGGCGGGGTGGGGTTGCCCTGCTGAGCGAAGTCGGAGCGGCGCGCGATCTGTGCGCGCCTGGTTGCGACTCTGAGCGAAGCAGGGCAACCCCACCCCGCCCGCGAGCCACCGCTATTCAGCCGCCGCGGCTCGCAGCGGACCGCGCAGCCAGAAGAAGATCGCGGCGGCGGAAATCTGCATCACGAGACCGAAGACGACAAGGGCGGTGAGGGATTGATCGTAGAGCCAGCCCATCGCGAGACTGCCGGCAAACCAGGCGACGCCGTAGACCGCGTTGAACACACCGAAGGCGGTGCCGCGCTTGTTCATCGACACGACCTGCGCGATGCCGGCGCGAAGTGTCGCATCCTGCACGCCGTGGCCCGCGGCCCAGCAGATGGCCGCGAGCACGGCTCCGGTGACGCCGCCCAGGAATCCGAGCGGCAGCGCCAGCATGGTGACGAGAATGCCGACGGCGAGCACGGTCAACCCGAAACGATCGAACAGCCGTCCGCACAGAAATGCCGTCAGGCCGACGACCCCCATCGCGACGGAATACAGCAGCGGGATGTACTGCGGCGCGAACATGCCCGCCTGGTCGACGTAGTGAAAACTCAGCAGACCCCAATCGACGAAGCCGCACGCGAGGAGCGCCGACGCGACGACGTACCACCAGAACACGCGCGTCAACGGCTGCGGCGGCTTCGGCTTCGGCGGCGTCTGCGGCACATGCCGGAACGTCCAGGCGAGCAGAATCGCCGACAGCGCAAACAGCGCGGGAATGCCGAGCAGGAGAAACGCTGGTCCGTAGCCCGTCACACGGGTCAGCGCGATCGCCATGAGCAGCGGGCCGACGACGGCGCCGATCTGATCCATGGCGGCGTGCAGGCCGAATCCGGTCCCGTGCCCGACGTGCTCGGTCGCCTCAGAAAGCAACACGTCGCGCGCGGGACCGCGAATCGCCTTCCCCGTCCGCTCGAGCACGACGAGCATCGTCGCCACCTGCCACGTACTCGCGAACGCGAGCGCAGGAATCGCAATCACGTTCACGCTGTAGCCGAGGATGGCGATGGCCCAGTAGGCGTGCGTCCGATCCGCGAGACGGCCGGAGAAGAAGCGCAGGCTCGCCGCCAGCATCTCGCCGAGCCCGGAGATGAAACCCACCTGAAACGCCGTCGCGCCGAGCGACTTCAGATACGGACCGCGAATGGCGTCCGCACCCTCGTAGGTCATGTCGGCGAACAGACTGACGATGCCGAGGCAAACGATGAAACGAAAGGCCGAGCGGCGATCGGCGGCGGAAACAGCGACGGATGATGCCACGCGTGACGATTCTATGAAACTTCGACGTTCGAACTTCGAAGTTCGAGGTTGGGCCTAATCAACAAGGACTCCGAGCGTCTCGAGCACCGCGAGCACGCCGAGCACGAGGAGCGCGGCCGTGCCCGCGTAGCGGACGACACGCGCGGAGACCCGCGACGCAATCCAGGTGCGCACGGCCGCACCGAGCGACGCGGCCAGGATCCCTTTCGTGACCATCGC
>Ga0111539_10007670_pt1 | contig 13785 bp, 13 predicted proteins | sample RhiMethybrSRZTD1_FD_79667 | JGI IMG/M metagenome (GOLD analysis project Ga0111539, IMG submission 79667) | Populus rhizosphere microbial communities from Tennessee, USA - Rhizosphere MetaG P. TD hybrid SRZTD1 (version 2) (version 2) | ecosystem: Host-associated > Plants > Roots > Rhizosphere >...
AAAGATGGCACGATGGGTGCCGTTGAGGAGCAGGTCATGCCGAACACCGTTCAGTTTCATCGAGTGCTGAGGGCCACACCCGACCGAGTCTACCGCGCGTTCATCGACCCCGATGCGATGGTCAAGTGGCTCCCACCAAACGGATTCACGGGCAAGGTCCATCATATGGATCCGAGGGTTGGCGGCACATACAAGATGTCGTTCACAAATTTCACCTCGGGCAAGAGCCACTCATTCGGTGGTGAGTATCTCGAGCTGGTCCCGAATCAGCGAGCTCGCTGGACCGACAAGTTCGACGATCCGAACCTGCCGGGTGAGATGAAGGTCACGGTGAACCTGAAGCAGGTGCTGGTCGGCACTGAGGTCAACATCGTGCAGGACGGGCTCCCGGATGCCATCCCGGTCGAGGCCTGCACCCTTGGGTGGCAGGAGTCGCTCACCCTGCTGGCGAAGCTTGTCGAGGCGGAGATTCCAGACTAACGCGGCTCGCGGTGCAGCGATCCCTCGTGTACGAGGGTGTAGCTGCCGATCGGGCGCTCCTCATCGCCATCATGCGCGGTGAGGAGGACCTCGACCTCCACCACCGGCAATTGACGGACCCAGGCCGCCGACAGGGCGTAAATGATCTCGCCGTGCGCGCCGGCGGCGAGCTGGCCTGTCGCGCGGATGACCTCAGTTCCGGCAACACGCTGTGTCAGCGTAAATTCGCTCGCGCCCCCAAAATCCGCGCGCAAACGCAGCGCCATCAACTCGTCGTCGTCCCACACCGCGCAGGGAACGATGGCACCCGGCGAGAGCGCGTAGGTCCGCACGCGCACGCCCTCGCGGGACAACTGATTGAGGACGGCGTCGGTGACCAAGCCACCGACCTCCGCAGAAGTGACTGCCGGCCGGATCGTGCGCACGAGTGCGTCGAATTCCGCGGCCCGCGCCGAGCATTCGGCACACGAGAAGAGATGTTCGTCGATCGCTGCTGCCGCGGATTCAGGTAGCTCACCGGCAGCGTAATCGGTCAGATCGGCAAGCGCGATCCGCTCGCATCCTGGAGCCGTCATGGCCGCACACCCGCGTCATCGGAACGCCGCGACGCTGTTGGCTGTCCCAGCACGCAGTCGCGCAGGCGCGCCATGGCTCGATGGCGGATCGCGCGAACCGCACCCGGCGAAATACCGAGATCCTCCGCGATCCGAGGTGCCTCACGATCGGCGTAGAACGTCAGCAACACGACGAGCCGGTCCCGCTCCGCGAGCGCGCGCAGGCACGCGGCGACGCGCCGCGCGTCGAGGGCCGCCATCGACGACGGAGCGGTCTGCATCGTCGTGTCGATGAATCGCGCGGCCAGCGCTTCCCGCCGCCACGCCATCCGGCGTTCGGACTGAACCATCATGCGGCTGGTCCCCAGGATGAACGATCCGATCTCCTCCGGCCGGCGTACCTCACCGGCGCGAAGGCGCTCGATGGTGAGCAGCAGCACCTCCTGTGCGAGGTCGTCGGCGGCCGCACCGCTCCGCAGGTGGCGGCGGCCGTACAACCGCACTCGCGGGGCGAAGCGGCGGTATAACTCGGCTTGCTCGGCATCCGTGGATCCCTGCCCGCCGAAAGCGATCCGGCGCGCAAGCGTTTCGTCGCTGACGGCCTCGAGCGTTGCGTCAAAAGGAGCGTCCGGCATCGGCCGGACGGTACTCAGGCTGCGTGCTGTGCGTCAACTGCGACCGCACCGAGGCGGTGTTGCAGCATATCGGCCGCGGCACGGAGCGCGCCGGCGCCGTCGCCAACGAAGGTCGATCCGTGCATGGCCGCAAGCACGCGCGGCTGCAGATCAGCGAGTTCGTTCAGCCGGCGTCGCGTGGCCGGCGTCAGCGGGACGTAATCCATCAACACGGGATGCTGCTGATACGCAGCCACTGCGGCATCCCATCGCCCCAGCACGTCAGCGGACGTGACCGGCTCGACGTCCCCAATCTGATGGAACAGGTCGGAGCAGAGGAGCACACCCGTTTTCTCTTCGAACAGCACCCCTGCGTCCCAGCCATGTGGCAAGTGCGGCGTCGGCACATACCGGTAGGTGTGTCCGCCCGTTTCGATCACCTCGCCCTTGGCGATCCCGCGCGGCGGACGAATGGCGAAGTCCTCGATGTTGACGGCGGCGCCCACCTGACTGCAGATCGCCTGGGCGCGCGGCGCGACCGTGAGCCACTCGTTCAGGGCCCCGCACTCGTCCACCTCGAAATGACTCCAACTGATCCAGCGCAACGCGGCCGGGTCGATCACCTGTGCAACCGCATCGCGAACTTCTGGAAACATTCGCCGCATGCCCGTATGGAACAGCAGCGGCTCGTCGTCCTTGATGAGAAAATGATTGAACTGCAGGTCGAACTGCGGCATATAAATCGAGACTCGGTACAAATCGGGTGCGATCTCGTCGATCCGGGCCATCGAACACCTCCTGGCGCGGTCCCTTTCGGCGCGTCCTGACAGGAAGTGCCACGAACGGGCCAGGTGTTACGCATCGGCCGTTCGTGTCCCTGGTCCAGGGGCCTTAGTGCCTGGTCCGTCCTTGGTCCCTCGTCCTTAGTCCCGCTGCGGCGCAACCGAGAAGCGAAGGACCTTGGACCACAGAACGGACTAAGGACCCAGAACGAAGGTCCAAGGACTCGCGCGACATCGATTTCAGAAGCGCGCTAGGCGCGCAATTGCACGATTCGAATGTGATTGCCGAACGGATCGCGTAAACCAACGTCGGTGCCGTACGGCTGCTCGACCGGCCCCTGCGTGAACTCGACGCCTTTGGCGACGAGCGTCTCATAGGTCTTTCGGCAGTCTTTGGTCGTGAACCCAAGCGTGAAACCGGATGCGCCCTTCGAGATGAGCTCGCGAACCTGCTCAGCCGCGCCAGAATCCATCGCGGGAGGCCCGGGTTTTTCGAGCAGGATGTCGCGTCCCGGCTGCCCCGGAACACGGACGGTCAACCAGCGCATGAACCCGAGGTCTTGATCGGCACTGACTTCGAGGCCCAGCTTGCCGACGTAAAAGTCCAGCGCTTCGTCCTGGTCGAAGACAAAGACGTGCGAGATGGTGATGGCGTTCAGCATGTGAGTGACTCCCTCCGAATCTGGAGTCACTCTAGCGCGCCTGCGATGCCCGCGCTTCTCCAAAACTGCTCGGTCGCGTCCATGCCATGACGAAACACGTCGGCACGGCGGCCACGTGCCCACGTTTGCGAAAAGCCGTTGGTGATTCGTGCACGATTGCGTGGAACGTCCGGCTGAAGGTGCCGAGGCTGCTGAAGCCGACATCGAAGCAGACATCCGTCACGCTACGATCGGTCGAGCGGAGGAAGAACATCGCCCGTTCGACGCGGCGCCGCTGCAGATAACGATGCGGCGTTTCACCGAAGGTCGCGCGGAAGGTTCGATTGAAATGCGCCTCGGACACCTGCGCGATCCGCGCGAGATGCGGGATGTCCAGCGGCTGCGCGAAGGCGCGATCCATCGCGTCTCGCGCGCGGAGCATCCGGCGATTGCACTCTTCTACTTTGGTCACCGAGTTCTATGTTATCGGGCCTTGACCCATGCGGCGAACGTCTTGGGCGCATCCATTGTCTTGAGCTCGTGCCAGGCCCTCACGGCGTCGGCGTGCGACGAGTTCTTGTTCGCCCGCATGAAGTCGGAGATGAAATTGATGTAGCGGCCGTGCTCGATGCGCAGCGGCCCCTGCTTCGTTTGGTTGAGCCGGATAGCTTCCTTGACCAGATCGCCGTACGTAATCCGCCGGCCGCTGCTGATCTGCGCCTCGCGCCAGCGGTTGAGCAAGTAGCGGGTGCCCGAGGCGCGCTTGAAACCAGGTTGGATCCTCGAGGCCTCCCGCTGGATGAAATCCTTTGTCTCTTTGCTGCTCGTGTAGTGAACGATCGGTAGATCAAGCCGGAGGCCCTTATCGACGTCTCGCGGACCAGATTTCACGAGCCCGCGCTTGACCAGGTTCCTGGATTGACCTGTCCGGATGAAGTGTGTGATCGCCTTCTCGAGTTCGTCCTTCCGCAGCTTGCTGGCCGAAGGAATTCCGATCGTCGTCGCGAACGCTCTCAGCTCGGTCGCGTACCAATAACCGTTCTCGAACTCCGTCTCGGTCATGGTCCTCCTCAGCCTGGTCCGCTTCGCCATGGGTTCACGTCTCCACTCAGTCCTTTCTGAGCGTTGCAATCGGATCGATGCGGGCCGCGCGGAGGGCTGGAATCGACACGGCGATCAGGCATGCCGTAGCGATGATGAGGGCGCTCGCGGCATACGCGACGGGATCGAAGACGTCGACCGAGTCGCCGATCTCGGCGGCGAGAGGTGTCGCCCTCAGCACGATCGCCACCGCCGCGGCGAGGCCGCTGCCGGCAGCGAGTCCGATCGCGACCGGGCGAAACGACTGTGTCAGCACCAGCCGCACGATGTGTGTGGTGATGGCGCCAAGCGCCATCCGCACACCGAAGTCCCTGGCCTGCTGCTCGACGAGATACGACAGCACGCTGAACAGACCAGACACCGTCAACACGAGCGCCAGTGCGCCCAGGACGATTGTGAGCCCGAAGGCGATCTGCAGCACGTACGTCTGCACTCCTGACGCCGTTCGCAGAGTCATGACGCCAAACGCGGGATCGAGGCCGGTGAGGCGTTCGAGCAGCGCGAGTCGCGCCTGCTCGGGGGTGCCCCGGACGCGCAGCCATAGCCACGTCCCCGGGATCTCGGCGCCGGTCGGCAAGTAGACACCCCGAAACCCGTCCAGCCCTGGATCGCGCACGACGCCGACCACCGTCAAGGTGCGCGCCGCGAGCGGCCGTCCGGCTGGCGCCGCAGGTGCCGGCGCCTCGAGGCGCACTTCCTGCCCGACACCGTTGCCGTTTGGCCAGAGCTGGCGCGCAAGGCTCTGCGACACGATGACAACGCCAGCGTCCACCGTTCGTTCCGCCGGCGTGAAGCCCCGCCCGCTCACGAGATCGAGACCAAGCACAGTGAAGTAATCGGAAGACACGGCGAGCTGATCGACCGACATTCTGCTCGGCGACACCGACGTTTCGATCGCTCCGCGCGTCGGGCGCGACGAAGCCGCCACCAGCGCCACCAACGGATCGGTCCGCAGGTCCTGGAGGATCGCAGCGCGGCGTGCTTCGGCCTCGATCGAGACCCGCAGTGTGTCGCTGATCCGTACGCCCGGATCACGCGTTGCGGCGGCGAACGCACCTCGTAAGAAGATGACGGCACAGATCAGGAGGAGTGCCGATGCGCCGACCTGCACGGCGATCAGCATGTGCCGTGCGCGGCGCGGACGCGCATCTTGCGTGACTTCACCCCGCATGGTTCGCACCACGTTGAGGCGGGTGGCCTGCAGCGCTGGTGCGAGGCCGAAGAACACGGTCGATACCACGGCGCCAGCCACCAGGAAGATCCGCACCCGCCAGTCCGCGGCAGGGGCGGCCAGGTTCAGCAGGCTTACGAACTGCACGAACTCCGGCGGTATCGTCGTCATCACCGCTGAAAGGGCGCTCTCGAGAAACACCTGCGCGACGAGAAGAGCGCCTGCGGCCGCCGCGAGCGCAAGCAGGAGGCTCTCGGTGAGCAACTGCCGGATGATGCGCCGGCGTGAGGCGCCAAGTGACAAGCGGATGCCGATCTCCCGCTGGCGCGCGACGCCGCGCGCGAGGAGCAGGTTGGCGACGTTCCGCGCACCCGATCGCCAGTATCAGTCCGAATGCGAAGAACAGCGGGACGAAGGACAGTTGCAACGCGACGTCATCGGTGGGCAGCGTGCCCTGCCGCGGCGTCAGCCGGACCGGCACGCGATTACCGGAGACCTTGTTGAACTCGGTTCGCCCCGACGCCCAGAGCGCAAGAGCAGCCGTGGCGGCTGTCCGCGACACGCCGGGCCTCAGCCGCCCAACGATTTCGACGGCGTTCTCATCGCGTCGTACAGCGTCATCACCGGGCTCTTCGACGAGCGCAAGTGCTGCCCAATAATCGGGCGGATTGATACGGAGCCCTCGAAAGCCGTCAGGCATGACGCCGACGATCTCATTCGGGGCGCCGTCTATCACCACACGGCGGCCGATGACGGCCGGATCGCCGCGGAACAGCTTGCGCCATCCCACGTCACTCAACACGATCCCCGGCTGCCCGCCACCCCGCTCGTCGTCTCCAGGTCGAAACGAACGTCCGAGCGCTGCCTCGACTCCTAGGACCTGGAAGAAGTTCGCGGTGACCAGGTTGGATCGCGCGAGACGGCTCTCGAGACGTGTGACGGCGTCCTGCATCGCAAAGGCATCCGTGAAGACGCTCGTCTCCCGGCGCATCGCCTCGTAGTCGCGCCGTGTGAACACGACATCCGGTCGATTGTCGGGTCCCGTCCACGGTCCCACCGCGACGGCAAACAGCTCGTTGGGGCTCTGCACGGCATCGACGCGGAGCAGGAAAAAGTTGTAGACCGAGAATACCGCCGCCACCAGGCCGAGCCCGAGCGTCACCGTCGCCACGATTGTGAGGGCGGCAAGCGGAGCACGACGAAGTGTGCGCAATGCGTAGAGGACGTCGCGCGTCAGGTCATCGACGAAGCCGGTTCCGCGAACGTCGCGGCACTGGTCGGCAGCAAGCGGCAACGATCCGAAACGCGCCCGCGCCAGCGTATGGGCATCGGCTGGGCTCAGGCCGGCGGCGATGTGCTTCTGGGTCTCGCGTGCGATGTGAAACGAGAGCTCCTCGTCGAGCTCGCGTTCGACGCGGCGCCGGACCACCAGCGCGCGAATCCGCAGGAACAGGTCGCGGAGGTTCATCGTTTCGCGCCCGCGTCGGAAACGGGGTGTGGCGCCATGGTGTCGAATGACGACACTAAGCTTTGTTGGTGTCGACTGTCAACACCAGGCTCACCGCGTTGAGTCGGTCCCTCCTGAGTCCATTCGTCCGGACCAAGGCCTTTCGCTACATCGATTTCAAAAACGCGCTAGCCGTCCCGCAGTACTTCGGTCGGATCGATCCGTGACGCACGGTGGGCCGGGAGCCAACCGGCGATCGCGCCGACCGCCGTCAGCGTGACCGCCGCACCCAGCAGTGTGACCGTGTCGCGCGGGTGGAGGTCGTAGAGGAGGCTCGCGATGAACTGCGATGACCAGAGGCTGACCGCCGTGCCGATGAGGACGCCGAGTGCAACGAGCGCGAATACGCGCACGAGCACGAGCCGTAAGATGCCCGCGGGCTCGGCCCCGAGCGCCATCCGAATGCCGATTTCGGCGCGTCGTCTCGTGACGGCGTACGAGGTCACGCCATAAAGACCGAGAGCGGCGAGCAGCAGGGCGAGTGCGCCGAAGAATCCCGCCAGCAGCGCAACCAGGCGCTCCTGCGTGAGCCATGCATCGATCCGCTCCTGCATCGGTCGGAAGGTAAACGTGAGATTACGGTCGACCGCCGTCAGTGCCGCCGCCACACGAGGGGCGAGCAGGGCCGGGGACCCCGCGGACGCACGAACGGCGATGTTGACGGTGGCCGTCACTTGCTGAGGCCCTCGAGCATCGCGTTGCGCAAGCGGTATGTAGACAGTCGGTCGCACTCCATCACGGACTGAGACGTACACCGCGTCATTCACGACTCCGACGATTGTCTTTGGTGGAGTCTCGACAAAAGTAACCGCTTCTCCTATCGGGTTCCGGTTGGGTAAGAACTTGCGCGCATATGCCTCGTTGACCAGCGCGACCGGAAGCGCCCCCGGAATATCCCTCTCGTCGATATCGCGCCCGGCGAGGACGGTCGTGCCGTACGTGGCGAGCCATCCCGGCGTGATCTGATTGAGCATCGTCATCCGTGAATTCCAGAAAGGCACCGGACCCGGTTCGGGTTGCGGGGGCGGCGCGCCCGGCAGGTCGATGAAGCCAAGGAGGCTGTTACCGCCGAGCGGCATGCCCATCGACGCACCTGCATGGGCGACGCCGGGAACGGCGGCGACAGCCGCGACGAGCTGGTGATAGAGAGGAACGCGATTACCCGGATCGGTCGACGCACGTGTGACGTCTACATTGACCGTGAGTACACGATCGCCATCGAATCCAAGTGGCAGCGTCACGAGCCGCTCGAACGTCCCCACCAAGAGCCCCGCCGCCACGATGAGCACCATCGACAGCGCCACCTGGGCGACGACGAGGCCGCTGGCGAGACGTGATCGCGCGTCACCCAGGGCGCCGCGACTCTGTTCCTTGAGCGCGTCGATCGGCGCGACGCTCGTTGCCCTGAATGCCGGCGCGGTCCCGAACAGCACGGCGGTCGCAGCCGCGATCGCTGCGGTGAATGCAAGCACGCGCCAGTCAAGCGAGAGATCCAGAGCCACGCGCGTGACTGACGTCGACAACTGCGCCACCAGCATCGGGCTCGCCCACTTCGCGAACACGAGTCCGACCGCTGCGCCGCTGCCGGCGAGAACGAGAGCCTCAACAAGCAGAAGCCGCACCAGACGCCAGCGTGTCGCTCCCAGGGCCAGCCGCAGGCTCAATTCGCGCCGGCGCGCCGTGGCCCGTGCGAGGAGCAGATTTGCGATGTTGCCGCAGGCAATCAGGAGGACCAGCCCGACGATGACCAGCGTCACCAGCAGCGGCTGTTCGTATCGTTGACGCAGTCGCGATGTGCCCAGGGATGCGGGAACGAGCGTGAATGGGTCCTTGAGGAACACTTGATCGGCGAGTCGGCGAAGCGCGGGGTCCTTGGCCTCCGGCGGAAGCGTTGCAGGCACGAGGGCCTCGCGGATCTGTGGCTGCACCGAGCGCAGAAGGCTGGTCGCCGTCTCCGCCGACTGTCCGGGCTTCAACCGGAGCATGATCGAGAGCCACACAGATGCCGCGTCGATGGCCGAGTCCTTGCCGCGAATCAACTGCTCCGCGGTGATTGGCAGTGCGATGTCGAATGACCGTCCGACCTCCGCACCGAAGAACTCGGGCGGTGTCACGCCGATGATGGTGAACGGGACGCGCTCGATGACAAGCGACGTTCCGATGACTTTGGCGTCGCCACCGAAACGGCGCTGCCACATCCCATAACTGATGACAGCCACGGGACCATCCGGTCCACCACCCCGCACATCGTCAGCGGCTGTAAACATGCGGCCGAGGAGCGCGGGCACGCCAAGCGTTGTGAAGAAATCGCCGCTGACATACGCGCCATCGACAGCCTCCACCTCTCCGCCGTTCGTCGAGAGATTCAGGCGATTCTCTGCACTGCCCCCCGACCACGCGACCGCGCCATCGAACAGCTGCGTTGAGCGCGTCCGCATCTCGTCCCAGAGCGCGTAGTCCCATGCCACTGTATTGCCGCGATTCTTCGTCGCGTCAGTCGAGAGGATCGCGAGACGTTCTGGTTCCGCGACCGGCAGCGTGCGGAGGAGCACGCTGTTGACGAGAGAAAAGATCGCGGTGTTCGCGCCGATGCCCAGGGCCAGTGAAAGAATCGCGACGCCCGTTACGATCGGAGAGGTGCGCAGCACGCGAACGGCGACTCGCACGTCCTGGACACCGTCGACAAGCCACGGGAATAGCTTGACGTCGCGGCTCTGTTCACGCAGCCGCAGACGATTGCCAAACGCGCGCCGGGCCTGGGCTTCCGCCTCCTTCGGAGACAGGCCTGCGGCGACGAGCTCGTCGATCCGGCATTCGAGATGGAAGGCGGCCTCCTCGTCCAGCGCGCCATCCACACTCGATGGCCGGAACGCATTCGTCAGGCGCGACAGCCAGGACATAGGGTGCCTCTATGCGTGCTTGAGCACGTGATTGACCGCCGTGGTGATCGATCGCCACCGCTCGCGCTCGACCTCGAGCTGTCGCCGTCCGGCCGCGGTGATCTCGTATGCGCGGGCACGGCGGTTGTGCTCCGTCGTGATCGTTTGCGCCTTGATCCAGCCCGCCTCCTCCATGCGGTGCAGCGCCGGATATAACGACCCCTCCTCCACACGGAGGACGTCCGACAGCTCATGGATGCGCGAGGTAATGGCGTAGCCGTGCAGCGGCCCCCGTCGCGCGAGGACATTCAGGACGAGGAGTGGCAAGGAACCTTGAAGCGTATCGGGGCGTGTCGTCATACCTTACTCAGCAAGCTCAGTATCATACTCAGCGAGCTTAGTATGAAGAACTATACCGACCAGGCGAATGACGTGTCAATGTGGATGGTACGTAGGGAGGGCTAAAAGGACGCAAATCGATCGCTTCCCCGCACACGATCAGGTCACGCGCAATGCGGCCAGAGGGTCCACCGTCATTGCGCGTCGTGCCGGAAAATAGCAGGCCGCCAAGGCAACGACTGTTAGCAGCAGAGAGACGGCCGTAAACGTCAACGGGTCGCTGGCGGTCACACCAAACAGCAGCGCCGAGCCCGCGCGTCCGAGCCACCACGCTCCCGCCAGCCCGAGGGCGAGACCGGTCAGGCATATCGTCAGCCCCTCGCCGATGATCATCCGGAAGATATCGCTGCTCTGAGCCCCGACTGCCATGCGCAGGCCGATTTCCTGCGTGCGCGTCGCGATGCAGTACTGGATCAGCCCGTAGATCCCGACAGCAGCCATCAGCAGCGCCACGATGGAGAAGCCGGTCAGCAGCGAGGTCTGAAAGCGACGCTGCGCGAGGTAGGTTCCGAGCTGCTGTTCCAACGGCGCCACTCCATAGACCGGCGCATTCTTCTCCACGCGACGCACAGCAGCGCGAATGTCTGCCGCCATCGTCAGCGGGTCGTCGACCGAAGTCCGTATGAAGAGGTCCACGCTGCGCGGAGGATTCTGCGCGAGCGAGACGAACATCTGCGGGAACGGTTCGCGCTCCAGCCCCTGCCGCCGCATGTCGGCCACCACTCCCACGACTGTGAACCAGGGGCGGTCGGAATCCTGCGGGCCCAACTTGAACCTTCTGCCAACTGGATCCTGCCCCGGCCACGAGCGCCGAGCCATTGCGTCGTTGATGATCGCGACCGGTGTACCATCCGGCCCATCCCCGATCGAAAGGAAGCGGCCGCGGAGTAGTGGCGTGCCGATGGCTTTGAAGAAATCCGGGCTGACCTCGCCTCCAGCGAACCGCAGGCGCTCGGACACCGTTCCCTCGTCGCGTTCGACGGTGACGATCTGTTCTCGGCTGTTGCCGATGAACAGATCGCCGATGATGCCGGCGTTCTCCACACGCGGAATCGCCCGGATCTGTTCGAGCACGCGGTCGTAGAGGCCGGCCCGTTGCGCGGGGATGCCAAAGCTCGCCGGGGCGGTGAGTTCGACCACAACAACCCGCTCGGGCTTGAATCCGGGATCAACGCGGTTGACGTACCACCAGCTTCGGACGAGCAGGCCGGCGCCAACGAGCAACACAATCGCGAGCGCGAACTCCGCGACCACCAGGGCGCGGCGGATGCGACCGGCGGCCACTCCCCCCGTGACACTTCTGCCGCCCTCTTCGCCGGCGGGGCGCAAGTTGCGGCGCAACGTCGCAAGTGCGGGCGCCAGTCCCACAAGAATCCCCGCGAGTGCAGAGATGGCCAGGATCCAGCCGAGGACGCGGAGATCGAGGCCTGTTTCGTTCAGACGCGGTATGGTGGGCGGGCCAAAAGCGCGGATCAGGCGAATGCCGACGAAGGCGAGCAGCGTACCAATCAGTCCCGAGACGGCGGCGAGCAGGACGCTTTCGGTCAGTAGCTGTCGCACGATCCGTCCAGCACTTGCTCCAAGTGCAGCGCGAACGGCGATCTCGCGCGCACGGGCGACACTGCGCGCCAACGAGAGACTCGTGACGTTGGCAGCGGCGATGAGGAACACGCAGAAGACGGCGCCACCGAGTATCCACAACGCCAATCGCGATTGCGGTGCAACCATATAGAGGGTCAACGGGACGACGGTGACGCCGCGGTTCCTCTCGTTTGCAGGCAATTGATCGTTGAGGCGGCGAGCGACTGTGCTCATCTCCTCCTGGGCCTGGTCGAAGGTTGCGGCCGGTCGAAGTCGCCCAACGACGAACCACGTGTCCGGACCGCGCGCGTCCTGGCGGCTCGCGTGCGCTACCCACACATCTGCAGCGAGCATCGCGATTTCGAAATCAGCCGGGAGGATGCCAACGATCTGGTGAGGAACGCCATTGAGCATCAGCGTCGCGCCGAGGGCATCGTGCGAGCCTCCGAACCGAGACTGCCAGAAGCGATGACTGATCAAAACCAGCCTTTGCTGCTGCTCCGCTTCGTCGGCCGAAAAGCTGCGCCCCAGCGCGGGCTGGATACCAAGGAGTGGAAGCAGGTTGGCGGAGATGCTCGCGCCGACGATCTGTTCCGCCCCGTCATCTGCGGCCAGGGTCATGGACACGGAGTCGAAGGTCGCCATGTCCGCGAAGCTCTGACTTTGACTCCGCCACTGCTCGACGCTCCAGAGCGCTGATCTGCCCTCGCGACGATTCTGCGTCGGATCTTCCGTCCACAACATGGCCAACTGCTCCGGAGCCCGATACGGGAGGGGACGCAGCAGCACGGCGTTCAGCACGCTGAACATCGCGGTGTTGGCGCCAATCGCCAGTGCCAGTGTGGCTGCGGCCGCCGCCGTGAACGCCGGACTCTTGCGGAGCGTGCGAAGTCCATGGCGCGAGTCACGCCACACATCCTCCAGCCACATGAATGACCGGACCTGGCGATAGACTTCCTTGGCCTGCGTCACACCACCGAAGCTACGCCTGGCGGCCCGGCGCGCCTCCTCCAGGGAAAGGCCCCGCCGGACGTACTCCTCCGTCGCCTCCGCCAGATGGCCGCTGATCTCGTCGTCGATGGCGCGATCTCTCTGCCGAGAACGACCGATGGCCCACAGCCGGCTCAGAAAGATCCGGAGGCGTGTCATGACGGGTTCTCCGAGATCTTCAGGAAGCGTTCAACGATGCTCGCGGCGCGCTGCCACTGCGCTTCTTCCGTCTGGAGCTGTGTACGCCCCGCGCGTGTGAGTGAGTAGATCCGCACGCGGCGACCGCTCTCGGATGTGCCCCACTTGGACGAAATCCAGGCCGCCTGCTCCAGCTTGAGCAGCGCCGGATAGAGGGTGCCCTGGTTCAGCGCGAGCTGGTCCCCGCTGATCTGTTCGATTCGGCGGGCGATCAGATACCCGTGCAGCGGTCCCATGGCCTCCAACGTCTTGATGATCATCAAGCCGAGGGTGCCGTACAGCACGTCGCTGCGGTCTGGGGTCATGTGTTGGCAGCCTACACCTCGAAGCTGTTGGCAGTCAACTGGTCTGAGGCTTTATCCTCAGCGTGACGGTGTCGCGTAAACGCTGCCCGCTTTCCACGCCGGGCGCCGACCATCGTTTGCCAGGGCGGTCACGAGCCTGCCGAAGAAGTCGTTGAACGTCGCCGCAGCGGAGGGATCCCACGGCTGGTCGAGATCGTCGAGCGGCGTGTGGTATCGACGCGCGTACCATTCCTTGTAGACGGCTTCGTCATCAGTCCCTTTTTCCGGCGCGAGCACAAAGCCGGTCGCCGGAACGCCGATCTGCATGAAGTTCCAGTTGTCGGCGCGCCGCATGAGATTTCGCCATGGCTCCGGATCGGCCTGGATGCGGAGCCCCATTCCACCGGCGACGTCGCGAATGGTGTCGCCAAGCGTCGATTCGTCCACGGCAATCGAGGTCAGCTGCTTCAGCGCAAACAGCGGCCTTACCTGATCGAGGTTGATGTTCGCGATTACGCGGTCGCGTGCGATCGGCAGGTGGTCGGTGAAATACCGGGACCCGAGTAGTCCCTTCTCTTCACCGGTGAAAATGGCGAGCGAAAGC
>Ga0111539_10007671_pt1 | contig 13784 bp, 11 predicted proteins | sample RhiMethybrSRZTD1_FD_79667 | JGI IMG/M metagenome (GOLD analysis project Ga0111539, IMG submission 79667) | Populus rhizosphere microbial communities from Tennessee, USA - Rhizosphere MetaG P. TD hybrid SRZTD1 (version 2) (version 2) | ecosystem: Host-associated > Plants > Roots > Rhizosphere >...
CCCGCGCCGATCACCTGCGGCGCGTCCGCGCAGTCGGCGCCGCCCGTCGTGCAGAGCGCGAACGCCCAGTCGAGGGTCGCGGGCGCGCTCGGCCCGGCGACGTTCCAGGTGACCGACGCGGTCTCGCCGGGCGTCACCTCGGCCCGCCCCGGATCGGCGGCGACCTCGACGCGGGCGCCGAGCACGCGCGTTCGTTCCAGCACCGACGCGACCGGCAGGTCGTTGCTGCAGCCGACGGCCAGCAGCATCGCCGCGACGGCGCCGAGGATGAGGGCGATGGAGATGGGGAGGATGCTCTTTTCGGTCTTGGCGCGCATGGCTTCTCCTAGAACTCCCCGCGCAGGCCGAGGCTGGGGAGGATCGGAAGACCCTGCACCGGCTTGCTGCGCGAGTAGTCGTAGCTGTACTGCAGCCCTTCCTGGCTGCGGTGGTTGTAGAGGTTCTGAACATCGAGGTACGTCGCGAGCCGCCAGGCCTGGAACTGCCAGCCCTTCTCGATCCGCACGCTCGCCTGGTGGAACAGCGGATCGCGGGCGCTGTTCACGGGGCCGTAGACCGGGTTGTAGAAGTCGCTGTTGGCGTCGTAGACGCTGCCGACGATCGGCGTGCGCGGGTTGCCGCTGACGAGGCGGAACGTGGCGCCGAAGTCCCAGCCGCGGCCCAGCTTGGTGCCGCCCATCAGCGTCAGGATGTGCGTCTGGTCGTAGTCGAACAGGCGCCAGGCCAGGCCGTAATCGTTGCGCTCGCTGCGCGACAGCGTGTACGACACGAACCCGAACGCGCGCCCGGTCGGGTTCAGCTTGGCCAGGAGCTCGAGGCCGTAGATCCGGCCCTTGCCGCCGTTCACCAGCAGCGGGTTGCCGTCGGGGCCGACGCCGTTGATCTCGAGATCGCTGAGCCGCTTGTAAAAGCCTTCGACGCTGACGCTGCCGACGGCGCCAAAGCGCTGTTCGGCGCCGAGGCCGTACTGTAGCGCCCGGCTGAGACCCAGGTTCGGGTTGCCGACGGGCGGTACCGACTCGCCATACAGCGGCGGCTGCGAGAACAGCCCCACGCCGCCCTTCAGGGTGGTCTGCGGCGCCACCTTGAAGCGCGCGGTCAACCGCGGGTTGACCGACCCCTTCTCGATCTCGCTGTAGTAGTCGACGCGTACGCCGGGCACCAGCGTCAGCCGGTCGCCCGCCAGGATCACCGCCTCGAGATAGCCGGCCGGGCGGTAGCTGCGGTAGGGACCCTTGTACGTCGCCGTCGGCAAGCCGGTGAGCGGACCGGAGAAGTAGCGCGGATTTCCCTCCGACGACTGAAAGGTCGGCCCGACGTAGCTGACGTCCAGCTCGACGGCGTAACCGTCGAAGCCTCCGATCAGCTTCACGTGCGAGCCGAGCTGCGCGCGCCACTCGGCGCGCAGGAACTGGTCGAAGCCGTTGAAGCTGAAGCCGAGCGTCGAACCGACGGACAGATCCTGCTCGATCGTTCCGACGCCGGCGGTGATCTCCTGCTCGACGTGCGCGCCCAGGCTGCGCTGCCAGATGGTCTGCAGCCGGCGGAACGAGGTTCCCTGGCCGAGGCTCCCGCGGATCGTCGGATCGCCGTCGACGGGCTGCTTGAGGTTCAGGCGGAACTCGTCGCCCGAGCCGAAGAACATCGTGCGCACCTTGCCGCCGCTCTCGGGGCGGTAGGTGTAGATCGCCTGGTAGTCGTAGTAGACGGGCGCCGCGGTGACGCCGATCGCCTCCGCCGGCACGACATTCTTGAACCAGAAGTCGATGTAGCTGCGCTTGCCGGCGAGGGCGAACGCGCCGCGCTTGCCCACCGGCCCCTCGACGATGAAGGACGCGTCGATCAGGTTGACGTCGACCATCCCGTGATACCCGTCGGTCTTGGGATCGCGGATCCCGACGTCGATGATGCCGCCCATCTTGCGGCCGAAGCGGGCGGAGAAGTTCCCCGGGTAGAGGTCGATGCGCTCGAGCAGGCGCGGGTTGACGAAGCTGGTCAGCCCGCCGAAGTGATAGATGCGGTCGACCGGCCCGCCCTCGAAGAACGCCTGCGAGTCGAACGGCGAGGCGCCGCGGATGATGATGAAGCCGGCGAGGCCGGGCGGGCGGGCGACGCCCGGCAGCAGCTCGATCACGCGCAGCGGATCGCCGCGCGTGCCGGCGGCGCGCACCAGTTCCTCCGGCGCGAGCGTTCGCTTCACCACCTCGCGCGGCGGCGCGGCGATGCTGGCGGTGGCGCCGAACTCGTATTGTGTGTCGGCCTTCCTGGCCGGTTCGAGCCGGTAGGTGATCGCGGTCGCCTCGCCCGACGTCACCGCCTCGGTCGTCTCGACGGCGGCGAAGCTGTCCGCCTCGACGCGCACCCGATATGGACCGGGGGCGACGTCGGCGAACGCGAACGCGCCGTCCTCGGCGGCGAGCGTCGTGCCGATGGTGGCGCCCTGGTTCGACAGCAGCGTCACGGTGGCGGCGGCGACGGGCTTCTCGCCGCCACGGGAGAGGATGCGACCCTCCAGCCGGCCGGCGCGCGGCGCCGGTGCAGTCGCTGCGGGTGTGGCTGCCGCCTCCGCGCCAGCGGCGCCGTCGGGGGTTGCCGCGGCCGGGACGGGGGTGGGGAGGGGATCGAACGCATAGCGATAGCGGATGCGCGCCGGCACAGGCTTGTCGCCCTTACGCGCGGGCTCGAACACGAACTGACGGACGGCCTCCAGCGCAGCGGCGTCCAGCTCCGCGCCCGCGGAGGTGGCGACCTTTGCATCGGTCAGCGTGCCGTCGGCGGCGATCGTCAGCTCCAGATCGACCGCCGCGCCTTCGGGCGGCGTGGCCTCCGGGCGCTTTGCTGGAACGAACTTCGTCACGCGCGGTGGCGTCAGCGCCGCCGGCTGCGCCGCTTCGGGCGTCTGCGCGAGCGCTCGTGGTGCGCCCGTCGTGCCGCTCGCGAGCAACGCCACCAGCGCGCTCGCGATCAGCTTCCATCTCTTCGTCTTCGCTCCGGACATCTCGGCCTCCGAGCGGTCCTTCAGCCAAAGCCGTGCCAGCGCGCATCACCGCGAAACCATGCCGGCTTCCGCCGCGGTCAGAGTTTGTCGACGGCCGCGCGTACAACTGTCCGGCCGGACACGCGACAGGTGTCCGGGGCCGCGGGCGCCGCTGGGCAGATGTCTCCTCGACGCGCCGGCGGCACGGGCGGTGCAACGCCCCCTCTCATGATGAACACGATGGCGATGCGGAGGATCGAACGGCGCCCGGCCGACGAGCATCTGGAATACGGCTTCCGGCCGATGCGAAACGTGCGCTGGTACAAGCGCGCCCAGGCCTGGATGCTCTCGAGCACCAACCGGCGCTACGAGGTCATGGTCGCCGAAGAGAAGCGGGCGCTTCTGTCTCCGCTGTCGGGCACCGTGCTCGAGATCGGTCCGGGCGGCGGCAACAACTTGCCGTTCCTTCAGCCGGGCGTGCGCTGGATCGGTGTCGAGCCCAATCCTTTCTTCCACTCTCGCCTGCGCGCACGCGGCGAGCGGCTGCGGATCGACGTCGACGTCCGCGCCGCCACGGCGGAGGCGCTGCCGGCCGCAGATCATTCGGTCGATGCCGTCGTCTCGTCGCTGGTGCTGTGCTCGGTGCGCGATCCGGCGGCGACACTGCGCGAGGTGCGCCGCGTGCTCCGCCCCGGCGGCCGCTTCGTGTTCGTCGAGCACGTCGCCGCCGTGCACGGCACCGCGTTGCGCTTCGCCCAGCGCGCCGTGCGCCCGGTGTGGCGCGCCCTGTCGGACGGCTGCCACCCGGATCGCGACACCGGCAGCCTGATCGAGGCAGCCGGCTTCGCAGACGTCGACCTGCGCCGGTTCCGGCTGCCGGTCCCGATCATGGGACCGCACATCGCCGGCGTCGCTGTCGGGTGATCCGAATCCGTGATGGATTCAGGCGCGTGGCGACATCCAGTACCGTGGCGACTTGCTCTCGACGGCACGGCTTGCCGCTGGTGGCGGCCCTGGTCATGGCGCTCGGCTGCGGGCCCGGCGACGGTGATCCAGCGGGGGTAGGTGGCAGCGGTGGAGGGGGTGCGTCGGCGGGCACGGGCGGCGGCGTCGGCGGGTCGGGCGCGGGCGGCGGCGCCGGGACCGGCGGAACTGCCGGCGCGCCGGGCACCGGCGGTGCGGTCGGGACGGGTGGGGCGGCGGGCGCCGGCGGCAGCATCGCTGGAGGCAGCGGTGGCGGCGGCGCCACGGCGGGCACGGGCGGCGGCGCGGGTTCTTCCGGCGCGGGACGCGGCGGCGGCTCCGCGGGCGGCGCGGGTAACGGCGGGAGCGCCGGCCAGAGTGGATCGTCAGGCCGCGGCGGATCCGGCGGCGGCACCGCGGGCACCGGAGGCGGCGGCGCCGGGCGCGGCGGAACCGCGGGCGGCGCGGCGGGCTCGGGCGGGCGGGGCGGCGCGGCCGGCGGCGGTCCCGCGGGCACGGGCGGCGGGCCGGGCGGCCAGGGTGGAACAGCCGGCGCGGCGGTCGGCCCCAATCCTGATCCGGCGACGCGCGCCATCTGCACCGGGACGGATCCGATCGCCTGCCACTTCGGCGGCCAGCCGGGAAACTACGACGTCACCGTCGTGCTGGGCGGCGCGGCCGCGGGCAACACCATCATCCAGGCGGAGGCGCTGCGCGCGATGCTGGGCGCCACGATCACGGCAGCCGGCGCGACGGAGCGGTTCTCGTTCACGGTCAACGTCCGTCAGCCCGAGGGCGAGCCGATCCAGGGCGTGCCCGCCGGAACACCGGGGCTCGATCTCTACTTCCGCGGCAACGCGGGCGCGCCGCCGCAGCTCAACGGCATCGGCTACGCCGCGGCCGCCAGCCCGTTCGTCATCTACATCGCGGGCGACTCGACGGTGTGCGACCAGACCGACCCCGAATACGGCGGCTGGGGGCAACAGCTGCCGCCGTACTTCAACTACCCGGTGTCGGTCGCGAACTACGCCGACTCGGGCGAGAGCTCGGGCAGCTTCCTCGGCAGCGGCTCGCTGTTCGGCGCCATCAACACGCGCCTGAAGGCGAACGACTGGGTGCTGGTCCAGTTCGGCCACAACGACAAGGACGTCGCCGCGGCCACCTTCCACGACAACATGACCGCCTACGTGACGCGCGTGAAGGCCAAAGGCGCCTTCCCGGTGCTGATCACGCCGGTCGCGCGCGCGACGTTCAGCGGCAGCACGGTGACCACGCAGCACGTGAACAACACCGGCGCCGACCTGCCCGCGATCATCAAGACGGTCGGGACCGAGCAGAACGTCCCCGTGCTCGACATGACCGCGCGCACCGTGCAGTGGCTGACGCAGGTCGGCCCCTCCGGCTGGCGGCAATACCACGCGCTCGGCACCGACGCGACGCACACCAACCCGGCGGGCGCCGCCGTCGAGGCCGGCTTCGTCGTCGAGCTGATCAAGCAAGCCAACCTGACCGCCCTGGTCAGCCGGATGCGCTGACTACTTCTTCGCGGCGACCGGCTCTTTCTTGCCGCCTGGCGCCTTCAGCTCGAACGACGCGGTCAGTCCGGCGGCGGAGCTGCCGCCGACGATGACGTCGAACTTGCCCGGCTCGACGACGAACTCGCGTCCCGTCTTCCAGAAGCCGAGCGCGTCGCGCCCCAGAGTGAACGACACCGCCTTCGTCTCGCCCGGCTTCAGCGTGACGCGCTGGAACCCTTTCAGCTCTTTCACCGGGCGGGTCACCGAGCTGACCACGTCGCGCAGGTAGAGCTGCACCACCTCGTCGCCGGCGCGCTGGCCGGCGTTGGTGACCTCGACGCTGACCGACTGTGCGTCCTTGTCCGTCGCCGTCGGGGCCGGCGTCACCTTCACGTTCTTGTAGCCGAACGTCGTGTACGACAGGCCGTGCCCGAACGGGAACAGCGGCGTGACGTCGTCGAACAGGTAGCCGCGGCGCGCGCTGGGCTTGTGGTTGTAGAAGATCGGCAGGTGGCCGGCGGAGCGCGCGAAGCTGACCGGCAGCTTGCCGCCCGGATTCACGTCGCCGAACAGCACGGCGGCGACGGCGGCGCCGCCCTCCTGGCCGAGATAGAAGCCCTCCAGGATGGCGCCCGCCTGCTGCGCGATCGCATTGATCGAAGGCGGGCGGCCGTTGATCAGCACGGCGACAGTCGGCTTGCCGGTCGCCAGGATCGCGCGCGCGAGCTCGTCCTGCCGCCCCGGCAGATCCAGGCTGGGGCGATCGCCGAGGTGGTTGGGCGCCCACGCCTCGCGCGAGCTCTGCTCGCTGTCGCCCACCGCCAGCACCACCACGTCGGCCTTCCGCGCGACCGCGACCGCGTCGTCGATCGTGCGGCGGTCCTCCTCGGGCGTCGACGTCTCGACCTTGTCCGCCCACCAGTCGGAACCGCGCGTGATCACGACGCCCGGGGACCACATCACCTTGATCCCGTTGCCGGCCGCCTCCTTGATGCCGCGCAGGACGCCGATGCAGCGCTTGGGGACGCCGCTGTAGCCGCCCAGCCGGCACGGCTCGGCGTTGGGGCCGATGACCGCGATCGTCTTGGCCTTCCCCTTGTCGAGCGGCAACAGCCCGCCCGCGTTCTTCAGCAGGACGATCGATCGATCGGCCGCCTTGCGCGCCAGCGCCGTGTGTTCGGGGGCGCCCGCGATCTTGTCCGCCTGCTCGACGTCGATGTACGGCTGCTCGAACAGGCCGAGGTCGAACTTGGCGCGCAACACGCGCGCCACCGACTTGTCGACCAGCGCGATCGGGATCGCCTTCGACTTCACCTGCGCGAGCAGCAGCGGGTACATCTTCGGGTCGGGCAGCTCCAGATCGACGCCCGACTCCAGCGCCAGCCGCGCGGCGGCCGCGTCGCTGTCCACGACCGAATGCAACGACTTCAACTGCTCGACCGCGAAGTAGTCGGACACGATCAACCCGTCGAATCCCCATTCCTTGCGCAGGATGTCCTGCAGGAACTGCTTGTTCGCGTGCGCCGGCACACCGTCGATCTCGATGTAGGCGGGCATCAGCGCGCGCGCCCCCGCCTCCTTGATCGCCGCCACGAACGGCGGGAAGAAGACCTCGCGAATCACCCGCTCCGAGATATTGCCGGGGCCGACGTTGATGCCCGACTCCGGCTGGCCGTGGACGGCGAAGTGCTTCAGCGTGGCGATCACGTGGTTGCTGTCGATCTTCCTGTCGGCCCTGGGCGGGCCCTGCAGGCCGCGCACCGCCGCCACGCCCATCCGGGTGACCAGGTACGGGTCCTCACCGTAGGTCTCCTCGGCGCGGCCCCAGCGCGCGTCGCGCATCACGTCGACCACCGGCGCCAGGGTGTGCTGCGCGCCGCGCGCGCGCGTCTCCTTCGCGACGGCGGTCATCACCTCCTCGACCAGCGCGGGATCGAAGCTGGCCGCGAGCGCGATCGGCTGCGGGTAGCTGGTCGCGCCCGGCGCCTGCAGCCCGTGCAGCCCCTCCTCGTGATTGAGCAGCGGGATGCCGAGGCGCGTCTGCTCGATGACGTATTTCTGGAGGGCGTTGGTCAGCTCCGCCATCTGGCGCGCGCCGAGGTTCTTCTTGCGGTCCTCGTTCTCCGACGGGCGCGAGATCTCGCCCAGGCCGTTGGCGAGCAGGGCGCGCGCCTTCTCGTTGCCCAGCGCGGGACGCAGCTGGTCGTCGACCAGGACGCCGCTCTTCGGGAACCAGTAGCCGTTGAGCTGCGCGATCTTCTCTTCCAGCGTCATGCGTGCGAGCAGATCGGCGACCCGTTTGTCGGTCGCCAGCTTCGGGTCCAGGTACTTGGCCTTGGCGAGCGCCGCGTCGCGCGCGACGGCCGGGCCGGTCGCACCCGCCGAAAGGGACACGAAGGCGATCAGGAGGAGGGCGTAAGGTCGTTTCATGCGCGGAGCGTTGCCCGACTCGGGTGGCCGGGTCAACCGTACGGTTCATTCCAGCGCGTACAACTCAACGGTTGAAAGCCGCCGCCGACGGCCTAAGCTTTCGTCCCAGGTAAAGGAGCGCGCATGTCCCTACACGACATCACGGCGAAGACGCTCGAGGGCGAAGAGAAGAACCTCGCCGACTACAAGGACCAGGTCCTGCTGGTGGTCAACGTGGCGTCCGAGTGCGGCTCGACGCCGCAATACGCTGGGCTCGAGGCGCTGTGGCGCGAATACAAGGACAAGGGCCTGACCGTCCTCGGGTTTCCGTCCAACGATTTCGGCGGGCAGGAGCCGGGGAACGAAGCGCAGATTCGCGAGTTCTGCACGAAAAACTACCAGGTCACTTTCCCTCTATTCGAGAAGGTGAAGACCGTCGGCGAGGGGCAATCCCTGGTCTACCGGTATCTGGCCGCCGATCACGGCGAGCCGAAGTGGAACTTCCACAAGTATCTGATCAGCAAGAAGGGGCGGGTGATCAAGGCGTTCCCGACCAGCGTGGCCCCCGAGGATCCGAAGCTGCGCGCCGCGATCGATGCGGCGCTGGCGACCTGACGCTAGGACACCTAGTACCTCGCCACAGTGAAGATGACTGGTTCGATCCAAAGGACCTCAGACGTCGGACTTCGGTCCTCAGGTCCGGATCCGGAGCCGGAAGCCCGAGGCCTGAGGTCCGAGGCCTAGGGTGCGCCAACCGATCAAAACATCTGTGGCGAGGGACTAGGCGGCCAGCGACAATACGAAGTCGCGGTAGACGCGGTTCGCGCGCTCCAGCGCGACGATGAACACGCCGCCGGGCTGAATGCGGAGAACTTTTCCTTCGGCGGCGCATTCGCCGACGTTGGCGACGTGAAATTTGAATGTGGCGACTTGGTCGACCGCCACCTGATCGGTGAGCGAGCGGAAGCGGATGCCGCCCGGCGCGATGTCCATCAGCTCGACGATCAGCGGCATCGCTAACCCAGAAATGTGGACTTCCACGGGCAGCCCGACCGGAACACGCGCATGTTTACGCCGGTTTTGGCGGATCGGCTTGGCCTGCTGCGGCTTGGCCAGCGCGGCCTTTGGAGCAGTCGACTTCACCATACGTATTGGTGCCTCGGGAGTGCCCCGGAGGCTCATTCTGATTTCGAAAAAAAGCCGGAATGTGACCGGATTCTGACGCTAGCGGAGGATGCGGAGCGGCGTAAGCCGCGTCTGGGCTTCGCCGAGGCGCACGCGCTTGCGTACCAGCGCGCGACCGGAATCTGACGTGACGAGAACCACGTGAGATCCGACCGGTAGTGACAGCTCGACGGGAGCGAACCCGACGAAGTCTCCATCGGCCTGCACCCGCGCGCCCACCAGCGTGGCGCCCCCGACGCGCAGCCAGCCTCGCATCGGCTCGCTGCCTCGCGTCGCTGCCGCCCGGGCCGCCTTGGGTGCCGGTGTCACCGATGTGGCGGCCGGAGGCGGTGCGGGGACCGGCGCGACGACCTGCAGTGGCTCACTTCGGGGCCCGGCACTCGCACGCGCGCCCTCGATGGGGGTTTCGGCCCTGCTGTGGCGGACGGAGCGCCAGGCGAAGGCCACCGCGGCACAGGCAATCGTCATCGCCACCGCCGCGAATAGTGGTTTTCGCGAGCGCGCGGCCGTGGCCTGCCGACGCCGGGGCAGGCCGGACGGGCCTTCCCACACGCGGCTGATCGTGAACGCGCGCGCGCCCTCGCCGGCGACAGGGACCAGACACAGCCCCATGAGGTCGTCGAGCGCATCGGTCTGCGACATGCGGGCACGGATGGGTTCCAGCCACGCCCGCAGCGCCCCGCGGCCGTCGGTTCCCAGCATCTGCGACGCGAGCACGCCGGCGCGCGCCGCGACGTCGGCCGCGCTGGGCCTGACCCCCGGATCGCGCGCGAGGCACGATCGGATGAGGGCGCACACCGGCAGCGAGAGCCCGCGGCCGAGCGCCGCCATCTCTCGGGCGTTCCCGCTCTCCTCCGATCGGACAGGTCCGTGTGCGCCGCCGCCGAGCAACGCGTCCAGCGTCGCGCCCAGGGCGTAGATGTCCGCCGCCGCGCTGACCGGTTCGCCTCGCGCCTGCTCGGGCGCCATGTAGTGCAGCTTGCCCTGTATGCCGCCCGAGGCCGACCGGCCTGCCCCCTCGGCGCTGCCGGGTGTCCGGGACAGCGCGATGCCGAAGTCCGACAGCTTCACGTCGCCGTTCCAGGACAGCAGGATGTTCGGTGGGCTGACGTCGCGGTGAACGATGCCGAGCGCGCGGTCGTCCTCGTCCCTCAGGTCGTGAATGTACGCGAGCGCGTGCGCGATCTCGGCAGTGATGTGTAGCGCGATCCCCTCCGGCATCGGGACGATGTCAGGGGTGGAGCCCGACACCGCACGCAGGGCATCCAGGCCCTCGACGTACTCCATCGCCATGAATTCGCTGCCGTCGATCAGGCCGTAGTCGAAGATCGGCACGATGCCGCCGTGGTGCATGCGGCTGCCGATGCGTGCCTCGTCGAAGAACATGCGCCGCCGCTCGCCGTCGCGCGCATGCTGGGGAAGCAGCCGCTTGATTGCGACACGTCGTTCGAAGCCGGCGTGGCCAAAGGCAACCGCCTCGATCACTTGTGCCATCCCACCGCTCGCCACGGTTCGAACGAGGCGATAACGCTCGGCCGCATTCACGGTCGGGGATGTTAGCCCAGACCTTTGCGGAAATCGTTTTTGTTCTGCGGTTGAGGTCGATGTTTCTTACGCTGATTCCCGGCGCGGCAATGCCAGGACAAGCATCAGCGCGGACGTCCAGAAATCGATGATGAATGAGGTTGAATTGAAGGGCATCGCAAACAATGTGATGAAAAGCAGCGCCGCAGGCACAAACAGAAGCGCAAGGGTTGCCCAACGTTGGAACAGCGCCACGGGCAGCAGCGCCAACCACAATGCTGCCAGCGGGCCGCTCAGGGTCTCGGCGACTGTCGTCCCTGAGAACCCTACGACCGCCACCGGCAAGGTCGCGAGAGCCATCAGGATAAAGCGCCCGCCAGGCAGGATCAGGTGCGGGCGGCCGATGCGATGGCCGGCGGTGATGAAAGATTTGCGCAGCGATTGTGTGGTCACGAGTTGCCTCCGCGCCCCGTCAACGCAAGCGACGTGCCGTCGAGAAGAGGCCCGCGGCGCGCGGGTCTTTCACGTCTGGCGCCGATGATTGTCGTGTGGTTCCTGATGGGTAGGCGCAACGTGTTGCGGCGCGCCCCCAACAGGTGTTGACACATTGCTCAATTCCCCGGTCGACCGCAGATCGTCGTTGAGGGAGTCGCGCTGCTCGCGATTGAGCGTCGTTTCGGCGATCAGGCCTGGAAGGTCGCAGCCCACGGAAATCGGCCGCCAGTCGTCGAGGTGAAACTTCAGGTACTGCACGGCCGAGATGCGGTGTTCGTCCACCTGGGCCGGATCGACGGTCGGGCGGACCGTGGCGCCGCCCTCGCAGCGAATGTAGACGTAGGCTGGTAGCGCGCGCCATTCGCGCAGACGCCGGTCGCGCACCACGGGATCGTCGAGCTCGATCAGCAGGCAGCAACCGAGCTGGCCGGGCCCGCCCAGCAGCGCGTTGTAGGTTGCGAGCTCGTGCTCGATGTCCCGCTCGCGCTCGAGCCGTTCGGCGCGGATCATTTCCTGGATCTGGTACCAGATGGTCGTGGTGTTCTCGAACAGGAAGGTCAGGCAGGGGCCGACGTGAACGCGCCGTCTGCGTTTGATCTCGAGAACCGCGGCCTGTGAGAGGGGGCGGGTCTGCTCGTATCGGGCGGTGGTGAGAACCTGGGAACGTTGCACGGGGCGCATCAATCACCTCGCCTGCGGAGGGAACTTGTCGCCCCGGTAGGCGCGGGCGAGCAATGACATCGGATGCAGAGGCTTCGTACCCGCGTTTTGCTCGATCTGGATGGCGGCCAGCGGGCAGTCGGTGACCCAGGTGGCGGCGCCTGCCGCCTGCATGCCGTCGAACGCCTTGCGCCCGATGCGGCGCGCGGCCTCGAAGCTCTCCACCTTCATCGCGTAGCTGCCGTCGTGCCCACAGCATTCGCCGACCGAGACGATGTCGGCGACGCCGCCGCGGCGGAGCAGATCGCGCGAGGGAAAGCCGATCGCCTGAACGCGCTGATGGCAGGCCAGGTGATACGCGACCCGCTCGGGCCGCGACGCAAGGGTGGGTGCCGTGCCCGCACGTCCCCGGATCGAGGCGAGGTATTCGCCCGGATCGCGGACCGCGGCGGCCAGCATCTGCGCGCGTTGTCGATCCGCGGGCCCGACCAGGGTCGGATATTCGCGGCGCAGCATCAACCCGCAGGTCGGCCCGAGCACGATGATCGCGCTGCCGGCCTCGACGTGAGGAACCAGCACGTCCAGATTGCGGCGCGCGCGCCGGCGCAGCTCGGGCAGGTCGCCGCATTCCCAGGCGGGCATGCCGCAGCAGCCGAGGCCCCGGACGCAGCGGACGTCGACGCCGTTCGCGCGCAGCACGTCCACGGTGTCGCGGCCGATCTCCGGTTCGTTGTTGTCGACGTAGCAGCTCTGGAACAGCACCACCTCGGCGCCGGGGCCGCCCTTGGTCAGGCCGGCGTCGGTGGCCCAGGCCTCGAACGTCCGTGGCGCGAAGGTCGGCAACTGCTTGTCGCGATGGATGCCCAGCGTCTTCTCGAGCAGCAGGCGATGCGCGCTGTTGCGGTTCAGCCGGTCGGCGAGGCCGCCGCCCAGCCGCGCCGCCATTCCGAGGGCATCCGGGTTGGCGAGCACGCGTTCGCGCAGGGAGAGACCTTTGGCCCGCGTCTGCTGGGCCTTGTGACGATGGGCGAGCTTGGGGAAATCCAGCGCGAACGGGTGGGCGTCGCGCGGCGAGTAGGGGCAAGTGACCTCGCACTGCTTGCACTGGAAGCAGTCGTCGAACACGGCGGCGGTCTCGCGCCCGGTCAGCGCGCGCGCGTCACCGTCGTGCTCACGGTCGGCGATCGCGAACAGCTTCGGAAAGCTGTCGCAGTACTTGAAGCACATGCGGCACCCGGCGCAGACGTCGAACACCCGCGCCGTCTCCCGGTGCAGCGCGGCCTCGTCCCAGTAACTCGGGTCTTCCGGGTCGTAGGCGAGGCCGTCAGTCGGGGCGTAACCGCCGCGGCCGGACAAGGCGTCAGCCGATCTTCGAGAGCAGTGCCGCGAAGCGGCCGGCGTGGGCCCTTTCGGCCTTGGCCAGGGTCTCGAACCAGTCCGCGATCTCGGCGAAGCCTTCGTCGCGGGCGTTCTTGGCCATGCCCGGGTACATGTCCGTGTATTCGTGGGTCTCGCCCGCCACCGCCGCCTTGAGATTGGCGATGGTGTCGCCGATCGGTAGATCGGTGGCGGGATCGCCCACCTGTTTCAGGTAATCGAGGTGGCCGTGGGCGTGACCGGTCTCTCCCTCGGCGGTGTCGCGGAAATTGCCGGCGACCTCGGGAAAGCCTTCCACGTCCGCCACCTTGGCGAAGTACAGATAGCGGCGGTTGGCCTGCGATTCGCCGGCGAACGCCGCCTTCAGGTTCGCGTGCGTCTTCGTTCCCTTCAACGTTGGCATCTCAGTCTCCTTTCTTTGCAAAGTCACCCTCGCCCGCGAAGCGGGAGAGGGCCGGCGAGAGGGCAAGCCGCCCTGGATCGCGCGCTCAGAAGGCAAACCCTGTATGCGCCACGGCGGCTAACTCGTAGCCGGCCCCGCGCGTCGCGGTCATCGGGAACGCCGCCTCGACGAACCAGTTGGCCTGGCCGATGTCGACGATCCCCTTGTGGACCAGCGGGATGAGGCCGAAGTTGGCGCTCTCCGACACGTCGAACTTCGCGCGCAGGCCGAGCGC
>Ga0111539_10007672_pt1 | contig 13782 bp, 10 predicted proteins | sample RhiMethybrSRZTD1_FD_79667 | JGI IMG/M metagenome (GOLD analysis project Ga0111539, IMG submission 79667) | Populus rhizosphere microbial communities from Tennessee, USA - Rhizosphere MetaG P. TD hybrid SRZTD1 (version 2) (version 2) | ecosystem: Host-associated > Plants > Roots > Rhizosphere >...
GGCGGCATGTGCGTGCACCAGGCGGCCGAGACGTTCCGCCTCTTCACCGGCGTTGCCGCGGATGTCGAGCGCATGCATCGCACGTTTGCGGCGGCGCTGGCCGCCCGCGATGCGGCGGCGGCCACTGCCTAAGCACGCGACCGCCATCGGTCATCGACGCGCCGGCAAGGGGCGTTGTCAAGAAAGGCACGATCTCATATCACTTGCGATCGATCCCATGGCGCGTGCGCGCCACGCATCTCGTCCGTCCAGCCCGCAACCGAAGCCAATGGAGAGCGCATGTCCGACCGCGACTTCGATGCCGTGATCGTCGGCGCCGGCTTTGCCGGGCTCTACATGCTGCATCGGCTGCGCGGCATGGGGTTCAAGGCGCGCGTGCTGGAGGCTGGCAGCGGCGTCGGCGGCACGTGGTACTGGAACCGCTATCCGGGCGCGCGCTGCGACGTGGAGAGCGTGCAGTACTCCTATCAGTTCGACGCCGCCCTGCAGCAGGAATGGGAGTGGACCGAGCGCTACGCCGCCCAGCCCGAGCTGTTGCGCTATGCCAACCACGTCGCCGACCGGTTCGACCTGCGCCGGGACATCCAGTTCAACACGCGCGTCAAGGCCGCCGCCTTCGACGAGGCCCAGGGACGCTGGGTGATGGAGACCGGCGACGGCGCCCGCGTGACGGCGACCTACTGCATCATGGCGACGGGGTGCCTCTCCTCCCCGAATCTGCCCCAGTTCGAAGGCCTCGAATCGTTTTCAGGCGACCGCTACCACACCGGCTATTGGCCCAAGGAGGGCGTCGACTTCACGGGGAAGCGGGTCGCCATCATCGGCACCGGCTCGTCCGCCGTGCAGTCGATCCCCATCATCGTCGCGCAGGCCAAGCACCTCACCGTGTTCCAGCGCACGCCCAACTATGCGGTGCCCGCCCACAATGCGCCGCTCGACCCCGCGTACGTGCGCGCCATCAAGGCCGAGTATCCCGCGCTCAGGGCCCGCGCCAAGCAGACCATGACCGGCATCGACTTCGACTACTCCGATGAGGCCGCGCTCGAGACGCCGGCCGAGGCGCGCGCGCGCGAGTACGAGCGGCGCTGGCGGCATGGCGGGCTGTGGTTCCTCGGCGCCTACAAGGACCTGATGGTCGACCAGACGGCCAACGACACGGCTGCCGAGTTCGTGCGCGGCAAGATCCGCGAGCGCGTGCGCGACCCCGAGCTCGCCGAGCTGCTGGCACCCAAAAACACCATCGGCTGCAAGCGGCTGTGCGTCGACATCGGCTACTACGAGACGTTCAACCGTGCGAACGTGACGCTGGTCGACGTCAGCCAGTCGCCGATCGAGGCGATCACGCCACGCGGCGTCAAGGCCGACGGCCGGGAGCACGAGGTCGACGCCATCGTCTTCGCCACCGGCTTCGACGCCATGACCGGCGCGCTTCTCAAGATCGACATCCGCGGCCGCGGCGGCCTGACGCTCGCCGACAAATGGAGCGGGGGCCCGCGCGCCTACCTGGGCGTCGCCATGGCGGGCTTTCCCAACCTGTTCACGATCACCGGCCCGGGCAGCCCGTCGGTGCTCACCAACATGCTGCCCACCATCGAGCAGCACGTCGACTGGATCGCCGACAGCATGGCGCACATGCGCGCGCGCAACTTCCGGCGCATCGAGCCGAGCCCGGCGGCGGAGGACGAGTGGGTGGCGCATGTGGGCGACGCGGCCGGCCGCACGCTGCGCTACACCTGCGGCTCGTGGTATCTGGGCGTCAACATCCCCGGCAAGCCGCGCGTGTTCATGCCCTACATCGGCGGCTTCCCGAAATACATCCAGAAGTGCAACGAGGTCGCCGCCGCCGGCTATGAGGGGTTCGTGCTGAGCTGATATGTCATCCCGGGGCTTGTCCCCGGGATCCAGCCATCCGCTTGCTCCGTGGGTTTCGGTGACGCGTTCACAGGGCAGCTAGCGGCAACGACGCCCTCTCCAACCAGCCAGCGGAGCCCGCCGCACGGTGGATCGCGGGGACAAGCCCCGCGATGCCATGGGGGCCGCCTAATGCCGCGTGCCGACGGTGGGTTGCGGGGCGGCCTCGATGACGGGCATCGGTCCGGGGCCGATGCCGCCGCCGCGCTGCGCCGTGCGGCTGACCAGCGGCTGGCTCGCGTGCCACAGGCGCTCGAACGACACGGCGGCGCAGCCGGCCGCCTCGCCGCAGTCCTCCACATAGCTCTCGTAGGCGTCGCACTTGCCGGGATCGCGGCGCATGCAGTCGCCGATCCAGCAGGTCTCGGGGCCGAGCACCAGCTGCTCGTGGGCCTCGACCAGGCGCGGGTGCCTGGCCCAGCGGATCTCATAGGTGAAGGCGAGGCCGCGGCCCCAGTCCTCGGGTGCCGGCTCGCGGTCGACGTGGGCGAGGATCAGCCGCGCGCCGAGGCCGGCGGCGGCGATGTCGTCGCTGAGCGCGGTGATGGCCTTGACGACCGGGCTGTCGAGCGAGCGGGCAACCAGCAGCAGATGGGAGAGATGCGCACGATCGCCGCCGGGCTGCAGGCGGCAGATGTAGTGCGACAGGAACTCCTGGAGCTTGTGCTCCTTCTCTTCGTGCCGTGTGACGCTGACGCGAAGCGGAGGCCTGGAGCGCATGGTAGGCTCTTTCTTGCTTTTGAGGCGGCAAGCGCGGGGACCGGAGCGCTCAATGCTCTGGCGCACCATTAGCAACCATTACGGTTAAATAATGATTGAGCGCGGGGTCACGGTGGGGCGCCCGGATCCCCAAGGATTCCCCGCTGGCGACGGCCTTCAAGCCTTGGGGCCGCTCTTGCGGAACAGCCGCAGCACGAACCAGATCGGGAACACGATCACGGCGCCGAGCAGGAAGTACTTGAAGGCCCAGTTGAGGGCGTCGAAGCTCATGTTCATGACATTGCGGATGAGATGCTCCAGGCGCTCGACCAGGTTGAAGGGCGTGATGCCCAGCGCCGAGAACACGACGCCGACCACCACCGACAGCAGCACGAGCCGGATCAGCGTGCCGGCGACGCTGTCGCCGAAGAACTGGCGGCGGTCCATGGCAAGCGGCCTCCCGGGCCTCGATTGCGGCGCACTTTGCGGCGCATTGGCGCCCGATTTGCCATTAGCATAGCCCTCCCCGCCGCAACAGCCCGCCGGCACCAGCCAGCCCCATGCACGCCCGCAGCAAACCCGCCAGCCCGTTGCGCCAGCCCGAGGAACCGGGCTCCGTGCGCAGGCGCGAGACGGCCGTGGGGCTGCCGCCGGCATTTCTGGACTGGTTCCAGCGTCGTGGCTGGCGTCCGCGCGCGCATCAGCTGGCCTTGCTGCAAAAGGCAGCCGAGCGGCGCTCCACGCTGCTGATCGCGCCCACCGGTGCGGGCAAGACGCTGGCCGGCTTCCTGCCGAGCCTGGTGGCGCTGTCCGGCGCCAAGCCGGCACGCCGCGAGTGGGCGATCCACACCCTCTACGTCTCGCCGCTCAAGGCGCTGGCCGTCGACGTCGAGCGCAACCTCCTGATCCCGCTGCGGGAAATGGGCCTGCCCGTCCGTGTCGAGGCACGCACCGGCGATACCTCCACCGCGCGCAAGGCGCGCCAGCGCAGCCGGCCGCCCGACATCCTGCTCACCACGCCCGAGCAGGTGGCGCTGCTGCTGTCGCACGCCGATGCGCCGCGCTTGTTCGCCGGCCTTGAGACGGTGATCCTGGACGAGCTGCACGCGCTGGCGCCCACCAAGCGCGGCGACCTCCTGGCGCTGGACCTCGCCAGGCTCACCACGCTGGCGCCGGGCCATCGGCGCATCGGCCTCTCCGCCACGGTGGCGAGGCCCAGCGAGCTGCGCGCCTATCTCGTGCCGCAGCCCGGCGACGGCACCACCAGGCTCGCCGATCTGGTCGTCGCCGACGGGGGCGCGCGGCCCCAGATCCGCATCCTCGAGACGGAGCAGCCGCTGCCCTGGGCCGGCCACACCACGCGCTACGCCGCCGCCGAGATCTACGCCGCCATCAAGGCGCACAAGCTGTCGCTGGTGTTCGTGAACACGCGCAGCCAGGCCGAGTTGATGTTCCAGGAGCTGTGGCGCATCAACGACGACGGCCTGGCGATTGCGCTGCATCACGGCTCGCTCGATGCGGGACGGCGGCGCAAGGTGGAAGCCGCCATGGCCGCCGGGACGCTGCAAGCGGTGGTGTGCACCTCCACGCTCGATCTGGGCGTCGATTGGGGCGACGTCGACCTCGTCATCAATGTCGGGGCGCCGAAGGGGGCGAGCCGCCTGATCCAGCGCGTGGGGCGCGCCAACCATCGGCTGGACGAGCCTTCGCGCGCCCTGCTGGTGCCGTCGAACCGCTTCGAGGTGCTGGAATGCAGGGCGGCGCTGGAGGCCGCGGCGGCCGGCGACCACGATGCGCTGCAACATCGGGTCGGCGCCCTCGACGTGCTCGCGCAGCATATCTGGGGCACGGCCTGCAGCGCGCCCTTCCTGCCCGAGCAGCTGTTCCGCGAGGTCCGTTCCGCCGCGCCCTATGCCGACCTGCCACGCCAGCGGTTCGACCGGATCGTCGAGTTCGTGGCCACCGGCGGCTACGCGCTCGAGGCCTACGAGCGCTATGCCCGCCTGAAGCCGGCCGGCGATGGCCGCCTGCGCCTCTCCCACCCGCGTCTGGCCCAGCAGTACCGCATGAACGTCGGCACCATCGTCGAGGCGCCGATGATCAAGATCCGCATCGTTGGACGGCGCGCGGCCCAGCGCAAGCCGGGCACGGCCGGCCGGCTCGCCGGCGGCCGCGTGCTGGGCGAGCTCGAGGAATACTTCATCAATCAGCTCCGCGTCGGCGACACGTTTGCCTTTGCCGGCGAGGTGCTGCGCTTCGAGGGCCTGCACGATACCGAGGCTTTCGTGTCGCGCACCAGCGATCCCGAGCCGGCAATCCCCTCCTACGAGGGCGGCAAGTTTCCCCTCTCCACGCATCTGGCCCAGCGCGTGCGCCGCATGCTGGCCGACCGCCGACAGTGGACTGCGCTGCCCGAGGCGGTGGGCGAGTGGCTCGGCATGCAGGCCGAGCGCTCGAGCGTGCCGGACGCGGGCGAGGTGCTGGTCGAGACCTTCCCGCGGGGCGAACGGCATTTCCTGGTCGTCTACCCATTCGAGGGTCGGCTCGCGCATCAGACGCTCGGCATGCTGCTGACGCGCCGGCTGCACCGGCTGGGGGCGAAGCCGGTGGGGTTCGTCGCCAGCGACTACGCGCTCGCCGTGTGGGGCATGGCCGACCTGGCCGGTATGGCGCGTGCGGGTCGGCTCGACCTCAGTGCGCTGTTCGGTGAGGACATGCTAGGCGACGACCTCGATGCCTGGCTTGCCGAATCGAGCCTGATGAAGCGCACGTTTCGCCTCTGCGCGGTGATCGGCGGCCTGATCGAACGCCGCCATCCCGGCAAGATCAAGAGCGGCCGGCAGATGACGGTCTCCTCCGACCTGATCTACGACGTGCTGCGCAAGCACGATCCCCGCCATATCCTGCTGGAGGCGGCGTGGGCGGACGCCGCCACCGGGCTGCTCGACCTTCGCCGACTCGGCGACTTCCTGGCGCGCATCAAGGGCCGCATCCGCTACCAGGCCGCGACCCATGTCACGCCGCTGGCGGTGCCGGTGCTGTTGGAGATCGGCCAGGAGCTGGTGTATGGCGGTGGGGTCGCCGATGCCATCCTGCGCGAGGCAGCCGACGATCTCGTGCGCGAGGCCATGCAGCGGAAGCCATGAGGGAGACATGCTCGACACCCGCGCGCAACGCCTTTCGGTTTGCGGGTTGCCGCTGATCGCCGATCGGTCCGGGGCGCTCTACTGGCACGCCGAGCGCACCCTGCTGGTGGCGGACCTGCACCTGGAGAAGGGCTCGGCGCACGCCGAGCGCGGTGCCCTGCTGCCGCCCTACGACACGCGCGAGACGCTGGCCCGCCTCGCCGAAGCGATCGACCGGTACGACCCCTCGAGGGTCATCGCCCTGGGCGACAGCTTTCAGGATCGATACGGGCCCCAGCGCCTCCGCACCGACGATCTGGAGCAACTCGAGGCTCTGCAGGGCGGACGCGACTGGCTCTGGATCGTGGGCAACCACGATCCCGCGATCGGCACGCGCGCTGGCGGGCGCGTCTGCCTGTCCGTCAAGCTTGCCGGCCTCACCCTGCGGCACGCGCCGGCGGCGGGTGGCGTGACGCACGAGATCGCCGGTCACCTGCATCCCGCCGCCAAAATCTCCATGTACGGCGCCAGCATCCGCCGACCCTGCTTCGTCGGCAACGGCCGACGCCTGGTGATGCCGGCATTCGGCGCCTTCGCCGGCGGCCTCAACGTGCTCGACGACGCCTTCCAGCCCCTGTTCGGCAACGGCGGCATGGGCGTGTGGATGCTTGGGCAGAGCGGGCTATATCCGGTCGCCACTCGGTATTTGAGCGCGGATTGATGTAGGTCGGGGTTCAACTCCCGCATCGGCCGGAGGCAGACCCAACGCTTCAAGGGCGCCGGTTCGATCCGCGCGGCAGTCTGACGTCGACAGAATATGGCTGGTAAGTTTCTCCGCGATGGCGTAATGGGGACATGCCTGGGAATTGCCTTGGGCCCTTCGCTACTTTTGATCAACCCCGCGATATTGAGGAGTTTTGCCATGACGCAATACGCAAGCACCTCCCACGTCCCCAGCACGGTCCCGACGTTTTCCGCGAGCCAGCAGACCTCGAGCAAGGCCCTGCAGCCCACGGCGCTGGACCCGCAAGTGGGCAGGATTCTGGGAGCGGCGCCCACATCTCAATCGATCACCTTCAACAGCTGGTCCCCCGACCCCTGGACGGTAGTCGGGACCAACGGCGCCGCGCTCGTCACATTCTCCCGCATCTCCCTCACCATCGTCAAACCGGATCCGCCCGCAAAGGTGTTCTACGTTCTCTTCACGCACATCAAGTCCGAAGGCTGGACCACGACGCCGCCGAACACGGCTCCCTATGCCAGTCCGTTTCGCATCGACATCAAGAACGCGGCGGGAGGCATCATCTGGGGTTTCGATCAGCGCATCGGCATCGCCTGCGGGGTGGATGGCGATCTGCGCTTGAGCGAAACCTTCTACGTCGACGTCTTCGACCAGATCGCGGGAGCAGGACTCTCGATCCCGACAAATGTGACGTTCTGGCGGTGCTGACCTCGTGGGTCGCGTAGCGCGGGCCCTCGCCGCAGGGCAAGGCAAGACCGCATCTTGAAGCCGCAGCCCCCGTCCGGCCGGGGGCTGCGCGGCATAGCGGATCGACACGCAAAGTCGGCTCGTCCAGCACCGCGCAAAACCGCATCAATGCGCGGTCTTGCGGAACATGGTCGAGGCCAGGAGCCCGGCGGCGATGGCGATCGCCACGGTCATCAGGCCATAGAGCGCAGGGAAGCTGAAGGCGAAGACGTGCAGGTAGCGCTCGAGCCCTTCGCGCTCGAGGTTGAGGCGCGCCGATTGATGGCTCAGGAACTGCTCGTCGCGGAACAGATAGACGCGGGTCTCGAACGGCCCGACGGTGACGTTGGCGGGCAGCTCGATGGTGGCGCGGAACAGGCTCTTGCCGATGAAGGCGACGCTGAAATGCTCCTGCACGTAGAGGCCCTGCCTCTGCTTCAGGCGCACGATCGCCTCCCGGAACTGCTTGAGGTCCTCGGTCGACAGCGCCTGGCTCTGCCCGAACGCCGGCGTGAAACGCAGATGGTTGAAGCCGATGCCGTGCGTTGCCCGGAACTCCTCCGATGCGATCTCGTCGATGGGGCGTGTTGAGGCGACGGCGTAGTAGCTCGGCACATTGTCGAAGGTAGCCGACGACGTGTTGAGCCACAGCCCCGCCACGTTGTTCTTGCGCCGCACCACGAGGCGCGCCGGCACGCCTTCGACCACGATCAGGACGTCGTAGTAGCCCGATTCCGCGCTCGGCTGCTGGCTGTTGTCGACGGCCCCGAAGATGACGATCTCGGTGCCGTTGAAGCTCGACGTCACGGCGACGTTGCGTGCCGATACGTCGGCCTGCACCGATTCGCGGGCGCCTGGCTGCTGCTCGCGCCTCACTTCTTCCGGTTGGCCGTGCGGTGCCTCCTTGGCAACCGGCGGCGGGCGCTGCTGCTTGGCGCGTTTCTGCGCCTCGGTTTCGGATGCGCCCAGCGCCAGGAGAGCGATGCCCAGGGTGGCTATCATCGCCAGCGTCGCGTGCCTCTGCCGGTGCCGGCGCATCAGGCGCCTCCGATTGCCAGGCTGAGCGAGTACAGGTCGGAGGGCGGCGCGATCAGCTGCCAGGCAAAGCGCAGGCCGACCAGCAGCACCAGCGCCGCCAGCAGGAAGCGCAGTTGCTCCGCTTTGAGCCGTTCGCCGGCCACCGCCCCGAACTGCGCGCCGACCACCCCTCCCAGCATCAGCAGCACGGCCAGCACCACGTCCACGGTCTGGTTCTGCGAGGCATGCAGCACGGTCGTCGCCGCGGTCAGGAACACGATCTGGAACAGCGAGGTCCCCACCACGATGTTGGTGGGCACCCGCAGCAGGTAGATCATGGCCGGCACCATGATGAAGCCGCCGCCGACGCCCATGATGGCGGCGAGCAGGCCGACGAACAGGCCGATGAGCAATGGCGGGATCGCACTGATGTAGAGCTTGGAGCGCTGGAAGCGCAACTTGAACGGCAGGCCGTGGATCCAGTTGTGCTGCCCGGAACGGCGGGCCGAGGCGCTGGCGCCGGAGCGCGTCTTGCGCATGGTGTTGAGGCTCTCGATCAGCATCAGGGTGCCGATGACGCCGAGGAACGTCACGTAGCAGACGGCGACGAAGAAATCGAAGAGACCAAGCCTGCGCAGGCTGCCGACGAGCTGCACGCCGAACACCGAGCCGACGATGCCGCCCGCCAGCAGCACGCCGCCCATCATGAAATCGATGTTCCTGCGCCGCCACTGGGCGAAGGCGCCCGATACGGAGGATGCCGCGATCTGTGCCGACTCGGTGCCCACTGCAACCGCCGGCGGGATGCCCGAGAAGATCAGCAGTGGCGTCATCAGGAAGCCGCCGCCGACGCCGAACAGGCCGGACAGAAAGCCCACCGCCCCGCCCATGGCGAGGAAGATGAAGATGTTGGCCGACATTTCGGCGACGGGCAGATAGAAATGCATGCCGCACCAAGCTGTCTGGCCCGACCTCCCCGGGAACGCCCCGAGCATCGCCACCGCATGGCTCGGCGCGCGGGCAGCATCAGGTCGAGATCGGACCCCGCGGGAACTGCGTCCGTGGCGAGACCGGCGCCAAGCAAGACACGGCACGCCAGGCTACGCCGCATCGGCGCGCCCGCGCTGCCTCCCAGCGGCCGCGAACTTTCCCTTCGTCGATAGGGACACCATGTGCCGAGGAAATGCAAGCGCACTGGCGCCTTGGCCGCACGGATTGACGCGCGGTGCGCCAATCCGGCATCCGTCCGGGCAGCGCCCTAGCGGCCGACGGTGGCCGGCTCCGCAGTCTTCGGGCGCCAGGCCGCGAGCTTTTGCTCGCCCGCCTCTCGCTCGGTGGGGTCGAGTTGCGCCTTGATCTCCTCGAGCTTGCGCGCAGCTCCCGAGTCGCCGGCCCGCGCCGCGAGCGCAAACCACTTGTAGGCCTGGGCCAGGTCCTTGGCGACGCCGCGGCCATGAACATGGAGCATGGCGAGATTGTACTGGCTGTCGGTCAGACCGCGGTCGGCGGCCTGCTGGAACCAATTCGCCGCGGCGGCATAGTCGGCATCGTCCTTGCCGCCGCCGACGATGAGCACCGCCAGATTGTGCATGGCCCTCACGTGGCCCTGCTCGGCGGCCCGGCGATACCAGACTTTGGCCCGTTCGGCATCGACGGTCATGCCGACCCCGCGCTCGTAGTAGGCGGCGAGGCGGAATTGAGCTTGCGCCAGTCCGCGCGTGGCGGCCCGCTCGTACCAGGCAAACGCCAGCTTGTGGTCCTGCGCCACGCCGCTGCCCTCGGCAATGCGGGTCGCCACCTCGAACTGGGCGAGCGCGTCGCCGTTGGCCGCAGCGGTTCTCAGGGCCGGGCCCCCGACGCCGGGAGGGGGCAGGGCATCGCTGCTGGGCGGTGGCGGACCGTCGTTTGCCGCCAATGGGCTCTCCTGGAGGATCATGCCTGGCAGCGCACGCGCCGGCACGGGTGCCGGAAGGCCCGGGGGGTCCGCTTTGGCAGGGTCGTCGGTGTTGGTCTCGCGCCCGGCGGGCCGTGGTACGGGCACGCGCATGGGCTCGGCCTTGTCGCCTGGGCTCGGCGGCGCGGTTTCGGATTTGCCGGTCGGTTCGCTCGACGGCGGGTGTTGGACGGCGTCAGGCGCCGGGAGAGCTTCGGCCGCGGGCACCTTCGAGCTCTGTTGGAGCGCCGGCGCGGCATCTGGCTCGAGCAACGTATCGACGGCGAGATAGCCGGTGCCGAACAGGGCTAGCATGGCCCCCCCCAACAGCAAGTTCGACCGGGAGGACCTGCCGATCCGGGCCGAGATTTTGGCGGGCTCGCGCTTGCCGGCCTCGGCCTGGGTATCCTCGCCCGCGGTGCTTGCCGTGGCCGGCTCCTCGGGCGCGGCCTGGGCCTTCAGCTTTGCGCGCATGACCGACGCACGCAACTCCTGGAGCGTCTTGGACTCTTCGTCGCCGACGTCGCCTGCGACCGGCACCACGCTTTCGTCTTGCAAGGGGCGAGGCGGCACATAATCGGCCGCGTCGAGCGTCGGCAGTGGCGGCTTCTGCCCGAGGATGCGGGCGCCGGCCGCGTAGGCCTCGGCGAGGCGGTCGCTCTCGGCGTCCATGCCGTCGCGCCCGGGCGGGTTGGCGTTGCGCGGCGCCAAGGGGGCCGCGCCTGACTCCATCGCATCGATGCGGTCGAGGACGCGGATCAGCGTCTCCTCGATGGTATGGAGCATGCCGGAGGCGGCTTCCTCGCCGCGCCGGCGCTCGGCGATATAGTCCTGCATGACGCGCTCCAGCGCATCGATGCGCTTGCTGCCCTCCGCATCGGGTGCCGGTGCCGGGGCGGGCAAGGCGGCCGCGAACCTTGTCGCTGCGCGCTCCGCGGCCGTGTCGATCAGGCCGGCGATGGCGTCCTCGCGCAAGGCCGAGGGTTGTGCCTGCGACCAGCGCAGCTGCTCGGCCTGGGTGGACGACAGCTGCCGCAACTGCTCGTCGACGGCATCGAGGCGGGTGAGTTGCCGGCTGGTCGCCTCGAAGTGGCCGGCCAGACCCTTGATGTGCGCCTCGATCAGCTCCAACCACTCGCCGCTGAAGCGCACCGACATGTCGCTGAAGAGCGTGTCGAGTCGGCCGTCCAATCGGTCCAGACGCCGGTCGATGGCGGCCAGCGGCTGGGCCGGGTTGTTGTCGGCGAGCGATTGTTGCAGCTGGGCGGCGATGTCGGCGAAACGGCCCTCCAGCCAGGCCCGGTCATAGGCGCATGCTGGGGCTTGCGCTCGTGCCGGCATGTCCTGTGTCGGCCGCGCCTGCCTGGCTGGCGCGGGCCGGCCGCTCGACCGGGTGGCCGCGCTTTCTGCCTGCGCCGTCTCGCAAACGCGGGTCAATGCCTCGGCCGCCTGGGCATCCCAGGGCTCCTCCCAGGGCTGGTTGGCACCGCTCGGCGTGGCGAGCACCGTCCTGCCTGCGCCCTTCTGCGCCTGCCTTTGCCGGCCGTGGGCGGCGATACGGTCGCTGAGGCCGGCGATCTCCTGCTGCAGCCGGTCGAGCGCGCTGGCATGCTGTCCTGCCAGATGGCTTCGCACCTGCCCGACCTGGCGGCCGAATTGGCCGAGCCGCTCCTGCACGTCGCAGAGGACGCCGCAGTGGCGCCGGTCGGCATCGCCGATCTGGCTGGCAATCCGCTGCAGCGCGTCCTCCAGGCCTGCGCCGACCTGGGGCGGTCTCTCGCTCGGCCGGACCATGGACTGGGTGCTGGCTTGCTCGCAGGGGCGCATGGCGGTTCCGTTGTGCGGGGTCGCGGGTACACGGCCACGCGGCCGGCAGGCCCAACGGGCGATCGAAGCGGGAGAAGCCTGGGCTTCGCTCGTGCCGGCGGAGGCGTGGAGAGGCTCTGGGACGCGGGCACCAAAAGCTCGCTCCAAGGTCGCAATCCGCCGTAAAGTTTCGGTTAAGTCGGCAAGTGCCGCCGATTGCGCTAGGATTTGTCGAGACAGGGCGCATCCGGGCCTAGCCCGGACCGCCGGCCTCGGACCCGCGGCCGCCCGCCAAAGGTTATGATTCGCGAGGAGACGCCCAATGCTCCAGCGCATGAAGCGCAAATTCAAGGACCGCACGCGCGAGTTCCGGGGCAAAGACCGGCGTGACCTGTGAGCGGGGCATGCAAGCGCTCGGGCAGGCACAGCACACCCTGTCGGTCGCCACGCGCGGGCCGGGCTTCACCGACCTGACGCGGGAGGTGGCCAACTGGCTCCGCGCGATCGATGCCGGGGATGGGCTGCTGACGCTGCTCGTGCGCCACACCTCGGCGTCTCTCACAATTCAGGAGAACGCCGATCCCGACGTGCTGCGCGACCTCGCCGAGACGCTGGAAAAGCTGGCTCCGCGCGGCGCCCGCTACCACCACAGCCTCGAGGGCGCCGACGACATGCCCGCCCACATCAAGTCGATGCTGACGGCGACCAGCCTTGGCGTGCCGGTCGCGGCCGGCAGCCCCGTGCTCGGCACCTGGCAGGCGATCTACCTGATCGAGCACCGCGACCGCCCGCACACCCGCGAGATCGTGCTGCATTACCTCGGCACGCGCGGGCGCTGAGGGTTGCGTGTGCTGCGCCGGGGCGTGTGCGCAAATCCCAGATGCCGGTCTCGCCGCTCAGGTCGATAGGGTCGAGCGTTCGGGGTTTTCACTGATCCCGCTCGGGCTCGCATTTCGCGAGTGTGGTGCCAGTCCAATGGAGTGGCACCCCGTGAAAAGCACGGAAAAAACCCGCGTCGCAATCGAACGCGGAATGAGCCGCCGCAACCTCCTGCTCGGCGGTGGCACCCTTGCCGCAGCCTCGGTAAACGGCGCCCCTCTGCAGGTCGCCCAGGCTCAGCAGGGGCGGCCTGCGGCGGCGCCCGGCCGGCAGCTGCCCAATATTCTCGTCATCTTCGGCGACGACATCGGCATTGCCAATGTCAGTGCCTATTCCAACGGCCTGATGGGCTACGAGACCCCCAACATCGACCGCATCGCCCGAGAGGGCATCAAATTCCAGCACTACTACGGCGAGCAGTCGTGCACGGCCGGCCGCTCGGCGTTCCTCACCGGCCAGCACATCATCCGCACCGGTTTGAGCAAGGTCGGGTTTCCCGGCGCACCGATGGGCATGAACCAGCTCGATCCGTCGATCGGCGGTCTGCTCAAGAACCTCGGCTATGCCACGGGGCAGTTCGGCAAGAACCATGTCGGGGACCGCAACGAATCGCTGCCGACGGTGAACGGGTTCGACGAGTTCTTCGGCAACCTCTACCATCTCAACGCCGAGGAAGAGCCGGAGCTGCCGGACTATCCGAAAAATCCGGCCTACCGCGCCAAGTTCGGGCCGCGCGGCGTTCTGCGCTGCAGAGCGGCCGACCGCGACGACCCCACGGTAGATCCGCGCTTCGGCAAGATCGGCAAGCAGACCATCGAGGACACCGGCGCGCTCACCAAGAAGTGCATGCAGACGATCGACGACGAGACCTCCTCGGCTGCCATCGACTTCATGAAGCGGCAACAGCAGGCCGGCAAGCCGTTCTTCTGCTGGTTCAACTCGAC
>Ga0111539_10007674_pt1 | contig 13782 bp, 14 predicted proteins | sample RhiMethybrSRZTD1_FD_79667 | JGI IMG/M metagenome (GOLD analysis project Ga0111539, IMG submission 79667) | Populus rhizosphere microbial communities from Tennessee, USA - Rhizosphere MetaG P. TD hybrid SRZTD1 (version 2) (version 2) | ecosystem: Host-associated > Plants > Roots > Rhizosphere >...
AATCCGGCTGCATTGCCGCGCGAGCAGGACCGCAGTTCACCCTACATGCGCGTGTTCGCCGTCACGCAGCCGCCCTACGGCTTCGTGCACTTCTGCGCGCGCGTGCCCCAGGAATGCAAGCAGGGCCCGTTGGAGGAGCAGCGCTTCTCCGCCACTCCCGCGCGCCTGAGCGAACTCGACGCCATCAACCGGGCGGTGAACCGGGAGATCGAGCCGGCAACCGACATGGAGATCTACGGCGTTGCCGAACACTGGACTATCCCCACCACGCGCGGCGACTGCGAGGACTATGCGCTGCTGAAGCGCAAGCGCCTGCTGGCGCGGGGCTGGCCGGCGAGCGCATTGCTGCTGACCGTGGTACGCGACGAGAAAGGCGAAGGCCACGCCGTGCTCACGGCGCGCACGGTGCAGGGCGACTTCATCCTCGACAACAAGGTCGACGAGGTGAAGTCATGGAACCGCACCGGCTACGAGTTCATGATGCGCCAGTCCTACCTCAATCCGCAGATCTGGATGTCGCTCGATCCGCGGGAGGCCGGACCCGGCATGCCGATGGCGGGCGTGCGCAGCGAGCGATAGAGCCGCGAAGGCACCTGCAGGGCGCAAAGGCGGAAGCCGCATTGCGCCGAACCACGCGAAGACCGGTGCAATGCGCTGCGCTTTTGCACCCTACGGGCTGGCGCCGGTGGCGGTAGGAACTCTCACGCGTCCTCGAGGTCGAGCTCCAGGATCGCCATCTGAAACTGGTAGCAGAGCTCGCCGTCCTCGTTGTCGACCGTGAGCGTGCCGACGAAATCCTCGCCGACATAGACCTCGGCCGAGTCCTTGATCTTCGGGCGCGCGCGCACGGACAGCGTCTTGGTGCCGAACACCTTGCGCATGTAAGCCTGCACGCGCACCATCTCTCGCGGATTCACCGGGTCGTTCTCCCTGGAGCAGAAACGTTTGCGACCGAAGCACGCGCCCCGATCACGCTTCGGCGGTTTGCAGCGAGCCCAACCAACCCGAAGCTATCGCGGTTTCTAGCTGCCGCAGCCGCAGTCGTCGGGCAGCAGCCTCTGGTCCATGGTCCGGGCGGGCTCTGGGCAGCCCGCCGGTCCTACCACCTTGGCCGGCACGCCGGCAACGGTGGTCTCGGGCGGCACGTCCTTGAGCACGACGCTGCCCGAGGCGACGCGGCTGCAATTTCCCACCGTGATGTTGCCAAGCACCTTGGCACCAGCGCCGATCATGACGTTGGCGCCGATCTTGGGATGGCGGTCGCCCGTCTCCTTGCCGGTGCCGCCGAGCGTGACGCCCTGCAACAGGGAGCAGTTGTCGCCGATGGCGGCCGTCTCGCCAATGACGATGCCGGTGCCGTGATCGAACATGATGCCAATGCCGATCCTGGCCGCCGGATTGATGTCCACGCCGAAGATGCGCGAGCTCTGGCTCTGCAGATAGAGGGCGAAGTCGCGCCGGCCGAGCTTCCACAGCTCATGAGCGAAACGGTGCGTGACGAGGGCATGGAAACCCTTGAAGTAGAGCAGGGGCTCGATGTAGCGGCTGCAGGCGGGGTCGCGGTCGTAGACCGCGGCGAGGTCGGCACGGAAGGCGCGGCCGAGCTCAGGATGGTCGGCGAGCACCTGGTCGAACGTCTGGCTGATCAGCCCGGCATCCACATCGGAATGATTGAGGCGCTGGGCCAGGCGGTGGCAGACGGCGTCCTCGAGCCGGCTCTGGCTCAGGATGGTGGCGTAGATGAAACCACCGAGCGCGGGCTCCGTGCGCGCGACCTCATCGGCCTCCCGGCGCAGTTCGATCCATATCGGGTCCACAGAGGCGATGCCGGCCCGCTGGGCCATGCGGGAGTTGGATGCCATGTGCCTCTCCTAGAGCGCCAGACTTGGATGCCGTTCTTCTGCTGCGTCTTGTACGTTTCTCTTTGGTGCTGCCCCCCAAGCAGGTAGCGATGCGCCAATGTCCCGTCAATGCGCCGCAGCAAATTCCCGTCCGGCGGTTGCGTGAACGCGCCGGGGCGACGCCGACTTCTCCTGCCGCATGAGCTGGCTGCCCGCTCCGCGCTCCGTCTTGGCGGGACGGGAGCACGTATCCGGAGAACAGTTTAGGCCGATTTGTTCTTGGCCTCGGCCTCAATCTGCCGAACCGCCGAGGTCAGGAATTCTCCCATGGTCTTGCGCAGATCGACGTCGGAGACGGCTACGCCCTTGTCCTGGAAGTCTTTCTTCAACTTCTCAAAGACGTCGTTGTCACCCTTCTGGGCGAGGTCCGCCTTGCGCACGGACTTCACGTAGTCGTCCACGGCCGCACCAGACAAACCAAGCTTTTCGGCCGCCCATTCCCCCAGCATCCGGTTCCGCCGGGCCTCCGACTTGAACTTAAGCTCCTCATCCATTGCGAATTTCTTCTCGAAGGACTTCTCGCGCTCGTTAAAGGTGCTCATTCCGATCTCCGTCCGGCCGAAGGTTCACTAGACGTTCTAGTGATGAAGGGTCCCAGCAGGCATTACCTGATGGGCGACAACCAATCAATCAAGAGTGCAGATGACGGTTGTGGTCCCCCGGCCCGTGTCGATTGTTTCCGCCCCCACGTTCGGCTAGTGTCCGAACGGGTCCAGGCACGGGACCCGACCCTCGTCGTGCGCTGCAGCATGAAAAATCATGCTGTAATTTCAAAGGGGCACCAGTTCCCAAACTCGCCCACCCAACGAACACAAACGCAGGCATGAGGATGCATAGAATGAACAGGCGGCGACGCGTCTACGAGGGCAAGGCGAAGGTTCTCTACGAGGGCCCGGAGCCCGGCACGCTGATCCAGCACTTCAAGGACGACGCGACCGCCTTCAACAACAAGAAGCATGCGCTGATCGAGGGCAAGGGCGTCCTCAACAACCGCATCTCCGAGCACATCTTCAGCAAGCTGGGCGAGATCGGCGTACCGACGCACTTCGTGCGCCGCCTCAACATGCGCGAGCAGCTGATCCGCGAGGTGGAGATCATTCCGCTCGAGGTCGTGGTACGCAACGTGGCCGCCGGCTCGCTGGCGCAGCGCCTGGGCCTGGAAGAGGGCAAGCCGCTGCCGCGCTCGATCATCGAGTTCTACTTCAAGAACGACGCGTTGGGCGATCCGATGGTGTGCGAGGAGCACATCACCGCCTTCGGCTGGGCAAACCCGGCCGAGATCGACGAGATCATGGCACTGGCGCTCAGGATCAACGATTTCCTGGTCGGCCTTTTCTGCGGCATCGGCATTCGCCTCGTCGACTTCAAGGTCGAGTTCGGCCGCCTTTGGGAGAACGAGCAGATGCGCGTCGTGCTCGCCGACGAGATCAGCCCGGACTGCTGCCGACTGTGGGATGCGGCGACTTCCGACAAGCTCGACAAGGATCGCTTCCGCCGCGATCTGGGCGGCGTGCTCGAGGCCTATCAGGAAGTCGCGCGCCGGCTGGGCGTGCTCACCGAGAACCCGCGGCCCAAGGGCAGCGGACCGGTGCTCGTGAGCTCCAAGCCGAATTGAAGACGTAGCGAATAGGGAGTAGCGAATAGGGAATTTCGGGGGCAGGCGGCGCAGGACACGCCAACTATTCGCTACTCGCTATTCGCTACTCGCTATCAAGGCTCATGAAGGCGCGCATCCGGGTGACGCTCAAGACGGGAGTGCTCGACCCACAAGGCAAGGCCATACAGAACGCCCTGGCAAGCCTCGGATTCACGGGCGTGGACGACGTCCGTCAGGGCAAGTACATCGAGGTCGACCTTGCCGAGGCCAATGAGGGCAAGGCGCGCGAGCAGGTAGAGAGGATATGCAAAGAGCTTCTCGCCAACACGGTGATCGAGAACTACGCCTACGAGCTCGGCGACTAGCGGCACCGGTCGCATGTGCCGCGCTGGCGGCGCTGGCAATGACTGCGGGACGAGCGGCCGTGCAGGCCGCCGAGACGAAGTCCTTTGCCAGCGAGGAGTTCCACTACAGCGTCGCTCTGCCCGCGGGTTGCAGATACGAAGAGGGCCCCGGCACGCTCGATGCGGTCTGCTCGCCCGACCTCGACGCGGCCAAGAGCACGACGGCCAATAGCGCCGCGGCCCTGGTGCTCGAGGTAAGCGTGGAGAGCGTGCGCAACGATACCGGCAAGCAGGTGGCCGACCTCGCCCAAGGCTACGGCGAGGCCGAATTCAAGGCCGAGCTGCCGGAAGCGGTCTGCGGGGAGCCGGAGCGCACGCGCGTGAAGATCACCAACGCCAAGCAGGTTCTCGAAACGACGCGAGTCGTGTACACGGCCGATGTGACCTGTCCCGAAATCAGGTTCCTGGGATTAGGCGAGCGCCGCGCCCTGGTGCAGTTTCTGCTGACGCCGGGCTTGCGCTACCGTTTGATGGCCCGCGCCCAGGCAGAGGATTTCGAGGAGCGCAAGGAAAGCGTAGACGCATTCTTCGCGAGCTTCCGTTTCCTGCCGGAGGGCAAGAAGAGCCAATGAACGCCGCCGTCGTCGTCTTTCCCGGCTCCAACTGCGACCGCGACGTCAAGGTCGCGCTCGAGGCGGTCACGGGGCGACCGGTGAACATGGTGTGGCACGCCGATACGGCGATACCCTCCTGCGACCTGATCGTGCTGCCGGGAGGCTTCGCCTATGGCGACTACCTGCGCTGCGGTGCCATGGCGGCCCACTCGCCCATCATGCGCGACGTGGTCGCAAAGGCGAAGGCCGGAACCCCCGTTCTCGGCATCTGCAACGGCTTCCAGGTACTGACCGAGACCGAGCTGCTGCCAGGGGTGCTGATGCGCAACGCCTCGCTCAAGTTCGTGTGCCGGGACGTGCACCTGAAGGTGGAGCAGGCGGATACGATCTTCACCAGCCGCTACGCCAAGGGCGAGGTGATCCGCATCCCCGTCGCGCACGGCGACGGCAACTACTTCGCCGACGCGGCCACCCTCGATGAGCTGGAGACAGAAGGCCGCGTCGTGCTGCGCTACGTCGACGAGGCCGGCGACCGCACGGACGCGGCCAACCCCAACGGCGCCCAGCGCAGCATCGCCGGCATCTGCGACCGCACGCGGCGGATCCTCGGCATGATGCCGCATCCCGAGCGGCTGTTCGAGCCAATGCTCGGCGGCAGCGACGGGCGCCGGCTGTTCGAGAGCCTTCTCGCCAACGTGCATTGAGGGGACGCTGCGGGGCGCGACATGACGTTCGTACCCGACGCGCCGGTGCTCCTTGCCTTCACGTTCGCAGGCTTCGTGCTGTTCATCACGCCGGGGCCGGACATGAGCCTGTTCCTGGCCAAGACCATCGCCGGGGGCCGGCGCGCCGGCATCGCGGCGATGACCGGCACAAGTCTAGGCTGCATCGTGCATTCGCTGCTGGCGGCGTTCGGGCTCTCCGCGCTGATCGCGGCGTCGCCGACCATGTTTCTGGCCCTCAAGATCATCGGGGCGGTGTATCTGCTGTGGCTTGCCGTGGACGCGGTGCGCAACGGCTCCTCGCTCAATGTCGCGGCCGGGACGCCCGAGGCGGCTCGGGTGTGGGCGAACCTGGCGCTCGGCTTCACCGTCAACTTGAGCAACCCCAAGGTCGTGCTGTTCTTCGTGACCTTCCTCCCGCAGTTCGTAGACGCACAGGACCCCCATGCGGCGGGCAAGCTCCTGTTCCTCGGCCTCTACTTCGTCGTGCTGAGCTATCCCCTGGCCGTGCTCCTGATCCTCGGCGCGGATCGCCTGGTCGGCGCGCTCAGGCGGCGCCCGCGGGCGCTGCGCGCCATCGACTGGCTATTTGCCGGCGTGTTCAGTGCGTTCGCCATCAAGGTGCTGGCAACGCAGTCCAAGTGACACCAGCTCGCGGGCGAGACCGCGGATGCGACTGTGCGCGGCGCGACAGCACTCACGCGTCAACCGGGCGGCAGCGGAGGTAGATCGGTGCAATTCGCTCCGCTCTTGCACCCTACGACCATCGTCATCCCCGCGAGCGCGCAAACGCCTCAGCGGGAATCCGGCCAGGAACGCATCGCACCGGACCCGCCGCATGCGGGGCGGGAGGGGAGGCGGCGAGGCGGGCTCAGTGCCCTGGGCGGGCGGAGGGGAATGTCAGCGCGGGCCCGATCGGCTCTGCATCGAGGCGCACGGCGATGCCTTCGAGCGAGTCCCTTGCCGCGGGGTATTCCTTCATCACGTGCGGGTCGTGGCCCGGCACGATGTGCCGCGGCGAAGGCGCAAGCCGCTCCAGCGTGCGGTAGGCGTCGAGCATCTGGCCGATATGGAAGGCCGTGGTGAACGGCCGGTTGGTGGCGATGTTCTCGTAGTAGTGCGTGGCATCGGACGCCAGCACCAGCCAGCCGCGCTTCGTGTGCACGCGCACCGACTGCAGCCCGTCGGAGTGGCCGTAGGTCGGGTGCAGCGTGAGGCCGGGCGCCACCTCCACCTCGCCCGCGTGCATCTCCACCCGGCCCTTGAAGTTGAGCCGCACCATGCCGACCACATCCTCGACGTGGAAGCTGTGGCCGATGCGGGGGTAGCGCATGTACTTGCCCGTCGCGTAGGCCATCTCGCGCTCCTGCAGGTGGAAGCGCGCATTCGGGAACTTGTGGAAGTTGCCGACGTGGTCGTAGTGCATGTGGCTGAGAATCACGTCGCGCACGGCGCCCGCCTCCACGCCCAGGAGCGCAAGGCTGTCGATGGGGCAGCGCAGGAACGTGCGCTTCCTCTCCTTGGCCATCTCGGCCGTGAAGCCTGTGTCGATGACGTAGGCGCCGCCGGGGCCTAGCGCCAGCCAGACGTAGTAGTCCATGGGCATGGGCCCATCGTGCGGATCGCCGCCGATGAAGTGGTCGCGCCGTTGCGCGTCGCGCGTGGCATAGCGCAGGGCGTAGACTTCGTATTGCGGCAGCGGCGTTGTCATCGGCGGCGCACCCTCTCGCAAGTCTGCTGGCTATCAACACCCTAACGCATCGGCCGGATCGGTAGTAGACCTTGGCCTTGCCCGGTCGTTCGGCTCGCCCGGCAGGGACGACCAACAAGAAGCCGACGGAGGAAGCCCAATGCAGTCCACACGACGCACCTTCATGACGGCGAGTGCAGCGGCGCTGGCAGCCGCAGCGGCGGCGCCGCGCGCCTTCGCCCAGTGGCGGATGAACGACCGCTATCCCGACCCAGCCGTGGAGCTGCTCGATCCGAGCTTCGGCAAATACCGCCTCGCGCTCGCCAGCGTCGAGCGCATCGCCACGGGCATGCGGTGGTGCGAGGGCCCCGTGTGGTTCGGCGATGGCCGTTCCCTCTTCTGGAGCGACATCCCCAATAACCGCATCATGCGCTGGCAGGAGGAAACCGGCGCCGTCAGCGTATTCCGTCAGCCCTCCAACAACGCCAACGGCAACACGCGCGACCGCCAGGGGCGGCTCATCACCTGCGAGCACGATACGCGCCGCGTCACGCGCACCGAGTATGACGGCACCATCACGGTGCTGATCGACAAGTTCGACGGCAAGCCGCTCAACTCGCCCAATGACGTCGTGGTCAAGTCGGACGACACGATCTGGTTCTCCGATCCCCCGTTCGGCATCCTCGGCAACTACGAGGGCACCATGGCGACGCCCGAACTGCCGACCAACGTCTACCGGCTCGATCCCAAGACCGGGCGAGCCACCGTAGTGGTGGGCGACCTTCGGCCGAACGGGCTCGCGTTCTCGCCCGACGAGTCCAGGATGTACATCGTCGATGCCTCCGTCACGCCGCGCGTGATCCGCGTCTACGATGTCACCGACAACGGAACGAAGCTTTCCAACCCGCGGCCTTTCATCGCCGCCGAGCCCGGCGGCACGCCCGACGGCTTCCGCGTCGACATCGACGGGAACCTGTGGTGCGGCTGGGGCATGGGCAACGAGAAGCAGGACGGCGTGAAGGTGTTCGATCCCACCGGCAAGCCGATCGGCTTCATCGCGTTGCCGGAACGCTGCGCCAACGTCTGCTTCGGCGGCGTCAAGCGCAACCGCCTTTTCATGGCCGCGAGCCACTCGGTCTATTCGCTCTACGTCAACACCCAGGGCGTGCGCGGCGGTTGACGGAACTCACCTCACCGGGTGGACGGGGTCAGCTGCGCTGAGCCTGGCGCGGCTGGACGCCGCACCGCTCCATCGGTAGCGCCGTCGTCGACCAGCGATCCTTGGTCACGATCACGACATAGCGCCGGCAGCTCGGCGCGGCGCCGGGCACGAAGCGCACCTGGAAATGCGCGAGCTCGGGCTTGCGCTGGCGCGGCCACACGAACACGCCGTCGTCGGGCGTCTCGGCGACGGCCGTCTTTATGGCGATGCCGGCGTTGCGGTAGTCCTCCTCCGACAGCCGGGCCAGCACGGCGCGCGACAGATTGGGATGCAGGCCCACGGCCTCGGCGCGAACCTGCAGCGGGTCGGCCGGATCGGCGCGCGGAGGCTGCCAGCCCTCGTCCTTGTCCCCGTCCTTGTCCCCGTCGGTGGTTTCAGCCTCGGGTGGCGGAGCGCGCGTCGCTTCCGGCACCCGTTCCTCGAACTTCGCCGCGGGAGAAGGAATGACCGCGGCACTCAGGGTCGCTGGCGGCGGAGGAGGGGCGGCGACGGCTCGCGGCCTGTTTGCTGGCACCGTTGCTGCGGCCGTCGGCTCGCTCGGAGCGCGCATTCTTTCGTCCACCACACGCGCGAATGCCGAGGCTTGCGCATAGGACCAGTCGAGCCAAGCCGGATCCTTCCAAACCGCCCAGCCGGCCGCGATGAGGCTCAGAAGCACAAAACCGCGCGCGACGACATTGCGGTGCCTGCGCGCGACGGGTCCGCCGATCCTGTCGCCGGGGCGCATATCCCCGTACCAGGGGTCGTCGGCATACTCGTCATCGTACGCCGCGCGTGATCGGGACCGCTGAAAGCCGAACACCATCGAACCTACCCGTCTCTAGGTATCAGGGCTCCCGCAGTTGCATAGGCTCCAGTTTTTCCTGGCGAAAACAAGGCGCGTTATGCTCGCCTCCTGGCGAAGGGTGTCAGTCCGAGGGCCGGTACCCAGGGGGCCTCGATACCGACCGCAGCCCCGGGCACCGGATATTTCGCTGACGCGAAATTCCGGCATGGCAGCGAGCGGAGCTGATCGGAAATTGGGCTACCTGCCCTTGAACGCCGGGCGACGCTTCTCCATGAAGGCGCGGCGGCCCTCGACGTAGTCCTCGCTGTCGAAACAGGCCTTGATGGCCTCGTCGATCTCATCGAAGCGGCGGCGGTCGGGATCGTCGGCGGCGGCGTTGATGGCGAGCTTGGCGGCCTTGATGGTGAGCGGGGCGTTGCCGGAGATGGTGGAGGCCACCTTGTGCACGTAGGCTTCCAGCTCCGCGGGCGGCACGACGCGGTTGACGAGGCCCATGATGCGCGCGTCCTCGGCGGTGAACTTGCCGGCAGTGAAGAAGATCTCCTTGGCGAAGGCGGGCCCGACGATATCGACGAGCTTCTTGATGCCGCTGTAGCGGTAGCCGAGGCCGAGGCGCGCGGCGGGCACGGCGAACACCGAGTCCGAGGAGCAGATGCGCAGGTCCGTCGAGAGCGTGATCGCCAGGCCGCCGCCGATGCAGATGCCGCGGATCATGGAGATGGAGGGCTTCAGCGCGGCATTGAGGGCCGCGTGGGCGGCGTTGCCGGCATCATCGTAGACCTTGATGGCGTCCGCGGTGCCGCGCTTCTTCTCGAACTCGGAAATGTCGGCGCCCGATACGAAAGCCTTCTCGCCCGCACCCGCGAGCACGATTAGGCGCACGGCGGGATCGGCCTCGAAGGCGGCGATGATTTTCGGCACCGCGAGCCACATCTCGTAGGACACCGCGTTGTGCTTCTCCGGCTGGTTGAAGATCATCCAGCCGATTCCGCCTTCGCTGCGGGCGATCATCTTGGTCGTGCCGAGATCCACGGGTGTCGTCCTCCTGCTGGCCGGCGGGGGCGATCACTGCCGCCCCGGTTCCGCGGTCTCAGTCTATTGGCCCTCAGCCCCTAGCGTCCAACGGCATTGTTGCATGCGTGGCGCGCAATGAGCGTCGTTCGTTTGTGAACTCAGGAGCCGGCCTGCGGTCTCGATGACCAGGAACCCAACGGTCTCCCGCCCACCTCCATCCTGACAGATCACAAACACACAGGAACCCAGGACGCCGTGCAACGAGGGCAATGCTCGGCACGGCATAGGTTCCCCGCAATCGGCGAGGGCGGACAAATCGCGAGGCGCATAGGTCCCGACCTTCGTCGGGATGACGGCATCAGAACGGGTAGTGGCGGTGGCCGGACTGGATGGTGATCCACCTGAGCTCCGTGAACTCGGCGATGGCGGCCTTGCCACCGAAACGGCCGTAGCCGGAATCCTTGACGCCGCCGAAGGGCATCTGCGCCTCGTCGTGGACGGTCGGGCCGTTGATGTGGCAGATGCCGGTCTCGAGGCGCCGCGCCACGGCGAAGGCGCGCGTGACGTCGCGGCTGAACACCGCGGCGGAGAGCCCGTAAGGCGTGTCGTTGGCAACCCGGATCGCCTCCTCATCGCCCCTCACGCGCACCACCGTCGTCACGGGCCCGAACGATTCCTCCTCGTAGATGCGCATGTCGGGCGTCACGTGGTCGAGCACGTGCGCGTTGATGAGCGTGCCGCTGACGGAGCCGCCCGCCGCCAGCCTCGCGCCCTTGGCACAGGCGTCGAGCACCAGCGACGTGACGCGCTCCGCCGCCGAGCGGTCGATGAGCGAGCCGAGGATCGCCTTGCCCTCGCGCGGGTCCCCCACCGAGAGCGACTTGGCCTTGGCGGCGAAGCGCTCGACGAATTGATCCGCCACCTTCTCGTCGACGACGATGCGCTCCGTCGACATGCAGATCTGGCCCTGGTTGGCGAAGGCACCGAAGGCCGCCGCGCTGACGGCCTCGTCAAGGTCGGCATCGTCGAGCACGACCAGCGGCGACTTGCCGCCGAGCTCGAGCAGCACGGGCTTGAGGAACTCCGCGCACCGTTTCGCCACGAGCTTGCCAACGCGCGAGGAACCCGTGAAGTTCACGCGCCGCACTGCCTTGTGCGCAATCAAGGCGTCGACCACAGCACCGGCATCGGCTGGCGCATTGGTCACCACGTTGACGACGCCGGGCGGCAGGCCCGCCTCCTGCAGCACCGTGCCGATCAGGCGATGCGTGCCGGGGCATAGCTCCGAGGCCTTGAGCACCACGGTGTTGCCGCAGGCAAGGGGCATGGCAATCGCACGCACGCCCAGGATCACCGGCGCGTTCCACGGCGCGATGCCCAGCACCACGCCGACGGGCTGGCGGTAGCCCATGGCCAGACTGCCCGGCACGTTCGAGGGGATCACCTCGCCCGCGATCTGCGTGGTCATGGCCGCCGCCTCGCGCAGCATGTCGGCCGCCAGCATGCAGTTGAAGCCAGCCCACATGGCCGTGGCACCGGTCTCCGCCGCCATGAGGGGCGCGAACTCGGAGGCCTTGGTGGCGAGCAGGTCGGCGGCGCGGTTGAGCAGGGCGCGGCGGCCGGCCGGGGCCATCTCGGACCAGGCCGGGAAGGCGGCCGCGGCGGCATCGGCCGCGCGCGCGGCGTCCTCGGGGGCGGCGGCGGCCGAGCGTGAGGCCACCTCGCCCGTCAGCGGATTGAGGCGATCGAAGGTGGCGCCGCGGGCGCTCCTCGCGGCGGCGTTGTTGATGAGCAGGCTGACCTCGAACACGGCTTCGCTCCCTGGAGTTTGTCTTGTTGTGGATGGCTTTGCGATTTGCGGCGGCGATGAAGCATCCGCGGGGATGCGCGGGAGCGCGCGCGGATTGGGACCACCGGCATGCCCATTGAGGCGCGGCGTAGCGCCGTTCGCGGGAGCGCGCCCGTTGGCGGAGCCTGTGGCTCCGCCAAGGTAGGCCTGGCGTACGGCCGGGTCGCTCTTGAGGTCCGCGGCGGCACCCTCGCCGACGATGCGCCCGTTGGCCAGCAGATAGCCGCGATTGCCGATCTCAAGGCTCTGGGCGGCGTTCTGCTCGACCAGCAACACGCCGACTCCGAGCTCGCGGATGCGGCCGAGCGCCTGGAACAATTCCTTCGTCACCAGCGGCGAGAGGCCGAGCGAGGGCTCGTCCAGCAGCAGCACGCGCGGGCTCGACATGAGCGCGCGGCCGATCGCCAGCATCTGCCGCTCGCCTCCCGACATGGTGCGGGCGAGCTGGCCCAGACGCTCGCCGAGGCGCGGAAACAGCGCCAGCACCTTGGCGCGGTTCTCCGCCTCGTGCGCCTGGGCGCGGGCGGGATAGGCGCCCAGCGCCAGGTTCTCGGCGACGCTCAGCTCGGTGAAGATGCCGCGGTCCTCCGGCACGAGCGCCAATCCGGCCTCGACCACCGCATGAGCGGGAAGGCCGGCGATGTCGCGGCCGCCGAGCGCAATGCGCGCTCCCGGCATGTGCGCCACAATTCCGCCCAGCGCCTTGAGGCAGGAGGACTTGCCGGCACCGTTGGCCCCCAGCATGACCACGATCTCGCCGGCGCCGACGCTGAGGGATACCGCCTCGAGCGCGATGTGCTTGCCGTAGACGACCGACAGACCCGACACCTCCAGCATGATCTCTTCCGACGCTCCACGGGCCTGCTGCTCCCCATGACATGGCCGGGAGGGGCGCGGGCGGTCAAGCCGGCATGCGCAGGATCGGCTAACGGAGGGCAAGCAGGCCGCGATCGAATAGGGGTGGCGGAGCCCCGGTCAGCACCCGAAGGAGGGGCGGCGTCGCCGTTGCATCAAGGGGAGGTCACGACGAGAAGAGCCAGGGCCGCCAGCAGCGGCCCCGGCCTTGGAATGACCCAACTCCAGGTTTCAGTTATGGCGATAGCGGGCGACCCGCGCCTTGTGACTGGCCTGGGCCGCATTGATCCTCGCGCGCTCCCACAGGGTCACGCGGCCGTCAGCCCACGCATGCCGCTTGATGGCGTTGAGGCGAGCCTGGCTGCGGGCGATGGCAGCGCGTTCGGATGCCGTGACGCCGTGTCGGCCGTACGGGCCGGCCTGCGCCGAGGATGCACTGAAGGCGATTGCCGACAGGACGGCCAACGCCGCGGAACCCAGAGCAAGACGTTTCATTGTGCACTCCTTCATGATCATCCCAACTCCGCGCCGCCACTTCCATGCCGGCCGTCCGGGCTGGTCGAACATGAAACGCGGGGGTGCACGCCTTCCGTCCGTTAAATCGCGGAAAGGTTCAGCCGTTGTCGGATGAATGAATGTTCAGGCGCGATCGCCTATGTCGCGCCATCACCCGCGCACCAGCATCGAGATCAGCGCGGCATCCGCATCACCGGGCGGCATGGAAAAATCAAAGCGGGATGTTGTCGTGCTTCTTCCAGGGGTTCTCGACCGTCTTGTTGCGGAGCATGTTGAGGGCGCGGCAGATGCGGCGGCGGGTCGAGCGCGGCAGGATCACCTCGTCGATGTAGCCGCGCTCGGCAGCCGTAAACGGGTTGGCGAAGCGGTCCTGGTACTCCTTGATGCGCGCCGCGATCTTGCCCGCATCGCCGAGGTCCGCCCGGTAGAGGATCTCGGCAGCGCCCTTGGGGCCCATGACAGCGATTTCCGCCGTCGGCCAGGCGTAGTTGACGTCGCCGCGGATGTGCTTGGAGCTCATGACGTCGTAGGCGCCGCCGTAGGCCTTGCGCGTGATCACCGTCACCTTCGGCACGGTGGCCTCGGAGAAGGCGAACAACAGCTTGGCGCCGTGCTTGATGAGGCCGCCGTACTCCTGCGCGGTGCCCGGCAGGAAGCCCGGCACGTCGACG
>Ga0111539_10007675_pt1 | contig 13782 bp, 10 predicted proteins | sample RhiMethybrSRZTD1_FD_79667 | JGI IMG/M metagenome (GOLD analysis project Ga0111539, IMG submission 79667) | Populus rhizosphere microbial communities from Tennessee, USA - Rhizosphere MetaG P. TD hybrid SRZTD1 (version 2) (version 2) | ecosystem: Host-associated > Plants > Roots > Rhizosphere >...
CAGCGTCGACCCGACGGTGGCGACGGCGACGAGATCGGCAGGCGACATCTTCTCTTCCACGTATCTGTTTGCCGAGTCCACCGCCCGCTGCACGTCCTCAGGCTGCATCGAACTGACATCGAAGACGATGGTGATGAGCCTTCGCCCTGCCAGCATGTCCGACGTCATCGGGGTTGGGGTCTCGGCCGGGCGTGACGCGGCAGCCGTCGACGACGCGGCGCGCTTGCTGTCTTCCGCCAGTTTCTGCTCGACCCCGGCGAGCAGGTCCGCCGACTGCACCGCCGGCACCGCTTTGTCGCTGATCTCTTCGAAGTTGAAGTTGGTGATTTCCTGAGCACGGCCGTCTTCGCGCACCTCGAAGTCAGACGCGGTCAGATTCCGAACCACGGCGCCAGATTTGTCGCGAACGATGACGTCGACGGAGACGAGGTTCAGCCGCGACCGGAACACCGGTTGGGACTGCTGTGCGAATGGAGCCGTCGGCGCGGCGGCCGCTGCCAGGATGCCGGTGGTGAGAACGACCGCGCAGCGGAGGAGGGAGGCACGCATTAAGTCACCAACATTCACTGTCACGCTGCATTCCTGATTAAGAGATCACAGGAGAAAGGAGAAGGGAGGATCTTTTTGTGATCGAAGAAAGCAAATTGACCCGCTCCTCCGTTCTCCCTTCTCCTGTTTTTCCTATTCAGTGATCGATGTTGATTGATCCCGTACGTAACGAGCTAAAACCGGAACCGCAGATTCAGCTGCGTCGATCGCATGCCGCGCACTGAGAGCACTTGACCGAATGTGGGTGAGTTGACCACCGTATCGATCGTGCCCCAGTTCACCATGTTGAGCAGGTTGTTTGTGTTGACCTGGATGGTCATCACCCGGTTGCCGCCCATTCGAACATCGCGTGCGACCTGCATGTTCAACAGCCTGCTGCCGGGACCAATGATCATGTTGCGAGAGGCGTTGCCATACGTGCCGGTTGGCGGAATGAAGAACGCCGTCGTGTTGAAGAACCGATCGATCGTCGGGTCGGCGATCGACACCTCTGCGCCGGTGTAGTTGGCGCGCAATGTGCCGTTCGTGCCGCGGGCGACGTCGCTGACTGCCGCCGTCACACGCGGCGTGTAAGGCGTCCCCGACTGCCACGTAAAGGTCGTCGACACCCGCCAATCGCGGAAGACCGATTGCCGCACACCTGGCTGCGAGAACCATTTGCGGTTCGGTCCGAAGGGCAGTTCGATGTTGGCGTTTGCCGAAAGCTGATGCCGGCGATCAAAACTGGAGAGGCCCCATTCAGCAGCGAGATTCTGATCGTCCTGGGCGACGTTCGAGCCGCCTCCTCCGATCGAGGACGCGTCGTCACGCGATTTGGCGAGCGTGTAGCTGACCCCCCAGCCGATGCCTTTGGCCGGACGACGGGTTGCGCGGAACGTGGCGGCGTGAAGAATGGATTGTCCGTCGGACGTTTGCCAGAGGAACGGCTCGACGTCGGGGATGCGCAGACCATTGGGTCCCCGATTTGGCGCGCGAACCATGTCGAGATCGGCGCCTCGCGTCTGTGTGTAGCCGCCACCGAGGTTCCACACCTGCCGCAAGTCTCTCGAAAAATCGACGTTCAACGTCTGCACGAGTCCGAGCGCATAGGTCTTGTCGATTCCGTATTGATTCGTTGTCTCGCCTGGTAATGCAGTGATGAACGGATCCTGAATCGACAGCGGGTCCAGATAAGTGCCGATGGTGTTGTCGGTGACGGCAAACGGCGCCTGTCCGGTCAGCTGTCGCGCGATCGACGAGTACGAACCGGAGTTGTAACTGATGCCATATCCTCCGCGAAGGGTGGTGCCCGGCTTTATCCGCCACGCGAAGCCCACCCGCGGAGCGATGTTGTTGGTGTCGGCGTCCAGCAGTTCCTTCGGGAAGTGACCGGTATACGGACCCGTCTCGCCGGAGATGACTGGAACTGCGGCCGTGAAATCCGGCGTGACATCGAGGTTCACCATCTGTCCCGAACGTTCGTAGAAGGGCCAGATCAACTCATAGCGAACGCCGAGATTGAACGTGAGCGTGTTCTTGTACCGCCAGTCGTCCTGCCAGTAGGCGCTGAGCGACTTGTCGGCGAGCCGAACGTTGCCGGGGCCGTACTGAACCGTCGCCTGCTGCGGCATCCCGAGCAGGTAGTCGGCGAAATCGAGCGCGCCTCCACGGACGGTTGGCAACCCACCAGACGAGTACAACCCAGTGAAGACAAACGCGCCGCGGGCGTTGCTGTCGGTCTGGTTGTCCGATTGGTCAAACCGGAAATCCCCACCGATATGCATGGTGTGCTTGGTTCCCGCAGGTCGAGTCAGTCCATACGACAGCGACAGCCGCTTGTCGGTTCGGCGTGATGGCGTCAAATCGCGCACGCTCGAGAATGTCGAGAACGACAACTGAGGCACGCCCCAGTCGAACGGATCGGTGGCGACGCCGCTAATCCCCGCGTTGCCGGCGACATCTTCGATATAGGCGTACTGGTTCACCGATCGCGACTCGGTTCGTGAATAGTTCACGCTGACGTTGTGCAGCATTCGCCGATGCTGAATGTTCACCGACGCCGGGAGCGTCAAGCTCGAGCCATTGTTGGCTCCGCTCACAAGCGGAAACACATTGTTCTGATCGTTGTCATTGCGCCGGTACTGAACCTGCGTCGTCAAGTTGACGCTCGTCCCTTGTTGTCCCCGGCCGCGTCCACCAGGGCCGCCAAATCCACCGCGGCCGCCGCCGCCACCGCGTCCGCCAGGGGCCCCACGCCCACCGGCGTTTGGCGTGAAGCTGTGGGTCACGCGCACGTTGATGTTGTCGGTGGTCGATTGATTCGTTGCCGCGTAGTGATAGTTGCGGTTCGTCCCGTCGAGATTCGGCAGCGGCAGGAAACGGAGGAGTGCGAGAGATGTCGAGTTGATGCGCGACGACGGGATCTGGTTATCGTCGAACGGAAGGCCGGTCACAGGATCGATCAATTGACTTCGAATCGCCGAGAAGTCACCCGCGCGCATGGCGGCCGTTGGAACCGTTGCGTACTGATCGAAGAGATCGCCGCCACGCGTCCCGTTGTAGGTCGCCATGAAGTTGGTTCGTCGATCGCCTTTATAAACGTGCGGGATTCGTACCGGACCGCCTAACGTGACGCCAAACGCCTGCCGTGAATACGGCGTCTGCTGTGCGGATGCTCCGGGATGCAGCTGGTAGGGAGCACTGTCGAGTGCCGATCCGCCGAATGTGTAGTTCGTTTGCGCGTTATACGCGTTCTGTCCACGGCCACGGCCAGCGAGGATGAAATCGCCGCGTCCTCCACCTGGTCCGCCCGGTCCGCCGCGACCTCCTGGTCCACCGGGACCCGGTCCACCACGTCCGCCGAATCCTTGACCGCCGCCATCGAACCCTCGGCCACCTGGGCCGAAGCCCTGCGCGAATTCACCGGTCACCGGATTGAATTCACCGCGGCCGATCGCATCGAGGCGCTCGTTCATCATGCCTCGATCGAGGCTCGCCATGTTGCCGTTAATGGCCACCGCCTCGGTCGGTCCTTCAGTCGAGAACCCTGGAGGCAACAGCAGTCGCGTCAGGTTGTCGCTCGTGTCGTTCGTCTCGACGCCGGCTGCTGCCGCCGCTTGCGTCTGAACGTTGAGTGTTTCAAAACGTTGCGCGCCAGCCGGGGCCGCATTCTGCGCGCCACCTGCGGCACCTATTGGTGGAGCACCGCGACGTCCCGATGCCGACGCCGCAGGTGATCCCGCACCGGCTACTGCAGGCGTCCGAGGCGCAAGCGTCAGCTGAAAATCAATCGTTTGATCGCACGTGCCGGCGCCAACGGTGATCGATCGCGACGCAGATGTGAATCCCGTGAGCTCGGCCGACAGATCGTAGGTTCCTTCCGCGAGCGAGATTCGGTAGGTGCCATCAGGATCAGTTGAGGTCGCCGTCTTCACCGTCCCGGCACTGCGAACGAGGACCGATACACCGGGGAGAGGCTGCGTGCCGCTCGCGGCGCGGCCGCTGATCCGGCATCCGCCCGTCGCTTGCTGCCAGGCGTCGAGCGGACCTCTGACTCCGAAAGCCAGAGCTCCGCACGTCGCAATGATCGCCACCCGCGCAAGTGATGGTTGCCGGCGCGTCCGCGCCATTTCGTGATTACTCCTCGGTCACACTCACTGTGTAGTCCAACGGTTCTGCTTCGACGTCGCCGGAATCGTAGACCGCTACACAGTATGTCCCCTTTTGCAGCGTCCCGCCGATCCGTCCGTTGATCTGAGTTGTATCCATGGCTTCGACGAGCGCGCAGTTACCGGCTGCTGTCGGTGTGCCGAGTCCGAGCCCGACCCTGGTGGTCGTTGCCGGACGAAGATGGGTCAGCGTGACTTCGACCGCTCCTTCACGCTGAACTGTGAAGCTGTGAGCGCTGACTCCTTCACGCGGTACAGATCCTTCGAACGTTGTCGCAACCTTCGAGCTGGGTCCGCTCGACAACGTGGTGATGGCGCCGAACGCCGCAAGCAGGGCGGCGGCGATCCAGGCGACTCGACTCGTAGAAAGCATGATGATCTCCTTTACCGGCGGCTAAATTGCCGACACCGGGTTCCTGCCGTTCGCGTCCGGTGTGTCCTGACGCTCGTCTGGCGATGTGTGTTCGTCGGTAGACCGCTCCGGCGCGGGCGCGGCGATGGCCGGCGACTCGGTAAGGACACTTTTCACGACGGCGTTGCCGGTGAATCCGATCACTCCGGCGACCGGGAACGCCAGGAGTGCGTGAATGAGCCGCAGCTGTCTGCGGTCGATTGGTTCACGTGATGTTCGGTGCTTGGCTGAACCTTTCATGTGACCCTCCGTACTTGATGCCTTTATACGGAGGGGATTTGACGGGATGGCGGCAGGTCAGTGACAAGTGTGTGGCTGACTCGGAGTGCCCGGGGTGCCCGGGGTGCTAGAGGTGCTGAGATGTAGGACCGGTCTTAGACCGCGCCGACCGCCGGCAGATCGAGTTCGAACATGGCGCCGCCATTCGGCGCATTGGTCACGGTAACCGTGCCCCCGTGCCGTTCGATGATGGCGCGGACGATAGAGAGACCAAGGCCGCTGCCGGATGGGACGGCCGTGCCGGCGCGTGACGCATCGACCTTGTAAAACCGATCGAAGACCCGGGGGAGATGGTCTGGGGGGATTCCTGGACCTGTATCGCTGATTGTCAGGTGCACGGCGCGCTCGTTCGGAGAGGCGCTGAGTCGGACGACGCCGTCGGCTGGCGTGTGGCGGATCGCGTTGGCGGCGAGGTTCTGCAACGCCTGCTCGAGCCGGCCCGCATCGCCGAGAATGCGTGGTGTGCCAGGCGCGACATCGATCTGCAGCGCCACACCGCGATCGCGCAGTGAGGGCGCGTGCCGATCGGCGATGCGCCGGAAAAGATCTTCGACCGCAACCGGTTCCGCCTTCAGACGATCACCGCCCCCCTCGAGACGCGCCAGGTCGAGCAGATCGCCAATGATCGCCTCGAGCTTGTGTGTCTCGTGTTCGACGATGTCGAGGTAACGCCTGCGAGTGTCCTGATCCAGCGGCACGTCCGCCATCCCGAGCGTTTCAACGTAGCCGCGGATGGCCGACAGCGGCGTCATCAGCTCGTGGGAGACGTCGGCAAGAAGCTGACGACGTGCGCGATCGGAGGCGGCAAGAGCAGTCGCACGACTCTCGAGGTCATCGGCCATGCGGTTGAACGTGCGCGCCAGGGAACTCACCTCGTCGCCGCCGCTCTCTTTCGCGCGAACGTCGGTCCGGCCGTCACCCAGCGCGCGCGCGGCGTGCTCGAGTGAGCGAATCCGCTTGTGAACGGGACGGAAGACGAAGAGTGCCGTGAGCGTCGCACCGAGCACGAGCAGCCCGAGCGCCAGCCACGTCAAAGTCGGGCCAAGTTCTCGCAGTGCGACCGACACGGGTGGTGGATTGGAGGGCACCGCGACGACGCCGACTTGGCGCTCAGCTGCCATGATGACGGCGTACTCGGCGGGAAATCGCGGCCCGCCTCGCCGGCCGAAGCCGCCGCCTGGTCCAGGACCGCCGGGGAATCCCCGCGGCTCGATTGCCGGCGCGGAGGGCGAGTCGCCGGTCGATCCGCGAGACGGCGTGCCTTGGGTGCCTGGAGTGCCAGGTGTACCGTCGCGTCCAGTGTCCGGACCAGGGGCGGGCCCAGAGCCCCGTCCCATAGGCGGCGGCTCGCCGAAACGCGGACCACCAAACATTTCGTTACGCAGTCGTCCCTGAACCGATCGACCGAACTCCGGCGGCAAGCCGTTGGGGCGGTTGGATGCGCGCTGTCCGTTGGTCAGCACAACGAGAAACGGTTGATAGATGTGAGAAAAACGATCGCGAACGAACGCCTCGATGTCGAGACCAGGGCGCTGTTGAATCTCGCTGCCCACTTCCTCGGCGACCATTGTGGCCAGTTGCGCCGGCGTGCGTGGCGCAGCCGCGAAGATGCGGTCGGTGAGCCACAGAAACAGCAGGACCTGCGACAGCAGGAGCACCGCCAGCATCGCGATGAAGCCGAACGCGATCTTCCAGTAGAGACTGCGATACCAGACCGGATCAGACATCGGCGAACTTGTATCCCGTGCCCCACACGGTCAACACGAATTTCGGATCGGCGGGATCCTGTTCAATCTTCCGACGAACCCGTTTGACGAGGGTATCGACGCTTCGTTCGGTAATGTGTGTGTCGTCGCCCCACACCTTCTGCATGAGCGCGTCGCGACTGAACACGATCCCGCGATTGGTGGCGAGCAGATACAAGAGATCGAATTCATGCGCGGTCAATTCGATTTCTCGATCCTGCAAACGGGCGTGACGCCGCGCCGGATCGACCGTCAAACCTCCGGCGACGACCGCGGCCGCATGACCGGGCGCGCGTGACGGCCGACGCCGCAAGAGCGCGCGAACACGAGCGATGAATTCGCGAATCCCGAACGGCTTGGTCAGGTAGTCATCGGCGCCGCTCTCGAGACCCAGGACCTTGTCGGATTCCTCGCGCCGCGCGGTCAGCATCAGAATCGGAACATCACCGTTGAGCGACTCGCGGCGCACGGCTCGGCACACCGTGACGCCATCGAGCTGTGGCAGCATCACGTCGAGGATCAACAGATCGAATGGATCGGCTTTCGCGAGCCGCAATCCTGTCGCGCCGTCACCGGCGGCAACCGCGGTCAGACCCTCGAGCTGCAGATGCAGCACGACCAGGTCCCGGATATGCGGATCGTCTTCGACGACAAGCACGCGGCCGCGTGATTGGCCGTCGCCGCGCGAGTCAGCAGATGGTGTCACCGTTCCAGTCTACCGAAGAGTACGTGTGCCGGCGCGATGCCATCGTTTTATCACTCTGCGGTCATACGAGTGCCATTGCTGGTCTGCCGTCGGTCGTCTTCACGCTGTCACTCGTGACAGACACCGAATGTGCGTGCGAGGTGACGATTTTCCGTGGATTTCATTGTCGAAATGAGCAAATCCGCGGCAACAAATAGTTGCGCCCGCGGTACTTGGATTGCTTATACTAAGGCGCCTGCCTGCACCGTCCGTTCGGAGGATTCCGTGAATCCCATGCGCATCGTTTCTTTCGGGCTCGCGTTGATTCCAGCTACGGTTCTGACTCTGTGGCCGGTCCAGGCGGCAGCCCAACATCGTGGCCCCTACCACGGTGGCACTCACGTTTCCGTAGGCGTCGGGTTCGGCTACGGGCATCCGGTTTACGCGGCTCCCTATTTCTACAACCCGTACTGGTGGGGTTTTTACGGCGGCTTTTATGGAGGATTCTGGGGATATCCATACTTCGCCGGCCCATATCCCTACTATGGCTACCCGGGCTACGCCTATTACGACCCTTCTGCTGATCTGCGAGTCCAGGTCACGCCGCGGACCGCGGAAGTCTACGTCGACGGCTATCTCGTCGGCAGCGTCGACGACTTCGACGGCGTGTTCCAGCGCGTCCACATGCCACTCGGGGAACACGAGGTCACGATCTACTCGCCCGGCCATCGCAGCATTGCGCAGCGCATGCTGTTCCGTCCGTTCGAGAACTACAAGATCAAGGACACGCTACAGCCGCTTCCTGCCGGTCAACCGGACGAACCACGCCCGGTGCCGGTGCCGCGTCCGCAACGCCAGCAGGGCCCACCGCCAGGTCCGCCTCCGATGGAGGAAGCGCCGCCGGGGTACGGGAACCGCATGCAGGTCGAACCCGGCGATCGGTTCGGCACAGTTGCCATTCGGGTGCAACCAGCCGATGCGGAGGTCTTGATCGACGGTGAACGTTGGGAGGCGCCGGCGAGTGAACGCGTGATCGTTCAACTCAGTCCAGGCACGCACCGCGTCGAAATCCGCAAGCCCGGCTACAAGCCGTACTCGACAACGGTGAACATTCGCAGCGGCCAGACATTTACGGTGAATGTGAGCCTGTCCGCTCAGTAAGGGAAAAGGAAAAAGGGAAAAGGGAAAAGGGAAAAGGGTCCCTTTTCCCTTTTCTCTTTCCATGCTACAAGCGGACATGACTGCAGCCCGCTTGCTTTTGTGTCTCCTCACATCAGTTGCACTCCACTCACAGTCGGGGCCGCCTGCGGCGACCGAACGCTACTGGCCGCAGTGGCGAGGACCGTACGCAACTGGCGTTTCAAAGACCGCCACTCCACCGCTCCAATGGAGCGAGACAAAAAACATCAAGTGGAAGATTGAAATCCCGGGACGCGGTTCCTCGACACCAATCGTGTGGAACAACCGGGTCTATGTGCTGACTGCCATTCCCGCTGGTGTGGCGGTCGACGGGTCGCACGTTCCGCGAGGTGCGTCTCCGTCGATGCATAAGTACGTCGTGCTGGCGATCGATCGCGCAACTGGAAAGGTCGCGTGGGAACGCACCGTGCGCGAAGAAGCGCCGCACGAAACATCGCATCCGGAAAACGGCACATGGGCGTCGAGTTCGCCGATGACCAACGGCGAGATCCTGATCGCGCCGTTCGAATCGCGCGGCATTTATGCCTACGACATGAACGGCACGCTGTTATGGCAGACCGATCTCGGCGACAAGCGGATGCGGAACCAGTTTGGCGAGGGCAGCACGCCGACGCTCTATCGTAATCGTCTCGTCGTGGTGTGGGATCACACCGCCGGCTCCTTCATTACCGTTCTCGACACCAAGAGCGGCAAAGAACTCTGGCGGCAGTCGCGCGACGAAATCGACACGTGGGCGACACCGCTGGTGTTTGAACGCGACGGCCGTGCGCAGGTCGTCGTGCCCGGCATGAACCGCGTCCGCAGCTACGACCTCGACACCGGAGAACTGGTCTGGCATACCGCCGGCCTGACGATGAACCCGATTCCGTCGCCGGTGGCAGACGACACGTTCGTGTATCTGATGAGCGGGTTCCGTGGCAACAGTCTCAAGGCGATTCGGATCGCGGGCGCCAAAGGGGACATTACCGGCACCGACGCGGTGGCCTGGACGCTCGAACGCGACACCCCATATGTGCCATCGCCGCTGCTGTATGACGGCATCATCTATTTTCTGAAGTCAAACAACGGGCTCCTGTCGGCGTACGATGCCAAGTCGGGCAAGCCCCACTTTCAGGTGCAGCGGTTGACATCCGCGCCCGAAGTCTTCGCGTCGCCAGTCGGCGCCGCCGGACGGGTGTATATTCCATCCCGCGACGGCACGACCGTCGTGCTGAAGCACGGTCCAACGATGCAGATGATCGCCGAGAACAAACTGTCGGATGGATTCGATGCCTCGCCGGCACTGGTGGACGGTGAAATGTACCTGCGGGGCTACAAGTATCTGTATTGCATCAGTGAGTGACAACACATGAAACCTTCGATTGGCCGTAGGCGATTCATGCAGACTGTCGCGTCAGCGGCGGCGATTTCCGCACTTCCGAAGGATGGGTTCGGTATGGCCGTGAAGCAGAGTGCACGACCGCGCATTCGATTCTCGGTGATTGGCATCAATCACTCGCATATCAATGCTCAGGTGAACTCCATCCTGCGTGGTGGTGGGGAGCTGGTGTCGCTGTATGCGCTCGAGGACGATCTCGCCGCGGCATTCATGAAGACCTTTCCGCAGGTAAAGCGCGTCCAGGCCGAGAAGGAGATCCTCGACGATTCGTCGATACAGCTTGTGCTCAGTTCAGCGATTCCCGATCAGCGTGCGCCCATCGGCATCCGCGTCATGCAGCACGGCAAGGACTACATGGCCGACAAGCCCGGAATCACGACACTCGAACAGCTCGCGGAAGTTCGCAAAGTCCAGGCGCAGACCAAGCGGATCTATTCGATCATGTACAGCGAGCGATTCGAGAATCGCGCGACGGTGAAGGCAGGTGAATTGGTCAAGGCCGGAGCGATCGGTCGCGTGGTGCAAACGATCGGGCTTGGTCCCCACAGGATCCATCCGCCAGACCGGCCCGCCTGGTTCTGGGAGAAGCCGCGATACGGCGGGATTCTCTGTGACATCGCTTCGCATCAGGCGGATCAATTCCTTTACTTTACGGGGTCGACGCGCGCCGACGTGGTGGCGTCGCAGGTTGCGAACATCCGTCATCCGGAGCATCCAACGTTCGAGGATTTCGGCGACGTGACACTTCGTGGAGACAAGGGGACCGGTTATATTCGCGTCGATTGGTTTACACCGGGAGGGCTCGCCACCTGGGGCGACGGACGGTTGACGATCCTCGGGACCGACGGCTTTATCGAACTCCGCAAGTACCTCGATATCGGTGGGAAACCCGGCGACAGTCACCTCTTCATCGTCGACCAGAAGGAAACACGCTACATCGACTGTAAGGACGTCAGCCTGCCGTACGGTCCGGCGCTCGTGAACGATGTCCTGAACCGCACCGAGACGGCGATGTCACAGGAGCATTGTTTTCTTGCGACCGAGTTGATGTTGAAGGCGCAAAAACAGGCACAGAGAGTGAATCTGACGTAATTTGTTGCGGGGCTTCAGACCCCGCCAGAAGGACGACGCGATGTCTCAATCACGGCGCGATTTCCTGACTACGGTCGGCAAAACTCTCGCGGCCACGTCGGTGATCTCCGGCTTCCCTTCGATCGTGCCGTCATCAGTGCTCGGCGCGTTCGCGCCATCCAATCGCATCAACATTGGCGCGATTGGAAACGGTCGGATCTCACGCGGCCACGATTTGCCGGGGCTCTGGAAGTACGACACCGCGCGCATCATGGCCGTGTGCGATCTCGACACTCGCAGGGTCGAAGAGGCAAAGACCCTCGTCAACGGCTACTACACGAAGAAAACGGGAAAGCCATACGACGGCGTCAGGACCTACGGCGACTACCGCGAGCTCCTCGCGAACAAGGACGTCGACGCGGTCGTGATCAGCACACCGGATCACTGGCACGCGATCATTGCCATCCATGCAGTCCAGGCAGGCAAGGACGTGTATCTGCAGAAACCTGCCTCGCTGACCATCGCCGAAGGGCGTGCGTTGAGTGATGCGGTGCATCGCTCTGGCCGGATTTTTCAGATCGGCAGTCAGCAGCGCTCGTCTCCGCAATTCCGATATGCCGCCGAGCTCGTCCGCAACGGACGGATCGGACAGCTGCGCACCGTGCAGGTCGGCCTGCCGGGCGATCCCGCCGGCGAAGTCGAACCGACGATGCCGGTGCCGAAGACGCTGAATTACGACATGTGGCTTGGTTCAACGCCCGTCGTTCCCTATACCGAGAAACGTGTGCATCCCCAGGTTGGCTACGACCGGCCCGGATGGCTTCGATGCGAGCAGTTCGGCGCCGGGATGATCACCGGTTGGGGCGCGCATCACATCGACAGCGCGCACTGGGGCATGGACACGGAATACACCGGGCCGATTGAGATATCGGGCACGGCGGAATTCCCAAAAAGCGGACTGTGGGACGTTCATGGTCCGTTCAGGACCGAAGCCGTCTATGCCAACGGCGTTCACATGATCGTCAGCGGTGATTTCCCGAACGGCATCCGCTTCGAAGGCACCGAGGGTTGGGTGTTCGTCTCGCGTGGCAACGAGACGGTGACCGCGAGCGATCCGGTGTCGAAGCTCCAGGACAGCCAGGCGCTGAATGCGAGCGATCCGAAGATCATCAAGTCAGTGATCGGGCCGGAGGAGATCCATCTGTACGAGAGCAAGGATCAGCACGGGAACTGGCTTGATTGCATGCGCTCACGTCAGCAACCGATCGCGCCCGTCGAAGTTGCGCATCGCGCCTGCACGGCGTGCCTCCTGCATCACATGGCAATGAAGCTGAAGCGCAAGATTTACTGGGATCCCGACCGGGAGCGCTTCAAGAACGACGACGAGGCCAACAGCATGCTGTCGCGGCCAATGCGGCCGCCTTACACATTGCCGTAGACGTTCCGCCTTCAGGCGGAAGAAAAAACCCCGCCACTGAAACAATCCACCAAACGAACGGCGTAATTCCATCGTCTTTAGTCTGTGCAATCTTGTTTGCCGGGCCTAACCAAAGCCGAACGGTAGCACCACCGATAAAACTCAATATTTGGCCGCACCGGGGAGATGCACAGTTATGCGCGTTTTCGCACATGTTGTACTGATAGGTACCTTGGCCGGGTGGGTCCTCGCGCATCCGGTCACGCCGGCGGCCCAGGCACCCGGGCGTGATCCGGCACCCATTCTTGCGGCCGCACGCGAGGCACTTGGAGGGGAAAAGCGCCTTAGCGGCGTCAAGAACTTCGTCGCGACGGGTCGTACCCGTCAGGTCAGAGGCGATAACCTGGTTCCAATCGAATTCGAGATTGCGGTCGAGCTTCCCGACAAATACGTGCGGAAAGATGAGATTCCGGCCCAGGAAAGCGGTCCGACATCAACCGGGTTTAACGGCGACGAGCTGATCCAGCTGCCAGTACCCGCTCCGCCTGGTCCCCCACCGGCGGCTGCCCAGGGACGGGTTGGAGCGCCACCGCCGCAGCCGCCGTCCCAGCCGCAACTCGACGCGGCGCGGGCGATGCGCGTCGCCGCGGTGAAGCAGGACTTCGTCCGGCTGACGCTCGGCATGTTTGCCGGATCGTTCAGTTCGTATCCGTTGACCTTTACCTACGTCGGGCAGGCCGAAGCGCCGCAAGGGAAAGCTGACGTTCTGGAAGCGAAGGCCCCGCCAAATTTCTCGGTGCAGCTTTTCATCAACAGCCAGACACATCTACCCATCATGGTGAGTTGGAAACAGGCGCCCGGGCGTGCGGGCGGCGGACGCGGGAGGGGAGAGGGGCCGCCTCCCGAGGGGCGCGGTCGAGGAGAGGCCCCACCGGCCGAAGGACGCGGTGCACCGCCGCGTCCGGAAGGTGCAGCACCACAAGCGCCGCCGACGGCCCCGCCGCAAGGAGCTCCCGCCGCTCCTGGCGCAGCGGCTCCGAATGCCGGCCGTGCTGCCGCGCCGCCCGCGCCCGTTGAATACCGGATCTATTACGCGGACTACCGCGACGTTGACGGATTGCAATGGCCGTTCAGGCTGCGGCGGGCAACCGGCCAGGACACGACTGAGGAGACGACGTTCGATCGATTCAGGATCAACACGAAGATCGATCCAAAGAAATTCGAGGTCCGTAAATGAGGCCACGGAAGAACACGTCAGAACACGGACAGGATCAGCCACGGACGAACACGGAACAACACGGACAGGGTCAGCCACGGAAGAACACGGAACAACACGGACAGGGTCAGCCACGGAAGAACACGGAAGAACACGGACAGGGTCAGCCACGGAAGAACACGG
>Ga0111539_10007677_pt1 | contig 13779 bp, 8 predicted proteins | sample RhiMethybrSRZTD1_FD_79667 | JGI IMG/M metagenome (GOLD analysis project Ga0111539, IMG submission 79667) | Populus rhizosphere microbial communities from Tennessee, USA - Rhizosphere MetaG P. TD hybrid SRZTD1 (version 2) (version 2) | ecosystem: Host-associated > Plants > Roots > Rhizosphere >...
GACTCGCGGCCGTTCGCTCGTCCTCGGGCCGACGGAGCCGGTTCTGAAGCAACCTCTTAGACTTGTCGTATTCTCCGCATACGTCGTCGTCCTCCCTTCTTGCAGCGCCCAAACTGGCGGCTACGCCGCCAGAGGGCGGGTTCGTGGCTCCCTCCTCGGTCGCCTCTCACCGCGGCCGTTCGCTCGCCCTCGGGCCGACGGAGCGGGTTATGAAACAACCTCTAAGAAACTACAGCGCTCCGGCCCGCGCGGCCAGCGGATCGGACCGTGGTGCCCGCATCCTTCTCGGACCTTCAGCATCCTGCAGTTCGACTTTTCCGGGCGCCGCGAGCGCATTCTGCTTCCCTTGGCTTTCCCGTACGGATGCGATAGGCTTCCCTTCTTCCCGGGCAGGCCCCGCTCCTCGCGCCGCGCGCTGCCCACCCTCCTCACCGAAATGCTCCCTTCATGATTACCGTTGAGGCGGTCACGAAGAGGTTCGCCTCCGTCGTGGCGGTGGACTCCGTCAGTTTCACGCTCGGCCGCGACGAGATCGTGGGTTTCGTGGGGCCGAATGGCGCCGGCAAGAGCACGCTCCTCAAGATGCTGGCCACCTACCTCTATCCCACGAGCGGCCGGCTGCTCGTCGACGGGGTCGACGCCGTGCGGAGTCCGCTCGAGGTGCGCCGCAGAATCGGCTACTTGCCCGGCGACACGCCGCTCTACCCCGAGATGCGCGCGGATCGGTACCTCGGCTTCATCGCGGCGGCGCATGGCCTGCGGGCAGGTGCGCTCCGCAGTCGGCTCGAATGGGTCAGCGAAGCCTGCGGGCTGGCGGACGCCCTGCCCAAGCGGATCAAGGAGTGCTCGACCGGCTACCGGAAAAGAATCGGTCTTGCCGCGGCGCTCATCCACGATCCCGCAGTGATTCTCCTCGACGAGCCCACCCACGGTCTCGACCCGCTGCAGGTGCTGACTTTCCGCGACCTGCTGCGGAAGCTGCGGCCGGGTCGCACGATCCTCCTTTCGAGCCACATCATCTCCGAAGTGGCGCAGCTCGCCGATCACCTGCTCCTGATCCACGAAGGGCACCTGCTCGCCGACGGGCCCGTCGGCGAACTCTGCACGCGGGAAGGTTTCGCAGCGCAGGACCTCGAGGCGCTGTTCGTCCGGCTCGTCGATCGGCACACGACCCGGCGGAGGGAGGCGCATGCAGCCAGATAGCGCAGCGCCGCCCGCGGGCCTCCGAGGAGCCCTGCGAGGCGTGGACGTGATTTTCCGCCGCGAGACGGGAGCGTATTTCGACTCCTCCATCGCGTACGTGTACGCATCGGTCTTCCTCCTCCTGGCTCACGGGATTTTCATGAACGGGTTCTTCCTCGAATCCGTCCTCGAGATGGGGGAGTACTTCCGCACGCTGCCGTATCTCCTCGCGCTTTTCATTCCGGCGATCACGATGCGGAGCTGGGCGGAGGAGCGGTCGCAAGGCACATTCGAGGTGATCATGACACTGCCGCTTCGGCCGGCGGAGGCCGTGCTGGGCAAGTACCTGGCGTCGCTGCTTTTCTACCTGGCCGTACTCGCGGGCAGCGCGCCGATCGTCGTGATGCTCATTGCCCTCGGCAAGCCGGACCTTGGGCTCGTCGCTTCGTCCTACGCAGGCGCGGTCCTGATCGGCGCCCAGTTCCTCGCGCTCGGCCTGTTCATCTCGGGGCTTACGCGCGAGCAGATCGTCGCTTTCGTGCTCAGCACGTTCGCTTGCGCGCTCCTCGTCCTCAGCGGCCACGACAAAGTGGTCGAGGTGCTCGACGGGCTGTCGCCGCACGTTCAGCTCGGCACGTGGCTGCGCGATTCCGTCTCGGTGGTGCCGCACTTCGAGTCCTTCTGCCGTGGGCTGGTGTCGCTGGCGGACGTCACTTACTTCGCTATCACGAGCGCGTTCTTCCTCGGTATGAACGTTGTGACTCTCCGATTGACCAAGTACTGAGCTCGACTTTTGCGTTTTGGCGCATGACGAATTCGCGGCGGATTTTCCTCCTCCAGGCGGCGATCGCCGTGCTCCTGCTTTTCGCCGTCGCTGTCCAGGCCTCGCGCGTCATCGAGCGGCACGTCAACGCGCGCTGGCAGCTCGTGGGATCGAGCCAGGGCGGGCTCAAGAGCTCTACGAGGACATGGCTCGCGAGCCTGTCGGGGCACGTCAGCTTGACGTATTTCGTCTCGGCGAGGAGCGGCATGCCCTCCAGCATGAAAGGGGTCGAGGACGAAGTGACACGGCTCCTCGACGCGCTGCGGCGCGCTGCGCCCGGTGCCATCGATTGCCGCATCGTCGACCCGACGCTGCCGCAGGATTCACGGTTCGAGCCGAGTCGCGAGGCTCCCGCGGGCGGAGCCCGGCGCTCGGAGCCACCGCCGCCACCGGGGACGGAGTACGCGTCGTCCTCGCGGGGCGCTTCCCCCGTCAAGGCCCGCACGGTGCTGGCCGACGAGTCGAACGAGGTCGCGGTCTGGTCTTCGCTCGTCCTGTCGCACGACCAGTTCACGGATGGCCTCATCCAGGACATTACGGCCGCGGACCTGCCGTATCTCGAGGATCTGATCGTGGAGACTCTGCGCGCGGGTGCGGCGGTCGTGCAGCCCGTCATCGCGGTGGCGGCGCCGCAGGAAGGCTACTCCACGGTCCGCAAGCTCTGCGCGAGCCTCACGGGAGCCCGCACGATCGAGGCGAACCTCGAGACCGCGACCGCGCTGCCACTCGAGGCGGACCTGCTCGTGTGGGTCGACCCGCACCGCTTGAGGCCCGAGCAGGCTCTCGCTCTCGAGCGCTACATCGCGACGGGCCGCTCGGTGATCCTCGCCGGCAGCGCATACTCGATCGATTACTTGCCTCGCGAGGGGGGGAAAATCGCGTACCGAATCGCGCCCTCGTCCGCCGACTGGGCATCGTTCCTCCGGCCGCTCGGCTTGACGCTTGCGCCCGCCGTGTTCACCGACAAATACCACGACGCGATCACCTGGCGGCGCAACGGCGGACTTTTCAAAGTCGACGCGCCCTTTCACGTTCGCGTCCTTCCCAGCCTGTTCGACACGCGCAGCTTCCTCGGACCCAACGCCGGCGCGCTCCTCGTCAGCGCGATCAGCGCAATCCAGTGGGACGCGCGCGCCGTCGCGGCCTGGGGCCGGCGAGTGGAAGTCGTGGCCACGACGTCCGAGAACACGCGGCGCACGGACCTGCCCGCCGGCGAGTTCGACGATGCAGCGCTCGCGGGCGGGGCCGCCATGCCCAAACAGCCGTGGATCGTCCTTCTCAAGCCGCAGGACCCGTGGCAGGGGGAGCTGCTCGTCGCCGGATCGCCCCTCCTCTTTCACGACGATCCCTACGCGCAGGGGGGCAACGCCAACCAGGTTTTTCTGCGCACGCTCCTTCGCACGTACACCGCGCCCACGCGCCTGGCGCGCATCCGCGTCCCCAAGCGACTGCCGCAGCGTCTCCCCGAGCTGTCGCTGGGGGCTCGCGTGGGATGGCGCGCGTTCGTCGTGGCGGCGGTGCCGATGGGGCTGCTCGGTGCGGCCCTGCGACGCGCGAGGACGCGGCCGCTCGGTCCGCGCAAAGTGCCGTGGGTCAGCCGCGCGGCCCTCGGAGGCGCCTGCCTCGCGGTCGTCCTCCTCGTCTCTCGCCTCCTTGCGGGTTTCTGGCTGCCGCGCGCGGACTTGACCGAGGACGATATCAACACCCCTTCAGCGCTCACGCTCCGTCTCCTCGACGCGGTCCGTGACGGCCTCGAAGTCGACTTGATCGCCAGCGAAAGCTTCCGGCTGCCGCCGGAAATGAAGCCAGTGGAGCCGCGGATTCTCGGAGCGCTGCGTACGCTCGGCCTTCGCCCCCGCGTTGTACGGCCCGAGGACCTGGCCGCCAGCGAGCGAGACAAGCTGCGCGCCGAAGGGCTCCAACCGTTCGACGTCCAGTTCGTCGTCAACGACGCGGCGGCTTCCTCCGAGGCCTGGTGCGCACTCCGGCTACGGCGAAGCGGCCGGTCCGAGATCGTGCCGCAGCTCGATGCGCGCACGATCGAGCACCTCGAGTTCCTCCTCTGCGCGGCGGCGCGCCGGCTCGACGCGACGCGGGGTCCCGTCGTTGGAGTCCTCTCGGACTTGCCGCGGCTCACGCCCGCGGAAGCTCACGAGGACTACCAGCAAAAGGGGTACACGGCGCCCGTGGGCTCGGACGTCTACAGCCGCGCGAAGCGCCTCCTCGAGCTGTACGGCTATCACGTCGCCTACATTAACCCCGAGGCGCCCGTCTACCCGAACGCGATGGACGTGCTCGTCTGGCTCCAGCCCCGATTTCCGCAGAGGTCCTGGGGCCAGTTCACGAAGTTCCTTGCGGAAGGGGGCAAGGCGTTCGTCGCGGTGCAGCATTACAACGTGTTGCAGCGGCAGTTCCGAGGCGCCGGCTTCACCACCGTCTACTGGCCGCAGCCACAGTTCCACAGCTTCAACGAGTACTTGAAGCTCATCGGCGTGCAGCAAATCGGTGACAAGCAGGGCGAGCAGCCGGGCGAAGTGCTGTTCGACCGGCAGCACGCAGACCTCGTGCTTGAGACGCAGGTCAATCGGACGGCCTTTCGCGAGCACGATCCTCAGCAGGTGTCGCGCCCCTTCCTCATCCGCGCCGCGGGCGCCGGCCTCTCGCAGCGCTCCGTCGTGACTTCGCGGCTCGGAGGGCTCCTCTTCGCCTGGGGCAGCCGGTTCGTCCTTGACGATGCGCGGCTGGGAACGCTCGGCATTTCGGTGCAAGAGCTCGTCACCACGAGCCGGCAAGTTTGGACTTACGCCTGGAGCGGCGGGTGGATTCCTGAGCAGAGCTTCGAGCCGCCCGACGATCCCGCGCGCTTTCTGCCGAGTCCGCAGAAGCTCGCGATCCTGCTCGAGGGCAGATTCCCACACGCGGAGCTGCAGAAAGACGAGGCGAGCGGCCGGGAGACGCTCCGGCTCGTGAAACCGGGAGCGGACGCGCAGCGGCCACCGGGGAAGCTGCTCCTCGTCGGCTGCTCCGAGATGTTCAAGAATGCGTACCTCGAAGATGCCGAATACCAGCACGACCAGTTCCTGCTGAATTCCGTCGCGCTGCTCGCGTACGGCGATGACCTCGCGGAGATCCAGGCTCGCCGGCGCACGCCCAAAGCGATCCCCTACGAGCCCGCGGGGGTGAAGCTACGCTGGCGGACGCTGGTTGTGGCGGCGCCTCCCCTCGCTTTCGTGCTGTTCGGGCTGTTGTGCCGCTTCGTGCGGCGCCGTCCGATCGTTCGGGGGGCTCGCTCATGAGCCGCAAGCTCCTCCTCGGGAACGTCGCCCTGGCTTTGATCCTCGCCGGCCTCGTCGCGGCCGACCGCGTGCTCGAGACGCGCCGCGAGGCGAGGCGGGCCGCCGACGGCGCGTTCCACGCCATCGCGGATGCTGCCACACCGCCGGTCGCAAGCGTCGCGCGCGTGGAGCTCGTCCTGCCCGGATCCACGACGCGCTGGACGCTCGAGCGGCGGCCCGAGGGCTGGCGCCTGCCGCAATACCGCGACGCTTTCGCGCTCGGGCAGCAGGTCGATGGTCTCTTGAAAGCGCTGCTCGAAAGCCGTGGCACGGTGGTCGGAACCGTCAGCGGCGACGGCCTCCACTTCGGTTTTCTGCCGGGGAAAGACGTCGAGGCCGCCCTCTACGGCGCATCGGGCAGTCTGCTGCTGAACGCCAGCGCGGGGCGCATCGCCCCCGGCCAGCGCTCCGGCGAGTGCTACCTTCGAGTCGATGGTCTCGACCGCGTGATCCATGCGAACGCGAACCCTTGGCCTTTCGTCGCGTGGGACCCGGCGACGCCTTTCCCGCCGCTCCTCGACGCGAAAGTGATCCCGAGCGCGCTCGGCCGCGGATTCGCGCTGCGTATCACGCTCTCGGCCGTCCCACCCCTCCCCATCCGCGAGATCGTGCGCCGCGAGATTCCCAAAGAGCGCCTGCAGCCGCCGCTCGATCGCGGGCCGCGCTACGAGTGGTTCGGGGCATTCGCGGAGGGCGAGAAGCAGCTCAACGACGCTGCCTCGTACGCCTACCTGGGCCGCTTGACGGGCCTCACGTTCGACGAGCTTCTCGGCAGCCGCTCCGGCCAGGAGGCGGCGTTCGCCCAGCCTTCCCTCGTCGTGACCATCGAGTACGACGGCGGCGCGAAAGACATCCTCCGACTGGGGGCCCCGCTCGATGCGGGGCGCCGCCTTGTTGAAAGCGAGGCGACTGCGCAGGCTTTCGTCATCTCGGCGGCGAAAGCCGCGAGCCTCGCGCCCGACGTCCAGGCGCTCCTTGCCCCGCCCGCGGCTCCGCCTCCTGCGCCCGCCCTACCCCCCGGCCTTCCGCCGGGAGTCTTTCCGGGAGGCGCGCCGGGGACGGACCCCGCTGGCCGGCCGGGGCCCGCGAATCCCCCGGCGCCCAGCGGCACGCCGCGTTAGCTCACCTCGCGCCCTCGCCTGCTCCCTGGCCCGAGAACTTGGCGAATAGGTCGAGCGCCGGCCACTCCGTCACTTCCGAGGCAGCTTGATGGAGCAGCGGCTCGAGCTCGCTCACGAAGCTGCGCACTCTCTTCGAGTATTCGTTCCGGATGTTGAAAATCACAGCCATCGACACGCCGTCGGGGCGGAGGACGAGGTAGCTCTCCGTGCCGTCGAGGGATCCGTTGTGAGCAAAATTCCAGCGGCCGTCCGCGCCGGCGGGAGACATCATCCAGCCGGACGCGTAGTACCGGGCGCCCGTGTCCGCTTTTGAATAACGAGCCAACATCGCGTCCACCCACTCGGGCCGGAGGAGAGTCGACCGAGCGCGGTCGCGGAAGTCGGATGCGAAACGGACCAAGTCCGGCGCCGACGCGATCCAGCCGCCGTGAGCGTCCATCGTCTCGAGGCACCAGGCGCCGTACGGGCAGGGCACACTTTTTCCCACGGGTCCCATAACCGCCGTTCCCTCCCCGGGGCCGCGCATGAGGTACTCCACTTCGCCGGGCGCGCGGTCTTCGCGCAGCGTCCGTCCGAGCCGCATTCTCCGGATCCCGAGCGGAGCGAGGACGAGCTCGCGCACGGCATCCTCGTACGACTTCCCGGTCGCGCGTTCGATCGCGCGGCCGAGGAGGCAGTAGCCGAAGTTCGAGTACGCGTACCGCGCGCCCGGGTCGAAGTCGAGGGGACGGCCGAGCATGAACCGGATCACGTCTCGAGGCTTCGCCGGAGGAGGGACGCCGAGCTCGCGCACGATGATCTCGGAGGCGAACATGGGGTCGAGCGATTGGTCCCGGTCGAAGCCGCCGCGGTGGTGAAGGAGCTCGAGCAGCCGGATGTTCCTCCAGCGAGGATCCGCGGGCGCGGGGTAGTCTGGGCCGAGCAGGTCGACAATCTTGGCATCGAGGGGAAGCTTCCCCGTCGCGGCAAGGCGCAAGACGGCGACTGCCGTGAAAGGCTTCGTTACGCTCGCGACTCGGAAAAGCGACGTCGGCTCGACGGGCTGCGAGCGAGCGGCGTCCGCCCAGCCGTAAGCCCTGGCCAGAAGGAGGCGCCCGTCTTTCGCGATCGCGAGCGCCGCTCCCGGAATCTCTTTCTCGGCGATGAAGCTCTCGAGCAGTCGATCGAATGCCGCGAGTCCGGAGCCCGCGTCGCCGCGGGGCGCGGGGGCAGAGGCCAAAGCCTCCGCTGCACCGACGCCGGACGTCGCCCCCAGCAGCGCCACGGCGGCGGAGAGCGAGGCCCAGCGGCGGAGCGTGCCTCTCGAAAGACCGTCTTCCCGACCCACCGGCTCGCGTCTCATCCGCCTCCGAGCTTCAGACGGCGCCGTTTGAGGAGCTCGATCGATGGCCGTCCCTCGCGGATGCCGACGAACGAATCGAGAGGCACGTTCTCGAAGACTTGAACTTGACCGGTCGCCGGCCAGGTGACTTTCACGCTGGCGATGGACGTCGCCGCGCCGAGCCCGATCTCCTGCTGAAGGCTCGATGAGCCGAAGCTTCCCCCCGTCGACACCGTCGCGAAAATCGACCGGGTGCCTTTGCCGAGCGAGGCGCGCACCTCGACCCTTGTGCCGATCGCGCACCGATTCGAGCGCGTCCCTTCGAGCACGAGCGTCACCCAGTGGTTCGAGCTGCCGGGGTTCTCGAAAAGCGCGCGCTGGAACCCATCCCCCTCGTACGCGCCGCCAAAAACGGCGTAGATGTCCTGATCGCCGTCGTTGTCCACGTCGCCGAACGCGATCCCGTGGCCTTTCTGCAAGTGGCCGAAGCCGCCGGCCGTGGTCACGTCCTGGAACGTTTCGCCTTCCGACCCGCGGAACATGCGGTTCGGCATGAGCGCGCTGAGGTCCGGCTCGCCCGTCCCCACGTAAAAATCGAGGTACCCGTCGTTGTCCAGGTCGCCGTAGTTGGAGCCCATGGCCACGAGGACTCGCCAGAGCCTCGCGGCGCGGGTCTCGTCGCTGAAAGTGCCGTCGCCTCGGTTGTGGTACAGCCGCGGCTTCTCGCCTCGCGAAGGCAAGCCGAGGGCGTCCGCCGCGACGTCGACGATCGACCATCCGCCCCAGCCGTAGCCGAGCACCAGGAGGTCGAGGAAGCCGTCGTTGTCGTAGTCCCAGAACCACATCGGGAAGCTGGCGCGGGGCTCGGTCACGCCGGCCCGGACGCTGATGTCCTCGAAAGACCAGGCCGGCGCTCGGCCCGGCTGCGCGGCGGGAGGCGTCGGGCCGGACGCGCCGCCCCTGGGCCCGGCGTTTCGGTAGAGCACGTTCGTCTCGTCCAGCCGCGAGAGGTACAGGTCCGGCCGGCCGTCGTTGTCGATGTCCCCCCAGCCGACCCCTTTGACAAAGCCGACGTTGGCGACTCCCGAGGCCTCTGCGCACTCGGTGAACGTGCCATCGCCGCCGTTGTGATACAGCTCGCAGGGGTGCGGATCTCCGGGATCGGATTCGTTCCCGATGAAGAGATCGAGCCAGCCGTCGCCGTCATAGTCCGCCCACGCCGCCGTCTGCGTCGGGTGAAAGGAAAGCAGGCCCGCGGCTTCCGTAACGTCCTCGAATGTGCCATCCCCTCGGTTCCTGATGAGGGAATTCGGGTGGCGCCCCTGCTTCCGGAACCACGCGCCACGCAGCACTAATAGGTCGGGAAAGCCGTCGTTGTCGTAGTCGGCGTGGACGATGTTCAGGCCCCCGGTCAGCCCTGTGAGGCCCGCGGCCTCCGTCCGATCGCTGAAAGTGCCGTCGCCGTCGTTGTGGAAGTAACGAAGCTGATCGGCGACTCCCCACGACGAGCAGACGACGTCGAGGAAGCCGTCCTTATCGAGGTCTTCGAGCACGGCACCGCCGGCGAGCCCGCGCACAGCGAGGCCGCAGCGGCTCGCCACGTCGGTGAACCTCGGCAGCGCGCCCTCCGAGGCGAACGCTCGCGGAGGAATCAGCCACTGCGGAGGCACTTTCGAGGGGTAACCCCCGAGAGTCATGTATGCGAGGTTGAGGAGCCAGCGGGAGCCCAGATCGTCCGGCTTCACCCGCAGAGAAGCCAACAAGTGCTCGACCGCTCCCGAAGAGCCTCGGCGCTCCATGTGCACGCCGCCTTCCTCGATCGGAATGATGCAGGTATGGCTGTTCGGGTGCGCGATGCAGTTCTCCTGCTCGCCGAGGCGCAGGTACGCCACGGCAAGAAACTGGTGGATCAACCACTCGGCGACGCTTTTCTCGCGAGGCGGAGCCTGCGCCACGAGCTTCTCGAGCTGCGCCATCTCTTCGATGGCTTTCTCGGAGTCGCCGGCCCGCAAGAGCTCGAGCGCGTGCTTGAGCCGCAGGTCGAACTCCTGCTGCGCGGACAGCCCGGCAGCGAGCGAGCTGGCGTAAAGCGCCGCTCGGCCTCGGTTGAGGAAGGGGTTCTCAGCGGGGTTCAGCTCGCGAGCAACGCGCGCCAGACGCTCCGCCATGCGGCGAGTCCCTTCGGCGACGCGCGGAGGTCCTCCCGAGGTGCTTTTGGATGCGTCGCCAACCGCGGGTTGCGCGGAGATTCCCGGCGCCGCGAGCAAAATTGCTCCGACCAGGATGCAGGCCGCCGCGCGCGCTGCCAGCTGGGGGTTTCCGAGGTCCATGGGACGGTAACGAGTGTACTCGATCCCTGCGTTCCTCCACGTAGCGCTTGACTCCACCTCGGGCGGGGACTACGTTGAGTTCGTCGTGCCGTCGCGGTGCAACTGGGTCACTCTCTTGGATTCCGGCTGCGGGGACCGGCTTGTCGGTGATTCCTCGCAGGAGGTTGATGTTATGGAACGGCGCACTCGTAGACAGTTCCTCGCAGAGGTGGGCAAGGGAATGGTGGCGGCCAGTGTCGGTGTGGGAGCGGCGCTCGAGCTCGACTTGCTGCCGCGGGCCATGGCTGCCGACGGCCCCGATGAGCTGACTTTCGGAGCTCTCGAGCCGCTCACCGCGTTCCTGCAGGAGACTCCCATCGAAAAACTCGTGCCGGCGATCATCGCGCGGCTCCGCTCGGGGACCCCGCTGCGGGACCTCGTCGCTGCGGCGGCCTTGTCGAACGCGAGGACTTTCGGCGGCGAGGACTACGTCGGTTTCCACACGCTCATGGCGATCGCGCCCGCGTACCGCATGGCTCTCGAGACGCCCGAGGCGCGGCGGCCTCTGCCGGTGATCAAGGTCCTCTACCGCAACACGCGCCGCATCCACGAGCACGGCGGCCGCGCGAGCGAAGTGCTGCACCCCGTGAAGCCGCGGGAGCTGCCCGCCGGCCAGCCCGCCGCGGAGGCGCTGCGCGACGCAGTGCGGCGAAAGTCAGCCGAGGACGCCGAAGGCTTGTTCGCTTCCATCGCACACGGCTCCGCCGAGGACGCTTTCAACGGCGTATTGTGCGCAGTCGAAGACGGGACGGATGTTCACCGCGTCGTCCTGCCGTACCGCGCCTGGGACCTGCTCGACATCGTCGGGAAAGAACATGCTCACACCCTCCTCCGGCAGTCCGTTCGATACTGCCTGAGAGCGGAGCAGGGGACCTATGGGGAGCGCTACCAGCGCTCGCGCACACTCCTGCCGGAGCTCTTCGCCCGGCATCACCTCCTCGACCGGCCGGTCGGCACGCGCCGTCCGGACGACGCCTGGGTGCAGGCGACGAGCCTCGCGATTCTCTTCGCGAAGCCCGACGACGCCGCTGGCCTCGCGGCGGAAGCGCTCGCAGACGGCATCGCTCCCGACGCCGTCGGTGAAGCGATCTCACTTGCGACGAACCAGCTCGTTCTGCGCGACCACGGCCGGCGCGAACGGGAAATATCGGACGGCAAGCCGCTCGGCAGCGTGCACGGCGATTCGATCGGAGTCCACGCCTGCGATTCGGCGAATGCCTGGCGATCCATGGCGAAGTCCGCCAACGCGCGGAATACGCTGGCCTGCGTGATCCTGGGCGCCTACCAGGCCGCGCTCGACCGCGTCGACCGCGGCGGCGAGTTCGACACCTGGCAGCCGTATCCTCATTCCGAGGAGCTCGAGAAAGTTAAAGCGAAGACCCCCGAGGATCTGCTGCGGGAGGCTGAAGGGGCGATCCGCGCCAACGACCAGGCGCTCGCCAGCGCCGTGGTGCACCGCATCGGGGAGCTCGGCCATCCGGAGCGCCCGGTGCTGGACATGTTCCTCCGCTTCGCCACGAGCGAAGACGGCGCTCTCCACGCCGAGAAGTACTTCCGCACGGTGAGCGAAGAGTTCGCGGCAGCGCGGCCGGCTTTCCGGTGGCGGCAGCTCGTCGCTCTCTCCCGCGTGACCGCTAGCGAGTTTGGACGACCGGCCCCTGGCTACGCGGAGGCCTGCGAAATCCTGAAAGTGTGAGAGCGGGGGCCTCGCATCCGGCTGCGCGCCCGAGGAGAGCGATTTGACGAACGCAGCACCGCTCCCGGGCGCCCTCGCAGCGCTGGACGAGGCCCCGTTTTTTCAGGCTGGCCTGCAGGGATACTCCGACGGGCCCATGCGCATCCTGGCGCGTCGCCTGGGTGCGCCCTACTGCGTGACCGAGTCTCTGCTCGACGAGACGCTCTCGCGCGGCGGGAAAGGGCTTCAGTCCGCGGAGCTCGACGCGGAGGACCATCCGATCGCTGGCCAGATCATCGGCACGTGCCCCGAGACCATGGCGCGCGCGGCGGAGATCCTCCTCGAGCTGGGGCACGACGCCATCGACGTCAACCTGGCGTGCCCCGTGAAGAAGATGCGCGGGCTCTGCCGGGGCGGGCACCTGCTGACGCGCCCCGACGTCGCCAGAGAAATCCTAACCGCGGTGCGGGACGCCGTCGGCGGCAGGGTCCCGGTGACCGTCAAGCTGCGCAGAGGCTTCGACGAGGAAAGTGCGTCGCGTACGCGATTTTTCGAGGTCCTCGAGAGCGTCGTGGAGCTCGGATTCGCCGCCGCGACGGTCCACGGCAGGACGGTCGAGCAAAAATACGAAGGCCTCTCGAGCTGGACGTTCCTCGAAGAGGTCACGCAGCGCTTCCCCGACCTCCCCGTCTTCGGCTCCGGCGACATCTACGAGGCCCAGGACATCTTCCGCCGCATCCGCGAGTCGGGTGTCCGGGGAGTCTCGGTCGCTCGCGGAGCGATCGGCAACCCCTGGATTTTCCGGCAAGCGCGCGAGATCCAGCGGGGTGAGCCGCCGTCCCTGCCGACCGTCGCCGACCAACGGAGAGTGATCGAGGAGCACTTCGAGCTCTCGGTGCGGTTCCTGGGAGAGAGCGCCGCAGGGCGCATGCTGCGCAAGCTGGGGATACGCTTCAGCCGGCATCACCCGCGGCAGCCGGAAGTGTGGCAGGCGTTCGTCGACATGAAGACGACGCAGGACCTCGCCCGAATCTTCGAGCGTTACTACGCAGACGGCGAGGAGGCCGCGGCGGGCTCGCAGCGTTTGCGAGATCTGACCGGCTAGATCCCGAGCTCTGCCCGGAGCTGATCCGCGCCCCGAAAGACGATCGCGGACAGTCCCGCCGCCCGCGCGCCCGCGACGTTGTCCTCGCGGTCGTCCACGAACAGTGTCTCTTCCGGCTTCGCTTCGAGGAGCACGAGCGCCGCCCTGTACGCTTCGGGGTCGGGCTTCGCAAGCCCGATGTCACACGACGTGACGAGGCGGTCGAGGAGCCGCACCACGGGGGAATCGAAGATCCGTTCAGTATGGATTGGCGTCGTGTTGCTGAAGCCTGCGACGCGCAGGCCCGCGGCCTTTGCGTCCTGGACGAGCCGCTCCATCCCCTCGACAGCGGGTCCGATGCGGGCTCCGTAAACCTCGGCGAGGATCTCGTCCGAGAGGTTGAGGCGGAAGTCTCTGCGGGCCGCGGCGAGGAACTGGGCTTCGGTCAGCTGCCCTAGCTCGAATCGCTGGTAGGGCTCCCACGAGTGCAAACCGTCCAGCCCCGCGAGAAGCGCCTCCGCGGAGCCCGCTGCCGCCGACAGCGCGGGGCCGTGGGGACTGCGCGCGTACCGATCGAGAATGTCCTTCCAGGATCTCAATCGGAGGAGCACCTCCCCCACGTCGAGGAGGAGTAGAGACGGATGCGATTTCACGTTCCGGGCCTTCGAGCTCCTCACCTCACTGTCGTGCGAGCGGAGCGCGGAGCGGCGCGTAGCATACTCAAGGCGCTCCGGCGCGGGCAAAGGCGAAGCCCGAGATTTCGTTTCCGGCGGTTTCTCCGGCCGCGATAGGATCCCGGCAGCGTTAGAAGCTGCGCTGCTCGTGGCGGACGTCTCTCGGGAGGGGGGTTCGAATGGCCGGCTCGTCGC
>Ga0111539_10007678_pt1 | contig 13779 bp, 8 predicted proteins | sample RhiMethybrSRZTD1_FD_79667 | JGI IMG/M metagenome (GOLD analysis project Ga0111539, IMG submission 79667) | Populus rhizosphere microbial communities from Tennessee, USA - Rhizosphere MetaG P. TD hybrid SRZTD1 (version 2) (version 2) | ecosystem: Host-associated > Plants > Roots > Rhizosphere >...
CTCGGCGTCGTGGACATCACGCGCAAGGGCGTCTACGGATACGACATCAACACCGAGCTCCTCGGGACGGAGGGCACGTTGCGGGTCGGCTACATGCGCGAGACGCCCGTGCTGTTGATGACCAAGGAGCACATCGCACACGACTTCGTTCCGTATTTCATGGAGCGGTTTCGAGACGCCTACACGATCCAGCTCGAAAATTTCGCCGCGAACGTCCTGCACCAACGCCCTGCGCCGATCACCATTGAAGACGGAATCGAATCGCTGCGGATCGGCATTGCGGCAACGCAGGCGCGTGAAACAGGCCGGATGGTCGAGGTTGCATCGGTGACGCCGGCGCCTCGGGAGGGAGCGTCGGTATGAAGGGCTGGACGCCGCTCGTACATTCCCGCGCGCTGCGCGAAGGGCGGTCGGGGGCCCTCGTCTCCGTTGGTCCGCGAGATGCGCGGTGGGATTATGTGCGCTTTGTCGTGCACCGGATCGCCGCGGGCGACCACTGGGTCGGCCGTACGGGCGGTAACGAGACGTGCCTCGTGCTTCTCTCGGGCCTCGCCGTGATTACGTGGTCTCCAGGTCAGTCAGGTTCCGTGCGACTGGGACCACGGCGCAATGTGTTCGTCGACTATCCTCACGCGGTCTACCTCCCGCCGAAGACGAACTTCGAACTTCACGCCGAGCAGACCACGGAAATCGCGGATTGCCGATCACCAACGCGCGAGCGGTATCCAGCGCGCGAGATCAGGCCTGAGGACTGCGGCCTCGAAGTGCGAGGCGGCGGCAACGCGACGCGTCAGATCATCGACATCCTGCCGCCGTCGGCACAGGCCGATCGGTTGCTCATCTGCGAGGTCCTGACGCCGAGCGGAAACTGGTCCAGCTATCCGCCACACAAACACGATCGCCACAGTCCGCCAGTCGAAGTCGATCTCGAGGAAACGTACTACTACCGGTTCAACGATCCTGTCGGATATGGCATTCAGCGTCTTTACACAGCCGACGGACGCTCGGATCACACCCTGACGGTGCGAGACGGGGATCTCGTGATGATCCGCTCCGGCTATCATCCGTTTGTAGCGGCCTACGGCTACGACGCGTACTACCTGAACACACTCGCGGGAAGTGCGCGCTCGATGGCCGCAAGCGACGATCCTCAGTACGCGCACCTCCGTTCGACGTGGCCTGCTCCGGATCCGCGCATCCCAATGATTCCGCACCCGAAATTGACCTAGGCGTCCCACGAGGGCTTTCATGCACAACTACATCGAAGGACAGTGGCGGCAGTCGTCGGCGGCCGACACGCTGCCCGTCGTCAATCCTGCAACCGGCGAGCAACTCGATCGCACGCCACTGTCGACAGCGTCCGAACTCGACCAGGCGGCGCACGCCGCATCACGCGCCTTTCCTGCCTGGCGGCGCGTGCCGGTGACCGAACGGATTCAGTTCCTTTTCAAGCTGAAGATGCTGCTGGAAGAACAGTTCGAAGACCTGTCGCGAACGATCACTATGGAATGTGGCAAGACGGTCGCGGAATCGCGCGGGGAGATGCGTCGTGCGATCGAGAACGTCGAAGTCGCCTGCGGAGCGCCAACGCTCATTCAGGGTTACAACTCAGAAGATATCTCGAGCGGCATCGACGAGATGATGATTCGTCAGCCTGTCGGCGTCTGCGCGATCATCTCGCCGTTCAACTTCCCGGGGATGATTCCGTTCTGGTTCTTCCCGTACGCGGTCGCCTGCGGCAACACCGTGATCATGAAGCCGTCCGAACGAGTGCCGTTGACGATGCAGAAGGTTTTTCGGTTGCTGGAAACGCTCGGCATGCCTGCAGGCGTCGTCAACCTGGTGAACGGGGGCCGCGAGGTCGTCGACGCGATCCTCGACCACCCGATAATCCGCGCCGTGAGCTTCGTCGGATCGAGCGCCGTCGCGCGGCACGTCTATTCCAGGGGTGCTGGCTCCGGCAAGCGCGTGCAGTGCCAGGGTGGCGCGAAAAACCCCGTCGTGGTCCTGCCCGACGCCAACATCGAGTCGACCACTGAAATCGTCGCCGACAGCGCGTTCGGCTGCGCCGGCCAGCGGTGTCTCGCGGCATCATTTGCGATCGCGGTCGGCGACGCGAAGGCTCCATTCCTTGACGCCATGCAGCAGAGGGCGACCGCGCGAGTCACCGGAAACGGTCTCGAGAGCGGCGTCCAAATGGGACCGGTGATCACGCCTGAGAGCCGTACGCGAATCGAAAGACTGATCGATCAGGCGGTTCGTGAGGGCGCCAAGGCTGTTGTCGACGGCCGAAATCCCTCGATTCCGAACCATCCCGCCGGCAATTTCGTGAGGCCGACCGTTCTCGACGGTCTCCCCTTCGAAAGCGCGATCGCGCGGACCGAAATCTTCGGGCCGGTGCTCTCGATTCATCATGTGGACGACATCGACGCGGCTATTGCGGTCGTGAACAGTGGGGGCTACGGAAACCAGGCGAGCATCTTCACAAGCAGCGGCGCCTCCGCGCGGAAGTTTCGCTACGAGGCCGAAGTGGGAAATGTCGGCATCAATGTCGGCGTCGCGGCACCGATGGCGTTCTTTCCGTTCAGCGGCGCGCGCGAGAGCTTCTTTGGCGACCTGCACGCGCAGGGACGTGACGCGATCGAGTTCTTCACACAGGAGAAAGTGGTCGTCGAGCGCTGGCCGAAGGAGTGGTCGCGCAAATTCTAGAAGATTACTGGAACGTCTGCGGCCGGTAGACGCTGAGAATCTCCTGGATCATCGCGTCACGGCTGGGAAAGCGAGTCTCGTCATAGCACCCGAGAGGATTCTCGGGCGCGTTCACGAGGCATTTGTTGCAATACGTGCATGGCTTGGCGGGACGGCCGATCCCGCGCGCGAACTGATTCACCATATCGTTGTTGGCGATGAGCGGGCGTGCCGCGCTGACCGCGTCACAGTCTCCGCGCGCAATCGCCTCTTCGATGACTTGCGCGGTCTGGAATCCGCCGGTGCAGATGATGGGCAAGGTGCCGACGGCCTGTTTGATTGCGCGCGCGTCGGGAAGATTGATCCCTTCGATGCGATCGAGCGGCCCGCGCGCCGCTTCCCACCGATGCCTGAACAGCTCGCCGGTGAGGTTGCCGGTGAACAACAGGTAGTTCCGCAGCGTCAGCACACCGCTCGAGATCAGGCTGTCGTATGTCTTTCGCAGCTCCTCGATCGGCAGATCCCCGGCGGGATTCTTCGGATGAGGAAACGCACTGCCGGACGAAACGTGGATGGCGTCGACGCCATCCTCTTTCAACCACCCGTGCAGCGGATCGCTCTTCGCTGTCGAGCTCAGTCCGATCGGGTAATCGATGGTCGGGATATCGCGCTGACGACCACCGTGACTGAGCTGCAGAATGTACTTGCAGTCGTGCTCGTGGACGGCCTTCCCGAGCGTCTCCCAGAACTTGATCCGATCGTCGCTGTCGATCGTCGCGTAATTGGGGAGAATGCGTCCGCGCGGGTGCACCGGCACAAACGATGAGATGATCGCACCGACGCCGCCGCGCGCGAACTTGACCTCCCAGTTGATCCGCGGCTGCGCGCCCGTACCGTCGTAATTGTCGAATCGTCCGGAGACGTTGGATCGCAGAATGCGGTTCTTGATCGTGAGACCACGGAACGTCAGCGGCGTGAAGATCGTTTCGTAGAACATGGCCGCGAGTGCGGCGGATTATAGCCCACACTCCGACAGCGGCTTTCGTGGCAGAATCATTCGCCAATCAACGACGGCTCAAATTCTCGCGAGGTCTTATGCCAGAGAAACTGCTGAGTCGAATCGGCGATTTCCTGCAAGGGCGCCGGGCGTGGTACGAACTACCCAAACTTCTCTCGATGCCGCGACTCGTCGAGATCCGCAACCAGCTCAGGAGCGAAAACCTTCACGACACCGAGGAACCGCCGCTCGCGAAGCAGGAGATTCCAACGAATCTCGATCCTGCCCTGCGCGGAGGACGCACCATCGACGGAACCTACAACGACCTGGAATATCCGTCGATGGGTTCGTGCGGTCGTCGCTTTGGCCGAAACTTCGCTCTCCAGCACACATTCCCCGACACCCCGAATCTGCTGGCACCGAGCCCGCGACTGGTGAGCCGCGAGCTCATGACTCGCGACACGTTTCTGGAAGTTCCCTTTCTCAACCTTCTCGCCGCGTCGTGGATCCAGTTCATGGTCCATGACTGGTTCGTCCATAAACGATCGACTCCGGCCGACGGGGTCGACATCCCTCTCGCGACCAACGACGACTGGCCGGCTGGCCGGATGCGGATCCCCCGTTCAGTGCCGGATCCCGCGCCCGCTGGTTCGACACGGCCACCGGCCTACGCCAATCCGAATAGTCACTGGTGGGATGGATCGCAGATCTATGGATCGGATCCGGTGGTCGCGGCCCGTCTTCGCACCGGCGAAGGCGGCAAACTGAAGCTCGAAGCGACCAAGCTGCTGCCTGTCGATCCGGATACCGGCGTGCACTTGAGTGGATTCACCGACAACTGGTGGATCGGCCTGGCGATGCTTCACACGCTCTTCACGCGCGAGCATAACTACGTATGCGACCTGCTCGCAAAAGAACATCCCGCATGGAACGATGCGCAGCTTTATACCAAGGCGCAACTCATCACCTCCGCCGTCATGGCGAAGATTCACACGGTCGAATGGACGCCCGCGATCCTGCCGCATCCGGTGATTCAGATCGCCATGCACACCAACTGGTACGGATTGAGCGGAGACGATCTGCAGGAGGTGTTCAGGTTTCTCGACGACAACGAAATTCTTGGCGGCATTGTCGGCTCGAAGCACGATCATCACACCGCGCCGTACTCGCTGACCGAGGAGTTCGTCGCGGTGTACCGGATGCACCCGCTGATTCCCGACGAAGTCGTCTTCCGCAGGCTACCCGACGACCAGGCGATCGAGAACATCTCGCTGCCGGCCATGGCCGGCCGGCATACCCCGGCCGTGGCGGATCGCATCGCCATGAAAGATCTCTTTTATTCATTCGGCCGTTCGCACCCTGGACAGATCAGGTTGCACAACTACCCCAGGCACCTGCAGAACCTGACCCGCGACGACGGCGAGCATCTCGATCTTGCGGCTGTGGACATCTACCGCGATCGCGAACGCGGAGTGCCGCGCTACAACCAGTTCCGTCAACTTCTTCATAAGGAGCCGGTGAAATCCTTCGAGGAACTCACAGACAACGCCGTGTGGCGTGAGCAAATCCGGAAGGTCTACAACAACGATCTCGACAGAGTCGATCTGATGACCGGACTGTACGCCGAACCGTTGCCCGAGGGCTTCGGATTCAGCGAAACTGCGTTTCGCGTCTTCATCCTTATGGCGTCGCGCCGGCTCAAGAGCGATCGGTTCTTTACCGACGACTATCGGGCGGACATCTACACCGAATTCGGCATCAACTACATCAAAGACACCACGATGCTGAAAGTGCTGACGCGGCACTATCCGGAGCTGGCGCCGGCGCTCCAGGGTGTGGAGAACGCGTTCCATCCGTGGCGCACCATGACCTCTTGAGGAGGACACCGGTGATATGAACCGGCGCCTGTGCGCTTTGGATGCCTTCATCGTTAAACGTTAAAGCGCGAGATTCTTGGTCCTTCATCGATCGTGCAGTTTCTTTCCGAGGTGCACTATGGCTTTGTACGCGTTCGACGGCACATGGAACAGTGATAAACCGGGGGCCCAGCACGACACGAATGTGCTGTGGTTCCGGCGCGCCTATAGCGGCGAGTGCTTCTATCGTGAGGGCGTCGGAACGCGTTTCGGTCCGTTCGGCCAGGCGCTGGGTGGTATCACCGGCGCGGGCGGGCACACCCGTGTTCACGAGGCACTGCAACAGCTCGAGCAGAACGTTACGGCTGGCGATTCGGTCATCGACGTGATCGGGTTTAGCCGCGGCGCGGCGCTGGCGATTGATTTCACGAACCGCGTGAATCAACTGCCAGGTAGCCCGACGATCAGGTTTCTCGGCATCTGGGATTGCGTTCCGTCTTTTGGTGTCGCCAGTATCGGCTGGGACCCCTCCTGGGAACTCGAACTGCCGGACAACGTTGCCAAGTGTTATCACGCCTTGGCGCTCGAGGAGCGGCGCCACACGTTTCAGCTGCACCGGTTGAGCGCACGCGTCGAAGATGCGGATGCTGAGGGACGACTGTTCGAAGTCTGGTTCCGCGGCGTCCATTCCGACGTGGGTGGCGGCAACAACAACCCCGCGCTGTCGAGCATTGCGCTCAACTGGATGTTTCAGAAAGCGGTCTCGTGCGGGCTTCCCCTCGCTACCGCGCAAATCACCGAGAACGCCGGGCGCATGCAGCAAGGCGCGCCGGATTCAAAAGGTCAGTGGTACGACTTGATCAAGAATAAATTCAGAATCGTGCGGTGGAATGATTCGATCCATCAGTCAGTGAAATTCAACACGGACCGCGCCTACAACAACCCGCCCGATGGCGCGGTTCTCGTCGACGACGTCGGTAACCGGGTTGGGAAGTTCGCGCGAGCGTAGCGAAGCGGGCCGGGAGGAGCGGTCGCGGTGCCGATGCTTGGGCTCACCTTCGCTGTCGGCACCGCTGTCGGCCGGCGGTTTCGTGCCGTTACGCTGGACGATGCCGAACTGGCCCCCGTCGGCAGCCGGCGCTGTGTCTGTTGGCTGCTGGGCCCGTCGCGAATCAGATGGGGTAAGTGATTCCCGCAAATCCCGGGCGCCGTCGCACCAACAAACTCTCGCAGCTGAGGACCGTGCTAACCCGCATCGGCCGATCGTTCCACTACTAATGTACGCATCGACGCGCTTTTGCGTTGATCGCAAGTGAGGAGCTTGCTCTATCATCCGATCCTCGTTTTTCGATAGCCAGAAGTACCGCACCCCGCTGTTCCGTTAACGTGGCGTTCTCGCGAGGGAGCACAGCCATGCCCGATCCTGCAGCCACAAAGCTCTATCAGTTCTTCCTGAGTTATTCCAGGCGTGACGCGCTCGAATCCGGCAAAAAAGAGAACAACTGGTTCGTGACGTTTCGCGACAATCTGATTCGTGATGTCGCGCGCGAGGCGCAACTGCCCACGAACGTGCCTCCCGAAGACGTCGGCTTCTACGACCGCGACGCGATCAAGACCGGCGATCACTGGAGCGACACACTCGCGGAGGCGCTACAGAGCAGCAATGTGATGGTCTGTCTCTATTCGCCGAACTATTTCACGAGCGAGTACTGCGGCAAGGAATTCCAGGTGTTTGGCGAGCGGATCGCCAAGCTCGAAAGCATGAACGGCGAGAAACGATCAGGACACATCATCCCGGTTCTGTGGGATCTCCCGAGCAAACTTCCCCAGCCGCTGCCGCAGGCAGCACGCTCGCTGCAATTCGACGACCTTGCCCTAGGCACCAAGTATGCGGAACTCGGGCTGATGCGGCTGCTTCGAATGAATGATGAAGAAAACAATAGCGCGTACCAAAAGTTTCTTCTCGAGATTGCCGGCCGCATAGCCAAAGCCGCGCAAACGTCGCCGCCGCGGGTCGCGAGCGGGCCACTCGAACAAATTCAAAGCGCATTTCACGTGTCGGCATCTCAGTCCCCGTTGAGCGGACTACCGCCGACGAAAGGAGTTAAGTCCGCCTGGCTGGTCTACATCGCAGGCAGCGAGACCGACTATGTGAACATTAGAAACTCTCGAACGAGCTACGGCAGCCAGGGCAGCGAATGGCAGCCGTATCTGCCGGACGCGGAGAAATACGTCGGCGCAATTGCCACCAATGTCGTCTCCGATAAGAACCTGGTGCCGTCGCCACTCGCGGTCACCACGGAGCTGGTCGATCACCTTTACGCCGCCGAGGATACCAATACGATGGCGGTCATCATCGTCGACCCGTGGAGCGTTCATATCAAGAACTTCGAAGAGGCGATGAACGCGATCGATCGCGCACGGCTGACTAATTGCGCCGTCATCGTGCTGTGGAACGACAAGGATCAGGAGACGCAGCAGAAAGCGGCGATGCTCAAGAACCGGATCCAACAGACGTTCTCGCGCATCTGGACGTCGCGGGATGTGTATTTCCAGCACTCGGTCACCTCGGAGGACTCGCTGAAGGCGACGCTCGGAGCGGCGATTGACGATATCCGTCGCCGCATTCTCGACCGCGGCAGGCTCCTGCGCGGTGAGAGCGCACCGGAAGAGTTCCCCCAATTGCACGCAACCGCCGCGGCGGCGCAGCCGGCAGAGGCGACGTCATGAGCAACGGACAGAACGGCAAGATTCTCACCTTCTATTCTTACAAGGGCGGCACCGGTCGGTCGATGCTCCTTGCCAACGTCGCCTGGTTGCTCGCTCTGTCGGGCAAGAAAGTGCTTGCCATCGACTGGGACCTCGAAGCTCCCGGCCTTCATCGCTATTTCTATCCATTCCTGCAAGACAAGGAGCTCGCATTCTCCGACGGTCTGATGAACTTCGTCGACGATTACAAGACGCAGGCCATGACGCCGCCAGTTAGCGGCGGGCAGGCTGCTCCAGACTGGTACTTGCCTCACGCAGACATCAGAAAGTACGCCGTCTCCCTGCAGTGGGAGTTTCCCGGCAACGGCCGACTCGATTTCGTGCCGGCCGGCAAACAGGACGCGACCTATGCGGAGCTCGTCAACTCCTTCAACTGGGAGTATTTCTACACGCGCCTCGCCGGCAACAAGTTTCTCGAAACGGCAGCCGAGCTGATGCGACGCAATTACGAGTACGTGCTCATCGACAGCCGCACCGGCGTCAGCGATACCTCTGGGATCTGTACCATCAAGCTGCCAGATACGCTCGTCGTTTGTTTCACGTTGAACTACCAGAGCATCAATGGTGCATCGGCGATTGCGGATTACGTCTACGAGCAGAGGGTGACGTCGGCCCAGGGCCCGCCTTCGTCGATGCCGGCGACGGCCGCCACCGCCAATGGCGCATCGCGGTTCACGATCTACCCGGTACCGATGCGCCTCGAAGATGCGCAGACCCGGAAACTGGAGCGCCGGCGCGAGTACGCGCGCTCAAAGAAGTTCGCACGGTACCCGAATTATGTGTATGACGGGACGCGGCAGGATTATTGGGAGAACGTGCCCCTGCGCTACTACTCTTTCTACGCCTACGAGGAGATGCTGGCGGCCTTCGGCGAGAAGGAACGGGACATTAATTCGCTGCTCTCGTCAGTTCAGCGCGTAACCGCCTATATCACGGAGGGGAAAGTCCAACCGGCCCTCACGCTGCCACAGCCGCGGCGCGACGAGATCCTTCGCGAGTTTGAAGGCGAGACCTACGAGCCAGTGACCTCGGCCCACCCTACCGATCGGGTCGCCGAAGACGTCCTGATGCATTTGACACCGCAGCAACAGGACGATGCGCGACGCGTGCTTTTACGGCTGGTCAGAGTGGCGGGACCCAACGAAGCAGACCATGCGCGACAGCGCGTGCCACTCGATGACTTCGATCCATCGACCCGAGCTGTTGTCGATACGTTGCGGGGTTACCAACTCGTCGTTGCCGAGAAGGATCCGGTCACCGCGACGGATGTCATTCAGCTCGCCCCCGATGTACCGATTCAGACATGGCCTCGGCTTCAGGGCTGGATCGACTCGGAACGCGACTTTCTGATCTGGCGGCAGACGCTGCGGCCGCAGGTCGATCGATGGGATCATGCGCGGCAGCATTCAACCTCTCAAGCTGTCGATGCCACACAGGCGGCGGACATCCTGCTCAAAGGAGCGGCGCTGACTCGGGCGGTGACGCATCTGCGCAGCCGGTCTGCCGACCTGACTGCGCTCGAAAGAACATTCATCGAAACGAGCCTGGCCTTCGAGACCACCGAACGGGAATCACGCGACGCCGCACAGGGAAAGGATCTCGAGCAGCGACGGGCTGAACAAATCGAAGAAGAGCGTCGTCGGCGTGAGGAAGAAGAAAGGGCGCGGCGCCGGGCCCGTCCGCTCCTGGCGAACGTCATCGAGCGGTGGACCGATGTCCGACGCCCGCCCGCGCGTGTGCCGCCGCAGAGCGCCGATATGCTCCAGGCGCTCGACGTTCTCAATGGCAAAATGCTGACACCGCGCGAGCTATTTGCCCTGGCGCGGAAACTCAAGAACGAACAGGCTTTTTCAACATCACGTCGGCTCCTCGCACGTGCCATTTCCGACTCGTCGCTCGAAACGGACAAGGGCCTTCGGCTCCGCGTATACCAGGAAGCGGCGCTCTGTACCTACAAAGACTCGGATCTTCCAGTTGACGAGCGGCTGGATCTCGCGCTCGATCTGCTGCGTCGCGCCGACGAACTGGCGACAACGAAGAACCAGGAGACGTTGGGACTGGCCGGCGCCGTGCACAAGAGAAAGTGGGAGCTGACCAACCAGAAACAGCACCTCGAGCACTCGCTGCACTACTACATGCGCGGCTACCGCGAAGGTCCAGCCAACGATCAAGGTTACACCGGTATCAATGCGGCTTTCGTGCTCGATCAATTGGCGCACCTCGAGGCCGACGCCGCCGCTGTGCGCCACGGCGGCCCTTCGCTGGCCGAGCAGCGGCGCACCGAGGCGCGCCAAATCCGCGAGGACATTGTCTTCAAGGTCGCGCCGCTTCTTGACCGGCCGCAAAACGACTGGCTGGCCGGCGCGTGGTGGTTCTACACCACAGTGGCCGAGGCGCTGTTCGGACTCGGACGCTACAACGAATCGGTCAATTGGCTCGAACGAGGGCGGACAGCGGTCGGACAGGTTCCCGAATGGGAGTACAAGTCGACCCTGCAGCAGCTGGCGCGGCTTGCCGTGCTGCAGAGCGGTGATCTTCCGACGACGGAGCTCGAACACACGGACGGCTTTCGCGCGCTCAATGAGTTCTTCCGAAACGATGCCGCGGCGGTGCGCAGTGCCTTCAGAGGCAAAGTCGGGATTGCGCTGTCCGGTGGCGGCTTCCGGGCGGCGTTGTACCACATCGGCGTGCTGGCGAAGCTTGCGGAGCTGGACGCGCTGCGCCACGTCGAAGTGCTGTCCTGTGTCTCCGGCGGATCGATTGTGGGCGCTCACTACTACCTCGAAGTGCGAAAGCTGCTCCAGTCAAAAGAGGACGCGAAGGTGACACGCGAGGACTACATCGCGATCGTGAAGCGACTCGAGCGCGACTTCGTGGTCGGCGTCCAGCGCAACGTGCGCACCCTGGTCGCAGCGGAGTTCCTGACCAATGCCGCCATGGTGTTCCGGGCTGCGTACTCGCGAACCCAGCGCGTCGGCGAGTTGTACGAACGGGAGATCTTCTCCCGCGTGCAAGACGGCGAGGGACGGGAGCCGCGGTGGCTCGGCGAGATCAACATTCGCCCGATGGGTGAACCGCAGACCTTTGCCCCCAAACTACACAACTGGCGTCGTCAGGCAAAGGCCCCCATTCTGGTGCTGAATGCGACCACCCTGAATACCGGCCACAACTGGCAGTTCACCACTACGTGGATGGGAGAGCCGCCGGGGCGGATCGACACAACGATCGACGGCAACGAGCAACTCCGCCGGATGTATTACTGGCAGGCTCCCGAGCGGCACCAACAGATCCGCCTCGGACATGCGGTCGCCGCGTCCTCCTGCGTCCCGGGACTGTTCGAGCCGCTCGTGCTCGATGGTCTGTATCCCGACCGGATCGTTCGACTCGTTGATGGCGGCGTCTGCGACAACCAGGGCGTCTCGGGACTGCTGGAACAGGACTGCACGGTCATTCTTGCAAGCGACGGCAGCGGTCAATCGGAATCCCGTCGGAACCCGAGCGAGAGCACGCTCGGGGTGCTCTTGCGGTCCGACTCAATCCTGCAGGCGAGGGTTCGCGACGCACAGTATCAAGAGCTTCGAGCCCGCCGGCGCGCATCGCTTGTGCGCGGTCTCATGTTCGTTCACCTGAAACAGGATCTCGACGTCGATCCCGTGGACTGGGTGGACTGTCCCGATCCGTCGCAGGTGTCTGACGAGGCAAGGCCGCCGTCACGCCGCGGACCGTTGACACGGTATGGCATCGCCAAGGACGTGCAGGCACTCCTGGCCGGCATCCGCACCGATCTCGATTCGTTCACCGACGTCGAGTCGGCGACGCTGATGGCAAGCGGGTACAGGATGACGGAGCAGGAGTTCAAGAGGGCGTACGATCCGGGATCGTTTCAGAGTCCGCCCGAGCCGGTGACCTGGGATTTTCTGGCGGTCGAATCCGGCATGAAAGGCAGCGGACGCAAGCAGATGTACCTGAAACGGATGCTGCGCGCCGGCAGCGCGCTGGGATTCAAGGTGTGGCGGCTCTCGCTGCCTCTCCAGATTCTGGCTGGAATGGTGGCGGTCGCGCTCGCGGTAACCCTTGGCTGGCTGGTCTATACGAATCCCGATCGCGTGCTCATGCCCGCGATCGACGTGCGCGCCGTGATGTGGTGGGCCCTCGGTGTCGGCGCGGTTGCCGTGCTGACGTACGCCTTTGGCAAGACCGTCGTCGGTATCGTGCGGTGGCGCGACACGCTATCCCGAATCGCTGTCGGCATCGCCATGAGTTTGGCCGGTTGTCTGCTCGCGAGGCTGCACCTGATCATATTCGACCGACTGTTCTTGAGACTGGGAAATCTGGAAGAGTTCCAGAAGCAAGAGTGAGGCGATCGACTGAACCAATCGATTTCGAGATGAGCATCCGAAGTGGCCTACACCAACATGTGTTTGTCGTGATGCCCTTCGGCAGCAAACACCGTCGGCAAGCACAAGGTCAGCTTAGACAACATCTACGACAAGATCTTCAAGCCGGCCATCAGTGCAGTGCCGCAAGGCCATCGGCTGCACGAAGCGGCGCAGTATTACCAAAAAACCGTCGACGTAATCGATGACGGCTTGCCGCTCATCGAGGAGGCAATTAAAACGTTGCCGTAACGAACGAATGGCAGCTCACGACGCCGGGGATGGATGCTGTTCGTCACATGGGTGCCGCGCTACTATTGTGTTGGATTGGTATAAGTCATGGCTGACACGTCACGACGGCGATATGTGCGGCGCCCGGATCAAGCAGTGGCGGCGGTGCAGCTCGCGTTCGACACGGATGGATTCGTCTACCGCAAATGGGGAGGCGACCAGCGGGCAAAGGCGGGCGATTGGATCGTCGACAACGACGGCGACGTCTACACCGTCGACGGGGCCGTCTTCACGCGGACATACAGAAAGACCGGTACAGGGACGTACGTGAAGACGACGCCGGTATGGGCGGAACGTGCGACGCAGGCTGGGAACGTGAAGACGAAAGAAGGTGTGACGCACTACAACGCTGGCGACTACATCGTGTCGAACAACAGCGATGGTTCCGACGCGTACGCCATCACCGCTGCCAAATTCGAGACTCTCTACACACCTGACGAGTAAGGTGGTCGTCGAGCGCGGCTGAAAGACCATCCGCTGGGAAAGCCGCCCAGGCACATCCAACCTCTAGATCACTACGCACGCTCACGCGTGATGGATTTCCACGCGCCGCCCTACATCCGCGCGCGTGTCCCCTCCGTAGTAACCCCTGAAAGCGGAGGTGGACGTGACACGAATCTCCATCGCGGCAGCGATCGCCGCGCTGTTCCTCACCCAGGGCTGCCGTCGAACGGATCCAGTAGCCGCAACCCCAAGTCAAGACCGCGCCTGTCTGGTGACGATGACCGCTGAGTCTCGCGACGACGCCGACATCGCGAAGCTTCAGCAGGACCTGCGCGAACGGCGCGCGCCGGCTCGCGCC
>Ga0111539_10007679_pt1 | contig 13777 bp, 15 predicted proteins | sample RhiMethybrSRZTD1_FD_79667 | JGI IMG/M metagenome (GOLD analysis project Ga0111539, IMG submission 79667) | Populus rhizosphere microbial communities from Tennessee, USA - Rhizosphere MetaG P. TD hybrid SRZTD1 (version 2) (version 2) | ecosystem: Host-associated > Plants > Roots > Rhizosphere >...
AGCGCGTTCCTTCCTCGTCAGAATGCGTCACTAAAGCTAACTATTTCCCAATATCCGGCGCCATCGCCCGAGTGTTGCAGCAGACATAGACCGTCAGGAAGCCACTTGAACATAGGGTCGCCAACCAGCGCGCGGCGGGAAGGAAGGGCGGCTGAAATCAATGGCGATCGCCCTGCAGGGATCATTGGCGGCGGCATCCTCGGCGCACTTCACCACAAGGGACTCGGCCTGGACAAGGCGGACCGTGACCGCATCGCCGCAGAGCTGGGCGACGGCAAGGCCGCCGTCGGTGTGTTGGCACCGGCCGACGAAGCGCTCGCCGTTATGGTCGGGCTGACCGCGTCGGGTGGAGCCGGCGAGTCGCACGAGGTCGCCGATGAAGATCTCGAGGAAGCCCACGCCGCCGCGGCGACCGACAGGCTCCTAGCCGACCGCAAGACGTGATGGCTGTTCCAACTGGCTGGGAGCGACGACGTGGGGCGTCAGTGCCGTACCCGGACAGCGAGGAAGGCTAGCGCCCGCTCATGCTGCGGTGTCTTCCACCGCCTATGAGGGCGTGTGAATTACCCGGCTTCGATCTTGCTAGCTGTTGATCTTCGTCTGTTTGGGCGGACTAGGCAGACCTCGGCGGTTTGTCTAACCATCCGCCTGGCAGTGCGGCGGAGATGGCATCGGCATAGGCCTGGTAGCCAGCGGCAGTCGGGTGAAAAGCCTCTGCACTGAGCGGCACACTCGGCGCATTGATGAAAAGAGGCGGCGTACCGCCAATGCCGTGTCCCGTAAACTCTTCGGTCACGTCAACGTAGTGGATGTTGAGGTCGGCGTCATTTGCCGTGGCGACAGCTCGCTCGATAACGCAGTTGAGCTTAGCGGTCGCTTCGTTAATTGCTGTGATTTTTGCCGCGAGAACGGGGTCAGCGGGCGGGTCAGTGGGCTGCTCAAACAACAGCGGGTAGCCAGTCACCACAATTCGCGCCCTCGGCGCATTCTCTGCCACCGTGCCGTAGAGGACGATGAGACGGCCGCCGAGCGTACTCTCGCCTCCCGGACAATCCCCCAGCTCACGTTGGGCGGGTTCGATCGCAGCTTTGCAATCCTGCAGAGTTCCGCCAATACACGCGGCTGCCACGGCAGAGAGACCCAAATTTGCGGCGCCAACGGTCAGGGTTACTAGCCGCGTATCGCTGTTGAGCGCCGACCGCTGAGGGTCGACCACGTAGGAGAACACGTCGGAGGTTTTCGCGCCACTGCAGGTTGGATTAGCCTGCAGCTGGATGCGGCTTTCAAGGTTAAGCAACGCTGGATAGCCTTTAGAGCTTCGCTTACAGGCTTCATCAAGGTCGTAAGGCAGGGCGCCCTGTCCTGCCGCGTAAGAGTCGCCCAACGCAACATACGAGACGATGCCAGGCGTGGCCGCCGCAGGCAGTGCGCCAGCCGTCACGAATCCGGCCAAAGCTATGACGATGCTTACCAGACATGACAGGAGACGCCCCCGAGCACGCATAGCCGGTAACCTAGCGGCTTCTCTGAGCTGGCGCCCGACGTTTCGCTTTGGTTCGGCCGATTTTTTCGGTGTTCCGTATGCCTCGAGATCTTCGGTGGCGTGCTTGTCGCGGACATGAGAACCAGTCCCTGGAAACTGGGGTCAGCCCCGGCAAACACCATGACCCGCTGGAGCGAGGTACCGCTAGCCGCGAGGTCCAGAGACCTACGCCAGCGTGCACAATGCGGCCCCGGTTGGCGCGTCGGGGGAAGGGCGCCTGCCGGGGCCTGCCGGGAATTGTGAGGTTCCGCCATTTGCCATTGTCCAACTGGGACAATGACATGCGATGATCATTTGGCTGCCGGGCCAAAGAACTCTTGGTTAAACCTCGATGTCCTCAGTTGAGCTCCGTTCGGTAAAAACGAGCACGCGGTCGCGGAATGCTGTGTCACGTGTTAGCTGAGGCTGATATGGCCTCGGTAGTCGAAGGTGGTAACGAGGTCTTCAATGATGTCCTTCAAGTTGAGTCGGCCCTGGCACCCTGAAGGTCCCCCAGTGCCGCTGCCCTCAGCGATGGGATGCTGGCAGCGTCCGCGAAGCTCGACTCAGGTCAACACGTCCGGATCCCACTCACGTTTCCCTATTTGAAGGCTTGAGAGACCCCGACCTCCTCCCGGACTTAGCCGTGAACTCCTCACTATTGGCCGGTTGTCTCACCCTCTTCAGCCAAGCCGTTGGATTCGGTTAACGGAACTGCTTCGGGTCCTGATGGCCCTAGACACGTCTGCCAATTCCACGGGCTCTACTGGACCATCGCCGATCTTTCGGGCCGGTTAGGCCGGCCTTGCTGCGGTCGGAGCCGACGAGTTGATCGGGCACCGCTAGCAGGTGGTGTGGAAAAGGGCTGCGACTCGGCGGCCTTGCCCCGCCAGCCGGTTGTACGTCGCCAGCGCGGCGTCCGTCTTCTTGCGCAGGACCGACACACCATGTGTTTCGAGCAGTGACAGCGTCTCCGGCGAGACGCTAAGCCGACCCTGGCGGCCGCGGCCGAGGATCACCAGTTCCGGCTCGTGGTTCAGCAGCTCAGTCACGTCTACGCAAAGAATGCCTGGCTGGTGGTCTGTGCCGGTTTCGCGCCAGTCCCAGGCTCGGCCGCCACCCGGCCACAGTTTGACGTCGCGGAACCGGCCGAGTCCCTCTACTTCGACGAAGCCCCAACCGTCATCGACCACCCGGGGAGACGCCTCGCCCATACCTCGCGAGCCTAGCGCGAGCGGCTTGACCGCTTGCGCGAGCTCTGCCCCCACCTCGAGCCGATCGCCACCTGAAGCCAGGCGACGTTAACTGACGATCTGCCGTGTGAAGTATCAACGTTGAACCAGAGCATCGAATAGCCCGTCAGGGCCGATCGCTGGCAACTGATAAGTGGCCGTAAAACGCCAGCGGAACATCAAGGGAAGCGACGTTGAGTAGATCTACGCAAACGCCCAGCCGGAAGAAACCCCACCGACCACCACCACAACAGTCCAAAAGCGTAAGCACCTACCGGAACGACCGTCGCGAGGAACCAGAACCGCTTCCAAAACCGTTAAGAGCTACCGAAACCCAGTGGGCAAGCATGCAGATTGGTGCGCTATGGGCGGCCAACCCGGATCTCATCGGTCTGCCGATACGTGCGGACCTGGGCGCAGCGCGTGGTGAGCGCGGCGACTCGGTGACCATCGCCGCGGAGTGCTCGGCGTTCGCCGTGATGCTGCTGATCGGGCTTTCGGCCTGCACCGCCGCCGATCCATCATCAGCCGCCAGGCCGACGGTCCCGTGCGGACTGCCCGTGTGCCGAGGACGCTGCTCAGAGCGAAAGTCGAAACTGAGATGCTCGATGCGACGTTTGGCCGTTGAGGGCGGTGGGAATCGCTGGACACAAAGCAGCGATGCCCGAGATGACTCAACCTGACTGCGGAGGAGCTTTAGGCTGCCGTTCGTGACGGAGCGCCTGGTCGACGCGCAGCCGACCTCGCATCGGCCGCATCCGGGGGCCGCTTCGGTTCTCAATGTGCGTCGAATGCTCGGTGCCCTGCTTGTTGTCGCCTTCCTGTTCGCGATGCGAGTCACTGCACCGAGAGAGATCGCGCTCGGCGACGCTGTGCAGGATTTCATCACTCTGTCGATTAGCGTGCTGGTCGAGTCGCTGCCGTTTGTGATGCTTGGTATTGGGCTCTCGGTGGCGGTGCAGCTCTGGGTGCCTCAACGGGTGCTTTTCGGCGTGCTTCCAAGAACCCCGGTTCTGCGGCGCGCCGCGCTGTCCCTCCTTGGCGTGATGCTGCCTGTCTGTGAATGCGGAAATGTGCCGTTAGCGCGCGGGCTGGTTGTTCGGGGGGTCGCAGTGCCCGATGCCATCACCTTCTTGCTGGCGGCACCGATCTTGAATCCGATCACGATTGTGGTCACCTACCAGGCGTTCGGTTTTTCTGATGGAATCTTGTTCTGCCGGGTTCTGGGCGGTTTCTTGATCGCCAATCTCGTCGGGTGGCTGTTTAGTCGTCACAGCCGACCAGAGGATCTGCTGACTCCACGGTTTCAGGATTCCTGCAGGGTGCACAGCCATGCGCACGAGCAATACCGGGGTGTCCAAGCGCTGCGAATGTTCGGTGCGGAAATGAACGCGATGCTGCCCGCTTTGGTGGTCGGATGCGCCGTGGCCGGCTTCATCCAGGTTGCCGTGTCGCGCGACCTGCTGCTCACTCTCGGGCAGAATCCGGTGTGGTCTGTGCTCGCCCTGATGGGTCTCGCGTTCGTGATCGCTATCTGCTCAACGGTCGACGCCTTCTTCGTCCTCTCACTCGGATCACTGTTCACGCCGGGTGCGGTGGTCGCCTTCCTCGTGTTCGGTCCGATGATCGACATCAAGATGCTGGCGTTGCTGCGTACCACGTTCACGGCCTCGACACTCATCCTTCTGACCACGGTGGTGGCTCTGCTGACAGCAGTAATGGGGTTGGCGGTCAACCTTGCGCTTTGAAGCTGTTCTCCGTAACTGGAGCGGGGCTGCACTCGCCCTGGTGGGCGTCATCGCCACAATCTGGCTCGCCGCGACCGGGAGGCTCACCCTCTACGTGCACCCGCGCTATACCCTTCTCACGGTCATGATGGCCGTGCTGACGCTGCTGCTGCTGGTTCTAGCGGCAGCAGTTGGCGTCTCTTCGGACGCAGACGAAGACAGTGACCACGATCATGTCACTCGCGTGTCAGCTTTCGGCCGGTTACTCATCTGGTCCAAGGCCGCGGTGCTCATCTGTGCAGCGCTGGCGTTGCTCGTTATCCCGCCCGCCACGCTGAGTTCGAGTGCACGGCAGAACCGGGAGCTGGTCACCTCGGGGCAGGCGCTTGACTCGACCAAGGTGGCGGCTCTGGTCGGTGCCGATCCGGCCACGTTTTCGGTTAAGGACTGGGCCGCGCTGCTGAGTCAAGGCGGTCCGGAAGCGGTGCTGGGCAAGCAGGTCAATCTGTCCGGCTACGTGCTTGACCGGGGTAAGGAGGACGTCTTCTTCATTGCACGGCTGGTGGTCAGCTGCTGCGCGGTCGACGCACAACCGATCGGGGTTCCTGTGTACCGACCGGGCTGGCGAGCTGAGGTCGAGCCGGGCGCCTGGATCACGATTGAGGGAGCCTTCGTCAACAACCCGAGCCGTGACAGCCAAGAATCGGTGGCGATCGGAGTCGGCTCCCTCGCCCACATCGACGAGCCCGACCAGCCCTATGTTTTCTGATCCGCCGAAACGGCAGGATCGCTTTCGGCTCACCGCCGCGGTGACGATCGGCGCACTAGTGCTCGCCGCCGTCGGCCTCACGGTAGCGAACGCTGTTCAGGGTCCACGGCTGCTGGATGCGCAGATCAACCCGGGCGCAGCCGTTGAGGGCGCCGGGCAGCGGTTGGTGCTGCGAGTTGACCAGACCGTCGCTCACCCGACCGCCGACCAGGTGACCGTGACCCCAAGAGTGCCGGTTGAGCCGACCTCGGATAGGGCCGCGCTGATCCTGCGTTTCGCCGACAGCCTGAGGTATGCGACTACCTACGAGATTGCCGCCAAGGTACGCAGCGCAACGACCGGCGCGTCCTCCACGCTCCGCTATTCGTTCCGAACACCAGAGGGTGCCTTCTACGTCTTGCAGCGCGCGGCATCGAACGCCGACGCCAACGCGCCCAACCAAATCGTCCGCCACGTCATCGGGTCGACCGAGGAGCGAGTTGTGCGCCGACAGCCGGACATCGAACAGTACGCCGTCGCCGATCCGGCGATAGCGGTCGTGACATCCGCCGCCGACGGCGCTAGTACGCTGACCGTTGGCCCAATCGACGGATCCGAGCCAAGCCGGACACTCGCCGACAATGTAGAGATCAGCCAACTGAAATCATCTGGGCCGAGCGGCTTCTTCGGATTTGTCCTGACCCCATTGAGTGACCCCGACCTAGGTGGCGGTAGTCAGCTCCACCTCTACGATCCGGTGGCGGCCAAGTTGATCACGGTCTCCGGATTCCACGGTAAGCCCCTAGACCCGCTGGACTGGGCTTTCGTTCCCGGCACCACCTCCATCGTCGCGCAGACCGACGACACATCGCTGTACCTAATTGACCCGCTCAATGGCAGGCCAACCCAACCTCTTGGCGGCCACTCGAGAATGTATGGGTTCATTCCGGGTTCAACGACGCTGATTGTTGACGACAGTGGCGGCTACAAAGCAATCGACCTTGCCAGGGGCACCACATCCCCGCTTCCTGCCATCGACTTACCCGAAGCGGCAGCCCCCCAGCAACTGTTGCCGCTCGCCGGCAATCGCGGGTACGTCGGCTGGGTGGCAACACAGGACGGTGCAGGTTTAGTCGTGGTTATCAGCGACGGCCACGCTCGCCAGATCTACGCCGAGGATCCGGACCCGGCGGGGGGAATCCAGAGCATCTGCCTATCACCCAACGGTCAATATGTCGCGGTCGCGAAGCTCCCGCGCGATATCGCCACGAACCCTGACAGCTCTGGACTCGCGGACAGGACCGAGCTCGTCGACACCGCCACCGGAAGGACTGAGGAGGCGGTAGACGGTTCGAACATCAACTGGTGCAACTGAAACCGCCAGACCTCATGAAGCCGTGATCCGCCGCCCCTACTAAGCCTCGGCAGGAACCACAAACTCGTCCATGCACCGCCAGAGCCTAAGAGGGTAGTACATGTTCCCTCCAGGTCTCGCCCGAGTTGGGTAGTTGCCGCGGAGTACCTCTCGCGCGGGTGATGGCGACGCCGATAGTGGTGGTCAACGGTCGGCGCAGCTGCTGCACCGGCCGAAGATCTCAACATGGTGCTGGACGTCGCTAAACCTGTGTTGGTCGGCGACGTGGTCGGTCCACCGCTCGATGGCGGGTCCTTCGACCTCGACGGTGCGTCCGCAGTCGCGGCAGACGAGGTGGTGGTGGTGACCCATTGAGCAGCGTCGGTAGGCCGTTTCGCCGTCGCCGGTGCGGATCAGGTCGAGCTGGCCGGCGTTGGCCATCATCAGCAAGGTGCGGTACACGGTTGTCAGCCCGATGTGCTCACCTTGGTGGCGGAGGTCGTCGTGGATCTGGCTGGCGGTGCGAAAGTGGTCGGTGCGGGAGAGCAGGTCCGCGATAGCCGCGCGCTGCCGCGTCTGCCGTTGCGGAGCGGCTACCACCTAGCCCTCCTGCGCCGCCGGGAAGTCACCGCACCAGAATACGACAAAGATTTTCAATAACAACGGATGAGCGGCATCGACGCTAGGCGGCTGCCGCGACCCGCGCAGACCTCGGCTTCCGATTCTGGAGGGCGCCCCACGCTCGGCACGCCAGGTAAATCAGGAACGAGATGGTGGTGACGTAGGGGCTAATCGGCACCGACCCGCCCAGCGCCAGCATGATGCCGCCGACCATGGCGACAACAGCGAACAGCGTGGACAACACCGGAACCAGCAACGGGGACGCGGACACCCGCAGTGCAGCGGCGGCAGGGGTGACAAGGACTGAAAGCACCAGCAGGGCGCCGACAATCTGGACCGACACGGCGGTCACCAGGCCGAGCAGGATCATGAAGACCATCGACAACGCGACACTGCGGACGCCGCGGGCCTCGGCGACTTGGGCGTCGATGCTGACAAACATCAGCGGCCGCCACACCACGAGCAGACCGGCGATGACGATGCCACAGATGATCAGCAGGGACACTAGCTTGGGATTGTCGACGGCGACGATCTGGCCGGTGAGCAACCCGAACTTGTTCGCGACCCGGCCCGAGTACAAGCTGAGGCACAAGATGCCCAGCCCCAGACCGAACGGCATCAACACCGCGATGATTGAGTTCCGCTCACGGGCCCGGGATCCGAGGATGCCGATCAGCAACGCCGCGGTCAAAGATCCGACCAGCGATCCTTCCACCACCCCGATCCCAAACAGGAGGCCGGCGGCCGCGCCGGCAAAGGAGAGTTCGCTGATCGCATGCACCGCAAACGGCAGGTCGCGGGCCATCACGAACACCCCGACCAGGCCGCCGGCAAGCCCGAGAACTGCACCGGCCAAGATCGAGTTGCGCACCAGCACCAGTAGTTCGCCGTAGTTGGCGAAGGAGAACAACTGCGACCACAGATCGCTCATCGCAGCCCGTCAGGCGGGTTTTCGGGAGGGGCCTCGTGGCCCTCGAGGGCGGTGTCGGGCAGGCCGACAACCAGGATCCGGCCGCGGGCCCGGATGACGTCGACCGGGGTCTGGTACAGCTCGGACAGCACAGCACTGGTGAGCACCTGGTCGACGGTGCCGGTGAGGGCCTGACCGGCGGCCAAATAGACGACGGTATCGACCACGTCCAGCACGGGATTGATGTCGTGGGTAATCATGACGACGGCGCGGTCGCCGGTTCGCCGGCTCGCGTCGATGAGGGTGCTGACGGCCCGTTGTTGGTGCAGATCGAGGGAGATCAGCGGCTCATCGCATAGCAGCAGCTTCGGGTTTCCGATCAGCGCCTGCCCGACCCGGAGCCGCTGCTGTTCCCCGCCGGACAGCTCCCCGATCCGGCGGGTGCCGAAGCTGGTGGCGTCGATGGTGTCCAGCATCTGATCGATCGTCTGCCGTCGGGTGCGGCTGGGCAGCGGCGGCCCGAAGCGGTGGCCGTCGAGGCCGAGGCCGACGAAATCGCGCGCCCGTAGCGGAGTGCCGCGGTCCGCCAGCCGCTGCTGTGGGACGTAGCCGACCAGCCGGTGGCCGCGGCGCACCGGGGCGCCGAGCAGTTCGATCGAGCCGGCGGTGAGCGGTTGGGTACCGAGGATGGCGCGGAGCAGGCTGGTCTTGCCGGCGCCGTTGGGGCCGAGCACGGCGACGAACTCGCCCGAGCGGACCGTCAGGTTCAGCTGCGACCAGAGAGTGCGTGAGCCGAACCTCAAGCTGGCGTCGCGGATCGACAGAATCGGCGGCGCTGGTGCGATGCCGCAAGTTTGCGGTCGGTCAGAGGTGGCCGCGGTCATTGGTCAGCGCGGTGGAGATAGCCCCAAGGTTGGCCTGCATCCACGATAGGTAAGTCTGGTCGGTCGGCAATGTCTCGGTGACCGGCACGACGGGGATGTTGTTGCGCTGCGCGGCGGCCAGCACGGCCTCGGTCTGGGGGCCGGTGGTCTGCTGGTTGTAGGCGAGCAGCTTCACCTGCTTGGTATCGAACAGGTTCTCGGTCTCCTTGAGGACCGCGGGCGGTACGTCGGTGTCTTCCTCGATCGCCCCGCTGAACGCCTCCGGGGTCTTGTTGACCAGCCCTGCCGCCTCCAACAGATACAGCGGCACCGGCTCTGTAATCGCCACACCCTCACCGCCATGCTTCGCCTTGATCGCCGCCTCGTCCCGCTGCAGCTGGCCAAGCTCGGTAGTGAACGCCCTGGCGTTGCTCTTGAACGTGGCGGCCTGGCCCGGCTCGGCGGCGGAAAGGTCGGTGACCAGCTGCGCCGCCAGCTTCTCCATGGTGGGGAAGTCATACCAGAGGTGTTCGTTGAACTGTCCGTCGGCAGGATGCTGGTTCCGCCCGGACACCTCGGCCACGTTAATCACGGTCGGCTTGGTCGGAACGGATTTGAGCATGGTGTCCACGAAGCCGTCGTAACCGCCGCCATTTTCAATCACCAGCTGCGCCTTCGACAAGGCGAGCTGGGTCCGCGCGTCGGCCTCATACTCGTGCGGATCCTTGTCGGGGTTGTCGATGATCGAGGTCACCGCCACCGCCGGCCCACCGATCGTCTTGACGATGTCGCCGTAGACGTTGGTGGAGGCGACCACCCTGACCAGACCGGCGCCGCTCGCCGCCGAAGCCGACGTCGGGGAGTCTGACGGGCTGCCGACCGAGCTCGTGGAGCAGCCAGCGACAGCAAGCGCGATCACCGCAGCCAACACGATCCGTTTCATGAGTGTCCCCTTGAACTGATCTGGCCGAAGTACGCCGCAACAGGCGTTCAGCCGACAGTATGCCTAACGAAAATGAATGTCAAAACCTAGATGCACTCTACCCACCGGGATCAACGCTGGCGCTGATGACGGGATCCCCGGCGCCACGCCACTCCTTGATCTCCTCCAGCCGACGCAGGTTGGCCTTATGGTCAGCGGCAGCGTTTCCTTGGTCAGCAAGAGCCTGAGCCAACGCCGGTGACTCCTCAGCGTGACACCGAGCGAGAACACTCCATCCCTGCAGTCATCCCGCTGGTTACCGTTCGCTCACATTCAGTCGTTCCGAGCCCGATGCGCTTGCCTTCCTCAATGAGTGCAGCAGCGACCTCCTGTTCGTCGATAGCTCCGGCAGCTACCAAACGGCCCATATTGAAGGAACTGACATTGAGCTGGTAATTGCGAGTACCTTCCTTGGTCAAGGCAAGCCGCTGAAGCTCTCGGCGCAGGGCTCCTACTGCATACGCTCGGGATCGCTGAAGCTCAGCGTTGGGCACGGCCAAACGACGCTCTGGGACAAGAAGCTGAATGAACCAGTGCGGCGCGGGTGTGAGCTCTTCGTGCAATGCATTGATCCAGCGGTACCGGTGACCGTCTGGGTGCACGGATGGGGGAGCGACCACATAACCGCGCTGACCACGAAAGTCGACGCCAGACAAGATGCCGGCGCGGTTCTCGAGACCGGTTGACGTCACGTACCAGTGAAAGCCATGGCCTGTTTGAACGACGGGGCCGTGCAGCTGTTCCCGCCCGTCTCGGGCTTCCTCGAAGGCAACAACCGCGGACTCGCCATCAAGATCGATCACGTCGAAGCTGATGCCGGTTCTCAAGCCGATGTTGGCCGTCGGGGTTGTGGTCCACCACGATCGGATGATCAGGTCATTCGTCGTTGCGTCGTGGAGCCCGTGGCCGCCGTTGGGAGCAGAGATCAGCGGCACCTTGGAGCGAGGCGCCAATGGGAAGACATGGATGCCCGCCGACGCGTAGGCGAGAGCGGCGGCCAGGTGAGCCGCGGGCTCCGTCTGTTTCTGCGGTGACCTACCGGTCGACGAATGACGCATGGCAACGACAAGTCATGGTTACTCGCTCTTTGCCGGACGAAGATCAGCAGCTTTGATCCACCGCTGACGTCGGTCTTTGCCGCGAACGCGGCCGAACCATTCCAGGCGCTCCTTGACCCACCAGTCGAGCTGGCCGGCGCTCGACCAGGTGGCTACCTGAACTTCACGTTGATCTGCCTCGGCAAGCTGCTGCAGATCATCGTCGGTAAGCTCCATGTCTGATTAGAACATGTCTGCGATTCCGGTGGAAGGGAGCCAGTCCGGAATCGGCGCACATCTTCGGACAAGTTTGCCCATGGTCGGGGCCGCAACAGGTCGCGGGATATCGTGCCGGTGTGCGTCTCGAGCCCCTCTCGGGTTTCCGTTGGAGCGACGACGAGGATGGCCGCGTCGGAGTATGAGTTGGTGAACCTTGGTCGGGTGAGTAGCGCGGCGCTGATGCTGTCGGGCGTCGCTGGCGTGGTGATGCCCGAACGAGTCGCCTCCGCGCTACAGCTGGCGCCCGCGTCATCGCGGGGCATCGCCGAGGTAAGGGCGGGGCTCGGTGGAACCTACGCCGCTCTCGGAGCATGGGCACTCGTCAGCCGGCGGCACGCCGCCGGCGTTGCCGTGGGCGCCTCTTGGCTCGGAGCGGCCACGGCGCGCCTGGTGTCGCTCGCGATTGACCGGCCGCAGACCGACGCCGCGTTCTGGGCCTATCTTGTGGCGGAAGTCGGCTTCGGCACAATCGCGCTGGCGGCCGCTCGCGATCGACTCAAAGCGAAGGCCGCTGCGGAAGGCCGACCATGACCGAGCTCTCGGTGGGTGCAGATGAGGTGTCGTGAGTGCGCGGCGGAGGTTGCGGCCGCGGCGCGGGTCTGCCCCCGGTGCGGGGCTCCGATCGCTGGGCAGCAGCCGCCAGTGGTAGCCGACACGGTGGCCGGTGCGGTCAGCGAGACCGCGGTCAGCGACGCTGCGGGGAAGGCTGTACCTGCCGGAGTGGCCGTGCACCCGCCGGTGGAGCCGTATGTGCCGGGTTCCGGCGATAGGGTCCCTGCGGACCTTCGGCTGGTGCTGGCGGGCTACGCCGGTATTGCTGGTGGCCTGCTCGCTGGCGCCTTGGCCTTGGCCGCGGCTGCTGGCTTTCTCTTTGACTTTGCCGACTCCAACTACCAATACGACTATCTGGGTCTTGTGGGCCTCCTGGCCCTCCTACTGGGTCTTGCTGGGTTCGCGCTGGCAGGGCCCGAGCTCGCGGCCCGTATCCGGTTTTCGAGGCTGCTTCGGCGGCGCAGCGATCCACGTACGGCCACGGTGACGGCCTCGAGGCGTGGTGGGCGCACGCTGATACTCGACATCATCCCCGGAGACGGCGCCGGCCACCGGTACCAGTCGCTGTCCGAGGTTCGTCTCGCGTTGTGGCTGAATGCCGGCATGCTGGTACCCGGTGAGACGGTGAACGTCTATGGGGCGTCAGGCAAAGGGAGCCAACTGCTCATCAGCAGCCCCTTGTGGGGCAGGGCATTCCTCGGCACGGTGGAGAGCCAGTCGGCCCTCCAGCCCAGACTGCTTGACGAGAAGGTGAGCGGTGCCACTCTCGTCGACTGGGCCGCATGGGCGGCGTCGACGACATTTTCATCCACCGGTCGGGGGGTCGGCTATGAGACGCGGGAGGTGGATGCCTTCCGCAGCGCCGTTCGCGACACGTTCCTCGGGGGCGCCGTCTTCTGGGTAAGCACACCCCCCGTTAGATCAGATGACATCCGCGGCAAGAAGTTCACGACCCACCGGGATGGCTATGACAAGACGCAGGTTGACGCGTTCGTCGAGGCGGCCGGCCTGAGGCTGGCTGCGATGGAGTCGACGGACAGACCGGCTGGAGCGCTGGTTAGCGGTGACATTCTTGTCGGGTGGGCCGAGTGGGTCGAGTTAACAGGATTTTCGTACGCCGCTGGCTACAGGGCCATGGAGGTGGACGCCTTCAAAGAGGCTATTCGCGACACATTCCTCGGGGTCTGGAAATACACCGTGAAATCAGACAAGGTTCGCGGCAAGCGGTTCTCCTCGAGCGACGACACCCACCCTGGCTATGACAAGAAGAAGGTTGCCGCGTTCCTCGATGCCGCCGGTATCAGACTGGCCGCGATGGAGTCGACGGACAGGCCGGCAGGACCACTGGCTAGCGATGCCACTGTCGCCGAATGGGCCGAGTGGGCCGACTCAACGAGATTTTCAACCACCCCCCGCCTGCGAGAGGGCTACGCGACGGCGGAGGTCGACGTCTTCCGAAAAGAGCTGCGCGACACATTTCTTGGGGCCAGGCAACCTCCCCTGACGTGGGATGAGGTCCAGCGCAAGTGGCCCGGCAGCTTGTACCACCCGTGGTTCTCGACTACCCGTGGCTGGTCGCGGCCTGGCTACGACATCCAGGAAGTTGATGCCTTCCTCAAGATGGCCAAACTGAGGCTGGCTGCGATCCGGCTGTTGGAGCCCGGATCCTGGCCGATCCTGAGGGTCGACAGGCCGGCAGCACCACCGGTTAGCGGCATTCACACCGAATGGCCGAGTAGGCCGACTCAACGCGACTTTCAACCACCCCCCGGCTGAGGTTGGGCTACGACACAGCGGAGGTGGACGCCCTCCGGGGAAGAGATTCGCGACACGTTCCTCGGGTCAGCCAACCCCCGCTCATGTCGGATGAGGCCCACGACAAGCAGTTCACGCCGACCCGTCTACGACGTGGAGCAGGTGGACGCCTTCCTTGATCAGGCCGACCTGAGG
>Ga0111539_10007680_pt1 | contig 13776 bp, 8 predicted proteins | sample RhiMethybrSRZTD1_FD_79667 | JGI IMG/M metagenome (GOLD analysis project Ga0111539, IMG submission 79667) | Populus rhizosphere microbial communities from Tennessee, USA - Rhizosphere MetaG P. TD hybrid SRZTD1 (version 2) (version 2) | ecosystem: Host-associated > Plants > Roots > Rhizosphere >...
CGGTCCGATGGGCAGAGCGAACGAACCATTCGTGCGAAAGTCGTGCGTGCGCGTGTCTCCGAGAACGGTGTAGTCCGGGTGCCGGTCGGTAGGGTTTGTGAAAGTGTTGCCCGTGCCGTTATTTCTGCTCCAGGTGTACGTCGCCTGCAAGCCGACTCCGTGCGTGGGCCGCAACGTTATTTGCGCTTCCATCGAGTGGTAATTGTTGGAGCCCATCGCGGCGACCATATTGACCGCAGTGAACTGCGGATTCGTCACGATGAAGTTTTCCGGAAATAAGCCGCTGTTCCGGAGGACCTGTCCATTAACACCAGCCGGGATGTCCGGAAGACCGGGATTAACGGTGGCGGACTTTACATAGTTCAACGTGTTCAAGGTTGCGGCGAGGCCTGAATAGTTCCCATTGGCAAGGTTGTTCTGAAAGCTCGAACTCGCCCGCAAATGCATGCCGGCCGTCTGCACAACGCCGTTAACCGACGAGCCAACCGGGCCGAATGCTGTAGAGCCCACGACGTTGATTCCCTTGAACATGTCTTCGAGTACCTGAAGAGCGGGATTGTTGTCGTCTCCGGCGCGCGCGGCGTCGAATGCTTCCTTCAGCCCGTTGTACAGAAAATTCGGCTGATTGATATTGAAGAACGCGTTCCACTGCTTTCTTCCGAGAGTGCCGATGTAACGCATTTCTACTGTCAGATTCGAACGGACGCTTCTCGCGAACGAAAGAGTGATGTTCTGCGCATAAGGATTACGGACTCCGTTCTCGGGAAAGAAGACCTGGTTCGAGCGGTCCGTAAGCGGGACAGGTTGCATCGGTTTGATGATATTGGGCACCGGTACGAGCGCCTGTACTTTCGTGAGATCGAGATAAGCATTCGCGCCGCTGTCTCCGGTGTAACGGGCGTTATAGCTGCTTCCGGGTACGTTGGTTTCCTGGGTCAGTGCGTTGGGAACCTGTCCCTGCTGGAAGGTCATCTGGTACCCGCCGCGGATCGTTGTCTTGCCTTCGCCGAACCAGGGGACTTGCCACGCGAAGCCTATGGCAGGACCGAAGTTGTTGTAGTCGTCCGCATACCACGGAGTGTCCGGGTTTGGAGAATGCTTTCCGACAAATTGGATTTCCGTCAGATCCCCGCGCACTCCTGGCTTCATCCAGCCATCAAAACTTCGGCCTGAGATTCCGAATAACGCATTCGACCCACCAACCGGGAGCGGCATTAAGCCATGAGCTTCGTAGGGCACCCCGTAGTATTCCCAGCGCAGACCGAGGTTGAGGGTCAGGTTCTTTGTAAGCTTCCAATCATCTTTGATGAAGATGTCGCCTTCATTCTGAACCGTGTCGCGGATCCTCTCGGGATAGGTGAGATAGTCTTCAAACTTGTCCAGTTTTGTCGGGTCCTGGAGATAGTAGAACTGATTCACCTGGTTTATTGAACCGGCAAGGAACGAAAGAAGGTTGCGCAGTCGCTGGTTGTTTCCCGTTGTACTGGTGCCGGCAAGGCCCTGCATGTTCGTCGCGCTGAATGCCGAGGCGGGTATCAGCGCGTTTGGCGCGTCACCGCCGATGGCGCGGGGTATTGAAGTTGTGGCAGTGTTAGAGATCCCGGCGTCGTAACCCAGACTGTGCGTCAACCGGATTTCACCGCCGAATCTCAACGCGTGCTTGCCTCTGGTCCAGCTTATCGTGTCGGCAAAGGACCATAGGTTCGTAAGGTCGTGGTAGTTATCGGTTACTCCGTTGTAGACCTGATTCGTCTGGAAGTTCACGCCGCCCGTGCCCAATCCTATTGAGAGCGGATATCCGTTGTAATTGGGAAAGAAGGCCAGCGCCTCCTCGCCGGTTTCGGGATGGTTGAACACATTGTAAGTGTTGCCTCCGATGCGCCGCATGCCTCCCCTTGCTTCATTCACAAGCGTCGGCGAGAGAGTGGACGTGAAATTCACCGACAGGGTTTGTGGATGCCTGAAAAATCTTCCGCGGAATCCGCCGGGCCATGGTTCGTAGTTCGCATTTCCAGCCGTGTCTTCGTACGTGTAACTCACACCAACTTTGTGGCTCGAGTTGAAATTGTGATCTACCTTCGCATTGATCTGCTTTCGGCCGGCTCCGGTTAGGGCCGTGGTGCCAGGACCGGCGGCAAAGATGCCTTCGCTTCCGCCGCTTTCGTTTCGGGTCCATCGATGACCGGCCGTATTGAGTCCGTCACCCACTTCGTAGTTGTTGGGCAGCGGCATCTCGCCCAGAAGCTTCGTTACAAATCCGGTCGGATCGACTTTGGTGCGGTATTGGTCCCAGGCGCCGTTTGCTGTCGGTGCAGGGCCGACCTCCGCGTTCGAGCAATCCGAGTTCAGGGTGGTGGGATTCAAGACGGTTCCGAAGGGGCTCACGTAATGAAGCGAGCCTGTGAACGGACTGCCATTGAACGGCGCTGTATTCGGGTTGTTCGTGGGTGCAACAGGATTGCCCACCGCATCGACGACAGCAATCGTGGGAGTTGCGCCGGTAGTCTGCGGCGCCTGAACATTGTTCCCGTTGTTCCAGTTATCGAAGTACCGAAAAATGCCATTTCGGGCGCACGGGGTCAGCACGATCGGATTCAAGGAGTTGCGTCCGTTCATCAAGGTGCTGTCCCACAACGCAAAGAAGAACGTTTTGTTCCTGATAACCGGACCACCAAAACTAACAGTGAACTGGTGATTGTTTATCCAATCGGGTTTGGTTGGCGACCAGGCGCCCGTTTTGGGATCGACTTGCCGGTTGTTGCTCCACGTGTTTGCGTCGAATGCGCTATTTCGGACGGTCCAAACGGCGGTTCCGGAATACCGATTACCGCCGGATCGAGTCATAAACTGGAATTGCCCGTTGCCGCGTCCCAATTCCGCATCGACCGGCGCCACGATGATGCGTACCTCGCCGATTAAGTCGGGACTCATGTACGTCGCGCCCTGAAGGCTCACTCCGAATCGCGCCGCCCCCACGTTGTCGACTCCATCACGTGTAATGTTGACGGTGCCAAGACCGCCCAAACCGGAAACCACCCCATTGTTCCCGGCATCGTCCGTGAGTCGGATGCCCGGAATTAGCCGGTACAAGTCCAACACGTTGTTTGTGACCGTCGGCAGTTCTGCTACGCGTTGCTGATTAAGGACCTCGCCAACCGACGAACTCGAGGTTGCTAACAGCGTGTCTACAGGGACCGACACGTCAACGGCGGTGTTGACGTTGCCCACTTTGAGCGTGAAATTCAACCGGAGCTGGTCGCCATTGCCCAGACGAACATCGGAATACGTCTGCGTCTGAAAGCCAGCCAGTTCCGCGCTTATTTTGTATAGACCTGGCAGCAAGCTGGCAAAGCTATAGGTTCCCGACTCATTCGTTAGAACTGTCGTCGAGACGCCAGTCGCCGTGTTTAATGCCTTCATCGTTACACCCGGAATCAGCGCTTTGCTTGGATCTTCAACCGTGCCGCTGACTGTGGCATAGGTGGATTGGCTAAAGCTCGGCGTGCATAGAACAAGAATCAACAGGACGACTGTGGCACTTATCGTCTTCATTGTTCCCTCTCCCCGTAGTTTAGTTTTCGTCTCCCCACAGAATTCCGGCCGCATAGCAACACTGGTCCCGTGGGTGAATTGGAGTTTTCTTGCGCATTAGCATAGCTAGGCACCAGGACCGTGTCTATAGATGGCACGGAGCGGAGATCCACCAATACGCCGCCGGCAATCGCTCGGCATAGATTGAAAACGCAGTCCCGGCCTTAGAATGCTGGCCAGTCCATCAAGGAGCCGACAATGAAGACGAAAAATGTGGGAATGCTTCTCCTGGGCGCCTGGTTGATTCTCACCGGGCTCATTGGATTGGTGCACCTCAGTTTCTCGGGCCTGGAATCCCTTATGGCGGTCCTGGCTCTGGGGGCAGGCTTGCTCACCATCGTGGGGAAGTGATGCCGGAGCGCCTGCCCCATCGCTGTGCTCAAGACGATCCCAGGTGAGTGCGATAAGATATTCGCAAATGTCCGATGCACAGCAATTGATCCTGACTGCGATCGGGCCTGACCAGGTCGGCCTTGTGGAGAGAATCTCCGAATTCATCTCCCAACGCGGCGGAAACATCGAAGACAGCAAGATGGCGGTCTTTTGTGGCGAATTTGCGGTGATCGCCCTGATCGGCGGCGATGCTGCCAGCCTCGGATCGATTTCCCGAGACTACCGGGAGATCGAGAAAGAGACGGGGCTCACCTTCGCGTTCAGGACGCCATTAGAGAGAAGGATTGCGAATTTTCTGCCCTACAGACTTACGGCTTCCTGTATGGATCACCCCGGCATCGTCTACCAGATCAGCGGTGTCCTGAGCGGCATGGGTGTCAACATCGAGTCTATGGAGACGAAAACGTACTCCGCACCGATGAGCGGCACGCCTCTTTTCCAGCTTGAAGCAGACCTTGCTGTTCCTGCTCAGACCAACATCTACGAACTGCGCAAATGCCTGGAGGATCTTCAAAGAGAAGAGAACATCGATATCGAAATTGCCCCCCGCTAGGTTACTCACCAGAGCGAAGCTGAGGAGTCAAGTGGATCGGGCCCAGCGGATCAATGTCGTCGTCTTTCCTCAGGCTCCGCCATCGCTGCCCCGTCTCCGTGTCTCCGCATCTCGCCGTGCCCGGACGCTCTAAGGCTGGATCTTACCGATCTCAACGTTGGGCGGGCACGCCAATCGCAGATCGGCACCGGGTTTGGATCGCAGCAGGTTCAACGCTTCGCCCGCAGTCATTTGGGGCCAGTGTTCGGCGAAAGCACGTTTAACGATCGGATCGAAATGCTGGACAAGGGTCCTCGCGGGGCCGCGGTTTTTCTCGATCTCGTCGGCGTCCTTTCCTTCGGTCTCGCAGATCGCCCTCTTTATCGACCAGTAGGCGCGCTGGACCGCGGCCAGTTGCAGCGAGCTGCCGGCGCTGTCGAAAGCCTGTTGAACTTTTTCCTCGCCGGGTACCTTGGTGCCGGCCGGAACATCGGGCGGCAGGTCCTGGAATGCGAGTTGAAACCAAAATGCCCGCTCTCCCGAGCTCCATTGTTTAACCGAGAGCCCCCCTCCCTTCGCCTGCTGCAGCGCCTGGCCGATCACGATCTCGAGGTGGCGTTCGGGGCGGGTGCGGCCCTCTGAGAAAGCGATAAAGGCGTTGATATATTTGCCCCACTGGTCGTTCCAGCCTGTAATGACGCTTTTCTCGGCGGGCTGGCTGTACCGGGGCGGGGGCGTGGTCGTGGGGCGCGGGTTCGTTTTCTCAAACTCGACCAGGTCCCGTTCGTAATCGGCCGCATGTTCCAGTTCGTGCTGGATGACGGTTCGCGTAAATGCGGGGGTCTCACTGATTGCCCGGTCGGAAAAGACCATCCAGGACCAGAAATCGTCGCGGTTCACAACCGCCAGGTGGCGCTGCGTAACCGCCGCCCAGGTGCCTCCTGCCGAAACTCGCACAAACCGGATGAGCGGGGGGATCGGATCTTTTGCAAGCGGGTCGGGTGGGGTCACCCCCTCGCCGGCCAGATGGAGTAGCTCGCGGATAAGAGTGAGATAGTAGCACTCGAGCGGGCCGGCATTGCCGCAGCTTTTGGGATCGTGCCCGACCTTGGCACGATTTTTCATCTCGTCCTGGAGTCTCTGGGGCAGCGAGCCTGGCTTGGCCTCGAACGTCCGGTCGCCTTGGGACGTGCCGGCGCCGACGACCTCGGTCGCGTGCGGAAGCCCGCTCCTGAGGGCGAGTAATTTTTGATGCCAGAGAACATTTTCTTTGCCGCCGAGGAACGCGGCCGTCTGTTTTTGGGCCGCCTTTACCATGTCCTCGCGCGACGGCGCCTCGCCGCCGATACGCCCGGTCGCAGGGTCGCAGGGACATACGCCCTGCGGCTTTGCATCGACCCACTGGCCGCCGCCATCGATCGTGAACCAACCCTTCTCGTCTGGGGCTTTCAGGTCCAGTGTCACGAAGTTCGTGGCGCTTCTGACGGTCGCGCAGGTTGCGTTTGCCCAGGCCTGGACGTTGACCGCCCCAAAAGATCCGCCGCTGAGATTGGCCCCGTGACGCTCGGCATCTTTTGCGCTCTGGTATATATCGGGATACCTCTCGAAGTTTCCCTCCCCTTGTTTCAGTTCCTCCTCGGTTCGAAGCCCCCCAGGGGCCCGGACGGTTGCGGTACCGCAGCCGATCCACTGCATTGTCCCGCCGCAGCAGAACATATGACGAAACCGGTTCAGCAGCGGACGGTTTCCGGCGGCCTGCAGCCATTGGCGGGTAAATCCACTGCCCTGTATCCTGGCCATCTCCCTATCCGGTACCGGCGCCAACCCTTTCTTCCTCCTTTTCTTGTCTTCCTCCTCCTTCCTTTTCTTCTCCTCCCCCTTCAGCTCCTTCACTTTGCCGATCGGCAATTCGTAATTACCCACCAGGAGCTGTATCTCGGGCGAGCCGTGGTACCAGATGACCAGTTCGCCGAGGCATTTGTTACCGGCCAAAAGATTGTCGATCTGGTCGATCATGTTTTTCATCGAGTCTACGCGCAGAACCGTGCCGCCATGTTTTTTTGCCATGCGGTCTGCAATCACGGCAACCGATTCCCTTGGATTTGTATCAGTGCCGATGATATCGAATCGGAGAGGCTGTTGCGAGGCGGTCCGTGCCGGTGCCGCTCCCTTTGGCTGGCGCTGGACCACCGACGGTCCTCCAGCTCCCTCCTTTGCCTGCGCCCGTGCCTGATGCAGCTGCCCGCCATCCTGCTGCACCACATGCGTCAGCTCGTGGGCAATCAGCCGCCGTCCTTCGTGCGTTCCTGGTGCGAACCGACCGGCACCAAACACAATGTCGTGGCCCGCCGTATAGGCGCTGGCGTTCACCTGCTGCGCCGATTGCTCGGCGGCTGCGCCGGAATGCACCCGCACTCGGGAAAAGTCGTGGCCGAAGCGCTGCTCCATGTCCTGCCGTAATGCCGGCTCCAGCGGTCTGCCGGGACTAGCAAGGGCCTGGTCGACGCTGGCCGGCGCCGCGTCCATCTGTCCGGCCGGTTGTGCTGCAAGACGCTGGATGCGCGGCGGCGCCCCATTCACAATCGGATGCGCCGTCGCCGCCATTACATGATCGGCGATCCGGTCCGCTTCCTGTTCGTAGATATCGCCCGGTTCGTTAACCTGGAGTTTGGTTTGCAGACCCAATCGCTGCTTCTTGCTGCACTCCTCGCACTTCCCGGACATACCGGCCGAACCACCGCAGGCACACTTGCGCTGCAATATCCCACTCTGGCTGGGGCGCAACGACCCTGAAGGGACTGGTCGGCCGCCTGAGCTATGGCGCATCTGGAGCCCCGACTGATTGACATACAGACGCTGCAGGCTTCCCACGGCACTGCGATTCGGCGTTGCAGCCGATAGCAGCATTGGGTCACCGCCGTGTCCCGCCAGCTCCGCCTCCCGGTCCACCTTCGGCTCGAAGCTGTCGCCTGGCTGATTGACCGGGAGCTTGGCCTGGATCAAGAGCCGCTGCATGGCCTGATTTCCCATCGCGACAGGCGGTGCGCTCGTTGCGTGCGACACGGTGCGAACCGCGCGTAACGGGCTTGCTGTCTGGCTGCTTCTACTCAATACGTGCTCTGCTTTGTGCATGTGGTGATGGCTCCCCGGCTTGGATCGCCTGAGCGACGGAACGTGCAACCTCGTGCGCCAGGCTGGCCTCGGCGTTCGGTGCGGCGATGATTTTTGCAACGCCGGTTTCAGCCACGACGTGATGCAGTCCGGATTCGATCAACGCCCATTCTGGTGTGCCTATAAGGCCTTATCCGACATTCCCGATCTTGCTTCGCACCGCATCATATATCAGCGAGACAAAACGGTTATTCGTCGCGCGGGGTCCGCGTCTTCGTAAATTGTAAATTTCTGTCCGCAAGACAACAGAGAATTTTCCGCGCACGTCGCGATGCAGCGGAGGTGAAAGCAACGTCGTTGCTTCGTTCTATTAATTGGGGCGCGGATGCAGAAGTCTTGCGCGTGTGCGTAACTTCTGCAATCGCTTTGGTCCTTTGCCGCAGCGCATATCGGCACATGCTCTGATCTCGTTGCGCGTAGTGAACGAGATGTTACGTCGCGCAAATCTGGATCAAAGCACGTCGCGACGCTGCGAATTTATGTCTTGAAATCGAATTTGAATCGGTCTATTTTTGGCTCCCACATTTGAGTCTGAAGGAATCGGCTGCTGCGAATTCTGCGGTTTTTGGAGGTGCGGCGTGCCTGCTTCAATCGACTGGACTCTCAAGTTGGGTACCTCCACGGGAGGATCCCAGGTATTATCCGGAGTATCTCTCGTTGAAGCGATTGATTCCCTGGAAATTCCCGTTTCGGCCGGCGCGACGGACCTGTCCGTCGACCTGCAGCCAGGAGGCGCCGGGCAAGTACAGTTTCTACTCATCAACGCCACAAGCTACGGTGACGGACTTCAGTTCAAGGTAAATGGCGCGGGCAATCCGAGCCACGCTTTGAACGATGCGCTGGTGCTCACTGGTGCAGGGGCCGTTGAACTGCTGGGCTTCCCGCCGAATCAATTGTTGTTCAGCAATAGCCTGGCGTCGGCAGTCACCGTGTCTATCCTCGTCGGCCGTTTGGCAACCTGACGCGTTCGACCTGAGGCGACTGATCTAAGGAGTCCTTTATGCCTGTTAAGCCGACTTATCCTGGTGTTTACATCGAAGAGGTTCCAAGCGGTGTCCGCACGATCATTGGGGTCTCGACATCCATCGCAGCGTTTGTCGACAGCTTCCGGCGCGCGCCGCTGAATCAAGCGCTTCAGATTTTTGGGATGGCCGATTTTGAGCGCGAGTTTGGCGGGTTGCTCGAAACGAGCGAGGCGAGTTACGGCATTCAACAGTTCTTCCTGAATGGCGGCGGTGAGGCCTGGGTAGTTCGCACGGCATCGGGTGTTCCGTCGCCGGCGCGCATTTTCTTGCAAGACAACCTCGGCGGCGCAAACGTGTTGCGAGTCTCGGCAGGACGGCGAATCAAAGGCGTCTCTGTCGACGATCCGGGTTTGTGGGGAAATGCCCTGCGAGTGGACATCGACTATGACACGTCCGACCCTACGACGCTGTTCAATCTGGCTGTCTCCGAGATTACCAATGTGGATGGCCGCGAAGTTCCCGTGCGGAGTGAGACATTTCGAAATCTCTCGATGGCGGCCGGCGTCAGCAACGTTGAGCAGGTGATCAATGACAGTTCTGCAATGATTCAGGTGCAGATCCAGGGTGGTGCTGTTAACCGGCCAACGCAAACCGGCACTGCCGGTATCGTTGCCGCCGCCGTTCCGCCGAGCGGCGAGCGAATCCGATTCCGGGTTGGCGCTATTTCTCGGGAATCCACTATTAACTACGCGGGAGTTATCACGATCGCTCAATATCGTGCGCTGCTCGAAGCGGCGATTCAATCGAATGCAGACGTACCTCTCCTCGCTGGCGCGACGGTGCAGTTGATCAATGGACGGATGCGAGTGCTGGGGGCGCGCAACGGCCAGGGATACAATCCCGAACAGACAATTCGTATCGAAGATGTCATCGGAACTCCAGCCACGACGCTCGGCCTTGCCCTGCGTGAGAACGTTCAGCAATACCGTGTAGGATCGCTGACCTCCGTCGGAGCCCAAGCCGCCGGAACACCGGGCGCCGATGGTGCAGCTCCCACTGCAACAGAACTTCGTGGGACCAAGCTTGGCAAAACGGGCATGTATGCGCTCGAGGATGTGGATCTGTTTAACATCCTGTGCATCCCGCAGGCACCGCGCTTACCTTCGGACATTGATACAGCCGCCGTCTATTCGGAGGCCATCACGTATTGCAAGGATCGGCGGGCGTTTCTGATCATCGACATTCCGGAACGCATCGACACTGTGGCCGAAATCAAAGATTGGCTCGACATCGTTGGCTTGCGCGATCGGAACGCGGCGGTCTACTTCCCGCGCCCACGTATCTCCGACCCGCTGAACAATTATCGTTTGCGAAGCTACGGGGCGAGCGGAACGATGGCCGGTGTCTACGCGCGCACCGACGGAGAGCGCGGCGTCTGGAAGGCCCCCGCAGGCATCGATGCCGTGCTTCGCAACGTCGCCGAGCTGAGTTTCAAGATGACCGATCCCGAGAACGGAACGCTGAATCCTCTTGGGATCAATTGTCTGCGTAACTTCCCGGTGTACGGAAATATCGCGTGGGGCGCCCGAACGCGTGACGGAGCCGACGTCGTGGCATCCGAATGGAAATACATACCCGTCCGAAGGTTCACGCTTTTCCTGGAAGAGAGCCTGTATCGCGGCACGAAGTGGGTCGTGTTCGAGCCGAATGACGAGCCACTTTGGTCGCAGATCCGGCTCAACGTGGGGGCGTTCATGCACACGCTCTTCCGGCAGGGCGCTTTCCAGGGGAAATCGCCGCGAGAGGCATACCTGGTGAAGTGCGACAGCGAGACGACAACTCAGACGGACATCAACTCGGGCATCGTCAACATCGTTGTCGGATTCGCGCCGCTGAAGCCGGCGGAGTTCGTGATCATCAAGATTTCGCAACTCGCCGGCCAGATCGAGACATAGGGGAACAACCATGGCCCAGTTCACTGTCAATGCGACAAGATTTGATCCTTACAAAAACTTCCGTTTTCGAGTCAAGTGGGATGGGCGCTATGTTGCCGGGATCAGCAAGGTCGGTTCGCTGAAGCGCAGCACCGATGTTGTGGAACATCGAGAAGGTGGCGATCCCAGCATGAGCCGCAAGAGTCCCGGCCGGACCAAATACGAGCCCATCACTCTGGAACGAGGGGTTACGCACGACAAGGACTTCGAGCAGTGGGCGAATAAGGTTTGGAATTTCGGGGCTGGCGCCGGCGCCGAAGTTTCGCTCAAGGATTTCCGAAAGGACATCATCATCGATCTATTCAATGAAGCCGGTCAGAAGGTGATTTCATACAAGGTTTTCCGGTGCTGGATATCGGAGTATCAAGCCCTTCCGGATCTCGATGCCAGCGCGAACGCCGTCGCGATCCAGACCATCAAACTCGAGAACGAAGGTTGGGAGCGCGATTTGGATGTTGTGGAGCCTTCCGAACCGAGTTTCACCGAACCTCCTGCATAACCTGAGAGGCCTGCAGCCATGCCGGAAGCGGTTTCAGTAACGCTGCCTAGCGGGGTTCGAGCAGTTGTGCGTCCCCTCTGCGGCGGCGATGAGGAGTTTCTGCTTGCTGCGGCCACGGCATCCGCGCCGCAACGTGACTCCGCACTCCTCGCTTGCTGTCTCGTCGGAACTCATGAAGGCTCACCGGAACCCTGGCCTGTCCGTTTGCAGACGGTCCGAGAGATGTCGGTGGGCGATCGCGACGCACTGTTGTTATGGGTTCGAAGAATCACTTTTGGGGATGAGATCCAGTGCACGGTGGTTTGCCCAGGACCCGAATGTGGCCAGAAGCTCGACTTTTCTCTGAGCGTCGACGAATTGCTGGCCCCGCGGGAGGAGTCGAGCAAGGTTTTCGAATCGCACGTTTCGAGTGCCGGCACGGAACATCGCGTGCGATATCGTCCTGTCAATGGCGCGGATCTGGAATTTGTGGCAGCCGCCGTTCCGGGAGATGAGCCCGCATCAGCAATGTTGGCGAGGCGCTGTCTTATCGCAATTAACGGCGAACCGGTTGGACACATACCTGAGAGTCTTCTTTCAAGCCTGTCGCGATTATTGCTGGATGCGGACCCACACGCGGAACTTCGCCTTCAGTTTCGATGTCCGGAATGCGATCTCGGGTTTGAGTCGATCTTTGACGTCGGTGCATTCCTCGGCACCGAATTGTCGGACGTGAGGCGTTTGTATCGGGAAGTGCATGTTCTCGCGTTTCACTATCACTGGAGCGAACGAGACATCCTTGCGCTGACGCCACGGCGTCGTCGCTTATATCTGGACCTTCTATCCGAACAGTTGCGAGGTGAGAACATTGTCTGACTTTCTGGATGGGCTTGTCCGCCGGGCCGCCGGAACAACGGTTCCAAAGGTTACGGCGCGTCCCGCGCAACCTGGTGAGGGCCGTCACGCCGACTTCGAACCGGTCGAATTCGTCACGAACGCCGAGCCAGGTCTGGACGTTCAGCGTATCGACCCGAAGGTCCACGGGCCCAGGACAATCCAGAATTTTCAGCCTGCATTACAGCCGCGATTCCCGGCAGCGGAGCCGTTGATACGGGATTCGGGCGAATCACGCCGCGCTGCAGGGAATCCGTTGATACCGGCAGCGCCGATTGCCGCACAGTCGATCCTGAATTCCGAAAAAACGACTCACGATCCTGACCGAACGGCTCCCGTTCCAGCAGTGTCTTCTTCGCGCTCGGTGATGGTCGAGCGCCATCGGACTACGGAACCTCGAGATCGCACTCTTCCGGTAGTAGAGGTGACGCCTCAGATTCAGCACGCACCCATGCAGTCGCTCACACTGGGCAACGAAGCTCCGATTCCTTCAAATCATCAGGCCGGAGTGAGACCCGTTGAAGTGCACATCGGGATGATCGAAGTCGAAGTGGCGCCTCCCGCGCGTCTCACTCCTCCAACTCCACAGCGACCACGATCGGCAGCGCCCAACACGTTCGAGCGCTATAACGACATGCGCCGCTATCGGAGACGCGGATGAGCGATTTTCGCGGCATCGGCGGAGCGAGTCTGACTCTACAGCGCCTATTGCGCGACCGCATTCAAGCGCCGACTGGCGTCCCTCTTAACAATATTCAGGTGACGGTGAGCAGTCCGAAGTCGGAGCTCGAAGCAGGTGTCGAGGGCCCCCGCGTCAATCTCTTTCTCTATCGCGTCACCGAAAACGGATCGCTAAAGAATCAGCAGATTCCAGGCCAGGGGCATCCGGCGGAGTACGGGCACCCTCCACTGAGCCTTAACTTGCACTATCTATTGACGGCCTATGGGACCACCACGCAGAACAATGAAATCCCGAATGAACGAAGAGCGCAGGATCTTCTCGGCAGCGCGATGCGCGTTCTGCATGACTTTCCCATCGTTACCGATCAGCTTCTCAGCGTGCGTGCGCCCGCCGGGCTGCCGATTCTGGATGATTCGTTGTTTGACGATTTCGAATCCGTGAAAATCACGCTCGAGCCCACAAGCCTCGAAGAGACCTCCAAGATCTGGACCGCTTTAACGCTGCCATATCGCCTTTCGGCAACCTACCTGGTGACCGTTGTTCAAATCGAGTCGCGATTGCGGCGGAGGCTGGCTCAGCCCGTGCGGACCCGTCGGTTGCATGTGGCGACAATGCAACGACCCCAGATCTCTTCTGTGTATCGCAACCTGGCTCCTTCGGATATTCGTGCCGGTGTTCTTCAGCAATTGGTTGTAGAGGGAGAGGGTTTCTTTTCCGCGAACACTCTGGTCAAGCTCGGGGAATTGCAGCCATTTCCAGTGGTTGTCACGCGCGACGATCAACTTGCAGTGACTGTTCCCGATGCCGTCGCGCCACCGCAGGAACCGCTCCAGCCTGGCTCGCATGTTGTCCAGGTGATCACCGAGCGTGCAGGCGAGATGGTTAGTGGAGGATTGAATGACAAGGGAGACCTGCTCCCGACGACACGTCGAGAAATTTCGAATCCTTCGCTATTTCTGTTGGCTCCGCAGCTTACTGGATCCAATCCACTCAGTGGGGCGCCGGGCACTGTGCTCAATCTGGCTGGCACTCGGCTGTGGCGCTCCGGATTGAAAACGACCGTTATGGTGGGGGAC
>Ga0111539_10007683_pt1 | contig 13774 bp, 18 predicted proteins | sample RhiMethybrSRZTD1_FD_79667 | JGI IMG/M metagenome (GOLD analysis project Ga0111539, IMG submission 79667) | Populus rhizosphere microbial communities from Tennessee, USA - Rhizosphere MetaG P. TD hybrid SRZTD1 (version 2) (version 2) | ecosystem: Host-associated > Plants > Roots > Rhizosphere >...
GCCTGTGCCACCCCGAGTGTCATTGACGCCCCCCGAATCAGCTTCATCAGCATCTTGTCCTACGGTTTGCTGAAATCAACCCGGGGCGCAGTAGATATCTCCTTCTCGTTCTCCACGGCGAAACTAGGTTTCACCTTGTAGCCGAAAATCATGGCGGTAAGATTGGTCGGGAATGAGCGCACCACGACGTTATATTCCTGAACGGCCTTGATATAGCGGTTACGCGCAACAGTGATACGGTTTTCGGTACCTTCCAGTTGCGCCTGTAGTTCGCGAAAATTGGCGTCGGATTTGAGTTGCGGATAATTCTCGGCGACCACCAGCAAACGCGACAGTGCGCTCGACAGTTCACCCTGCGCGCTCTGAAATTTTGCGAATGCCTCGGGATCGTTGATGAGCTCGGGTGTGGCCTGGATACTGCCAACCTTTGCGCGTGCATTGGTCACGCCCAGGAGCACCTCCTTTTCCTGCACGGCAAAACCTTTCACTACGTTTACGAGATTCGGAATGAGATCCGCGCGGCGTTGATACTGATTCAGCACTTCCGACCAGCTCGCCCTGATCTGCTCATCCGTGGTTTGCAAAGTATTGTAGCCGCATCCACCTAAAGCCAAAGCAAAAAACAATACCCCAGTCCGCAGCACGTTATTCATGGATTTATCCCGGAAAGCGGTTTATCAAAAAGCACTTGCTAAACTATAAATGGGGATTAGCTCTCCGATTGCAATAGACTGTTCATCGTACTCCTAGCGAAACACAAATCTTCCCAGGCCATTGCCTTGCCGGGCAGGTTGCGAAGAAGGTACGCGGGATGGTAGGTGACAATTACGGGTATACCCTTATATCGGTGCAAGCTTCCCCTCATGCTCCCGAGACTGGCATTGGTTTGCAGCAGGTTGCTTGCGGCAGTTTTGCCGAGCGCGATGATAAGCTTGGGACGGATCATTTCGATTTGCCGGGCCAAGTAGGGCTCGCAACACTGCGCTTCCTCCGGAGAGGGTTCGCGATTACCTGGTGGCCGGCACTTTACGATGTTCGCAATGTAAACATTGCGGCCACGTTTCAAATTTATGGCCGCCAGCAGGTTGTCAAGCAATTGACCGGCTGGGCCAACGAACGGCTCTCCGATCGCATCTTCCTGAACACCCGGGCCTTCGCCCACGTAAAGCCAGTCCGCGTTCCGGTCTCCAACTCCAAATACCGTGCGGGAACGTGACTTGCACAATTGGCAGGCAACACAATCAGCCACGCTTGTTTCAAGTTGCTCCCAGCCCATCCGCAAAATTTTCATACGTCGGTCATCGGGCTGGTCGACTCTGCTGGTTGGGGCTGGAAACGCGACGGGGTCGGAGCCAGCTTCAACAGCTGAAGCTCCCCCAGCCTGTCGGCGAGGTTGATCCGCTTTTGGCATGCCGGCTTGCCGGATTCGCCATAATGGAGTCAAATCCAGCTCTTTGAGCACCAGTCCGCGCCTCACCTGCCTGGCGTTGCTTTTAGTACTCATAGCACCAGTTCCATCACCAATGAATCTTCGCGTCCCCCCATCGCGGGATAATAACCCCTGCGCTTGCCGATGCGCTTGAATCCGAGCCGCTCATATAGCCGAGCAGCGGCGCGGTTGGACTCCCGTACATCTAGGAACATGGTTTGGGCGAGTCGCTCTTTGGCGAGATGAATAAATTCCCGCAACAATCGCTCGCCCCAGCCTTTCCGTTGCGATCCGGCGGCTATGCTCAGTGTCAACAGATGGCCTTCTTCGGCCCCGATTGTCATTACACCATACCCGAAAACCTCCCCGCCCAGTTCCAGGACCAGGCAATGGTAGCCCGATTCAATCGAGTCGCTGAAGTTGCCGCGGGTCCAGGGAAAAAGAAAAACTTCACGTTCAATCGCGACCACCGCATCAAGGTCAGCCGGAACCATCCGCCTGATCCGCGGCATTTCCTCCAGTTGGGCACTCATCGCTCTTTCTCCTTCAGCGCCACCTTGTTTCTGACATAAAGTGGAGCGGCAGCGGCGGGATCGATACCCAGTCCTGTTGCGAACCGCGGCGCCGCCAGCTCTACCATCGCCTGCGCATTGGGCCTTAGTCCCCTAAAAACGTCCTTAAGGTGTCCGTGGTAGCGGGCGCGTAAAGCTTCATCATACAAGTCAAAGCCACTGCCGCACCCCGTCCATTCGATACCTTGAACAAGAGGCGCAATCCCGGGCACGCATAGCGCGGGCTCACTGATCAATTGCCATCCTTCCACCGTTTTTTCATATGCCGCATGATAAATCTCCCTCATGCGAGCGTCCAGCGCAGCAATGACAAACCCGGCCCCAGCCTCCTGCGCCAAGGCTTCGAGTGTGCATATGCCGATTACCGGTAAACCGGCGCCCAAAGCGAGACCCTGTGCTACTCCGCAAGCAATGCGCAGGCCCGTGAACGAACCGGGCCCCGCGCCGAAGGCAATACCATCCAGCTGTACCAGTGGCAGCCCGGCCTCATTCAGAATCCGTTTTACCATCGGCAGAATCAGTTCCGAATGACGTTGTCCAGCAAGAATTTCCTGGCAGGTTATTTCGCCATGCAGCAGAGCAACGGAACAGTACTCGGTGGACGTGTCGATTGCGAGAATTTTCAACGGGTGTAAAAAAAAGCAAAATTAGGTTGATTTTATAAGCGATTTGGATGGAAACTTATACCGCGAACTGTCCTGATCAAGGCTGAGTCGCGTCCTTCCACTTTATCATATCGCATGGAGGAGTCATGAGCATCACATGGATTCTCGTCGCAAACGCAAGCGCAGCTTATCTTTACGCAAACTACGGACCTAAGAAGGGACTACAGAAACTCAAGGAATTCAGGCACGACGCCAGCAGGGAAAAACGGGTTGATCTTGTTTCCGACCGCCCCGGACACAACAGAAACAATGGCAATGGGCGCGGCTCTTATGTACCCGCCACCGATCCAAAACAACATGAAGCTCAGAATTTTGCCTGCCGTCTTGCACGAGAACTCGAGCACGGACGCACCACAAACAGCTACCACCGGTTGATCCTTGTTGTGTCAGCGCCATTCATCGGTCTGATCAATAATAATCTGGGCAGCCACGTGCGCAACCTGGTCAGCGACACCTTTGAAAAGGATTACACTCGAACCAGCGAGAGAAATCTGACGAGACATCTGGAAACCTGCATTTACCTCTGACTTTTATTACAGTGACCAGCGGCCAAGAGGAACATAAGCAGAGCCGCCGCTGGTCTGTTCCGATTTTACCAGCAACCATTCGTGCGCTCGCCAAGTTATCGGCGTGGGCAGCGCAGGCGCCAATGCCGGTAACACCGGGCAATGAGCGTTTCGCATCAGCGTAATGTGAGGCGCATAAGGTCTGCTCTCCAATCGAAACCCGGCATTGGATGCGCCATCTTCCAAGCTGCTTACCAGATGGGTTAGTTCTGCGGGTACTTCCCGGGGCGCCAGATACACGATGCGGTTGTGTCTCCAGTAACCGATTTCTTCGATAGTAAAATCGAAGGCACCTGTCTTGGATTCCCTGATCCTATCGGCAACCTGACGTAGCAGCGGAAGCCTCGCGGTATCAACATCACCTAAAAACACCAGCGTGAGGTGAATATTTTCTAGTTTCGTCTTCCGTCCGCCGCAGAGGACATCCAGTCGCATCTGTTCCACCGCGCTGCCCAGTTGCCTTTGGGTTGCGAGATCGGGCCATAGCGCAAAAAAAAGACGAGCTGGCCGTAGCCCGCTAGTTTCCTCAGTTGCCGCCATGTTCGATTTGCGTAATCAGGCATACCGCTTCAGCCTCGATCCCTTCGCCACGTCCCACCGGGCCCAACCGCTCCGCGGTCTTGGCCTTGACATTGACGTCCCCTGCTTCCATCCCGAGATCTTGGGCGATATTGCCAACCATCGCGGGAATGTGCGGCGCCATTTTTGGGGTCTGCGCAATGATGGTCGCATCAATATTAGCTACCTTATACCCGTGCTCCGCTAACAGGCGGCTCACGCGCTGCAGCAGCACACGACTATCGATATTCTTGAATCGCGGATCGGTGTCCGAGAAATGACGCCCAATATCGCCCAGCGCTGCCGCGCCAAGTAGCGCATCGCAAATAGCATGCAGCAACACGTCCGCGTCCGAATGCCCGAGTAGGCCCTTTTCATGGGGGATACTCACGCCCCCAATGATAAGCTTGCGGCCTTCCGCCAGTTGATGCACATCGAAACCTTGGCCGATTCTGAATTTGCCCACTATTCCTCCCTCTACTCCGCTTCGGCCAGCTAATACGTAGCCACAGCCTCAGGCGTCTTAATTAAAAACGATTTTTAAGTATCAATTCCGCTAGGGCGAGGTCCTGGGGATAGGTCACTTTCAGGTTGCGTGTATCGCTCAAGACGAGCTTCGGGTGAAGGCCGAGTGCCTCAATTGCGCCCGCATCGTCTGTCATCCCCGCACCACCGCTCGTGCTCAAAGCCTCTAGCAGCAACCCGCAACGGAACATCTGGGGAGTTTGCGCCTGCCAAAGCTTTTCCCGAGGTTCGGTTCGCTCAACCCGACCATTGGAATCGCTCCGCTTTAGCGTATCGGCGACGGGAACAGCCAGCAACCCTCCTACCTCATCGTCAGCCAACTCATCCATCAATTCGCTGAGCTGTTTGCTGCCCAAGCACGGTCGCGCCGCATCGTGCACCAGGACCCAGTCGTTATCCGTAATGGATGACACTTCGCGCGCAGCGTTAAGACCGTTAAGTACGCTTTCAGCCCGCGTTGCACCCCCACATTGGAGAACGACCAGTTTGGGCGAAAATTCCGACCAGTCGTGCCGGAACCATTCGTTATCTACGGGTGCAAGCACTACGAAAACAGCGCGTATTCGTGGAGAACTGCAAAGGGTGTGCAAGGTGTGGGAAATCATGGGCCTGCCAGCCAGCCGGAGGTATTGTTTGGGCAATTCGTCCCCCATGCGCGAGCCGTAGCCCGCGGCGGGGATGAGCGCATAGAAATTCGACATGATCAAACTGAGAAATGAGTAGAGATAACAGATAACTTGGGGCGGACTGTGATAGAAGAATCCAACGGTACGGGACGACTCTACAAATTACAGAACGTCAACTCGAACGCTACATCTGCTTCATATATTTTTGTTTTCTGTTTCGCACTGGAGATGACGAAGCGAATATTAAGTGCATACTTATTCGCGCTGATTTCCGGCACGCAAGGCAAAGTCTCGTCCACCTTCAGGCACAGCATATGGGCCACCCGCCCCGACCCCATCTGCTGAAACATGCCCTTGTGGGCGGTATAATGGGAAGTTTTACCGCTGTTTCGCAACAGATGCAAAACGATACTGAAACCGTTTTGCAGCGGCAGCAAAGGGGTAAGCCACTCGTTGAGATCAGCCCGGCGCACCTCCGGGTCCTGATGCAGCCAATAATGATAGGAAGGAAGGTCGAACTCGCACGCGCCGCCGGGTATGCCGACACGCTGCTTGATACTCATCAACCACTCATTGTCGCGCATATGCTCCCCGATCTTGCCTGGCATGTTGAGCATGCTTTGCGAGGCCGCCTGGATGTTATCCATTACCTGGTTTAACACGCCCTCCGCGACGGCCGGGCTCCGGCGAAGCACCTCCAGGGCGTGCTTCTGGCGCTCCAGTTCCTGCAAAATATCCGATTTCATATCGGCGCGACCGGTTACATCGAGAATTTCAAATAAAGTGACGAGCGCGGAATGATGCTCGAAAGTGCCGTCCTGGCCGGAAAAGAAGGATACTTTGTCGAATAGGTCCTCAAGCCGCAGCAATGTACGGATGCGCTCATTAAGAGGGTGTTCGTAACAAATCACGATAGCAGGTCAGAGACTGGGTAACCGAGGACGGATACGCGATATTGCGGTATAAAACATAATTTTACAATCAATTGGCCCCAATAAATGTCAAGCGCCAACCGGAGCTCAGCAACGTGACAAAACGAGATATTTCCGGTGCATCACATCCACTTGCCGCTCCAGCTGAGACAAATCTGCATCGTTTAAAATCACATCGTCCGCGCGTGCCAGACGTTCCTGGCGCGACATCTGTGTAGCCATAATGGCACGCACGGTTTTTTGGTCCATGCCCGGGCGAGCCGTGGCGCGGGCAATTTGAGCACATTCGCCGCAATCGACCACAAGCACACGGCGGATCATTCCCCGGTAACTTCCCGTCTCAAGCAGCAGGGGCACAACGATTATCGCGTACGGTGTAGAGAGAAGCCCCAGGTGGTGGGCCACATCCGCTCGAATGAGAGGATGCAGGATGGCTTCTAGTTTGAGCCGAGCATTGCTGTCGCTGAATATCAGCTCACGCATCTCTCGGCGTTTGAGCCCTCCTTCACTGGTGATGAAGCTTTCCGAAAAAGCCTTCCGAATCGGGTCAATGGCGATTCCACCTGGCTGAGTGAGCTGATGCGAAATCGCATCCGTATCGACAATACCGGCGCCTCGCGCTCCAAGAAGCGCCGCTGTGGTAGTCTTACCGCTACCAATGCCGCCCGTCAGGCCAACCACGAAGGACATCGTTAAATCCAGCTGAAATAAACGTTATTAATGTCGTTTCCCCATAGCAGTGCAATCATGGCTCCACTGATGAGAAACGGACCAAACGGAATGGGAACGTGGTACCCATGTCTTCCGACCAGTACGAGGGCTGTCCCCACGATGACCCCGGCGACTGAGGAAAATAAAATCACGAGCGGCAGCATTTGCCACCCCAGCCACGCACCTATTGCCGCCAGCAGCTTGAAATCCCCATGCCCCATACCTTCCCTTCGGGCTATCAACCTATAACCGCGATACACCAGCCATAGAGAAAGATAGCCCGTAATGGCGCCAACGACTGCAGACTGAATGTCAGTAAAGCCCTCACCTATATTCGCTAGCAGACCGCACCATAATAAAGGCGAGGTGATGGCATCCGGTAATAGCTGGGTATCGATATCGATAAACGCCAGCGCGATCAGGGCCCAGGCAAAAACCAGGGCGGCGCAGGCAGCGAATCCAAAACCGAAGTGCCACGCAATGCAGGCGCTGAGAACGGCAGTCAATAGTTCCACGGCTGGATAGCGCGCAGAAATAGACATGCCACATCGAGAACAGCGGCCCCTCAAAACCACGTAACTCACCAGGGGGATGTTTTTAAGCGCACCTATTCTCACGCCGCAATGAGGGCACGCGGAACGCGGGACGACAATATTATAAGGAGGAAATGCCTCTAACGACTCGCCCCGCAACTCTGCGCAATCCCGTCGCCAGCCCCGTTCTAGCATTTTAGGCAACCGGTAAATGACCACGTTCAAAAAGCTGCCCACCATCAGGCCGAAGAGGGTACAAAAGGAAATAAAAAAAATCTGGGAGCTTTGCAAGCCTTCTAGTAGAGACATTAATAAGCCTATAGCCCAACTTCGGCAGCAACGCCGCAGAGGTGCCTTGACAGTTCGTAATGCTTGCGCCGGGGCGTGAGACCCATTGCCAGCCGGTCGGGCGAGAGTATTGATCTCCCATCCCTGGCCCGTCGATAAACCCCTGAACTACTAACCTCCTTGCGCAGGTCCGGCCGGCACGACTGGAAAAATCCTTACGACCTTAACCACTCGATCCTGCGTCTGAATGATCTCCACAGGATAACCTGCGATTTTAAGGCTGGTGCCAGCCTCAGGTATATCCTGGAAGTATTCGAGAATAAGACCATTGAGCGTCTTAGGACCGCCTAAAGGCAGACTGAGTCCGAGCTTACGGTTGAGGTCACGAAGCAGGCTGCTACCTTCCACAATTATGCTGCCGTTTTCCTGCTTAATGAAGGCGGCGTGAGATGGGGCATGCGTGGTGAATTCTCCGATAATCTCTTCAACAATGTCGTCAAGCGTTACCAATCCCATCCACTCCCCATACTCGTCAACGATAAGCCCCACTCGCTCGCGGTTTTCCTGGAACAACTGTAACTGTGAAAACAGCGGCGTCCCGGACGGAACGAAATACGCCTCGCGCGTGATTTTGCCGAGTGTGGCCGCGCTTATCTCGCCGCTTCTCATCTGATTTAGTACCTTCCGTGCGTGAATGATCCCCACCACGTTATCCAGCGTTCCGCGATATACCGGCAGGCGTGTGTGATAACACGTGAGCAGTTGGTTGAGAATGGTTTCGTCATCGGCATCGAGGTCTATCGCCTCGATCTGGCCGCGCGGGACCATCACGTCGTCAACGGTGATAGTTTCCAGATCGAACAGGTTGAGCAACATGCTCTGATGTTTTTTGCGAATGAAGTGCCCAGCTTCCAGTACCATGGTTTTTAGTTCTTCCACACTGATCTTCTGCGTCGCATCCTCGGCCTGTGGATTCAAGCGCAAAACCGTGAGCAATAGCTTGACGAACAAGTTAATAAACCAGACTACGGGATAGAAAAGTTTCAGCAGCGGTGTTAGCACGTAGCTTGATGCCAGCGCGATACGATCAGGATAGGCTGCTGCGATCACCTTGGGTGTAATCTCGCTGAACACAAGAATGGCGAAGGTGACAGCCACCGTTCCTAATAGAAGCGCCAGATCGCTATGACCAAAGAGCACGGAGACAATAACGGCCACTAATGTAGCGGAGGCAGCGTTCAACAAATTGTTCCCAAGCAGTATCACGCCGAGAAGACGGTCCGTATTGGTCAGAAGCCGGGTAGTCAAACGCGCACCGCGATGTCCCTCTTTCGCGAGATGCTTCAACCGATAACGGTTGAGAGCCATCATGCTGGTTTCGGAAAGGGAAAAAAAGGCCGACAAAATCAATAGGAAAGCCAGTACTGTCAGCAGCACATACAGCGGCAACTCTTCCAAACGAAAACGCCTCTATGCAAAAAGAAAGGGAGAGAACAAGATACAGATTACGAGATTGACGCATTGCTGCGCCCCGGCATTATGGGCGGAGCAGTGGCTCTCGGGGATATGTAAAGTCTTGCAGCGGGCGCACATCCAGAGGTTTTTCCACCTCGTCCCGCCCCGGGGGGGCCACCAGCGGCCGATGCGTCTTGGAGCACCTCCCGTGCCTGCTTTTTCTGCAAGCGCAGGAACAAGCACGACAGAGCAGATCGCTCGTGTAGACCTGCTTCTGCTATTTGTGATGGCGTTGGGTGGTCACACATCTCTCTCTCGCATGGAGCCAGAACGTCGCCGCACTTCTTGCGATTGTCCTAATTTTACAGAGTGTGCAAGTGGAATAATACGGAGTCCTTTTCCCAATACCTTAGCGCCGCAAAATTACTTCCAGCACGAATTTGCTGCCAAGATAGGCGAGCAACAGGATAATAAATCCGGCAAGCGTCCAACGGATGGCGATACGTCCCCGCCAACCATAAAACTGGCGACCTGCCAACAGAGCAGCGAATACACACCATGAAATGATACCGAATAACGTCTTGTGAGTGAATTTTAGCGGTTGGCCGAATACCTCTTCCGAAAATACGATCCCACTGATGAGCGTCAGCGTCAGAAGTATGAATCCCACCCAAATCACACGGAACAGCAAAGTTTCCATTGTCAGAAGAGGGGGGAGATTGGTCATTACCGTGGGCATCGCCGGATGATGCAAGCGATGTTCGACTACTGCCATCAGCAGGGCGTGAAGCGCGGCAATGGTAAGGAGGCTATACGCTAGCATCGCGATCGAGATGTGAGCCTTGAAGGCAGGCAGTTCCGTGTTTGCCAGTGGCCTCAGGGAAGGAAACACAAGCGGAAGCAGAACCGCGACAGCAGCCACCGGCGCGACCAATGTTTGCAGCCCTTCCAGGCGGTAGAAAAAACCCGATACCCAGTAAATTACAGCGGTAAGCCAAACAATGGAAGAAACCGCGCTGCCGACTCCAAAGTTTAACCCGGCGCCAGCAAATATCGAGTCATAAAGCGTATAGCCATGAAGCACTAAGGGCGCAAGAATGACGTAACGTTCCCATCTAGCCGTTATGACTGTGTCGCCCGCTAATTTTGTTGGCGCGTTCCATCGCGTGCGCCAGAAGTGCCACCCGATGAGGGCATACAGCAGGAAGGCGGCGAGATACGCTAGAATACCGGACATTGATATTGCGGGCTAAAGCAGGAGTGCGTTTAGTCTACACGAATTTTTCTAGAGAGGCATTTTGCATGTTTGACAATCTTACCAACCGGCTCTCCGGGGTTATCAAGTCGCTCAAGGGCGAAGCACGGCTAACGGAAAACAATATTCAGGACGCATTGCGTGAAGTGCGCATGGCGCTGTTGGAAGCGGATGTCGCTTTGCCGGTAGTCAAGGAATTCATCGCAAGGGTCAGGGAAAAGGCAGTCGGCAAGGAAGTAGTTGGTAGTCTTACACCGGGTCAGGCGCTCGTAGGAGTCGTGCACCACGAACTCATCGCGCTCATGGGCGGAGAGAAGACTGACATTAACCTCGCTACTGTTCCGCCGGCAGTAATCCTTATGGCCGGACTGCAGGGTGCCGGAAAAACAACCAGTAGCGGGAAGCTGGCAAAGTGGTTGATGGAACAGAAAAAGAAAAAGGTGATGCTTGTTTCCTGCGATACCTACCGTCCTGCCGCGATTCAACAACTGGCGTTGCTCGCCGAGCAGACGGGTGCGGATTTCTTCCCCGTCCAGCAGGGGCAACAGCCGAAAGAAATAGCGAGGGCCGCGCTGAATTTTGCACGTACGCATTTCCATGACGTCATGATCGTTGACACTGCCGGACGCCTGGCGATTGATGAAGCAATGATGCAGGAGATTCGCGACTTGGAAACGCTTTTGAATCCCATCGAAACGTTGTTCGTCGTGGACGCGATGCAGGGACAGGATGCCGTCAACACTGCTCGAGCGTTTTCCGAGGCGCTGCCGCTGACAGGGGTCATTCTGACCAAACTCGACGGCGATGCGCGTGGTGGCGCCGCGCTGTCGGTGCTTCACGTCACCGGCAAACCGATCAAATTTGCCGGTGTCGCGGAAAAATTGACGGGGCTGGAGCAATTTCACCCGGATCGAATGGCGTCACGGATCCTGGGAATGGGAGACGTGCTGGGATTGATCGAGGAAGCACAGCGGGGCGTGGATCAGCACGAGGCGGAAAAACTCGCAAAAAAGATGAAGTCGGGCAAAAGCTTCGATCTGAACGATTTCAAGATGCAGTTTCAACAGATGAGAAACATGGGCGGCATGGGCGCGGTCATGGACAAGCTGCCGGCTCAGCTGAGCCAGGCTGCCCAGAATGTGAAAATCGACGACAAGGTGATGGGCCGCACCGAGGCTATTATCAATTCCATGACCCCTCAGGAGCGCGCCAAGCCCGAAATTCTGAAAGCGTCGCGGAAACGTCGCATCGCCAGCGGAGCGGGGGTTACTGTGCAGGAAGTCAACCGCTTGCTGTCGCAATTCGAGCAGGCTCAGAAGATGATGAAAATGATGAGCAAGGGAGGGATGACGAAAATGCTGCGGGGCTTGAAAGGGATGCTGCCCGGAATGCGGTGAAGGTCATTCCGGATGACGAGGGTCACTCGGCTGCGGGTACTTTGTCCAGCCCTTTCACCTTGGAACCCGCTTTGATATTTCTGGCGGCAAACCAGCCAATATTCATCTCAAGCGCATACTTTGCCGAACCAGCCGAACGATGTGCTGTCGCCGTTCGGGGCATCATGTCCGCGATGTTGAGAACCACCCCTCGTTCATCCAGGAAGGCGACGCTCAACGGAATATCGGTGTTCATCATCCACATGCTGTGCGGTTCCGGCTGCGGAAATACAAACAGCATCCCGCTATTTTCAGGCAGCGATTGACGATACATCAGCCCGCGCCCCCGCGAAGGTTGAGTATGCGCAACCTCGACGGTTAAAACATGACCGGCGACCTCGAGTTGCCGTAATGCCAGTTCCGCAGCGACAGGCGCTGCAAGCAGAAAACAAAACAAAAAGGCCGAGAGCCGGCGCATCAATGCTTCCCTGTACTGCCGAAGCCGTTAGAACCCCGGCGACTTTGCTCGAATTCATCTACTAGGTTGAAAGCGACCTGCACCACCGGCACCACGACGAGTTGCGCGATCCGCTCCAGCGGATTCAACAGAAAAGGAATCTTCCCACGGTTCCAGCAGGACACAAGTATCTGCCCCTGGTAATCGGAATCGATCAAGCCGACGAGATTCCCCATCACAATCCCATGCTTATGACCGAGGCCGGAACGGGGGAGCACGAGCGCCGCAAGTCCCGGATCGGCAAGATGCATGGCGATGCCGGTGGGAATGAGACTGGCCTCTCCCGGCTCGATGGTCATTACATGCTCGATGCACGCGCGCAAATCAAGTCCCGCCGAGCCAGGCGTCGCGTAAGCCGGTAGCAGCCGTTCCAGACGCGGGTCCAAAACTTTCAAATCTACTTTTTTTAACATGTCCCGTTAAGTATTGTTCTCTCGTGCAGTAATGCAATATGTCGGACCAGACGCCGAGCCTGCACAAGCTTCGGCGCTTTCGGTAACAGATGCTTGCCCGAGTCGTCGAGCAGGGTCAGTTCACATTCCTCCGACCCGATGGCGTCCTGGGCAAAATTGGCAGCGAGCAGAGGCAGCTTCTTCTTGCGCCGTTTTGCCTCAGCGTTTTCCTCCAAGTTTTCGGTTTCGGCGGCAAATCCGACGCAAAAAGGCCCTTGGGGAAGACTCGCGGCGTACTCCAGGATATCCGGGTTTGGCGTAAGCTCCAATGTAATATTGTTACCCGTCTTCTTGGTTTTCTGCCCGCTGGCGGTTTTTGCGCGGTAGTCGGCCACTGCTGCCACGCTGACAAAAATATCCATATGCGAAATCTGATCTTTTACAGCAGCGAACATCTCTTCAGCACTGATGACATTGACAAGCTTTAAGGCTACGGGGGGTGGCAAACACACCGGGCCGGAAACGAGAATGACGTCGGCACCTGATTCCACCGCCGCACGGGCTACCGCATAGCCCATCTTTCCGGAACTTAAATTGGTAATTCCCCTGACCGCATCGATAGCCTCGTATGTAGGACCTGCCGTGACAAGCACCCGCTTGCCCCGTAACAGTCTGGGTCCAAAAAAAATGTTTACCGACGCGGCAAGCTCATGTGCTTCCAGCATGCGCCCCATGCCTGTCTCGCCGCACGCCTGGGCGCCGCTACCGGGCCCAAGTATTGTTACGCCGTCATGCCTCAGTGTATCGATATTGCGTTGAGTTGCGGCGTTTTCCCACATTTGCCTGTTCATCGCCGGTGCAACCAGGAGCGCGCAGTCTCGTGCAAGGCACAGAGTAGAGAGCAGGTCATCGGCAAGACCATGCGCGAGCTTGGCAATAAAATCGGCACTTGCGGGCGCGACCAGAATCGCGTCTGCAGTACGCGAGAGGTCGATATGCGCCATGCTATTGGGAAAGGCCTCGTCCCAGAGCTCGGTCAAGACCGGCTTACCGGTCAACGCCTGCAGTGTGGCCGTGCCGACAAATTTGGAGGCGGAACGGGTCATTACCGCCTGGACGTCGGCGCCTGCGTGCATGAGAAGTCGCGCCAGCTCAGCGGCTTTGTATGCCGCCACCCCCCCGGTTAGCCCCAGGACCAGCCTGATGCCCGGTAACAACGTATCAGTCATATCGGACGAAGTTGTGTTGCCAAGAAGCCGGAGTTTAACCTAGAAACCACATTTCATTACAGAGACTGCGCGCTCTGCCGATAATACCTTAATAGACATGGCGAACTAACACATTATGGCTATTTCAGACTGGCCCGAGTCGGAA
>Ga0111539_10007686_pt1 | contig 13771 bp, 13 predicted proteins | sample RhiMethybrSRZTD1_FD_79667 | JGI IMG/M metagenome (GOLD analysis project Ga0111539, IMG submission 79667) | Populus rhizosphere microbial communities from Tennessee, USA - Rhizosphere MetaG P. TD hybrid SRZTD1 (version 2) (version 2) | ecosystem: Host-associated > Plants > Roots > Rhizosphere >...
TCGTTGCGCTCCAAGTATGGATCGACTTGACCTGACCCCCTTCGTCGTCCGCAGCGCTGATCGGAACGTCCTCCCGCGGCCGATCGATCCCCTTGTCCGCAATGTTATCACCGTAAACATGCGTCAGATAAAATGTTGACAGTGTCAACACTGTGGTTTTAGAATCGGCGCATGACGACGACTTCGGCACCTCGCCCCCGTCGCAAGCCGCCCCGGCGTTATCATCACGGCGACCTGCCCCGGGCGCTGCTTCACGAGGCGGTTCGCACGATTCAGCGCCAGGGCGTGGAGGGGTTGACGCTTCGAAGCGTCGCGCAAGCCCTCGGAGTGTCGCGCACCGCCATGTACCGCCACTTCGTCGACAAGTCAGCGTTGCTCGCGGCGGTCGCTCGGGAAGGATTTCGCACCCTGCGGCTTGAACTGCTCGCGGCGCGAGCGCAGCTGCGTGAGGACCCGGCGGCGATGGGGGTCGCGTACGTGCGCTTCGCGGTCGCCAACCCCTCGTACTACCGCGTGATGTTCGGCGGCCTCGTCGAGCGCTGTGCCAAGGACGCGGAACTCGAAGCGGAAGCATCGGGCGCGTTTGAAGTACTCGTTGAGGCGTTGGTGGCCCAGCAACAGGCGGGGCGGTTGCGGCAGGACGAGCCCCGCCAGCTCGCACGGTTCATCTGGGCGATCGTGCATGGCATCGCGCGGCTGGCCATCGACGGCCAGTTGCAGGGACCCGACGAGGACGCGGAAAGGCTCACTCGCTACGCATTGGGACGCGTTCGCACGGGGATCGCGGCACCGGCTCCGCAGTCTGTCGCTTGAGATTCTCAAAAACCCTAGGGTTTCTGGAGTGACTTGACCCGACCAATTTGGTCGGATTAGGATGCGGCTTCTGAAACAGAGACTCAGTCTCATTTGAGCCCGCTGACTACGGAGCCGCCGTGCATCAGATTCTTCGACTCGCGGTGCTTTGCCTCTGGCTGCCAACGTTTCTCGCGTCTCAGGTCGAGGCGCAGTCAACCTCCCAATTCATCCTCAATGGGCGTGTGATCGACGGCACCCAGGCACCAATTGCAGGTGTGAATGTCACGGCGGTCCCATCGCAAGGTCCCAGTCGCTCGACGCTGACGGATCAGCGAGGAGAATTCACCCTCACGCTTGACGCCGGTATCTACACGATCCACGTCAGATCCGCGGGCTTTCTGGAAACTCGGCAGACGCTGACCGCCATAGCATCGGGCAGCGAGTCACGGGAGTTCGCGCTCGTGCTGGCGGGCTTCAGCGATCGCGTGACCGTGAGCGGAGCCGCGCCCGGGTACACCGTGCCGGCGATTGAGAGCGCCTCAAAAACCTCGACGCCCCTCCTCGACGTCCCCCAATCGGTGAGCATCGTGACCAGTGAGCTCATGAAGAATCAACTCATGACGAGCGTCGCCGATGTCGTGCGGTACGTTCCGGGTGTGACCTCGCACCAGGGCGAAAACAATCGCGATCAGGTCATCATTCGTGGCAACAGCTCGTCAGCCGACTTTTTTGTCAACGGCGTGCGCGACGATGCGCAGTACTACCGCGACCTCTACAACCTCGAGCGCATAGAAGCTCTGAAGGGCCCGAACGCCATGATCTTCGGGCGCGGCGGCGCGGGTGGCGTCATCAATCGTGTCACCAAGGACGCCGGCTTTCAGTCGCTCCGTGAGTTCTCTCTCCAAGGCGGCACCTACGACAACAAGCGCCTCACGGTTGACCTCGATGAGCCACTAAACGCGAAGGTCGCGTTCCGGCTGAATGCGATGCTCGAGAACTCCAACAGCTTCCGTCAGACCGTCGGCCTCGAGCGCTCCGGACTCACGCCGACGTTGACCCTCCTGCCGGGCACACACACAACAATGACGGTGCGCTTTGAGCACCTGAACGATGAACGCCGAGCCGATCGGGGCATCACGTCCTTCCAGGGGAAGCCTGCGGCTGTCGACCCTTCGACGTTCTACGGCAATCCAGCTCTCAGCGATGTGCAATCTGATGTCAATCTGACCTCTGCGACGATTGAGCACCGCTTCGGCCGCGCCACCCTCCGCAACCACACGTTGTATGGCGACTACGACCGCTTCTACCAGAACTTCGTTCCCGGGGCGGCGTTGGCGGATGGGAGTCAGGTCGCGATGACCGCCTACAACAACGCATCGCACCGTCGAAGCCTGTTCAATCAGACCGACGTGACGCTCAACGTGAGAACGGGACGATTCCAGCACGCGCTACTCACCGGCGCCGAGGCTTCCAGACAACTCACCGACAACTTCCGCAATACCGGGTTTTTCAATAACGCTTCAGCCTCGCTGTTGGTTCCATTCGACAGCCCGACGATCGACGTCCCGGTCACCTTCCGCCAGAACACCACCGATGCCGACAATCACGTCCGTGCGACGGTGCTGGCCGGTTACGGCCAAGATCAGATTGCGCTGTCCCCCCATGTGCAGGTTGTCGCCGGAGTGCGCGTGGAGCAGTTCAACCTCGACTATCACAACAACCGCAACGGTGAAACGCTTGACCGCCCAGACACTCTTGTGTCACCACGCACAGGGGTCATCGTGAAGCCGATGGCGCCGCTATCCATCTATAGCGCTTACAGCACCTCCTATCTCCCGAGTTCGGGCGACCAGTTCTCGTCCCTCACTGTCGTCACCGAACAGGCCAAGCCGGAGCGGCTGCGGAACTACGAGGTAGGTGCCAAGTGGGATCTGACGTCACCCGGTCTCGCGCTGACCACGGCCCTCTACAGACTGAATCGCACACATACGCGCTCGACCGATCCGAACGATCCCACCCGCATCGTGCAGACCGGCAGTTCGCGCACGAACGGCTACGAGCTCGGCCTCAACGGGCAGCTCACATCAGCGTGGAGAGTCGCCGGGGGATATGCCTACCAGAACGCGTGCGTGACGAGCGCAACGGTTGCGGCGCAGCCAGGGCAGCAGGCCGCGCAAGTGCCTCATCACACGCTTTCGCTGTGGAACCACTATCAGGTTCATCCGCGAGTCGCGGCCGGGCTGGGTATTCTGCGTCGATCCGACATGTTCGCGACGATTGACAACACCGTTCGGCTGGAGGGCTATACTCGACTGGATGCTGGCGCCTTCGTGACCCTGTCATCACAAGTGCGTCTGCAGCTCAACCTGGAGAACATGTTCGACACCCGCTACTTCGTCAACGCCGACAGCAATACCAATATTTCTCCAGGGTTCCCGCGGACACTTCGAATCGGCTTCACCACGCGATTCTAGAGAAGCTGGTGGGCGATGGGGGAGAGGGTGGAACGGCAGGGCAGCGTGGCGACTTTGCGGGTTCTGCTCCTGGGGGCGCTCGTGCTCGGATTGCTGGGCACGCTGGTGGAACTTGTGCTCATCGAACATTACGAGGACCCGTGGCAACTGGCGCCGATCATTCTGGTGGGCAGCGCACTGGTGGTGGTGGCGTGGCACGTCGCACGGCCACACCCGGCGGGCATTCAGCTGCTTCAGATTGTGATGGTGCTCATCATGGCCAGCGGTGCGCTGGGTGTCTGGTTTCATTTCCGCGGCGCCGCTGAATTCCAGTATGAGATGGATCCGTCACAGGACGCGTGGACGGTGTTCACCAAGGTCCTCAGGGTCAAAGCGCCTCCCGTACTGGCCCCAGGGTTGATGACTCATCTCGGCTTGCTTGGTCTCATCTATGCGTACTACTACCGCGCCGTTGCGACTGCAGAAGTGACGGCAGCAAGGAGACACAAATGAACACGACACGCACACTTACCATCGTCCTTGCAGGATGGCTGGCGGCGATTGCCGTCATGCCGGCGCCGCACGCTCAGGTCGCGAAGGGTCTCATCGATCCCAATGTCGCGGCGGAGAAGGATCTACTCGGGCTGCCGAACATGTCGCCGGCGATCGTAAAGAATCTCATGGACAAGCGGCCGTTCATGAGCCCGACCGAGCTGAACGCGTTTCTCCAGGCGGAGAAGCTCACCGCAGAGCAGATCACGCAGTTCTACGGCAAGGCCTTTGTGCACATCAATCTGAATACGGCGACGCGCGAAGAAATCCTGCTCGTCCCGGGAGCCGGGACTCGAATGGCGCGCGAGTTCGCAGAATACCGGCCCTGGAAAAGCTGGGCGCAGTTCGACAAAGAAATCGGCAAGTATGTTGGTCAAGCAGAAACCGATCGCCTGAAGCAGTACACGTTCATCCCGATCAACCTGAACACCGCCACCGACGAGGACATCTTGAGCATTCCGGGCGCCGGTGCTCGCATGGTCCGTGAGTTCAAGGAATACCGTCCCTGGAAAACCAAAGAGCAGTTCGACAAGGAAATCGGCAAGTACGTGGGCGCGAAGGAAACGGCCAGGCTCTTCCGCTACGTCACGATTCAGTAGCCGGGAGCCCTGTCAGCTTTGCTGAAGCGCTTAGCCCTGACACCTGAGTGGCGAGCCCTTTAGCCCTGACGGTATCTGGTCGTCTGGGATTTGCGCCCTAGCGTCCGGCAAAAGTGTCGCACTGTGCGGGGTCCCCGGTTTCCATGCCGCGGCGGAACCAGGACATTCGCTGTGCAGATGTGCCGTGGGTGAAGCGTTCGGGTGCAACGCGTTGCTCCTGTCCTGGCCGACCTCCCGCCATCTTCTGCAGGCGGTCATCACCGATCGCGGCCGCTGCATTCAGGCCTTCTTCGGCGTCTCCCGCCTCCAGGCGAACTTGCGATCCTCCCTGCGACGCGGCGTGGCCCCACACACCGGCATAGCAGTCGGCCTGCAACTCGAGGGCGACCGAGGCGCTGTTGGCACCCGGGCGCGGATCTTCCTGCACGCGCTGATTGGTCCCCACGAGATTCTGGACGTGGTGGCCGAACTCGTGGGCGATCACATACGCCTGGGCAAAGTCGCCTGACGCGCCGAATCGTCCAGCCAACTCGCCAAAGAACCCCAGATCGAGGTAGACCTTCTGATCGCCGGGGCAATAGAACGGGCCGGTCGCCGACTGGGCCATTCCACAGGCCGAATCCACGACGTCCCGGAAGAGCGTCACGCGCGTGCGCTGGTATCGCGCTCCGAGGAGCCGCGCCCAGGTGTCTTGGGTGTCGCGTGCGACGGCGTCGACGAAATCGACCATCTGCTCTTCTTGCGGAGTCGTCTTCAACTCACCCGGCGCGCTCTCAGTCTGCGTCGGACCGCCGCCGTCGGTGACGAGCGACGTGAAATCGATGCCCGTGAAGTAGCTCAACGCGACAACCAGCAGGAGCCCGCCAACGCCCAGCGTGCCGCCTCGCATGACCGTCCGCCCCCTCAGGTCCTCGACGTTGCTTCGGTCGCCAGCTTGCCAACGCATGGGTCCTCCACGGTATACAGTCTACAGATTCATTCCGACGAATCGATCGAGGAGGCATGATGGAGCGCCAGACCGCCGACCCTTTCGGACTCGCATTGACCTGGGGCGGGCTGGCATTTCTGGTCTACCTCGTCTATCTGGTGGTCGCGCCATTCCTCGTGCCGTTGGGCTGGGCATCCGTGTTCGCCATCCTCTTCTATCCCTGGCATGCACGGATCGTGCGCAAGTGGGGACCGGGCCTATCGGCGGCGGCGACTACGATACTCGTGGCGGTGCTGCTCATTGCCCCGATGGTTCTGCTCGTGACGAGCTTTGCCAGGGAAGCCATTCAAGCGGTCAGCAACGCCCAAACGACGCTTGAGGGCGGCGGCTCCTCGCGGATCGAAAGGATCTGGCCCGAAATCGAGGCTCGGCTGCCGATCGCCTGGCGCGCGAATGTGTCGGCGTTTGTCGCAGATGCCGTCCGCACCGTCGGCGCCTTCATTGTCAGCCAGTCGGGCCAGATTGCCCGCAATATCGTCGGCTTCGTCGTCGATCTCGGGATCGCGCTCTTCGCGACGTTCTTTCTGCTCCGGGACGCCGACGCCATCATGCGCGGTGTCCGTCGTCTGCTGCCGATGGATCACTCCTCGCGAGAGGAGCTCATCGTCCGGACGCGGGAGCTCATTTCGGTGGGCGTGGCATCCTCCCTTGTCGTGGCTGCCGTTCAAGGTCTCCTTGGCGGGATCGTTTATGCGCTGCTCGGCCTCAATTCGCCGGTCTTCTGGGGTGTGGTGATTGCGTTCTGCTGCCTGCTCCCGTTCGGGGCCTGGGTCATCTGGCTGCCCACGGCCCTCCTGCTCGCCATCAACGGCGAGGTGACGCGCGCCCTGATTCTCGCCGGGCTCGGCCTTGGGATTGTCAGCGGAGTCGACAACATCCTGCGCCCCATGATGCTTAGCGGCGGAGCAAACATGAATGGCCTCGTGATCTTCGTGAGCTTGCTGGGGGGAATCGCGGCCTTTGGACTCCTCGGTCTAGTCCTCGGCCCGATTATCGTCGTGACCGCGCTGGCGTTGCTCACCGCCTACATGCAGTCGCCGCGACGGGAGCGGATCGACATGCCCGGACCGCTCGAGCCATAGGTGTTGACGGGTCCGCCAGGGCTGAGCCTTGAAAAGGGCTAAGGGCTGAAAGGGCTAAGGGCTGAAGGGCTAAGGGCCAAACCTGTCGCAGCGGGCTGCTGAAGCCTTGCACTACGAGTACGTTGCTATGCTGGCGCCGCAACTGGCTTCCGGCGCCGGTATTCCCTCAACAGGAGGTAGGACAGGCCAATCCACATCGCCACCAGCATCACGTTGGCGAACGCGAACTCGCGATACCCCACCCGCAGGACCTCTGTCCCCACCCAGACCAGTGCTGCCGAGAGTACGTCGCCGGATCGGACGATGAACGTGTCTGCGGCCTGCTTGGCCTTGTATTTCTCCTCACGGGAGGTTGGCAGCCAGAGCATCTGGCGCGCGACGTTCATGATCGAGTAGTCGGTCGCGTTCTCGGCGGTTTTCGCCCAGCGCGCCACCGCCAGGCTGCCCCCTGCCGCGAGCACGCCGTAGGCGCCGAGGGCGACAAAGGGGAGGGCGAAGAGCGCGCCGCCCATTCCGAGGTACTTTACGAGTCTCGACGCCACGAAACTTTGAAGCACGACGGCGAGGATGTTGACCCAGAAGAAGTAATCGCCATAAAACGCGCCGATGTAGGCGCCCTTGTTGAATGAGGGGTCCGCTGCTGCTAGCTGATCCGCGTGCTGGACCACCGAACTCGACAGGATGTACTCCCCCGTAGTGTTCACCAGATTGAGCAAGAGCAGCAGCAGACAGATCATCCCGAGGTACGGGCTGTTGAGGAGGAGAGCAAAGCCATTCTGCGCCCGGTCCAGTTTCGCCACGTGATGGCTACGTCGGCGTCCTTCCCGGAGTTCGACCACCCAGTACAGCAGCATCGACAGGCTCAGGCAGACCACAGCAAGCTGCAGCAGGTTGAACGGGTCGGCGCCCCGTTTGAAGAGCAGCCCGGCGAACCAGGCGCCCAGCGGGCTCCCGAGCGTCGCGCCAATCCCGATGATCGGAAAGAGCCGTTCACCCGTTGGCTTGTCGAATAGATCGTTGCCGTAGGACCAGAACTGGGCGATCACGGCATTGTTGAAAATGCCGACCCAGATGAAAAAAGCGATGCCCAGGTAGGGCAGTCCGGCTCGACCGGCAAGCCAGAACAGTTCCAGGTTGATGATGAAGAAGATCGAGACGCCCAGGAGCAAGCGGATGCGATCGACCCGCGAAGCGAACCATCCGTAGAGCGGGACAAAGCCCATGAGGAGGAGCGCCTGCCCCGCCGCGGCATACGACTTCATCTCGGCCCCGCCGCCGGTCAGGATGAGCGGCTCGCGAACCGTCTTGCAGACGTAGTATCCCGCGAGCATCACGAAGAGATTCAACAGCAGCAGCAGCGTGGTGACGCCTTCGTTTTCGCGCACGTCTCCGAAGAGGCTCAATAGCGCGCGCGGCCGATGATCGCCGGCGCCGGCGTCGAGATCGGTCGTGGGCAGGCTGGCGTCCGGGTTATTCGCGGTCAAGTTGCCGTCTCGCCGATCTGAGCGCGCCGATCGCCGCTTTCGACAGTTCGGGGTATCGGAGGTCGAGCGATCGGATGGTTGTGGCCACGATGTCGGCGATCATCGCACGAGCGGCCCATTTATAGTCAGCTGGAATGATGTACCAGGGTGCCCACTTCGTGCTGGTCGCGCTGAACGCCTCGCTGTAGGCATCCATGTACTTGTCCCACAGCTGACGTTCCGCGAGATCGGCGCTCGAAAACTTCCACTGTTTCTTCGGATTGTCCAGCCGTTGGATAAACCGCCGCTTCTGTTCCGCCTTTGAAACGTTCAGAAAGAACTTGAGAATGATCGTGCCACTCCGCACCAGGTGACGCTCGAACGCGTTGATGGCTTCATAGCGCTGCCGCCAGAACTTTCCGTCGTAACGCGTGTCGGGCAGCCGCTGGCGGTCGAGCCAGTCCTCGTGGACCTTCACCACCAGCACTTCTTCATAGTAGGAGCGGTTGAAGATGCCGATCCGGCCGCGCTCGGGGAGGTTTTTCGAGCAGCGCCAGAGAAAGTCGTGGTCGAGCTCTTCGGAGGAGGGCTGCTTGAAGCTGAACACCTGACATCCCTGTGGATTGACGCCTGACATGACGTGACGGATCGTCCCGTCTTTGCCCGCGGCATCCATGGCCTGGAGCACGATGAGCACCGCGTAACGGTCCCCCGCATACAACAGGTCTTGAGCCTTCGACAGCTGGTCACGGCTGGCGGCGAGCGCCTGCTCGGCGCGCCTCTTGGCGACGTCTGCACCCCGTTTCTTCACCTCCCGACGCTCGGGCCATCCCGCGTCGTAGTCCTTGATCCGCACGCCCCGGCCGGGAGGCACGCGCAGCTGCTTGAGAAGCCGTTCCTTGATCACGAGATGAACTCCCAGGTCGATGGACGAGGACGCGCCCGATATTATCCGACATCCAACGAGAGACCGACCGGGATGGTAATCTTTGAGACGCCGTGGAAAACCCGTCCCGACGTCGTTACGCCTTCCTCATCCCGTTCGTCGCGCTGGCAGTCGTCCGGGTGGCGGCGCACACGCTCCCACTTCAGACCGTGGCCTACCTCAAAGTGGAAGGCTCGGTCCTGCACATGCTCGTTCGCCTCCCGCTCGCGACGCTCGCCGACGCACGCATTCCCCTAGGCGTCAGTGGAGGGCTCGATCTCGGTGCCATCCGCCCGACGATGGATGCGGCGGCTGCGGATTTCGTGAAGAGCGCGGATGTCATGGACGGCGGGAGACCGCTGGCGGCGCCGTCGGTGGCCTGGGTGGTTTCGCCCGGAGCGGATGAGTCGTTTGCCACCTATCAGGCGGCGGCCGTGCACCTGTCGGCACCGGCTTCCGCCGAAACCGAGATTGGCGTCAATGATGGCTTTGTCGATCTGAAGCTCGATTACCCGTTGGCCTCCGCGGCTCCCCGCATTGCCGTTCGTTTCAATGGCCAACGTGTCGGCGGGTCGTTTCTCCCGACACGGGCGTCGTATCTGAGCGATTCGGGCGGTGAACGGCGATTGACGATCGTCGGGGGCCCGCGTCGGGTCTCGTTCGAACCTTCAGGCCTCGAGGCGGCACGAATGTTCCTGGCGCTTGGGGTAGGTCGACTGCTCGATGAGCGCCAACTGCTGCTGTTTCTCCTCTGCCTGGCGATTCCTCAGCGTGCGATCGGTTCAATCCTTCGCGCCGCGGCCATCACGCTCACGGCGTACTTCGCGGCGGGGGCCGTCGTTTCGATCGCCCCCTCGCTGGTGGGCGATCGCCTCCGGATCGCGATGCAGATGACAGCGTCGGCAGCTCTCGTGCTGGCCGCACTCCAAAACCTTGTCACGCCGCGCGCTGCATGGATCTGGACGGTCTGCATCGGCTTTGGGTTGGCGAGTGGCGTCACCGCTGGCGTCGGGCTCAGTGAAGTGCTGGCGCTTGCGGGCGGCCACGCGGTGGTGGGTTTGGTGCTGTTTCTCGGGGTCGTTCTCGGTGGAGCGTTCCTGGCGACGCCCTTTCTCCGCCTGGTGCTCGCGGCCTTTTTTCGACTCCCGATCTCACGACAGGCAGTCACCATACTACTGTCGCTGGTGCCCCTTCACGCTGGACTCCACGCCCTCCAGAACAGCGGCTGGCGGCTGGTCGATCCCAGCATGAACCGCGGCGGTGGGCCGGGGGCGGCTCTGATCGCGAACTGGCCGCCGGTGGTCGCCGTCATGAGCCTCATGGTGATTGCGGTTGTCGCACGCATGGGCCCATCTGAACCAAGCCAACCAAGTGAACCCCGTCAACCTCGTGAACTCCTTGAATGATGAAGACCGCTGTGCAGCCCTCAGCCACGCGCGAGCGATCGATCGTCATCGGTCTGGCCGCAGCCGTGGCCGTGCTCGTGGCGCTTTACCTGGGCTTGAGATCATCGGTGTTCGGCGGTGGGACGAGCGGCACCCTCATGCCGTATCAGATGCTGGTTCGCGATTTCGTCAGCGCCGATCAGACCGTCTTTGCTCGCCTTCGTGACAGCCTGATCGAGGCGGAGACGGTGCGGTCGCAGACGGGTCGTTGGCCGGAGGCCTCGCAGGTGCCGTCGCTCAACGCGGCAGGCACGGTAGACGGCGCCGAGTACAAGTGGGTTCGCACCCAGCGCAACATTGTGATCAACTATCTCGGGCTACCCGACGGTGATGTGTCGGCGGCGGCGTGGCTGCTCCGCATTCAGGAGCCTGATCCCGCCTCACCAACCGACTCCGCGCCGAACGACGAGGAACACCACCGGCTGCCGGACGGAACGGTGTTGCACGTCTCCATTTGGACCCATCGATTTGGCGGGCAGGTCGCGCCGGATTTTTTCATCAAGCCCGAGACCGCGGGCTGGACGCAGCTGCTGACCGCGCCGCTCAATCCGATCGGGACATTTCGAAAGTGATACGACCATGACGACCCTGTTTGCGCGCGCGATGAGCATAGCCGCGGTGAGTGTGCCGTTGTTCGTCACCGGACCAGGTTCTTCGGCGCAGTCGGCGCTCAAGGTCGGCGTGACGCTCCATCCGTACTACTCATGGACGAAGAATGTCGTCGGTGCCCTGCCGGGGTACGAAGTGCGGCCGATTCTCCCGGGCGAAATCGACGCCGGCAACTATCAGCCGCGGCCCGAAGACATCAAGAAGCTGATCGATCTCGACGCCATTGTCGTCAACGGCATCGGCCACGATGATTTCATCTTCCCGATGATCAAATCGTCAGGCAACACGCGTGCGTCGATCGTCCGCCCCAACGACGCGACCCCGCAGATTCGATCCGCCAACGGCCGCAGCGTCAACTCGCACACCTTCATCTCGTTCACCAACGCGATTCAGCAGACCTACGCGATCGAGAAGGCGATCGCCGCCCTCCGGCCGCGCGACGCCGCTGCCCTGCAGCAGAACGCTGCGGAGTACACGCGCCGGCTCCGCGTCATCAAATCCAATGCGGCCGCACGGCTGGCGAACGCGAAGGTGACGAGGGTGGTGACCGTTCATGACGGCTACGGCTACCTGCTCCAGGAGTTCGGCCTCGAGGTCGCCGGCGTTGTGCAGCCGGCGCACGGCCTGACGCCGTCACCGGCGGAGCTGACCGAGATGGTGCGTCTCCTGAAGCGCGAGAAGATCACGGTGGTGTTCAGCGAGGAAACCTTTCCCGCGCCGCTGCTGAAGATTCTCCGTGACGAGGCGGGCGTCAAGGTCTACATCATCAGCCACATCGCCTCGGGGCCGTTCACCGCCGACCGCTTCGAGCGCGAGATGCAGGCCAATGTGGAGACGATGATCCGGGCGCTTGTCACCGAGCCATGACGGGGGAGCCGCCGCTCATCGAGTTCATCGATGTCTCGGTCCGTGTCCGCGGCGAGCCGCTTCTGAGTGGGGTATCCCTCAAGGTCGCGCGGCAGCACATCCACCTCATCGTGGGGCCGAACGGTGCGGGGAAAACCACGCTGCTGGCATCGCTTCTTGCGCAGGTGGTCTTCGAGGGCCAGATCGTGGCTCACTGGCGCCGCGGCGGTGAAATTGGCTACGTGCCGCAGAGCTTCGCCGTCGATTCCAGCCTCCCGGTGACGGTTCAGGATTTTCTCGCCCTGACACGTCAGCGCCGCCCGGTGTGTCTGGGTCTTGGGCCCTCCACGCGGCAGCGCGTGACAGAGCTGCTGCACCAGGTTGGCCTCCAGGGTCTCGAGCGCCGACCGCTTTCCGTCCTTTCAGGCGGCGAGCTCCGCCGGGTCTTGCTGGCGCACGCACTCGATCCGCTTCCCGAGCTGCTCGTGCTCGACGAACCGGCGAGCGGGCTCGACGAGGGCGGCGTGCGACAGCTCGAAGAACTGCTGCAAGCCCTCCGATCGGGCGGCACCACGGTGTTGATGGTGTCGCACGATCTCGAACAGGTGCGCCGCATCGCGGATCACGTCACCGTCCTCGATCGGTCGATTGTCACGGAGGGATCGGCCGACGAGGCCCTTTCACTCGATCGCGTCGTCGCGCTCCTTCCGTCCGAGCGCAAGCGGGGGAGGCGGTGAACACGTTCTACGGGTGGGTCGGCGAGCTCGCGACGAGTGGCTGGCTGCCGGCGGATTTCCAGTACCCGTTCCTGACGAGAGGGTTTCTCTGTGTGCTCATCCTGGCTCCGCTGCTCGGGGGGCTCAGTCATCTGGTCGTCACCCGCCGCATGGCCTTCTTCAGCGCCGCACTCGGACAGGCTGCGCTCACGGGCGTGGCAATCGGCCTGCTCCTGGGAGAGCCACTGAACGCGCCCTACGCCGGGATGTTCGGCTTCTGTTTGCTGACCACCCTCGGCATGGTCTATGTGAAACGCCACTCGGCGCTGCCGCCCGACACGCTGATCGGCGTGTTCCATGCGCTCAGCCTGGGGCTCGGCCTGTGCCTCCTGGTCGCGCTGACGCGGCAGTTCAACGTGCACCAGGTGGAGTCGGTCTTGTTCGGCAGCCTACTGACCGTTACCGACGGGGATCTGCTGCTGCTCGTCGGCGTCGGCATGATCGTCGCGGTCCTGGTGTTTCGCGAATACAACCGGCTCCTGCTCGATAGCTTGAGCCCGCCGATTGCCACGGTCGCCGGGGCGCAGTCAGCATTTCTGGAATATCTCTTTGCGCTCATCCTGGCGCTGTCGATTGTCGTGAGCCTGAAGGTGATCGGTGCGCTCCTGGTCGAGGCGCTCGTCGTCGTGCCCGCGGCCGCGGCTCGCAATCTGGCGAGCAGCACTCGCTCCTACTTTCTGTGGAGCATCACGGTCGCGTTTCTGGCGAGCGCAGGCGGGCTGGGTATCTCGACCAAGCTGCTCGTGCCAACCGGTGGTGCCGTTGTCCTGGCCGCCAGCGCGATCTTCTTCGTGACGCTCGCCGGGAGCGTGCTGCTTCGCCGGAAACAGCAACAGGCGCAGCGATGACATCCCCAGCCACGAGCGTCATTCGCGACGTCGTCATTTCGCCGCCGTCGATGCGCCATGAGCTGCTGACAGTCGTTCGCGTGGCGATGGCGATTACGTTCGGCGTCTGGGTGTATCTCGCCAACAGTCCGTTCGCCGCGTCGGGCGTCGATGTCTCGCGGCGGACGCTGCTGCCATATCAGGGATTGGTGGGCGATCGTTCGGCCGAGGAGCAGCGGATGTTTCGTGAGCTTCAGGTTGGGCTGCTCGAAGCGGAAACGGTTCGCTCGATGATCGGTGACTGGCCGGAGGCCGAGGCGATGGCCGCGGACGGCATCGAGCCATTCGCTGTGAATCCGGCCCTCAAAGGCCTGCGCTACTCGTGGCGGAAGCTTCGCGACGGACGGTTCA
>Ga0111539_10007687_pt1 | contig 13769 bp, 12 predicted proteins | sample RhiMethybrSRZTD1_FD_79667 | JGI IMG/M metagenome (GOLD analysis project Ga0111539, IMG submission 79667) | Populus rhizosphere microbial communities from Tennessee, USA - Rhizosphere MetaG P. TD hybrid SRZTD1 (version 2) (version 2) | ecosystem: Host-associated > Plants > Roots > Rhizosphere >...
ACATCAGGGTTATCCTCAATTAATAAGATCTTTTTCATTTTTATTTTCGTTCGTGCCGTTTGGAATGATTACGTTGAATATTGTCCCTTTTCCATGCTCGCTGGAAAAGGATATACTTCCTCCCAATAAGTCAATATATCGCTTTACGATATTAAGGCCAAGACCCGTCCCCTGCACATTTCCTGAATTGCTCGCCCGAAAAAATCTATCAAACATGTGTTTTTGATCTTCGTGGGGTATGCCAATTCCCTCATCCCTTACATCAAACATAACTTTTCCGTCACCATTTTGGCAAGTGATGTAAATGGGCTTGTCCACCTCAGAATACTTGCTGGCGTTCGTGATTAGGTTAAAAAGGATGTTCCGGAGTATCCTGGAATCACTAAAAATTTCGGTTATGTCCAATTTACAATCAATAAGGAGCTGTTGTCCGCTCTTCAGCATTCCACCCATTTCCTCCTTTACCTCCTCAAGGAATTGTCTTGCGTTAATTACTTCGTTGACTACATCAACTTTGCCTTCCTCTAGTTTTCCTAGAGAAAGTAAATCATTTAGGATTCCCGTCAGCTGATCAACAGATGATTTAATACGTTGAATATGTTTGCTGATCTTGTCATGCTCCCGGCGATCATTGTACTGTTTAATCAATGACGCTGAGCTCAGTACTGCGCTTAGCGGAGTTCTGAATTCATGAGACGCAATCGAGACAAACTTGGTCTTTAGCTCGTTGAGTTCGCGTTCTTTCTCTAAGGACTTGCGCACTTCTTCTTCAGCTTTTTTTCTTTCCTTAATTTCTTCTTCAAGATTGGCAATCGAGTTATTCAGGGCCTCCGTCCTCATCTCAACTTTTTTCTCCAATTCTGCGGCATAAACTATTAATTGTTCCTCACTTCTTTTCAGGGCATCCTCAGTCTGCTTTCGCATTGAGATATCGCTGATGAACGCCATTACCAATAGTTCGTTCCTTACCTTGGTAAAACTCAACGAGATCTCTACTGGGAATTCACTTCCGTCTTTTCGAAGTGCCGTCAAATCGCGTCCAGCTCCCATCCGTCGCGGAAAAGGATTTGAATTGAAAGCTCTTCGGAAATTCATATGCCCGGCCCGGTAACGTTCGGGCAGCAGGTTTTCCAACATTATTCCACTCATTTCATCCGTAGAGAATCCAAACAGCTGTTCAGCTACAGGGTTCGCCACTACGATCTTGCCCCCAGTGTTTACCATGATAATCCCTTCCGACATACTTTGAAAGATCTCCCGGAAGGCATCATTTGTGATCAGTTCAGCATCGGGTGATTGCCCCATATCCTGCAAGTTAAGTTTGAAAGTTCTGTTATGCATGACAATAATCAGGATTTTGATTGATTTTTATCCTGCTCGCCCTGTGTACAAATCCGATAGGTTAGTGCATTATTTGACATCCAGAATGACGACAGATATAAACAAAGGGATTCTCTGTACCATCGATTTTTCCGATGGTTCGACAGCGGCGCTTAAATGGGCTATAAAATTCTCAAGAGAATTAGGATGTAATCTGACAATTTTATTTGCTTACCGCCTTTCAAAAAATGTTTCCGAAGAGGTTGTGGCCTGGAAAAAGAAGATGGAAACAGATGCAAAAGAAAAATTTACTGCTCTAGAAAATGCGTACCTCAGCGGCACTCACCTTAAATACGAATTCAGAACCGAAGTCGGATTTGTGTCCGACCGGATAGAGGAGTATTCAAAAAAGAACCCGTTCAGCTTTTTGGTTATGGACAAGAACATGTGCACAAAAAGCAAGGACACCTTCGAAGAATTGATGGAGAATTTGAATGTACCATTGATAATTATTCCAAATAATTAAGAACTACGACTATGAAAAAAATACTGGTACCCGTAGATTTTTCTGACCCAGCAAATTGGGCGGTTGAAACTGCCGCTTTTGTTGCCGAAAGAGCTGATGCCGCTGTAATTCTTCTTCACATTGTGGAACAACCTACTTCCATATCATTTAATGTCGAGGGCCAGGTTGATACGTCTCAATGGGAAGACAAGCTATTTACCTTCAAATTGATTGAGCGGAACAAGAAACAACTTGCAGAACTTGCCGGACGACTGAAGACACGAGGGATTGTTGTAAAGGAGGAGCTCCGGATGGGTAACCCGTATCACGGAATAAAAACTGTTATTTCAGATCAGCCTGTTGATCTTATCGTTATGGGAACGTCCGGTCGGTCAAAATTGGAAGAAATTCTGGTTGGGTCCAATACAGAAAAGGTAGTGAGGCATGCCAAGTGCCCCGTTCTTACAGTTCACAAGAAACCTGGCCTTGGCGGATTTAAGAATATTGTTTATGCAACATCCATGAGCGAAAATGAAACTGGCTTCGCCAAGGTACTCAAAGAAGTACAAGAAATATTTGGCTCAACTATTCACATTGTCAGAATCAATACACCAACGAATTTCAGAGCAGACGCCGAAGTAAAAAGGCTCATGGACGTTTTTGCAAAAAAACTTCACCTTAAGAATTACACATTAAATGTTTTTAGCGACTATAGCGAAGAAGAAGGTATCATCCATTTTGCCTCGGGTCTTGACGCGGACCTCATTGGCCTCGCCACACATGGACGAACGGGTTTTGGCCAAGTGCTCGCAAAAAGCATTGCCGAAGACGTTGCAAATCATTCGAGCCGGCCAGTGCTTACTTATGTGACTAAATCGTAGTCACCTAAGTTAATAGTTATTCCATACGCTGCGCGATGATGAGGATTGGTGCTGGTTGTTAATAGTTAATAGTTATTCCACACGGAGTGCTATGATGAGGATTTGGTGCTGGCTGCCAGACAATCGCTTCTATCCGCACTAAAAGCGGCCCAACTATTAACTATTAACAACACGCACAATCTATCCTATCCGCACGAAAGTGGCTTAACTATTAACCATTAACGTCTTTTCCTAAAAATTCCGGCTGGAGGAGTAAAGTAAATCTCGAGGGATCCGACCCAACCTGAGTTTGTTACTGCCTTGACATCATGGGGCAGTACGTTTGAAATATTTTGTCTATATCCTGCGAACAATTCTATTCCCATGAATGATGTAAATTGTTTATTGTAAGCAATGCCCAGGTCAACATCAATTCGTCTGAACAGTTCACTGTTTTGTAAACGTTGACTTGAAATATAATACGACCTTGTGCTCGCTTCTGCTTTGGCGTAGAGAATGTCTGATTTCCTAAGGTTGTAACGCCATGCCAGTTTGTGCGGGAAGCTGATCTCGATCCCTGACTTTGATGAGAAATTATGGTTGTATACGATGACAGGAAGAACCAAAAAGTGGTTTGCCCTGTTCGCCATGAGCCCGAAACCAAATTCGGTGTTTGTTGAATACCTTTTCAAGTACACGGATGAAACGGTAAATGAAAGTGGCGCATCCAATAATTTGCTTCCTGCAACGTCGCCGCTCTTTGTAAAGTTGCCAGTCATAATAAGCCACGACAAGTCATTCAAACGGATCATAGACTTGATATCGATTCCAGCCGAGCGAAGTTTCCACGCTGAAGGCCGTTCAATATCACTCGGCTCGTCACTTTTAAGCTCAAACAGTTCAGTGCGGTATTGGGGGGCAATAGCGAGCGCAAAACGGGAATTAACAACGGCAGGTATCCACGCCTTGAAGTATGTTTCTTCGACGGTATAAGTTCTTCCAATGCCGTTGATTCCCTGATAGACGCGGCCTGGAGCGTGCGTATTTTTGATAGTAATAAATTTCATTGGAGCCATTCCAGGCAGTCCAGGTTTCAGATCTTGCCCTATCAGTGAGACACATAGGCATTGAAAAATGGCGACGACGTAAATTGATCTCATGGGAAACCCTAGCAAGACGGTAAAAGGGTGGTTTCTGATTGCACACGCCAATCAACGAAACAATTCTGGAGGCATTCTGGACTTAACAACAAAACCCCTCCAGATTGCCTCCAGAATTCTCTTTTAATCTTGAACTTTGGGCTTAATAATCTAATTTTCAAGGGCTTTCCTTGAGCAGGTATGAAAGTTTTGATCATTGAAGATGAACCACAGCTGGCTGGCAGTATTACCCAGGCTCTTTCGCGCGAAGGATACGTCTGCGAAACGGCGTCCACGGTCATTGAGGCCTATGAAAAGATCCTGGTCTATGATTACGATTGCGTCCTACTGGATATCGGGCTTCCCGACGGAAATGGATTGAAGATCCTTGAGAATCTCAAAGCAAGCAACAAAAGTGACGGTGTTATAATTATTACAGCGCGCAATTCCCTGGAAGATAAAGTAGTGGGCCTCAACCTTGGCGCAGATGACTACCTTGCTAAGCCATTCTTTATGCCGGAGTTGCTTGCCCGTGTTTCCGCGGTAATAAGGCGAAAGAGTTTTGGAGGTAACAACAAGATAACGTTCCATGAGATCACGGTTGACCTAGGTGGCAAGGACGTCATGGTGAACGACAAGAGAATTGAACTCACTAAAATGGAGTACGCTCTATTGGTCTTTTTGCTGGCTAATCGCAACAGAGTCGTCTCCAAGAACGCTATCGCTGAGCACATTTCTGGGGATAACGCGGAACTCCTCGACAAGTTTGACTTCATCTACTCTCACATGAAAAACCTCAAGAGGAAATTAACAGAAGCAGGCGGAGGTGATTACATCAAGACAGTATACGGTTTAGGATATAAGCTTGCACAATGAGACTGCTACAGGTAAATCTCCGAAGTTTGCTTTTGTACTCACTTCTCCTGGTGCTCATCAGCATACCGGTATCCTTATTGTCGGTGCGGGCCTTCTTGAATTCCGAAGTAGATGAATCGATAGCTGCCCAATCCGAACAGTTCTTGAATCATATAAAAGGATTTGAATATCTGGATGATCTTGAGACTGACTTGAGCGTGCTGGATCAGTTGTCATACAACATCCATATCAAACCGTCGAACGGACAAAATGTTCAAAGCTATTACGAAACTGTTTTTGTCTATGACAGTATGGTTCATGAACAAAGGCCCTTCAGACAACTTTCATCTCCGGTCGATATCAAGAACAAAGCTTACATTCTCACTGTCCGCATGTCGCTGGTTGATAACAACGAATTGATTTTTGCGATCGCTCTCGTGCAGGTCGCTCTTTCTGTTTTGCTGGCAGTTGGACTTTTGCTGCTAAACCGGGCCCTTTCAAAGAAATTGTGGCAACCCTTTTACAGAACGCTGGATCAACTAAAAGCTTACGAGCTGGACAAGAGTGAGTCGATACCAATCGAGAAATCACACATCATTGAATTTGACGACCTTAACAAAACGGTAAGTCATCTGACCAAGCGAAACCGCGAAGTATACCTTCAGCAGAAAGAATTCATTGAAAACGCATCGCACGAGTTGCAGACGCCCATAGCGATATTCCAGTCAAAGTTGGACGAACTGATGCAAAGTCCGGCGCTGGCAAAGGCAGAGGCTCAAACGATTTTGGAATTGGAGGCGACGGCTCAGCGAATGTCCAGGCTAAACAAAAACCTGTTGTTGTTAAGTAAGATTGAAAACGAACAGTTCACTGATACAGAAAGTATTGAGCTGTCGGACGTGATCAATACTCAATTGTCGTTTTTAGGCCCGATGGCGAAGTTGGAGAATATTTCTATAATCACGTCCATTGAACCGTTTCCTCTTAAGGCCAATCGTACACTGATAGAAGTTCTGCTTGCAAATTTATTTCACAATGCAATCCGCCACAGTGATAAGAATGAGGATATAAGAGTCAGTCTCCATCAGAAAGCCTTGACCATCGCCAACAAAGGAAAGCGGTTGAAGTTAAATCCATCTGAAATGATGGAGAGGTTCCGGAAGGAGAGTAGCAATTCGGCCAGCACAGGTATTGGTCTTGCAATTGTCAAGCAGATTTGTGACCGGTATTCATATCATCTGAAGTACGACTACGTGGATACTGAACATGTGTTCACGGTGTTATTTTGATGGAGTTCAGGAAGAATAGATGAAGCAGCTTTTGATTTTGATTTTGACGTGCGGATTTTTCGGCGGAGCCCTTGGCCAGGCAAGTAAAGTCACTGTGTCAGGAGTCGTCGCAGAGAGCAAGTCGTCAATAAAGCTGCCATATGTCAACGTGATCTTAAAGGCTGATGAAGACAGCACCTTTGTTGCTGGCACGGTTACAGACGACCAGGGACGTTTTTCGTTGACTGGAATTTCACCCGGTACCTACGTCCTCGAACTCAGTTATATCGGTCATTCGACAAATAAAATCCCACTTCTCATTGGACGCTTAAGCGAGTTTCTGGATTTGGGAACGATTGGAATGGAGGAACAGGCCGATATGCTTTCAGAAGTCGTAGTAAGTAGTACGCAAGATGCTGTGGCAGAGACTATGGAAAAGAAGACGTTCCGGGTGGAAGACAATATCACTCAGTCTGGTGGCTCACTGCTTCAGGTAATGCAAAATCTTCCGGGTGTTACAATCAGCCAGGAGGGTACGGTGAGGCTACGGGGCAGCGATCGCGTCACTATTCTTATCGACGGTAAACAAACGGCTCTAACAGGATTTGGAACGCAAACAAGTCTGGACAATATTCCGGCCTCGGCCATTGAGAGGATCGAAGTGATCAACAACCCCTCGGCGAAGTATGACGCAAACGGAAACGCCGGAATTATAAACATTTTATACAAGAAGGAAGTAAAGGAAGGCTTCAATGGCAAAGTGGGCTTAGCAGCCGGTTTGGGAGCATTGTGGATTAAAAAAGAGAATTATCCGACCATTGACCCGCAGTACCAGAACACTCCAAAGATAAACCCATCAGTGTCTTTAAACTTTCGCCGCAAGAAAACCAATTTGTTTCTGCAAGTCGATGATCTGTATACCAAAACTCTCAACAAGAACGAGTTTGTCGACCGTTATTACGATACTGGAGACACTGTCCGGCAGCAGACCAGACGAAATCGAACAACCAACATCGTAACGGCAAAGGGGGGTATTGATTGGTACCTTAATGAACGGAATACTTTCTTTGCCTCTGCCTTGTTTAGTAGCGAAGATATTATTGACTTGGGGCAGGAGCCATTCTTTAACGGAAGCCTTACTGAACGGCTTCGGTTGTGGCAATTTCTTGAAGATGAAGTAAAAACAACAGTAACTTTTTTTTCTTCGTGGCAGCATAAATACGATCAACCGGGAAGATTACTGACCATTAGTTATAACTATACTTTCCATCGTGAAGACGAAAAATATTTTTTCACCGACATTCTCCCGACGTATACGGCAGAGCACTCATTCAAACTTATTTCAGACGAGCATGTCACTGACATTTCTCTCGACTATGTTCACCCACTTAGATACGGAAGGTTTGAAACCGGAGCGAAGCTCAGAATCAGAGAGATTCCTACCGATATGCAGTTCTTTCCGGGTGTCAACTCACCTCTGGATGTCGAAGCCGGGGGTTACGCAAATTATAGCGAGGTCATACCCGTATTATATGGAAACTACATTTATGAAAGTAGGAAGATTGAAGTTGAAGGCGGGCTTCGGGTCGAATACGCGGATATCTACTATAACGTTGATCCGAATCATAATACTTATAAAAGTGACGGATACAATTACACACAGCCCTTTCCAAATTTAAGGTTTTCATATAAGGCGGATGACAACAATACATTTTCATTGTTTTACACGCGAAGAGTAGACCGCCCGAATGAAGTTGACATAAGAATTTTTCCAAAATATGACGATGTGGAAATCATCAAGGTCGGAAATCCCGCGTTACGTCCTCAGTTCACGAATTCTTTCGAAGTTGCTTATAAACGAAGTGGCGACAAAGGGTACCAATACGCTTCCGTCTACCACAAACGGATGGAATCTACCATAACACGAATTGCAAGTATTCAACCTGGCAGTACAATAATTTATAACATTTTTCAAAATGCGGGCGATAGCCACAGTACAGGCGCCGAGATCATCTTGTCGCGCAACCTTAAGAAATGGGCAACGCTCAATCTCAGTTTCAATGGGTATCAAAATGTCATTGAAGCATTCACTGTCGTAAACAAGTACCCGAGTGAAAACACGTTTACAGCGTCTCGCCAGGAAATATTTTCAGGAAACGTGAAATTGATCGGGCAATTTCATTTTGGAAAAGAAGTGGACGTGCAGCTATCGAGTGTGTATCAGGCCCCGGACGTTGTACCGCAAGGCAAGACCTATTCGAGGTTCTCAATTGACATCGGAGCAAAAAAGACCATACAGGCTGGCAAAGGAGAACTGTTCATCAACGCAACCGACATCGCCGGAACACTGCGGATCAAAAGAGAGGTTACTGGCGATGGTTTCCGCTATCTGAGCAATGATTACTTCGAGACGCAGGTAATACGCATGGGTTACAGTTACAAGTTTTGAATTTGGGCCTTGATTCCAGAATGTCTCCAAATTCTCCCCGTAGACTAGTGAATTATGCCCCTTTCTGAATTATTGGTTCTTGTCGAGGAATACGTCCGGGAATTGTATAGCGCGAAAGTCCCCTTATGGAGAACTTTCCATAATTTCCATCATACATCTGAGGTCGTGAGGCATTGCAGGCAACTTGCAAGTCATTACGGCCTGAATGAAAGCGAATCATTTGCTTTGTTGGCAGCTTCATGGTTTCATGATACGGGGTTCAGTCTGGGAAATAAAGATCACGAACAAAAGAGTAGTGAAATTGCCAGGGTATTCTTCACACCATATCACATTGACAAAGTTGTCCTCGTAAGTATCCGGGATACCATCATGGCAACGAAGCTTCCCGCAAATCCGAAAACAATATCTCAGCAAATCCTATGTGATTGTGACCTTCAACACCTTGCTTCAGCTGAATACAGCAAATGGTCCGAGGCGTTGAGACTCGAATTTGAACATCAAAAGGGTGAACGTTTTTCGGATGAAAAATGGAACGAAGAGAATATCGCGTTCCTTTCGTCCCATGAGTATTTTACAGAATATGCCAAAAAGAATTGGAGTCAGCTCAAGAACATTAATTTGATGCGACTACAGTCGGTATTGTAGTATTCTAAACATGCTGGTCGTAGCTTCGTTTACTTAGAATGATGTTGCGGACATACGGAACAAGTGCCATGCCCTGAGCGATCAACAAAACGGGGTCGCGTCGATATAAAGAATAAACGACCAACAAACTTGAACCAGCCATACTTAACCACCAAAATCCAGGTGGGAGTATTGATTCGTTGGAACGTTCGGAGTGATACAACTGATAGATAAACCGGAAATTCAAAAGCAATTGCCCTGTTAAGCCCACGATAAAAAATACACTCATGTTTTGAAATAATGAAGACGCGAGTGATTCGTACCGGAAGATCCTGAACGAGTAAAAGACTGCAACAATCGGAATTGCTATAATAGCAATCCTCAAAACGGATGGAAATGATTTCCAATCTCGTTTGAGCTGGAGATTTCGTACATAGATGAAATAGGAGAGAAGTTGGCCCAGAATAATAACAATATCCTGTCTCAAAATGCCATAGCAGAGGAAAATCCCTGAGCCCGCCAGACTAAGTATCCAGAAGGCAGACGGCGAGACATTGTGTTTGCTGGTTTCAGCTATCCACCATTGCACCAGGATCCTCAAACCAAATAGAGCTTGCGCAAGAAACCCAACTCCAAATATCCAATTAGTCCTAATGAAATCCATAGTACATTCTGATAGTCACTTGTAGTACACGGTCCATTTACCGATTACCTGGTTATGCCAGTCTCTTTCCACAATTGAAGATAGATTTGGAGGCAATTCTTTCTTGGTTATAAGAACCGATTTCCCCGACAGCAACGTCGACAGGTTTCTCCCGGGTTTCTGCGAAGTGTCGATGAGGTAGAATCGCCAATTCTCGTTTTCTTCAAACTGTACTTCCCTCTGCAACGAGCGATTACCACCGTATAGAAAGACCACTTCCCTGTTCAACTCGAAGGCTAGTGAGGGTAACAGCTCATCATAGACTACAATATTTCCTTTCTCAAGTCCCTTCTCTTTGATGAATAATGAAACATCACTGAGTGTATTCACTTTATCACTGTTCAAACGAAAAAAAAGAGAGGCGTAAGAAATTAGGCAGACTGCAAAGAGTCCCGACCAGACGGTTATCAACTTCTGCCGGGAGATTCCGGAATAAGTTGCCGCAACACTTAGTGCAAGGGAAATGACAGGGATAACCATGAGAAGAATTGTACTGCGTAGGTTTAAGGAGAATGGAATTAACGTCAAGCCAGCATAAATGAGAATGATAACAAGCGAGGTGATGAACAGAGGTTTTGATGATTTGTTTACAGAGAGATAGTATCCTGTAACGATGCTGAAGCCGATTGAAAGTGGAAGTATGTATAGAATGAGTTTTGAGCTCGATATTGAAAAGAGCAGCAGCGGAAAAATAAACCACCAAAGCAAAATACGTCTGGCAATTCGTTCGTCATCGGACGTTGGCATTCTAAATATTGTGGATGCAAAGGTGATAATCCATGGAATCGTAACTAGCGGTAAGATGGGCAGATAGTAATACCACGGCTCTTTTCTTGAAAATACCTCGGCATGGGCGATGCGGTCTACGAAATGATGTAGGACGAAGTAATCGAAAAAGCGGGGATCGGATACAATGAGATAACTGAACCAAGAGAAGGCAACCATCGCGAATATTAGCAGCGCGACAATTGCCTGAACAACTGTGACGCGTGATTTTGAAAGGAATTTCCACGACCCCAAAATTGCCATCAATGGAACGATGAAGATCACGGGACCTTTCGTGAGGAATCCAAGCCCCATAGAGACGCTTGCCAGGTAAAGAAACCTGATCTTTCCGTCCTGGAAAAAGCATATTAACAAGTAAATGCTGAACAGCACGAATAAATTGAGATACGCATCTGTTGTCAATCCACGCACCGAGATGAGTACCAGCGGAAGCGTGGCAAATACCAGCGAAGAGTAAAAAGCAATTTGCTCGCTCCTGAACAATCGCACTGAAAGTTTGAAAACAAGTAAGACTTGAGCACAGAAGGCGATCGTCAGAAAGAAACGGACGCTAAAGTTATTTACCCCAAAAATTGAATACGCAAGGGCTGTGATCCAATACGTTAATGGTGGTTTGTGATAATGGTGGATATTAAGCAGAGTCGGGTGTAGCCAGTCGTGTGTTGTTATCATTTCGCGGCTGATCTCTGCGTACCGTGCTTCACTAGTTTCCACCACACCCCAACCATTGGCAGTTGTTAACATAACAAATGCCAGGACTGCGATAAGAATAGTGAGATCCGTTCTAACGCGCCAGCTCTCTTTGTCTGGCAACGTCACGGCTGATCTTCTTAATATTATAGTGGATTGCATTTCTTTGCATCCACCTGAAGATGAATGCGTCAATCAGAGGACCAAGGATTCGATTCATTAAATTGTATTTCGCCGATCCGGCATACCGGGGAAAGTGATGGACAGGAACCTGTTTTACTTTTCCCCCCAGCATGATCACCATGTCCGGAATAAAGCGATGCATGCCCTTGAAGAAAGGCATTTGTTTGGCGATGTCTGTCCGCAAAATCTTCAATGGACAACCTGTATCAATGATATCGTCATGAAGCAACCATTGCCGGAACGAATTTGCTATGATCGATGACATACGTTTCACAAACGTGTCTTTTCTCTTTTGCCTGTAGCCAGTTACAAGATCGTAAGCGTACATATGATCCATCAGAATTGGAAAGTCCGACGGAATGGTTTGAAGATCGGCATCTATAAAGCCGATGAATGGAGTGGTACAATTATCGATCCCGGCTTTTAATGCAGTGCTTAACCCGCTGTTCTTTTCAAGTGCTAGATATGAATATCGGTAATCGTGCCTGCATATTTTTTCGATTAATTCTCCACTTCCGTCCGTAGACCCATCATTAATGAACAAAACACGTATGGGCACATGGGAATTATTCAGGAAAATATTCATAGCAAAGAACAATGGCTGAATACATTCTTCTTCATTGTACAGCGGAACTAAGATCGTCAGAACTGCCTCCATTTTTTTACTCCTTTCTTTTTCCAGGCATTCAATTGATATGGTCAATATTAAATATTGATTCTGTAGAGAATCTGTATGACACCTTGCAAATGACGGTGGCCGAATTTTTTGTGCATCGGCTTCGGAATTCTGTAGTAATTCTGTATAAATTCTGAGCGGAGAAAATCTTGATAGTTATTCCACATGTTGTGCGATGATGAGGCTTGGTGCTGGTTGTTAATAGTTAATAGTTATCCCACGCGCTGTGCGACAATGATGATTTAGTGCTGGCCGCCACGCAATCCCTCCCATGCGCACGAAAAGTGGCCTAACCATTAACCATTAACAATAAGTACAACCCTTTTCTATGCGCACGAAAGTGGGCTAACTATTAACCATTAACAACACGCACAATCCATCCTACTCGCACGAAAGTAGCTTAACCATTAATGCCAATAGGCAGATCATTGTATTTGGACTAAATCCTCATAACTAGCAGGCCCTTTGTCGACCACTGTTCTAATTAACCCGATGTTTGGGGCATAGAATTTATGCTCTACAATGCCAGGTTCATTCAGATTCCATTCAGCGGTTTGTAAGCAATCACCAAACTGGCCGTAAGGTACCGTGATCGATATTTTCAGATTTAAGATTTGTCCAACGTCTTCGGCCACGCCGTCATAATACTCCTGTCGGGCCCACACCCCAGGATAGGGAGTTGCGAACATGATAATACCTGGCAGCGCGCCGTCTACACCAGCCTCCCACGAACCTTCTGTACTCACCACTGCACCACCTTCGATCTCTTTAGTGTCTTCGCCAAAATACCAAACGTTTCCATCTTTGTCCTGAGCATACCAGTCAAATGTATCCTCCGCCAATTCACCATTTTTGTATGCCTGATCATGTGTAATTACACAAGTTACTCCAGCAATAATCTTAGTGCTGGTAGTCCACTCTGTTACGACCCGAATAGTCTCACCATCTTCATCTTCGCCCTCGTAAGTGAGCACGTCGCCAGTGGCGAGTGGCCAGTACAGGTTGCCCGTAATATTGGAGCTCTTAAAATCAGCCGGATTGATTGTTACATTGTACGGCATATCGGCCGGATTATCTGGAAGTACTTCGTCATCATCTTCACAGGCAGTTGCACAGGCGGCGACCAAAAGCAAACAGGCGATTGATTGAGTTTTCATAATCATATTTTTTTTACGATACCTAACTCAAATCAAGACGTATGGATTCTTGGATTGGTTGGTTGATGACTTTTATTTCTTATGCCGACCAACCGTTTGATGGAAGTCTGCGTGATGGACGTTAATAGTTATTCAATACGCTGTGCGTTGATGAGGATTTGTGCTAGTTGTTAATAGTTAATAGTTATTCCAGACGTTGTGCGGTGATGAAGATTTAGTGCTGGCCGCCAGATAATCGATTCTATGCGCACGAAAAGTGGCCTAACCATTAACTATTAACAACACGTACAGACCTCTATGCGCACGAAAGTGGCGCAACTATTACTGCTTTTGAAACCTGTTACTTGACGAGGGAATTCTAATCAATTATTCTATCGATAGGTAATGGTTATTCCAAACGCCGTGCGATGAAGAAGATTCAGTGCTGGCTGCCACGCAATCCCTCCTATGCGCATGAAAATGGCGTAACTATTAACCATTAACAACACGCACAATCTATCCTATCCGCACGAAAGTAGCTTAACTATTTAACGATTCGGTAACACCAGTTGGTA
>Ga0111539_10007689_pt1 | contig 13763 bp, 9 predicted proteins | sample RhiMethybrSRZTD1_FD_79667 | JGI IMG/M metagenome (GOLD analysis project Ga0111539, IMG submission 79667) | Populus rhizosphere microbial communities from Tennessee, USA - Rhizosphere MetaG P. TD hybrid SRZTD1 (version 2) (version 2) | ecosystem: Host-associated > Plants > Roots > Rhizosphere >...
AGGCTGGGCGAAAATCTGACGCGCGCCGACGACGCCGAAGCGGTGACGCAGCACTATCTCGAGGTGCTCGATAAGGTGCAGGCGGCCGGGCTGGCGGCACAGATCTCGGTGAAGCCGACCCAGCTCGGGCTCGATCTCGACAAGGAGCTGTGCTTCCGCAACCTGCAGCGGCTGGTCGACCGCGCGGACCAGCGCGACAACTTCGTCTGGATCGACATGGAGAGCTCGCCCTACGTCGATCCGACGCTCGATTTGTTCCGCCGCACGCGCGCCCGGTCGCCGCGCGTCGGCGTCGCGCTGCAGGCGTATCTGTACCGCACCGCGCAGGACATCGAGTCGCTGGTGCCGCTCGGCGCCGCCATCCGCATGGTCAAGGGCGCCTATCTGGAACCGGCCGACGTCGCGTACCCGAAGAAGGCGGACGTCGACGAGAACTTCTACAAGCTCTCGTGCCGCCTGCTCGCCGAAGACGCCAGGCGCGCCGGCGGCCTGCTGCACATGGCCACGCACGACGGCGTGCTCGTCGATCGCCTGCTCGCTTTCATCGATCAGAATCAGGTTCCAGTGTCGGCATACGAATTCGCGATGCTGTATGGGATTCAGCGGCCGTTGCAGCAGCGCCTCGTCGCCGCCCGCCGGCCGGTGCGCGTGCTGATCGCGTACGGCGAGTACTGGTTCGCGTGGTACATGCGAAGGCTGGCCGAGCGCCCGGCAAATGTGTGGTTTGTGGTCAAGAACCTGTTGCGGTAGTTGCTCGTGGCTCGTTGCTAGTTGCTAGTCGATCGACCTTGCGAGGGCGTTGTTTCCTCGCGCTGGGCCTTTTCTTCCAGCGACCGGTGCAGTCCACTCAAGAGCCGTCCAACCAGCGCCGCAAGGAACGATTTGCCGCTCACACGCGTCCCGTACTTGATACATAACGCGCGAGGTGCGCCTTGTTCACAACGCTGACTCAAGACTTCCACTACGGCCTCCGCCTGATGCGGCGCGCGCCTGGGTTCTCCGCGGCCGCCGTGCTCACCATCACCCTGGGCATCGGCGCCACGACGGCCATGTTCAGCATCGTCTACGGCGTGGTGCTCAGGCCGCTGCCTTATGGAAATGCCGACCGCCTCGCCAACATCTGGTCGACGGCGCCGAAGCGGGGCCTGTCGCGCGCGTTCGTGGCGATGGCGAACGTCTACGACTTCAAGGCGCGCAACCACGTCTTCGAGGACATCGCGGCGCTGCGCGCCGTCGCCAACTACAACCTCACCGGCCAGGGTGAGCCGGAACGGCTGAACGGCTCGCGCGTGTCGGCCAACCTGTTCCCGGTGCTGCAGGTGACGCCGCTCATCGGCCGCACCTTCACCGAGGATGAGGACGAGATCGGCCACGACCGCGTGGCGGTGCTCGGGTACGGTCTGTGGCAGAGGCGATTCGGCGGCGACCCGGCGGTTGTCGGCCGCTCGATCTCGCTCAACGGCGAGCCGCACGTCGTCGTCGGCGTGATGCGGCGCGACTTTGCATTTCCCACCCGCGACTACGAGATCTACACGCCGCTGACGTTCGATCCGCAGGAACTCGTCAACCGGATGAACTACTCCTATCTCGCCGTCGCCCGGCTGCGGCCGGGCGTCAGCGTCGAGCAGGCGCAGGCGGAGCTGTCGATGCTGGCGTCGCAGATCGAGCGGGAGCATCCGAAAGAGAACGAGGGGATCGGCGCCGCGGTGGCGCCGATGCTCGACGACACGGTGGCTGCGGTGCGAGCGCCGCTCTTCGTGCTGCTCGCGGCCGTCGGCGCGATGCTCCTGATTGGCTGCGCGAACCTGGCCAACCTGCTGCTGGCCCGCGCCCTCGTCCGCCAGCGCGAGCTGGCCGTACGCGCGGCGCTGGGCGCCAGTCGAGGACGCCTCGTCGTGCAATCGATCGCCGAGCTGGCGCCGCTCGTCGCCGTCGGCGGCGCGCTCGGCGTGATCGCCGCCGCCTGGGCGATTGACGTGGTGGTACCGCTGCTACCGGCCGATCTGCCGCGAGTTGAGAACATCGGGCTGCACGGGCCAGTCGTCGCGGCCAGCGGTGCGACGCTGGCGCTGATCGCCCTGTTCGCCGGCGTGTGGCCGGCGCTCGAGGCGGCGCGCGGCGGCCTGGCTGCGTCGGTGGCCGACCTGTCGCGCGGCGGCACCGGTTCGCTCAGCCGCACGCGCCTGCGCGATGCGCTCGTCGTCGCGCAAATCGCGGCCACGCTGTGGCTCGTGATTGGCGCAACGCTGCTCGCGCGCAGCTTCGGCGAGTTGAAACAGGTCAACCCGGGCTTCCAGCCCGACCGCGTTTACACGATGCACCTGGCCATTCCGCGCGCGAAGTACCCGCAGGACCGCGACGTCGCCGCGTTCTGCGCGCGCATCCTCGACCGGATTCGCGCCGTGCCCGGCGTGGTGTCGGCCGCGTTCGTCAACCGCCTGCCGCTCGCCGGTGGCACGCAGACCGGCCCGATTGAGTTCGAAGGCATTCCGAAGGGCATCTCGACCGAGAACGTCGACTTCCGCACAGTAACGCCCGACTACTTCGCGACGCTGCGCATCCCGCTCCGGGGCGGACGCCTCTTCACTGACCGCGACGACGAGGAGGCGCCCGGCGTCGCGATCATCGACGAGCAGCTGGCGAAGCGCGCGTTGGCCGGCGCCGATCCGATCGGCCGGCGCGTGCGGATCCCGGTTGCAGACCTGCCGTGGCTGACGATTGTCGGCGTCGCCGGGCACATCCGGCACGATCGCGTCGACGAAGACGTGCGGCCGCAGATCTACTTCAACTATCGTCAACGGGCGCAGGATCGCATGGCGCTCGCGGTGCGGACCCAGGCCGACCCCGCGGCGGTCGGCCGCTCGCTCGTCGCCGCAATTCGCGAGGTCGATCCGGAGCAGCCGGTCTACGACGCGCGTCCGCTCGAAGAGGTGGTCGACCGCTCGCTCGGGCAGCGGTGGCTGCAGACGGCGGTGCTCGCCGCCTTCGCGCTCGTTTCTGTCGTGCTTGCGAGCATCGGCGTGTACGGCGTGATTGCCTACGCCGTCGGGCAGCGCCGCCGCGAGTTCGGCATCCGGGTCGCCCTTGGCGCCCGCCGCAGCGAGATCGTCGCGCTGGTGATGCGCCGCGGCGCGCTGCTGTTCGCAACCGGCGCTGCAATTGGCCTGGCGATCGGCGCGGCCACCGGTCGCGTGTTCGCCAGCATGCTCTTTCAGGTGAAACCGCTCGACCTCGTCAGCTTCTCGACGGCGACCGCAGTGCTCCTCGTCGTCGCCGCGGCTGCGTGCCTGGTGCCGGCGCGCCGTGCCGGTTCTGTCGACCCGTCGATCGCCTTGCGCACTGAATGAATCTGGAATCAGGAATTGATGAATCAGGAATTCGTACCGCTCGCCGCTGGCACTAGTGACAGGCCACTAGCTCAGAGGTTCACTCTCCGAGTACGAATTCCAAATTCCTGATTCTTTAATTCCTGATTGACGCGCGCCCGCCTCAGCCCCGAGACAACCTACAATACGGGCCATGAAATCGCGGGCCCGTGTCCTCATTCTGCTCGTCGCGTTTCTGCTCCCGGCCGCCCCATTCGCGCAGCGCCGCGCCGCGCAGGCCGGCGGCGACGCGTTGTCGTTCCGGTTCCTCGGCCCGGTCGTCGGCAACCGCGTCGCCTCGATCGCCGGGGTCCCCGGCGATCCGTCGATCTATTACGCCGGCGCCGCCTCGGGCGGGGTGTGGAAGACGACCGACGGCGGCCTGCATTGGCAGCCGGTTTCCGACAGCATGCCGGTCGCGGCGATCGGCGCGCTCGCCGTCGCCCCCTCCGATCCCAGCGTTGTCTGGGCCGGCACCGGTGAAGCGTGGGCGATCCGCGAGAGCGACGTCATCGGCGACGGCATCTACAAGTCGGTGGACGCCGGCCGCAGCTGGATTCACAAGGGACTCGACGAGACCGGCCGCATCGGCCGGATCATCGTTCACCCGACCAATCCCGACGTCGTATTCGCCTGCGCTGTCGGCCGTATCACCGGATCGCAGCAGGAGCGCGGCGTGTTTCGCACGACCGACGGCGGCGAGCGCTGGGAGCGCGTCCTCTTCGTCGACGCGAACACGGGATGTTCAGGCCTCTCGATCGACGCGAAGAACCCGCGTACGCTCTACGCTGGCACGTGGCAGGTCGAGATGCACCCGTGGGCGATGTCGAGCGGCGGTCCGGGCAGCGGCATCTACAAATCGAGCGACGGCGGCGCGAAGTGGACGAAGGTCGAAGCATCAGGTCTTCCGAAGACGCCGCTCGGGAAAATCGACGTCGCCGTCGCGCCGACCGATTCGAACCGCGTGTATGCGTTGATCCAGACCAGAGACCAGGGCTCGCTCTGGCGATCCGACGATGGCGGCGGGTCGTGGCGGGTGGTGAACTGGTCGCGCGAGCTGATCGGCCGCGCCGGCTATTACATCCACCTCCGCGTGTCGCCGGCCAACGAGGACGAGATTCTCGTCTCCAACAGCTCCTTCTTCCAGTCGACCGACGGCGGGCTGACGTTCCGGTCGGTGGCATGGGGCGGCGACAACCATGACATCTGGTGGGATCCGCTCAACGCCGACCGTTTTGCGATCACGCACGACGCCGGCATCACGCTGACGACGCAGCACGGCCGCAGCACGCAGCGTGTGACGCTGCCGATCGGGCAGATGTATCACGTCGCCGTCGACGACCAGGTGCCGTACTACGTCTACTCGAACATGCAGGACGACGGCACGATGCGCGGATCGGTCGTCGCCGCCGAGAACGCCGGCGCCGGCTACAACGGCTCGGGCAACACCTGGGACCACGGGCTCGGCGGCTGCGAATCGGGCTTCACGATTCCCGAACCGGCCGATGCGAACATCGTCTGGTCGACCTGCTACGGCAACAAGGTGACGCGCTACGACCACCGGACGAAGATTGCCCGGTCGGTGGCGCCGGCGATGATCACGCTCGACTCGCCGCCGCAGGATTCGAAGTACCGCTGCCACTGGACGGCGCCGATCGCCATCGACCCGTTCGATCACAACAACGTCTACTACGGCTGCAACGTGATCTTCCGGACCAGCAACGGCGGCCAGAGCTGGCAGGTCGTCAGCCCCGATCTCTCGACCCAGGACCCGTCGAAGATCATGTCTTCCGGCGGCATCGTCGGCGACAACCTCGGGCAGTTCGCGCCGGAAGTGATCTTCGCGATCGCGCCGTCCGAGGTGGAGAAGGGTCTCGTCTGGGCCGGCACCAACGACGGCAAGATCTGGTACACGAAGGACGGCGGCGCGAAGTGGATCGACGTCTCGAAGAACGTCACCGGGATGCCGGCGTGGGGCGTGGTGTCGAAGATCGAGCCGTCGCATTTCAGCGGTGGCACCGCCTACGTCGCCGTCGATCATCACCTGATGGACAGCCGCGAGCCGTACATCTTCAAGACCGCCGATTACGGCGCAACCTGGACGCGGGTCAACGGCGATCTCCCGAACCAGCACCCGCTGTCGTATGTGAAGGCAGTCGCCGAGAACCCGAACCGGCGGGGGATGCTGTTTGCCGGCACCGGCCATGGCTTCTACTACTCGATGGACGACGGCGCGCACTGGACCGAAGTCTCCGCCGGGTTGCCGCGCGCGCCGGTCACCTGGGTCGTCGTCCAGAAGCAGTTCCACGACGTCGTCGTCTCGACCTACGGACGCGGCCTCTATGTGCTCGACGACATCACGCCGCTCGAGCAGGCGGCGCCGGCGACGACGGATGCCGCCGCGCACCTCCATCCGCCGCGGCCGGCCTACCGCTGGAGCCAGCGAGGCCGCGCGTTGCTCAACTTCTCGCTCGAGGGTGAACCGCGCGACCCCGTGCAGCTCCAGATCACCGACGGCAGCGGCGCCGTCGTTCGCGAGCTGCGCGTGGCCTCGCCCCGCGTGGGCTTGAACCGCGTGCCGTGGGACTTGCGCTACGAGCCGCCGCGGCTGATCGCGATGCGGACGACGCCGGCCGAGAACCCGCACATCTGGGAGGAGCCGCGGTTCCGCGGGCAGGACACGCGACCGGTGACGCATTGGGGGCTCGAGCCGGCGCAAGTCGGACCAATCGTGGCGCCGGGCCGGTTTACGGTGAAGTTGACGGTCGACGGGCGCACCTCGACGCAGCCGCTGGAAGTGCTGAAGGACCCGAAGGTTGCCGCGTCACAGGCCGATCTCGACTTGTCCGTGAAGCTGCAGCTGCGGCTGCGCGATGACATCAGCGCCGCCGCCGACATGGTCAACACCATCGAGGTGATGCGCAAGCAGCTGGAAGACGTGAGCAAGGCGTACCGGGGCGACGCCAGCAAGGCGGCGCTCGTGAAGCAGGTCGCCGAGATGGACAAGAAGCTGTTCGACGTTGAATCGAGGCTGCTCGAACCGGCCCAGATGACCAGCGACGACAAGTATTTTCAGCAGGCCTATCGCGTCTATATGAACCTGATCTGGCTGAACGGGGAAGTCGGGCCGGGAGCGGGCGACGTGGCCGGCGGCGCCGATTTTCCGCCAACCGACACATCGGTCGGCCTGGTCGAGACGATCGAAAAAGATCTCAACGCCGCCCGGGCCGAGTACAAGATCCTTCTCGAACGAGACGTTTCTGCCTTCAACCGCGCTGTAGGGACGGCGATGCTGCCGCTGACGGGTGTGCGGCAGCAGTAGGGGCTGGGAGCTTGGGGCTGGCTGATTCTCAGGAGAACAGCATGCGTCGCGGTCGGGTCGTCCGCGTGGTTGTTGTCACCGTTGGTGGAGCGCTCGCCGCACTCGCGATTGGCGCCGCCTTTGCGCAAGATGGTTCGAGCCAGGCGTTGATTGCGCGTGGGAAGTCACTGGAACTCAAGACTTCTTATGTACCGCCGCCCGGCGATCCGCTCGAGCACCACACCTCGGGCTTCGCCAAGACCATGTGCTCGGCGGTGTTCATCACCGGGCTCGATCCGGCGTTCGCGGCGGAGCACGTCGGCTACTTCACCGGCCCGTACGCCCAGCGCGCGAAGGTCGGGAAGCCGGTGGTCGACCGCGCCGCGAAGACCGTGCAGGTTGCCATCCCGAACGGCCCGACGCTGACGGCGAAGTATCTCGGCAGCCAGGGCTGCGTCACGCTGCCGCGTGGGCAGACGACGGTCAACTTCACGCCCAGCCAGGTGAAGAGCAGGCTGCCCGATCCGGCGACGCAGCCGTGGCCGATGGGCGACGTGCTGCCGAAGGAGCCGCTGCCGCCCTCGCTCGATGCCCGGAAGGTGAAGCAGGCGATCGATGCCGCGTTCGGGGTGCCGGCAGAAGAGACGGTCGCCTTCGCCGTGACCTGGAAGGGGCGCCTCATCGGCGAGCGCTACGGCGACAACATCACGATGCACACGCCGCTCGAGAGCTGGTCGATGGCCAAGAGCGTGACCGCCACCATGATGGGTGTGCTGATCAAGCAGGGCGCCTACACGCTCACCCAGGCGGCGCCGATCCCCGAGTGGCAGTCGCCCGGCGATCCGCGCGCGAAGATCCGCATCGCCGACATCCTGCAGATGTCGAGCGGCCTCCGCATCAAGGCGCCGGACGACCCGGATTACGATCCGAAAGGCACCTATCCCGATCACCTGTACCTCTACACGGGCCGGGTCAACTCGTTTCAGTACGCGGCGACGCGGCCGCAGCAGTGGCCGCCGGGCACGGTGGGCCGCTATCGCAACACCGATCCGGTCCTCATCAACTACCTGATTCGCCTCGCGGTCGAAAAGCGCGGCGACGACTACCATTCGTTCCCGCAGCGCGCGCTGTTCGACAAGATCGGCATCCGGACGATGGTGATCGAGACCGATCCGTTCGGCAATTTCCTGGCGCAGGGCTACGACTTGATGTCGGCGCGCGACTGGGCGCGCCTCGGCAACCTGTACCTGCAGGACGGCGTCTGGAACGGCGAGCGCATCCTGCCCGAGGGCTACACCAGGTTCGTCAGCACGCCGGCGCCGGGCTGGGTCGCCGACAAGCGGCCGGTGTACGGCGGCTTCTTCTGGATCAATTCGCAGGACGCGTTTCCGGTGCCCCGGGACGCGTACTACATGGCGGGGGCTGGCGGCCAGACCACGCTCATCATCCCGTCCCACGACCTCGTCGTCGTTCGCCTTGGGCACTTCAAGGGGAGCACGGCCGGCTCGTCGGGTTTCGAGAAGGCGCTCGCGCTTCTGATGGAAGCGGTGCCGGCGAAAAAGTGATGCGAAAGGAACGGTGTCTGATGCAACGGATGGTCGCGCTCGGGCTCGCCGCAGCGTTTGCCGCTGCCTGCTCCAACAGCAACTCTCCGTCGGGTGGACCGGTGATGACCTTCTTCGTCACCAGCCAGCGCAACCCGACCGGCAACCTCGGCGGCCTGAGCGGCGCCGACGCGATGTGCTCGAACCTGGCCCAGGCGGCCGGCGTCACCGGCAAGACATGGCGCGCCTATCTCAGCGTCGAACGCGACGCGAGCAACGGCAACCGCGCGACCAACGCGCGCGATCGGATCGGCACGGGGCCCTGGGTCAACTCGAAGTTCGTCCTGGTCGCCAACAACGTCACCGAGCTCCACGCGATGAAGGGGAATGCCGAACTGTTCGTCGACGAGAAGGGGACCCGGATCAACGGCCAGTGGATCGGATCGCCGTCGCCGGTCGAGCACGACATCCTGACCGGGTCGGCGCCCGACGGGACGCTGCTGCCAGGACTGACCTGCGCCGACTGGACATCGGATTCGGCCGTTTTGCAGGCGCAGGTCGGCCACTCCGACGGCTTCGGGGCGAACCGCGATACGTCCGGCACCAATGCAAACTGGAACTCTGCCCACCTGAACGGCAGTTGTTCGAACACCGCGCCGCGCGGCGGCGCAGGGAGAATCTACTGCTTCGCTACGAACTGACGCAGAGCGAAGCAAGGTTCAGGGTTCAGGGTTCTGGGTTCTGGGTCGGTTCTGGTTCTGGGTTCTGAACCAACCCAGAACCCAGAACCCCGAACCTTGAACCCTCCGTGTTGTGAGAGCCGTCGTGTCTCAACGCGATCGTCTGGGCTGGAATAGCTTTTTCGCTAATCAACTGACGGAGGAGGACGCGCGTCTGCAATGGGCGCGCGTTGTCGAAGAACAACGCGGCTCGTACCGGATCGACGGCGACGCCGACGGCTGGGCCGAAGTCAGCGGCCGGTTTCGTCACGAGACCGCGCACCCCGGCGACTTCCCCGCGGTTGGCGACTGGGTCGGTGTCGATCGCGGCATCATCCATCGCCGCCTCAATCGCCGCAGCACCATGTCGCGCGCCGCGGCCGGCCGCGCGACGGCCGAGCAGGTGGTGGCGGCGAACGTCGACACCGTCTTCCTGGTGACGGCGTTCGGCCACGACCTGAACCCGCGGCGTGTGGAGCGCTACCTCACGACGGTGTGGGACGGCGGCGCGGTGCCGGTCGTCGTCGTCAACAAATCGGACCTGTCGAGCGATGCCGCCGCGGAGCGCGGAGCGATTGCCTCGCGTCTTCCCGGCGTCGACGTGGTCGCCATCAGCGCGATCGAAGACGCCGGCGACGGTGGCCTCGACGGCCTGACGCCGTATCTCGTCCCGGCTTCGACCGTCGCGCTCGTCGGCTCATCGGGCGTCGGCAAGTCGACCGTGATCAACCGGCTGCTCGGCCGGGAGGCGCTCCGCGTCGGCGCGATCAGCGAGACCGACGGCAAAGGTCAGCACACGACGACAGCGCGTCAGTTGGTGGAGCTTCCCGGCGGCGCGCTGCTCATCGACACGCCGGGGATGCGCGAGCTGAAGCCGTGGACGGACACGGCGGGCGTGGACGCGGCGTTCGACGACATCGCCGTCCTCGCCGCGGGGTGTCGCTTCGCCGACTGCGGGCACGAAAGCGAGCCAGGCTGCCAGGTGCGGGAGGCGGTTGCCGCGGGGCGCCTCGATGCCGATCGCCTGGAGAACTACCGGCGCCTCGGACGCGAAGCCGCGTTCGAGGCGCGGAAGCGCGACAAGGCGGCCGCCTCCGAGTTTCAGCGCAAGTGGAGGCAGATTCACCAGGCGCAGCGGGCGATGTACAAGGAGCGCGATCGGGGCTAGCGTACAATGCCCGCCGATGCGCGGAGCAGCGGCGATCGTGATTACGGCCTTCGTCGCCGCCGGCGCGGCACGGACGACCCAGCCCGGCGCCGGCGCTGCGCCGGTTACCGCGCCGGCGGAGTTCCGCGTCCGGCTCGACACAACCAAAGGCGCGATCGTCATCGCCGTGCACCGCGCGTGGGCGCCGCAGGGCGCCGACCGCTTCCACGATCTGGTGACCTCGCGCTACTTCGACAACTCGCGCTTCTTCCGCGTCGTCAAGGGACAGTGGGCGCAGTTCGGCATCGCCGGCAATCCTGCCGTGGCGACGGCGTGGCGGACGCGGACGATTCCGGACGACCCGCCGGCCCAGTCCAACGTGCGCGGACGCGTCGCGTTCGCGTTCAAGGATCCCGGCGGGCGGACGACGCAGGTCTACATCAGCCTGCGCGACAACTCGTATCAGGATGCCCAGGGGTTCGTGCCGTTCGGCGAGGTCGTCGAGGGGATGGACGTCGCCGACGCGCTCAACAGCGAATACGGCGAGACTGCCGGCGGGGGCATCCGCGCCGGGCGGCAGCAGCCGCTGTTCGACGGCGGCAACGGCTACCTCGATCGCGAGTATCCACGTCTCGATCGTCTCCTTCAGGCCGCGGTGATGCGATGACGCTACAGGACCTTCGCACGATGCTCGACTACCACTATTGGGCGCGCGATCGGCTGCTCGACGCGCTCGACGCGTTGACGCCCGAGCAGCTGACGCGCGATCTCGGCAGCAGCTTCAAGTCGATCCACGAGACGATGGTGCACACCTACGCCGCCGAGTGGGCGTGGCACTCGCGCTGGAACGGCACGTCGCCGACCGCGCTGCTGCCGGCCGACCAGTTCCCCGACCTCGCCGCCATCCGGCGATCGTGGACCGAGCTGGAAGCCAGGATGCGCGCCTTCCTCGATCGCCTCGGCGACGGCGGCGTCGAGCGGGTCTTCGACTACACGCTGCTCAGCGGCCAGGCGGGGTCGACGCCGTTCTGGCAGATGCTGCAGCACGTCGTCAATCACGCCAGCTACCATCGCGGGCAGGTGACGACGATGCTGCGCCAGCTTGGCGCGTCGCCGGCCAAGCCGATGGACATGATTGCCTACTACCGGACGCGGGCGTAGCCGATTGCCGCAGGCGGACGGCGCACTCCGATCGTTCTGGCTGACGCTCTTTGCCATCGGCGCGGCGGCGCTGCTGGTCTCGGGATGGCGCGGCGGCGAGCCGTGGACGGCCGCGGCCTTCGTCACCTTCTTCGCCTCTCGCGTCGCGCGTTCGGTGTTGAAGCGGCCGCTGCGCGTGCCGGCGAACGACGATCCGGTGCAGCGGATGCACCGCTTCCTGCTGGTGACCTCGGTCGGCTGGATCGGATCAGGGGCGCTGGCGGCAGTCGCGGCGTTCACCGGCGAAGGACAGGAGTGGCTGTACGTCGCGCCGTTCTTCGTGTTGATGGGCGGGTTGAACCTGTATGTGATGATGAGGCGCGACGAAGCAAGGCGGGAAGGCTGAAAGGCGGGAAGGCGGAAAGGCAAGGCGGGATGGTTGGAAGGCAAAGGGGGCAAGGGCGGAAGGAAGCCATGGCTGGACACACACGTCGCGCGTTTTTGCAGGGACTGTCAACCGCCGTCGTCGGGCTGTCGGCGGGTGTCGGACTGCGCGGCCAGAGCGGCGTCCGGATCGACGATCGGAAGCTGCGCCAGCGGATTGAAAAGCTGAGCGTGTTCGGCCGCCCGGCCGGCGGCGGGTTTGCCGAGGGCGTCAGCCGCGTCGCGTATTCCGACGCGGATCTCGAAGGGCGCCGCTTCGTGATGGCGGAGATGAAGGCCGCCGGCTTGCAACCGCGAATCGATCCGGCGGGCAACATCTTCGCCCGTCGCGCCGTCCCTCGCGACGCCGCGAGTCGTCCCGCGTCGGCGAGCGAGAAACCGATTCTCTTCGGGTCGCACATCGACTCGGTGCCGAACGGCGGCAACTTCGACGGCGACCTTGGCTCGCTGAGCGCGCTCGCGGTGATCGAGGCGCTCGACGCGGCGGGCGTCGCGACCCGCCATCCGCTGGAGATGGTCGTCTGGGCGCACGAGGAAGGGTTTGCGTTCGGTCGCGGGCTCGCCTGCAGCCGAATCGTTGCCGGCCAGATCGCCAGCGGCGACATGGAGGCGGTGTGGAACGGCATGACGCGCGCCGCCGCGATCCGCCGGATCGGCGGCGATCCCGACCGCATCCTCGAGGCGCGCCGGCCGCGTGGCGCGCATCACTGTTACCTCGAGCTGCACATCGAGCAGGGCGGCACGCTGGAGCGTGCCGGCACCAACATCGGCGTGGTCGAAGGGATTGTCGCCATCGACCGGTACGAGGCGGTGATCACCGGCTTCGCCAATCACGCGGGGACCACCCCGATTGCGGAGCGGCACGACGCGATGCTCGCGGCCGCGCACCTGACGGTCGCCGTTCGCGAGGCGGTGACGCGCGCCCCGGGACGCCAGGTCGGCACCGTCGGGCAGATCGAGATCACGCCGAACTCGCCCAACGTGATCCCCGGCTTCGCCCGCCTCTCGATCGAGCTGCGCGACCTGTCGGCCCCGAAGCTGGTGGCGATGATGGACGACATCCGCGCGCGGGCGCGCGAGATCGCGGCAACGACCCGGACAACGATCGAGTTCTCGCAGGCGATGTCGGCGGCGCCGGCGGTGGCCACGCCGGAGGTGCAGGGCGCGATCGAGCGCGCCTCCGGTTCGCTCGGGCTGAGCGCAGCGCGGCTGCCGAGCGGCGCCGGGCACGACGCCCAGAACATGGCGCTCATCGGCCCGATGGGGATGATCTTCGTGCCGAGCGTCGCCGGCGTCAGCCACTCGCCGAAGGAATTGACCCACTGGGACGACTGCGCGCGCGGCGCCAACGTCCTGCTGCACACGGTGCTCGAGATGGACCGTGTCGAATGACGCGCCGGGCTAGTCTTCGTCGGGAGCACCGCCGCCCGATTTCGCCACGTCTTCCTGCTTGACGCGATCGGCGTTGAACTTCGCCGCGCTGGCGACGATCTTGTCGAGCGCCTCGTCGAAGTCGAACGAGGTCGCCTTCGAGAAGCGCGTGTAGTTCACGCGCGAGACCACGAACGGCTTGAGGTACGGGCTGGTCAGCCCCTTCGCCTTGAGCTTTTCGACCGCCGCGCTGACGGCATCGTCCAGCTTGAGGATCTTCTTGCCGCGCCGCTCCCGCTCCTTGACCGCCTTGCCCACCGGCTCGTCGAGGAACGTGTCGACGCGGCGCAGGATCGATTGGTACGCGCCGCCGCTCAGGCGCGGACGCTCCTCGTAGGCGACGCCGAGCGTCAGGAACGCCGGCTGCTCGAACTCGAAGGCGTACGAGCTCTCGCTGTCGCTCCCGAGCTTGGCGAGCGCGCGCGCCATGCGGATGGTTTCGAGCGACTTCTCGCGCAGGTTGTGCGCCTTCTCGGTATTGAGCGCCAGGATCTTGAACGCCACGCTGGCGTCGGGCACGAGGAGCGCCATGATCGTCTTCACGCCCAGCTTCTTCAACGCCTGCAGGCGGTGATTGCCGTTAGGCGTCAGGTACTGCCCGTCTTCCCTCACCGCCACAATCGGGTCGAGGAAGCGTCCGATCGTTTCGATCACGCCCATCAGGCGCTTCAC
>Ga0111539_10007691_pt1 | contig 13758 bp, 12 predicted proteins | sample RhiMethybrSRZTD1_FD_79667 | JGI IMG/M metagenome (GOLD analysis project Ga0111539, IMG submission 79667) | Populus rhizosphere microbial communities from Tennessee, USA - Rhizosphere MetaG P. TD hybrid SRZTD1 (version 2) (version 2) | ecosystem: Host-associated > Plants > Roots > Rhizosphere >...
CTCCTGGAAGGTCGTGAAAGGGTCGTACGCCCCGAGCGCGTCGAAGTCGACCTCGCCCGCCAGGTGCGGCGCGCGGTTGATCAGCCGGAAGTAGCGCGCGTCCAGGTCCTCGAACAGGCCGTCGCTCCAGAACTCCTTCAACAGCGGCTTGTAGTTCCGCAGCGCGACGAGGTTCGGGATGATCGACTCGTACGTCACCACGAAGTTGCCGCTGTGCATCGTGCCGTCGATCGCCGCCTTGATGCACTGCTCGAAGTAGGCGATCAGGTACCGCGTGTAGCCGCCGAAGATCTCGTCGCCGCCCTGGCCCCCGAGGATGACCTTCGCGTCGCGCGCTGCCTCCTGGGAGACCATGTACTGCGGGAACGAGCCCGGGCCCGCGACCGGATGGTCGAGGTGGTAGATGACCCGCTCGATGTTCTGCAGGAAGTCGCCGGCGCCGATGTCGATGACGTTCAGGTTCAATCCGCGCTCGTCGGCGAGCGCCTGCGCGTAGCGGCTCTCGTCGTAGCGCTCGTCCTCCGGGAAGCGGCCGGTGAACGCCTTCATCCCCGGCGTCGTGGAGCTGGCGAGCGACGCGACGGCCGACGAGTCGAGGCCGCCGCTGAGGTAGGAGGCCACCGGGACGTCGCTGCGCAGGTGCAGCTTCACCGACTCGGCGAGCAGCTCCTCGGTGCGCTCCTCGAAGTACTTCGCGGTGTGGTCGAAGTCGAGGTCGTAGTAGACCTCCCAGTAGCGCTCCGGTGCGACCGTTCCGTTGCGGATCCGCAGCCGGTGGCCGGGCAGCAGCTCGCGCACTCCCTCGAACAGCGTCTTGCCGGCCAGGCAGAACTGGAACGCGAGGTAGTCCTTGAGCCCGTCGAGGTCGGTCTCGATCTTCGGCAGGAACGGCAGCAGCGCCTTCGCCTCGCTGGCGAAGTACAGGACGTCGCCGACCTGCGCGTAGTAGAAGGGCTTGATGCCGAAACGGTCGCGCGCGCACAGCAGCTCCTGCTCGACCTCGTCCCACAGCGCGTAGGCGAACATCCCGCGCAGGCGCTGGAGCGACTCCGCGCCCCAGCGCTCGTGGGCGCGCAGCACGACCTCGGTGTCGCAGCCGGTGCGGAAGCGGCCGCCCAGCTCGAGCCGGAGCTCGGGGTAGTTGTAGACCTCGCCGTTGTAGGTGATCCAGCGGCCGGCGTCGTCGCGCATCGGCTGGTGGCCGGCGGGCGTCGGATCGATGATCGCCAGGCGCCGATGGCCGAAGCCGACGTGGCCGCGCTCGTGCGCCCAGATGTCGTCGTCGTCCGGGCCGCGATGCGCAATCAGGTCGTTCATGACCTCGAGCCGTCGCTCGAGGTCAGGGATGGGCTCCCCCCGGAGGTTGATGGCGCCGCAGATTCCGCACATGCGCCGTCAGCGCTCGGAGCGCAGCAGTGTCTCGATGTCCCTGGGTTCCGCGGCGTCGTCGCGAGCGCGCTCGAGCTCGCGCAGGCGCTCCTCGAGCATCGCGTGCCGCTGGGCGAGCACCTTCGACTGGTCCGTCAGCCGCGACATCGCGGCCGAGAAGTGCAGCAGGAGCACCAGGATGAACGCGATCGCGACGAAGAACAGCGCGTTCGGCGCGGAGAGGATGCCGAGCTGGCGGGCGATCGTCCCGAGGGCCTCGTCCCAGATCGCCAGACCCAGGATGACGAGCGAGGCCAGCAGCCACAGCAGCGCGTAGCGCTCCATCAGCGCCCGCCGGCGGACCAGCTCGAGCACGAACAGCAACAGGCCGACGGCGCCGGCGATCGCGACGATCTGAAGGCGGAGCTCCATCAGATCCCGTGGTCCGCGGCCACCGGCGCGGCTTCGCCCGGTTCGGGTACCGCACGCCGCCGGCCGAGGCCGACGAACAGCGCGAGCAGCACTTTGACCATGTAGTAGAAGGACTTGCCCGAGCCGGTGAGCGACGACTGGCCGCCGCCGCGCTTGTACATGCGTACCGGCACCTCGTGCATCGTCAGGCGGTGATGGTGCAGCATCAACACCGCCTCGACCTCGGGGTAGTCGTGCGGGTAGTCACGCGCGAACACGGCGATCGCGCGGCGGTTGTAGAGCCGGAAACCCGAGGTCGGATCGGTGACCGGCTGGCGCAGCAGGCGCGACAGGAGGAACGCGAACAGGTGGATGCCGGTGCGGCGGCTGATCGGCGCCATGTAGCCGGTCGGTGTCGCGAACCGCGTGCCGCAGATCATGTCGGGCGCGTCGCGCCCGTCCATGGCCGCGAACAGCTTGGAGATCTCGCCCGGGTCGTGCTGGCCGTCGCCGTCGACCTGGACCATGTAGTCGTAGCCCTGCTCGTCGGCGTACTTGAAACCCGCCTGCACTGCGCCGCCGATGCCGAGGTTGAACGGCATGCGGAGCACGCGCGCGCCGGCGGCCTCGGCCAGTTGCCCCGTCTCGTCGGTCGACCCGTCGTCGACGACGATCACGTCGAGCTGCGGCGTCTTGTGCTGCAGTGCCTCGACGACGCCCGTGATCGTGGCGGCCTCGTTGTAGGCCGGCACGACGGCAAGGCAAGAGCTTCTTTCGAGGACTGGGGCAGACAAAATCGGGGTGGAGCCGGCCGTAGCCGATCGAGGCCTGAAACGTCGGCCGCCGAGGGGAGTTGCGGTCATCCCCTCCCAGGATGTGGGTTCGTCCGCGTTCGAGGACATGCGTAACCGGCCCGGCCTCAGACGCGCCGGAGGCTAGCATGCCCGCCCCCATGTCCCGGGTGCCTGCAGGCCCGCTGTCGGTCGTCATCGTCACGTACAACAGCGCGGCCGCGGTGCGGGCCACGCTGCCCGCGCTGTGCCCGCAGCTGCGGGGCGGCGACGAGCTCGTCGTCGTCGACAACGGCTCGGCCGACGGCACGCTTGCGTTGGTACGTCAACTCGCTCCCGACGCCGTCGCCATCGAGTCGCCCGGCAACGTCGGCTTCGCCGCCGGGGTGAACGCGGGCGCGCACGCCGCGAGCGGCGAGCTGCTCGTGATCCTCAACCCCGATGCCGTGCCGAGTGCCGGCTTCGTGGAGGCGATCCGCCGCCCGCGCGGCGACTGGGCCGCCTGGATGGGGCTTGTGCGCGCGGGCGCCGGCATCAACTCGAGCGGCGGCATCATCCACTTCACCGGCATCGCGTGGGCCGGCCTGGCCGCTCCCACGGGTGCGCGCGAGGTCGCGTTCCTCTCCGGCGCGTGCCTGGCGATCCCGCGGGCGCGCTTCCTCGCGGCGGGCGGCTTCTCCGAGCCCTACTTCATGTACCAGGAGGACGTCGACCTGTCGCTGCGGCTGCGCCTCGGGGGCGAGCGGCTCGGGGTCGAGCCCGCGGCGGTCGTCGATCACGACTACGAGTTCGCCAAGGGGCCCGGCAAGTGGCGGCTGCTGGAGCGCAACCGCTGGTCCACGATCGTGCGCTGCTACCCGGGCGCCCTGATCGCGCTCCTGGCGCCCGCGCTCGCGGCCACCGAGATCGCCCTGCTCGTCGTCGCCGCCGCGGGCGGCTGGCTACCGCAGAAGCTGGCGGCGATCCGCGAGACCGCGCGGGAGCTGCCACGGCTGGTGCGCGAGCGGCGAGCGATTCAAGCCGGCCGCACGATCTCCGCGGCGGATTTCGCGGCCGCGCTCACGCCCGACCTGGAGTCACCGTTCCTTGGCCGCGCCGGCCGGTCGCGCCTCCTGCGGGCGCTCCTGCGCGGCTACTGGCGGCTCGTCCTCGCGCTGCTCCGCTGACGGCTCGTCGTCGTCGGCCGTCGCCGCCGCCGCCAGCCCGCGCACGAGCAGGAGCGGCACGCCGATCACCACGAGCAGGGCGAGCACCAGGTAGGTGAACGGCCCGACCCAGCCCGCGCGGAACACCGACGCGCGGTCGGCCATCGTCGGCAGCAGCGCGATGAACGACCGCTGCTCGCGGTTGAGCGTGATCGCCATGTCGAACCCGATCAGCTTGCCGTCGACCGTCGCGTTCGTCCGCGGCGACGCGATCGTCGGCTGGCCGTAGATCGCAATCGGCACAGCGCCGCCGTTGCGCAGGCAGACCGCGATCGGCGCCGGCGTCGCGACGCGGCCGACCTCGACGACCTTGGCGCCGTCGCCGTACCCTGCCGGGAGCGCACCGGAGGTGAGCAGGGGCCCGCCGTCGGCGCGGCGGATCTCGACCGCGAGCGCGGGTCCGGGCTGCCCCGCCGTCCTGACGGTGAACGCGACGCGATCGAACTCCGCGCCGTCCGGCACGCTGATCGGCGTCTGGCAGGTCACGCCCCCCGGGGGGACGGGGACCACCGGCCCGGCCGGCGCCGCGCCGAGCGCGTAGACGAGGCTCGAGCCGCGCGTGAGGCCGACCGCGAGCACGGCGACGAGGCCGACGGCGAGCACCGCGACGGAGCCGATGATCGCGCGCTTACGCATAGAACCGCGCCACCACGAGGCCGATCGCGAACAGGTGGAAGACGAACAGGCCGGCGACGGTGCCGCCGGCGACCGCCGCGCGGATGCGGGTCGGCACGACCGACACCGCCGCCGCGAGCGCGGCGCCGAACACCGCGATCACGGGGAACAGGTAGCGCGCCTGCATGAAGCCGCGCGAGCCGGCCTCGAGCTGGTGGTAGTCCGTCCAGTGCAGCCCGGCGAGCAACGACAGGCAGGCGAGCGCGAGGAAGCCGGCCACGCGCCAGTCGATCGCGCGGCGGGCGCGCCACAGCGCCGCCATGGCCAGCGCGCCGATCCCCACGGTGATGACGCCCAGCACGCGATACACCCACGCCGCCCACTTCACCTCGAGCCAGCCGAACGCGCCCCACCCCTGCGTGATCCAGACCTGCAGCAGCGGATACCCGCCGCTGATCGGCCGGATCGGGTAGTCCTGCTGGCCGGGGACCCGCGGCAGGTAGTACTGCCACGCGTACGAGAGCATCTCGCGCCAGTTCGTGCCCGCCGCGGATGCCTTCGTGTCCGAGATCTGCGCCGGCGCGAACAGCCAGGCGAGGATGAGTACGAGCGGGACGACGACGATCGCTGCCAGCCGGATCACGCGCGCGGCAGCATGCGAACGACGCGAGTGCAGGCCGATCGCGACCACCAGCAACGCCGCGGGCAACAGCGCGAAGCTCGTCGCTTTGACCATGCAGGCCAGTGCCACCAGCGCGAAGAACGCCAGGCCGTCTTTGACCGGGACCCCGCGTTTGACGGCGCGCACGCCGAGCCACAGCGCGAACGACCAGACCGCGTACAGCATCCCGTCGGGACTGACGGACCCGGAGATGAACGCCACCATCGGCGCGAGCGCCGGCACGCTGGCGGCGACGGTCTGCAGCAGCCGCCGCCGGCCGAACAGCTCGCCCGCCAGCAGCCACGTGCCGAGCACGGTGAACGGGAGCCAGAACGCGGACATCAGGCGCGCGCCGAGCAGCTGGTCGAACACGGTCCCCGACGCCGCCATGCGGTAGCCGATCGCCTCCCAGGCGTAGGAGACGGGCGGGTAGGTCGAGGCCGGGCTGGGCCCACCGCCGTCGTCGCGCGGCGCGGCGCTCTGCGTCGCCGCCCAGGCGCGCTCGGCGGCGGGGCCCCACTCCGGCTTGACGGCCCGCTGGCCGGCGACCTGATCGGCGTTCATCGCCGCCATGCCGTCGAGGACCTGCGTCGAGAAGCCTGGGCGGTCGGGGTCGCCGGGCAGCGCGAAGCGCTCCGCGATCGTCTGGGTGTACGTGTAGTGCCGCTGCTCGTCCGGCGCCTGGAACGCCGGTGTCACGCACGCCCACGTGACCGCCAACACGGCGCTGACGGCCAGCATGGCTCCGAGGCCGGGCGGGATGCGCCGCAGGCCGTCACGCATGCGCCGCTACCCGCGGGTTGGCGAGGAACTCGCGCAGCGCCTGCTCGACCTGATCGCCGGCGCGGTCCCACGTGCGCGCTTCGACGAACCCGCGCGCCCGGCGCGCCATCGCGGCCGCCGCCTCGCGATCGTCGAGCAGGCGCTCGATGCCGTCGGCGACCGCATCGGGCCGGCGCGGCACCTGCAGCACGAGCTCGCCGGGCGGTCCGAGCGCCGAGCCGACGTTCTCGCCCTCGAGCTCGACGGTGGGCAGGCCGCTGGCCATCATCTCGTGCGCGACCAGCGAGTGAGTGGTGAGCGAGAACACGACGCCGACCGCGGCCTCGCGATACAGCTGCGCGAGCCGCTGTGGCGACACCACCCGCAGGTCCTCGGCCGGGAACGGCAGCCGGGTCGAGCGGTGCGAGCCGAACAGCACCGGGCGGATCGTGGGCCGGCGCTCGCTGAGCTTGATCAGACCGGTCATCGCGAGGTCGACCGCGCGGCGCTCGGTTTCGCGGCGCGCGTAGACGGCGATGATCTCCCGCTCGCGGCCCTCCGGTCCCGCGAACCGGAAGACGTCGAGGTCGGTGCCGCACTCGAACCAACTCGCATGGACGCCGTAGCGTTCGCGCAGCACGTCCGCCATCCACGGCGTGTAGGCGATGCAGCGGTAGCCCATCTTGTAGGTCTCCTCGGCCCAGATCGACTGCGCCGACGTGGCGAAGAACTCGGGCTCGTGGTCCTGGACGAGGTAGACCTTCTCGCGGCAGCCGGGAAGGTCACGCGCCACGAACGCGGTCTGCCAGCCGGTGGCGATGCAGACGTCGGCCGAGTCCCAGTCGCCGAGGTTCTTGAACACCGCGGCCTCGACGCCCGGGACGAACTCGCGGCGAATCTCGTCGCGCAGCTCGTGGCCGGAGCGCGGCACGCGGTGCTCGGGGTCGTAGACGAAGATCACGCAGCGGTGGCCGCGCAGCTCCATCTGGCGGACGAGCCGGAAGATCGTGGTGTGGCCGCCGGAGCCGCGCCGCCACGGCGGCACGAGCCAGGCGATCGTCCACGGCGGCGTGACGTCGCCCGAGTGCGGCTCGGTCGCCAGCGGCCGGGCGGGATAGAACTGCGGGAGGAACGCCCACTCGTAGGCGGCGGTCTGCTCGACCGGCCGCGAGTCGGGCTGTGTCTTGGCCGGTGCGAGCAGCGGGCTTGCGGGCACGTCGTACGGCGTGAACGAGTCGCGCCCTTCGAGCGAGAGGATGCGGCGCAGCGGCCGCGGCAGCCGGTCGGCGCGCGTGCCGACGATCGCGCCGGCCTGCCGGATCGCGTGATGGCGGTAGGAGGCCGCGACCGCGCGCGTGAGCTCGGGGCCTCCGACGCCCCGCTCGCGCAGCCAGCGCTCGTCGTTCCGTGCGAGCGAACGGATGCTGCGTGGCGTGTTCAGCGGATGCGCGGGCTCGACGTGGTCCAGCACCTCCCGCAACGAGCGGAACTCGTCGAAGTAGCGCCGCAGGAAGCGCAGCGGCGGGTACTGATGCGAGTGCAGCACGCGCGCCTGCGGCTGGAAGACCTTCGCGAAGCCGGCCTCGATCATCTCGCGCCCGAGCAGCTGGTCCTCCGCGTATGGCACGTCGCGGTAGGGGATCTGCTCCCACGCCCAGCGCGCGACGCAGCCGTTGACGTCGGAGAAGAACGTGTACAGGCCGGGGAAGCGGCGGTAGGCCGCGAGATCCTCCGGCAGGCGCTGGAGCTCGAGCCCCTGCCAGACCGCGAAGTGGCGCTCCATCTCCGCCTTGATCATGTGCGAGGCGTCGGGGCGCGGCTCGTGCGGGCCGAAGACGAGCGCGACGTCGTCGGCGCGCTCGAACCCCTCCAGCAGCGCGGCAAGCCAGCCGTCGTCGGCGGGCGTCGCGTCCTGCGTGAGGAACGCGACGTGCGCGCCGGTCGCGAGCTCCATCATCCGGTTGCGCGTGCCGCCGTGCGAGAAGTCGGCCTTGGCGATGCGATGGACGCGTGCGCCGTGGCGCTCGGCGATCGCCGGCGACGCGTCGGTGGAGCCGGAGTCGACGATCAGCAGCTCGACCGTGCGGTCGGTCCGCTGGGCGCGCACGGCGGTCAGCACCTCGTCGAGGTACCGCGCCCCGTTGTAGACGGGGATCGCGACGGTGACGTCGGCGGGCATCACTTGTCGACGAAGCGCCGCAGCCCGATGTACACGCGCTTGACCTCGCGCAGCGGGCGCGTGAGCCGCCACGACGCGGTCGACTCCATGTAGCGCGCGAGGTCGCGGAAGTGCTCGTCCTCACGCCGCTCGGCGCGCAGCTGGTGGACCTCGTCCCACAGGCGCGCACGCTCCGCCGCGAGCTCCTCCACGCGCGCCTCCGCGGTGCGCGCGCGCGTCTCCCAGTCGGTCACAGCTCCTCCGCGATCCTCGGAGCCTGGCGGTTGAACACGTACAGGCCGAGCACAACGGCGATCACGACGAGCGCGCCCGCGGCCAGCAGCGGCGCGGCGCCGACGAGATCCCACGAGTGCGGCGCCGACGTGTCGACGACGGCGGCGCGCATCTCGGTCAGCAACACGGCGAGCGGGTTGACCAGGAACCAGTCGCGGTACTGCTCCGGCACGAGCGTCGTCACGTACAGGATCGGCGAGATGTAGAAGAGCATCTGCGACGCGACCTCCCAGATCGGCGCCACGTCGCGGTAGCGGACGAACAGCGCCGACAGGAGCAGGCCGACGCCGGTCGCGAACGCGCCGACGGCGACGATGATCACCGGCAGCTCGAGCCACGACCACGTCGGGTACACCCCGGCGGCGACCGCGAAGATCAGCGCCGCGGCGAGCGTGCCGGCGAGGTTGAAGATCGCCGTCAGCACCACCGAGAGCGGGATCACGAGCCGCGGGAACCGCATCTTGCGCAGCAGGTTCTCGCGTACCGCGAGGCAGCGCACGCAGCCGTTCGTCGCCTCGCTGAAGAACTGGAACAGCACGAGGCCGAACAGTATGTAGACGCCGTAGTTCTCGACGTTCGCGTCCAGCCCCGCGATCTCGCTGAACACGAGATAGATCACGCCGAAGAACAGGAACGGCCGCGCGAGCGTCCACGCGTAGCCGAGCACCGAGCCGTAGAAGCGCAGCTTGAAGTCGGTCGCCGCCAGCGTCCACGTGAGGTTCCAGAAGCGCTGGAGGTCGGAGCCGAGGACGTGCGGCCGCTGGCGCTCGAGTGCGACGCTCATGGCAGCCGCTCGATGTCGATCGTGTGCGGGAAGTCGACCGCGCTGTCGAAGTGCCGCTCGCCCTGGACGGTGATCTCGTTCAGGTTCATGCGGACGTCCAGCGCCTCGCCGGGGCCGGCGCCGAGCGCCGCGAGCGTGGGCGAGAGGAAGTAGCGGCCGGGCGCGAGCCAGTTCTCCATGCGCGCGCGCACGATCACCGAGTCGCCCGCGCGGAAGGTGCCGGTGTCGATCGGGTGCAGCTCGGTCGACGTGGCGAAGATCGTGTGGTGCGACTCGTTACGGAGGTGGAAGTGGAAGCGCGGCTGCGCGATCTCGGAGTGGAACGCGACCTCCACGCAGAGCGCGAGCGGCTCGCCCCGCGCGATGTCGGTGACGCGCGTGCCGTCGGCGGTCTCGAACCAGGCGGCGCGGATCTCGGCGGCGCGGCTCGGGTCGATCGTCCCATGCGGCAGGCGGCCGAAGTTGATCTCGTTGTACGCGCGCGCGACTGCGCGGGGGTCGCCGATGTCGGCGATCCGGCCGCGTTCGAGCAGCATCGCGCGATCGCAGAACCGCTCGACGGCCGTCATGTCGTGGGTGACGAAGATGATCGTCTTGCCGGCGGCCTTGAGCGCGTCGAACCGCTCGAAGCACTTGCGCTGGAACGACGCGTCGCCGACCGCGAGCACCTCGTCGATCAGCAGGATGTCGGCGTCGACCTGCACGGCCACGCTGAACGCGAGCCGGACCGCCATGCCGGACGAGTAGTTCTTGAGCTTGAGGTCCAGGAACTCCTCCAGCTCGGCGAACGCGATCACCTCGTCGAAGCGCTCGGTCGCCTGGCGCCGCGTCAGGCCGAGCATGATCGCGTTGATGATCACGTTGTCGCGCGCGGTGAGGTCGGCATTGAACCCGACGCCGAGCTCGATGAACGGCGAGACGCGCCCGCGGGTCTGGGCGTCGCCGGATGTCGTCTCGTAGATCCCGGCCAGGCACTTGAGCAGCGTGCTCTTGCCGGAGCCGTTGCGGCCGACGATGCCGAAGAACTCGCCCTCGGCGATCTCGAAGCTGATGTCGTCGACGGCCTTCAGCGTGTCGTAGCTGGCCGTCTGCAGCGGGTGCAGCACGCGCTCCTTGAGCGTGTTGTAGCGGCGGTGCGGGAGGCGGAAGTGCTTCGACAGGTGGTCGACCACGACCGCAGGCGGGATCGTGGGCCCCGTCGGCGCGTCCTCCACCGCCGTGGAAACGGTGCGCTGCACGCCGCCAGACGCTAGCAACGGGGCATGAGATCCTGAGGGGGTGCAGGCGACCGCCCGGACCAAGCGTTGCGCCCTGATCTCGGCCATCCTCGGCTCGGCGGTCGTCTTCCTCGACGGGACCGTCGTGAACGTCGCGCTGCCGGCGATCCGCGACGACCTCGACACGGGGCTGGCGGCGCAGCAGTGGATCGTCGAGGCGTACCTGCTCACGCTCGGCTCGCTGCTGCTGGTCGGCGGCTCGCTCGGCGACCGGCTGGGGCGGCGGCGCGTGTTCATCGTCGGGCTGGCGGCGTTCGGTGCGCTGTCGGCGCTGTGCGCGGTCGCGCCGACGGCCGAGCTGCTGATCGTGGCGCGCGGGCTGCAGGGCGCGGCGGGGTCGCTGCTCGTGCCGTCGTCGCTGGCGCTGATCACGGCGATCTTCCCGGCCGACGAGCGCGGCGCCGCGATCGGACAATGGACGGCGTGGACCGGCATCGCGTTCGTGCTCGGGCCGCTCGGCGGGGGCGCGCTGATCGAGTTCGTCTCCTGGCGCTGGATCTTCGCGATCAACGTGCCGCTGGTGCTGGCGACGCTGTGGACCGCGCGCGAGGTGCCGGAGAGCCGCGACGAGGAGATGGAGGGGCGGATCGACTATCTGGGCGCCGTGCTCGTGTCGCTCGGTCTCGCCGGCCCGGTGTTCGCGCTGATCGAGCAGCCGAACTACGGCTGGGGCGACCCGCTCGTGTTCGTGCCGATGATCGCGGGTCTGGCGCTGCTGATCGCGTTCGTCCTGCACGAGAAGCGCACCGCGCATCCGATGCTGCCGCTGCAGCTGTTCCGCTCGCGCAACTTCGCGATCGGCAACCTGGCGACGCTCGCGATCTACGGCGGGCTCGGGGCGGCGACGTTCTTCGTGACGATCTTCCTGCAGCAGGTGGCGGGCTACAGCGCGGTTGCCGCCGGGCTGTCGCTGGTCCCGATCACCGCCTGCATGTGGCTGCTGTCGCGCCGCTTCGGGGCGCTGTCGGACCGGATCGGGCCGCGGCTGCTGATGGGCTGCGGCCCGCTGGCGGCCGGCGCGGGGCTGATATGGATGGGCCAGCTCGACGCCGACGTCGACTACGTGACCGACCTGCTGCCGGCCGTGATCGTGTTCGGGCTCGGCCTGTCGGCCACGGTGGCGCCGCTGACCAACACGGTGCTGGGAGCCGTGCCGCAGCATCACGCGGGCGTGGCGAGCGGGGTCAACAACCAGATCTCGCGCGTTGCGGCGCTGCTCGCGATCCCCGTGGTCGGCGCGGTCGTGGCGGCGCGCTTCGAGTCCGAGCTGGGATCCACGAGCGTGCCACCGCTGTCCGGCGGCTCGGCCGCGGTGGTCGACGCGTCGGTCACGGCGTTCGCGGCGGGGATGATGCTCGCCGGCGCGCTGGTGGTCATCGGCGGCGTGATCTCGCTCCTCGGGATCGTGAACCCGCCGCGCGAGCGCGAGCACGAGGAGCACGAGGAGCTCGGCGCGGTGCGCCTCGCGCACCCGTGCCCGGAGACCGGGCGCCCGCGCGAGGCTGCCTAGCATGTCGTCTCGCATGGGCGCCCGCCTCACGCTCTCGCTGCGCACCTATCGCTGGATCGCGTACGCCGCGCTGGCGACCCTGGTGTTGATCGTGCTCAGCGGGGCCGGTGTGCGGCTCACGGGCTCGGGGCTCGGCTGCCCGAGCTGGCCAGACTGCTCGGGGACGTTCCTGCCGGAGCTGTCCTCGCACGTGTGGATCGAGTACGGCAACCGGCTGTTCTCGACCGTGGTGGGGCTGGCCTGCGTGGCGGCGGGCGTCGGCGCGTTCCGGGTGCGGCCGCGGCGGCCGGACCTGCTGTGGCCGGCGGGCGTGCTGGCCGGCGGCGTGGTGGCGCAGGGCCTGCTCGGCGGGCTCACCGTGGCGCTCGACCTCTCGTGGCCGGTCGTGATCGCGCACTACCTCCTGTCGATGACGCTGCTGCTCGCCGGCGCGGTGCTGGTCTGGCGCGTGCGCGGCGCCGCCGGCGAGGGGGTCTCCGACCGCTGGCTGACGCTGCTGACGCGCGCGCTCGTGGTCTACGGCGGCGTGGTGATCGCGGCCGGCACGTTCGCGACCGCGGCGGGGCCGCACGCGGGCGGGGCCGGCACCGGCGACGTGGTCGAGCGGCTCGACGCGTTCGGCGTCCACACGCTCGACCGCCTGATCAAGGTGCACGGCCACATGGCCGCGGTGATGGGCTTCGCCGCGCTCGTCGTCTGGGGCCTCGCGTACTGGCGCGGGTCGCGCGGCACGCTGCTGCGCGCGCTCAGCGCGGTGTGCCTGCTGCTGGCGGCGCAGGGCATCGTCGGCCTCGTTCAGTACTACAACGCGCTGCCGGCCGAGGTGGTCTGGATCCACGCTTCGCTGCCGGCGGTGCTGTGGGTCGCGCTCGTCTGGAGCTGGCTCGCCGCCGCTCCCGCGCCTGCGCGCCAACCGACGCCGCCGGCCGCGCAGCCGGAACCCGCGCTGGTCCGCTAAGGCGTCTCGTCCGGCCAGCGGCCGTGCTCGGCGTAGTACTCGCGTGCCGCGTCCTCGTCTTCGCGCTCCTGGTCGCCCTTCGCGCCGTAGCGAAACAGCAGGTTGAGCAGGAGAATCGCGCCGGCGGCGCCGAGGCACATGCCCCAGCCGTCCCATTTCACGCTGTCGTCGGCGACGAACAGGATCACCCAGCCGGCGATGAACAGCACCAGCGGCAGGAGATAACGGACAGCGAGCATCTGTAGGCAAGTTATAGATTGCTCGGTGCCGAGCCCCGGGGAAACCTCAAGAAACGGGGCGCGGTGTGCGCCAGCCTGCAGGCATGACCAGAAGAGAGCGCTACGCGAACATGATCGGCGTGGTGGTCCCGTTCCTCGGTCTGCTGGCGGCGATCGTGCTGCTGTGGAACCGCTGGGTGGATGCCACGGATCTGGCGATCATGGTCGTCACCTACACGTTGTTCGGCTTCGGCGTGACCGTCGGCTACCACCGCCTGCTCACGCATCGAGGCTTCCAGACCTACCACGGGCTCCAGTACATGTGGGCCGTCCTCGGCGGGATGGGCCTGCAGGGATCGGTGCTCGACTGGGTGGCCGACCACCGCAAGCACCACGCCCATACCGATCAGGAGGGCGATCCGCACTCGCCGCATGTCGGCCACGGCCACGGGCTCTCCGGCCTCTGGCACGCCCACACGGGCTGGCTGTTCGAGACGCACGGCCAGGCGGACTGGAAGAAGTACGCCCGCGAGCTCTACGAGGACCCGGGCATGCGCCGCATCAACCGCGCGTTCCCGTGGCTGGCCTACCTGAGCCTCGCGCTGCCGACGCTGCTCGGCTTCGTGCTCCACGGCTACACGGCCGAAGGCGCGCTGCGCGGACTCGTCTGGGGTGGCCTCGTGCGCGCGTTCTTCCTGCACCACGTCACGTGGTCGATCAACTCCGTCTGCCACTACTTCGGGCGC
>Ga0111539_10007694_pt1 | contig 13758 bp, 11 predicted proteins | sample RhiMethybrSRZTD1_FD_79667 | JGI IMG/M metagenome (GOLD analysis project Ga0111539, IMG submission 79667) | Populus rhizosphere microbial communities from Tennessee, USA - Rhizosphere MetaG P. TD hybrid SRZTD1 (version 2) (version 2) | ecosystem: Host-associated > Plants > Roots > Rhizosphere >...
ATATTTGTAAGTTTGAAAACCACAGTCTCGAACTGACGCCGCAAATTGTCGACATCGCCTGGCGCAACTATTTCGGCACAGCGCACTCCTTTGTGCAGCAGGAAAAAGCGGCTGAGAAGACGCTGGCTGATCCGTTGGAAGTGTAGGCTGGACCATGCGAATCACGAAATTACTTCTTATCGGAATTCTGGTGGTGGTCTATTCGGGCCACGCGTCTGCACAGGAACGCGAACAGATCAGGCTGAAACTGGCGAACGGTTCGTATCTCGTAGTGGACGAAGCGTCCGAGACGCCGCAGGGTGTTTGGTACCGGCAAGGCAGCATGAGCAATTTCCTGCCGAAAGAAAAAGTCAAAAAGATCGAGCGCACCCAGCCTGAACCGGCCGCCGCACCCGAACAGAAAAGTACAAACGACGACGATCATTTCGAAGTCACGCCCGAGGCCGTCGCCGAAGCTGCACCGAAAAACGGAAACTACGATCAACCGGTCTGGATTTATTTAAAAGGCGGCGCGCGCGTTGAAGCTGACAGTGCTTCGGAATCGCCAACCGGCGCCTGGTACAAGCGCGGCGGCATGTCGATGTTCATCGATCGCAGCCGCATCGATCGCATCGAGCTCGAAGCTCCGGAAACGGTCGCGCAGACAGGGAAGAAACAGCGCGGCTGGAGCACGGGAAGACCAGGACTCGATCGACTGATCCGGGTGAACGGCAGCAAGCACAACGTCGATCCGTATTTGATCTTTCTCGTGATGGAACAGGAATCGCACTTCAACACCGGAGCGGTCTCGCCGAAAGGCGCGCGGGGGCTGATGCAGCTCATGCCGGGTACAGCAGCTCGTTTCGGTGTGCGACGTCCACACGATGCAGCGCAGAACATCTCCGGTGGTACTCGCTACCTGCGTGAGCTCTTGAATCGTTTCAATAACCGCGTCGATCTCGTGCTTGCGAGTTACAACGCCGGCGAAGGCGCCGTCGCGAAGTTTGGTAACCGCGTGCCGCCGTATCAAGAGACGCGCAACTACGTGAAGAAGATCAGCTATCGCTACAAGCGTACAACCGTCCGCACGCGTAAACCCGCGAAGACCACGCCATGAAACGACTATTCACTGCCATCTGCCTGTGCGTTTCAGTTTTTGTGATTGCTGCTCACGGTCAGCAAAGGAGTGAAGGTCCGCTTACAAACGAATCCGTCGTGAAACTCATCAAGGCCGGGTTCAAAGAGAAAACCGTCATCGCCATCATTCACAACCGGCCAGGCGTCTTCAAACTCGAACCCGAAGAACTGATCCAACTCAAACGTCAGGGTGTGAGCGAGAACATTATCCTGGCGATGCTCTCAACGCAGGATCCGACGTTTACGATTAGTGAAGACGAATGGGTCTCAGATGAATCCTTCTTCAACAAAGGCGCCAATAAGAAATCGGCGAACGGTGGGGAATCGCAAAATTCAGGGACAAGTATTTTTGGCGCCGGCGGAAGTTCGAAATCCAGGAGCGAATCGCGCGGCGGGAACGGCGGAAACGTTAATGAAGGAGAAGTTACCGGATCCGCTAGTGTCCGAATCATCAAACCGGAAAGTGAAAGCGGGAATGCCGCCGCAACGCCGAAGCTCGAGAGGACCCCGGTGTTAGATAACGATGGTGTGATCCGGCTGGTCCAGGCAGGTTTTTCTGAAGGCACGATAATCAAGCGGATCGAAGAATCTCCCGTTGACTTCGACCTCTCCCCCGGCAAACTCGACGAGCTTTATAAGAAGCGAGTCACCGATCAAATCATCGCCGCCATGGCTGCCGCCATGGGAAAAGACCGGTAAGACGAAATCTTTCAGTAACCCTCTGGCAAATCTGTTAGACTAAACGCGGCTGCCAGCGTGGTGTTTTTTCTTCTCGCTGAAAGTTAAGTGCTCCGGCCCTTCCCTCACGTCCTTGTAACAGGCAGGCCTTTCGTCCATGAAGTTGATTAACGTTTGGCAGTTTCTGCTCATCGCAGCGGTTTTCGTGCCTCTTGAGCGCTTATTTGCTCTTCGTAAAGAGCAGAGAATCTTGCGCGCGAAGTGGAGACTGGACCTCGTCTACACTTTCGTAAATGGCGCGCTCATCGCGGTCGGCATCATGCTTGTAGTACTCGTGGCGGGTAGTATTTTTGCCTATGTAGTGCCGGAACGGCTTCGCGCCGCCGTCTCGTCTCAACCCTTATTGATTCAGCTTCTCGAAGCTCTTGTTGCCGCCGATCTTTTGTTCTACGCCGCGCACCGTCTCTTCCACACCGTACCATTTCTTTGGAAGTTTCATGCCGTTCATCACTCGATCGAGGAAATGGACTGGTTAGCCGCGGCGCGGGTCCATCCGTTCGATCAGATCGTGACTAAGGGCGCTTCTATTCTACCCCTCCTCGCCTTCGGCTTTTCTGATCCTGTGATCGTGGCTCACGCCGTGATTTACTCTTGGCACTCATATTTGCTGCATTCGAATGTAAGGATCAAATTCGGCCCTTTGAAGTGGGTGGTCGCCTCGCCCGAATATCATCATTGGCATCACGCGAACCAACGCGAGGCTTACGACAAGAACTACGCCGCGCAACTCTCCATAATCGACAAGCTCTTCCACACACTTTACTTGCCTCAAGGAAAGAGACCTGAGAAATACGGCATTGACGAACCGGTGCCACGCGGCTACGTATCACAACTCATTTCCCCTACCTCCGGGGTATAGAATTTCTTACGCTAAAGAGGACCTTCCAATATGGTCGCGAACGAGTTCCCGAAACCTGTGCCTGTCGAGGTTAAGCTGTTGGACCTGGTCACACGAATTGTGCCATCAGCGTTCTATCTGATTGTCTTAGTCCAGAAGGTCAATGAGAATTATGCGTTTATCGTGAGCGGCCAGGCAGCGCCGTCGTGGAAGTTTTTTGCTGAGATCGTGTCCCGATCCTCGACCATTCTGTTTTTGGGTCTCCTTACCATCCTATTCATCGTCAGGCTGGAGCCAATCAAGAAGGCTAAAGGGATCTTACCCCGGGTTTTAGCGGTGGCTGGCACTTTCTCTATGACCCTGGTGACCATGTTTCCGCGCGCAAATCTTTCTTTTACACAAACAGTGATTGCCAGCTTGATAAGTCTAGTGGGTACGGGTCTCTCGGTTTTTGCACTGGCGCACCTGGGCCGGTCATTCAGTGTTATGGCCGAAGCAAGGAGATTGGTTACTTCGGGACCATACCGAATCGTCCGACATCCCTTATATTTGTTTGAAGCAGTGGCGTCGCTGGGTATCCTCTTCCAGTTTTTCTCGTTCTACGGCGTTCTCATATATCTCGCCCATTGTTTCCTGCAACTTCAGCGAATGAAGAATGAAGAAGCGGTTTTGGAAGGCGTATTTCCTGAATATCAAACCTATAGATCAAAGACGGCGAGAGTCATTCCGGGACTCTACTGACTTTGGCCAAAATGTCACAGGACTACCTGATTCCCTCCGCCTGTAGCATCAAGATACACACTCTCATCCAGCTTCGTAACCGCTCCATCTGTACTAACTCAAACTATTTCTACAGTTAACTAGCATGGAGGCCATAGCGGCACAGTCATTGCCCATAGGTTCACGGCTTTGGCTGTTGTAGCCTGCCCAGAGCGCAAGAAAACCAAAGAACGTGGAGAGCCGATGCGACCGATTAAGTATGCAGAGCGCGGATTGACCTTTATTGCGGGAGGTATCTTTAACGCAATTCAGTCTGTTAATAAATACAAGCCAAATCCTTCATTCACTCCCAAATGGTCGGACAAGCCACTGCTCAAATCATGGCAGAAGAGCAAGCCAACACTCGGTTGGCCGAGAACGACCGATTCACTTTGTCCGAACTGCGTGATCGAAGCGCGCGAAGCAATCATCAGCGGAAAAAGAGAAGTCAGCGACCTGATTAACGAGAAGGTCGGCGAGATCAAAGCACAGATCATTGAACGCGATGGCCAGATCTGGATGATCAAGGACTGCCCGGTCCACGGTCACTTCGAAGATATGATGGCCATCGACTCCAAGTTTCTCACACACATCGAGAAGATGTTCCCGGGGCGCGACATCGATGCACACAACGATGAGAAGCTGCACAATCATGGTTCCAGCACAGTCAAGTTCGGCCGCGGCGCAGTGTTGACCGTCGACCTTACGAACCGCTGCAACATGATGTGCGACCCATGCTTCATGGACGCCAATCAGGTTGGCTTTGTCCACGAACTGAGCATGGACGAGATCAAAGAGATTCTCGACAACGCGATCACGATCAAACCGCGACGCCAGATGTCCGTGCAGTTCTCCGGGGGCGAACCATCAATCTCGCCGCACTTCATCGAAGCGATCAAGTACTCGCGCAAAGTTGGTTACAACAGCGTGCAGGCAGCGACAAACGGAATCGAGTTCGCCAAGAGCAAAGAGTTCTGCCGGCAAGCCGCTGAAGCTGGTCTGCGTTACGTTTATCTTCAGTTCGACGGTATCGGCAACGATGCGAACAGCCACCGTCAGGTCGGCAACCTGTTCGACGTGAAGATGCGCGCGATCAACAACCTTCACGAAGCGGGCGTCGAGATCGTTCTCGTCACCACGCTGGTGAACGGCATCAACAACGATCAGGTCGGCTCGATCATTCGTTTCGCGCTCGACAATCCCAAGAAGATTGCGTTCCTTTCGTTCCAACCGGTTTCATTCACCGGCCGCGACGAAGAGATCACCGAACAGCGTCGCCTGCAACAGCGCTACACGCTGTCGCACCTGGCGCACGACGTGAAAGACCAGGTTGGCATCACCGAACCGACGCGCGATTGGTTCCCGCTTTCGTTGATGGGCGCCTTCGCTGATTTCGCGGACCTCGTGCATGGTCCAAACGCGGAATGGGGCCAGGTCTCCTGCGGTTGTCACCCGAACTGCGGCGTCGGTACTGCCGTGATGATCGACAAGGAAAACAAAGAGATGCGGCCCGTGCCGGAGTTCCTGAACATCCCGGGTCTCGTCAAAGACATGCAGAAGATCACTGACGCGGCCCGCGGCAAGTGGATGTCGAACATCATGATGGGTCTGGCGCTGTTGAAGCACTACAACCCGTACAATTCGCCGTCGCAGTTCACGCTGTACGAACTCTTCAAAAAGTTTGACAAGTCGTTTGGTTTGACCGGCAAGGACTACGGCAAGGTCACTGGTGATCGTAAGGTGGACGACATCGAGAAACGTCGTTCGGATCGCTGGAACTTCCTGTTCATCGCGGGAATGTGGTTCCAGGATCTCTTCAACTACGACTTCCGCCGCACTGAAATGTGCATCATCCCGTACGGCACGCAGGAAGGTGAGATTTCGTTCTGCGCGTACAACACCGGTATCGGCTGGCGCAATATCATCGAGAACATGCACCAGAACGCGACCGTTGCGAAGTGGTATCAGGAGCACGGACGTCACGAGATTTTCGCCGGCGGCAAGGACGTGCCGATGGCTGATAAGACTCACGGTCTCATCCTGAACGAAGTCGACCTGACCCGGCCGAACAAACCGGAGATGGAAGGTCCAAAGACGGCGCATGAGGAAGCGGTCATGATGCGCAAGCTTTATCAGGAGATGGTGCTGCAGAAACAGTCCATCGCCAAGGAAGTTGACAAGCCGGTCCAGATCAAGGGTCTGAGCCGGAAGAAGGAAGAACCCGCCGAAGCCGAGGCGGTTCTGGTTTAGTTTTTAAGCCCACAGGAGGGCACAAAGAGGCATGGATCAATCACCAAAATTGGTTCTGCCTTTTTGTGTTTTTGTGGGTTTGTGGTTAAATAGTGGGCCCGAATTTTGGATTTGGAAAGGGAAAGCTGAGAAGGAATGGCAATAGTTACTGTTAATCAGGGTGAATCAATCGAGAGCGCGCTCCGACGCTTCAAGCGCAAAGTGATGACCGAGGAGATCATCAAAGATGCGAAGAAGCACGCATTCTTTATTCCCCCGGGTCAGAAGGCGAAACTGAAGTCGGCCCTGGCGCGCAAACGAAACAAGAAGAAGGGCCGGATGCGCATCCCGCGCGACTAACACCCCTCCTGAACACGCCAACAGGATCTCACCAGACTTCTTAACCCGAGTTTTTCTAAGATCCGTGTTGTTTCACGGATGCTAGAGAACGTATGACACGGATCTTGATAACAAACGACGACGGTATCCACTCCGACGGGCTCGTCAAACTCGAAGAGGCCCTGAAGGAGCTCGGAGACGTTTACGTTGTTGCGCCGGCGTCCGAGATGAGTGGCGCCTCGCATAGTTTGACGCTCGCGCGGCCGCTGCGCATTCGCCAGCTCGACAGTCGTCACTGGTCTGTTGATGGCACGCCTACCGATTGCGTCACGCTCGCGCTGAACAAGATCCTTCCGGAAGCAGAACGTCCGGACATCTGCGTTTCGGGTATCAACCACGGCGGCAATCTCGGCGACGACGCAAGCTACTCAGGCACTGTGGCAGGCGCGATGGAAGCGACGATTCTCGGCGTTCCCGGGGTCGCTTTGAGCCTCGTGGCGCGCGAGAATTACGACTTCACTCATGCCGCAGCGTTTGCGGTCGTCGCTACGCGCAAAGTCCTCGACGAAGGTTTACCCGAAGGCACCCTGCTCAACATCAACTTGCCTCCGGGCGAGATCAAAGGCGTGATGGTCACGCGTCAGGGCATCAAGAACGCGCGCCCGATCATCAGCGAGCACATCGATCCTCGCGGTAAACCTTACTTCTGGATCGGTGAAGAATACTTCAACGCCAACTCGGTCGAGGGCACTGATTATCACGCCGTGAAATCAGGTTACGTCTCTGTGACGCCGTTGCGCGCCGACATGACCGATCATCAGGCGTTGACGGCGATCGAGAGCTGGAATTATCTGAAAGACTCCGAACTACTCCACAAGAGCTAAAGCAAGTTAAAATTCTCCCGGTGCAAGCAGCCAACAAACATCGCTCGGCTTCACTCCAGGAGTATTCCATTCCCCGAGAGCGTATGGTTGCGCGTTTACGCGATCATTACGGCATCCGCGACCCGCGCGTCCTCGAAGCAATCAGAAACGTTCCACGTCATTTCTTCGTGCCCGAGGCTTTGCAGAGTCGCGCGTACGGCGATCACGCTCTGCCGATCAGTGCGAATCAAACGATCTCGCAGCCGTTTATTGTGGCACGCATGACGGAGCTGCTCGAGCTCGACGGTAACAGTCGCGTGTTGGAGATCGGCGCGGGCTCGGGTTATCAGACGGCGGTGTTGTCGCGAATCGCGGCGCAGGTTTACGCGATCGAACGCATCGGCGATCTTGCACGCGAGGCGCAGGCGCGGATTCGACAGTTGGAGATCTACAACGCGACGGTCAAATGCTTTGACGGGACACTTGGTTGGGCCGCGAATGCTCCGTACGACGGCATACTCGTCGCCGCCGGTGGACCAACAATTCCTGAGCCGCTGATTGCGCAGCTCAAAGTTGGCGGACGGCTTGTTGTGCCCGTCGGCGACTCGCGTGACAGTCAACGACTGATCCGGGTAGTGAAGACCGAGACGGGTCGCAGGGAAGAGGACCACGGCGGTTGCGCGTTTGTGCCGCTGATCGGGCAACACGGCTGGAGTGATCGTTGAGTGATCGCCGAGATCCGTCTTCGTACCAGTTAACTTTTTCAAAACTACATGATCGCAAAAATCATCAGCATCCTTTCAGGATTTATCGTAGCCACGATCTCCGCGCTTGGCTATTCAGGTGTCGTCCTTTTGATGGCGATCGAGTCGGCGTGCATACCGCTGCCGTCGGAGATCATCATGCCTTTCTCGGGGTATTTGGTTTCGAAAGGCGAGCTGAACTTATGGGGCGTTGGCGTGGCCGGTGCGGTTGGTTGCGTGCTGGGATCGCTGGTGGCGTACTGGGCTGGCATGTACGGCGGTCGTCCGTTCATCGAGAAGTATGGGCGCTATATTTTGTTGTCGCGGCACGATCTTGATCTGGCGGATCGTTGGTTTGCGAAGTACGGCGAGTGGATCGTGTTCACGGCGCGTTTGTTGCCGGCGATCCGCACGTTCATTGCGTTTCCAGCAGGGGTTGCGCGCATGAACCTCACGCGTTTTGTGATCTACACCTTTGCGGGTTCGCTGCCGTGGTGTCTCGGTTTGGCTTACGTGGGTCAAAAACTCGGCGAGCAGTGGGACAAAGACGAAACGCTAAAGACGTGGTTCCACCGTTTTGATTTCCTAATCGGCATCGCCGGTTTACTGCTGGTGGGTTGGTGGGTCTGGCGTCACATCAAACACTCCCGCCCCTCCCACTCCGAAAAACCCGAAGCCCACGCGAGCACCGCCGCGAACGATTAATAGTTCAGCAGCCCTCGTTCGACTTGGATTTTGTTGACTTCCATTTCTGAACCGAATATTCTCCGCGCGTTTTTAGTCACGGCTGAGTTCTCACGAGCCCGCAACCGGCTGACATTCCATTGAACTTGCGTTCTTCGTACCTCGTGCGAAAGTCGAAAGGAAGTTTCCGTGAAGGCAATCACGCGTCAACCGCGGCTCTTGGTCAAGATGCCGGCGGCCCCGCCACAAGTAACGCTCGCACTCGGCGTTTCAAAGTTTGAAGTCGAAATCGAGCCGCTGTTTCAAAGCATTGAAGAGGAACCGAAACTGGGCGCTGCCGCAAGCGCGCAGTGGCAGGTAATCAAAGCCGCTCCCGACGGCAACGAGGTCAACGTTTGGGACATGTGTCATGAACTGACCATGGGCGGGTTAGGTGTGGCGGGCGTTGGCGGCGTCGAGTTCGCGGAACCTGATCTCGAACAGCGTTGGATTTACGGCACCGAATCACAACAAGTACTCGCGGCCGTGAAATCCTGCGATCAACCCGAACCGCCAAATGCGAAGCTGCCCACCGGCGATGGCGTCTACTGGTTTCGCGACGAAGCCCATTCACAACTTCAACTCGCGCGCGATGAAGTGGGCCAACCCGCGAACCGCGTTTGTATCGCGCACTTCGACACCGGATACGATCCGACGCACATCACGAAGCCACAGTTTCTGCGCACGGACCTTCAGCGAAACTTCGAAGACGGAAACGCCAATGACGCAACCGATCATAGCGATGGTGTCCTTAACAATCTCGGACATGGCACTGCAACGATTGCGCTTCTTGCCGGGGCCACGATCGACGGCGCACCGCTGGGCGGGGCAGCCTTCCTCGAAGTGATTCCGGTTCGCGTCGCTAACTCGGTAGTCCTGTTTCAGAATAGTTCGATCGCCAAAGCATTCGACTACGTTCACTCCCTGGCGAAAAACCCAAACACTCGGGTGCACGTCATCACGATGAGCATGGGCGGGTTAGCCTCGCAGGCGTGGGCCGATGCCGTGAACGCGCTTTACGAGCTTGGCGTTTTCATCGTCACGGCTGCGGGCAATAACTTTGGCAATTTTCCCACCCATAACATCGTCTATCCGGCTCGTTTCAAACGCGTGATCGCTGCTTGCGGTGTCATGGCAGACGGCAAACCCTACGCGGATCTCTCGTTGAAGACGATGGCCGGCAATTATGGACCAGACAGCAAGATGCCTACCGCTCTCGCCGGCTACAGTCCGAACACTCCCTGGGCCAGGATCGGCTGCAGCAAACTGGTAGACCACAACGGGCAGGGAACCTCATCAGCAACTCCGCAGGTCGCTTCCGCCGCTGCTTTATGGATTCAAAAGTTCAAGTCGCAATGGGAGGCGTATTCACAAGGCTGGATGCGCGTCGAAGCGGTCCGAAAGGCGCTCGGCGACTCGGCGAAGCTGGATTCGTCATCACTCAAAGCGCGACTCGGACGTGGCGTGATCCGCGCGAAAGCGGCGTTATCCCAGAATCCGGCGAACGAGGGATCTCTCACAAAGCAATCGAAAGACACGGTGAGTTTTCCGTTGTTGCGAGTGCTTACCGGCTTCGGCATTGCGGCCCCCGACGCGCGCCAGCGAATGTTGGAGCTCGAAGCTCTTCAACTCACACAACAGTCGCGAGAGCTCGAAGAGCTGTTTCCCGATCCGGATCAAGAGATGCCCAACCTGTCCGAGCCCGAAAAACGGAAACTCGCCGAAGCGCTGTCGTCAGCACCGGGTGCTTCGCAGAGGCTGCGCGAGGCGCTCGGCAATCAGGCCCGGGCTTCTCGTCCGCAGGTGTCCGTGCCCCGACAGCTTACTCCGGCGGAAGCATCGTTATTGCAACAGGCAATCAATCCGCCGAAGCGTGATCCTGTTACCCGGCCGTTGCGAGTATTCGCTTTCGATCCGTTGGCCGCGACGAAACTCGAAACGTTGTCGATCAACGAGACCACCATTCCGGTGCGGTGGGAACAACTCGATCCCGGCCCGGTTGGTGAATACCTCGAAGTCGTCGACCTCGATCCGGCAACCGGCGTTGGTTACGCGCCGGTCGATCTGAATCAGCCCTGGCCCCTGTCGCAAAGCGGCTTTCGCCCGTCGGAGGCCAACCCGCAGTTTCATCAACAGATGGTCTACGCAGTCGCGATGAAGACCATCAATCACTTCGAACAAGCGCTTGGCCGCGTCGCTTTGTGGGCGCCGCGGCTGGTGAAGACGAAGAACGGTTACGAGAGTTATTTCGTACGCCGTTTGCGCATCTATCCGCACGCGCTCAGGGAAGCCAATGCTTACTACAGTCCCGACAAACATGCATTGCTGTTTGGTTATTTTCGCGCCTCCGAGAAAAACGCGGGAGATAATCTTCCGGGTCAGACAGTCTTCTGCTGCCTGTCGCACGACATCGTGGCCCATGAAACGACGCACGCCTTGTTGGATGGACTTCACCGTCGCTTTCGCGAACCTACAAACGCCGACGTGCTCGGTTTTCACGAAGCGTTCGCCGACATCGTCGCCCTGTTTCAACACTTCACCGTTCCCGAAGCGCTCAATCACCAGATTGCGCGAACGCGCGGCGATCTCGCCAGGCAGAGTTTGCTCGGCGAGTTGGCCCAACAGTTCGGGCAGGGCATTGGCAGGTATGGCGCACTGCGCAGTGCTATCGGAACCGAGAAGAATGGCGAGTGGAAACCAGCGGAGCCGACGCCCGCGGACTACCCGAATGCAACCGAGGCGCACGATCGAGGCGCAGTGTTGGTGGCTGCCGTCTTCGATGCATTCCTCAACATCTACCGCAAACGAAGTACTGACCTGGTTCGACTCGCAACCAGAGGCACGGGCGTTCTGCCGCCGGGCGACATCCCGCACGATCTCGTCATCCGTCTTGCCAAAGAGGCCAGCAAGACAGCGGAGCACGTCTTGAACATGTGCATTCGCGCGCTTGATTACTCGCCGCCGGTCGATATGACATTCGGCGATTACGTGCGCGCGCTCATCACGGCGGATCGCGATCTCGTTCCCGACGACGATCTCGGTTATCGCGTCGCTTTTCTGCAGGCGTTTCGTCGTCGCGGCATCTATCCCGAGTTCGTCCGCAACCTGTCGACCGAGAGCGTTTGCTGGGCCAGTCCGGAGTTGGACCTCAGGATTCGCGAAATTCTCAAACAGATGTCTTTGACATGGGATCTTCAGGCACAACGCAAGCGCGCGTATCATTCCTCGAAACGAAATGCAGTCGTTTTCCATAAATGGCTGAAGGAGAAACTCACGGACGAGCAGGCACTGTCGCTCGGCTTCAGTCATGACGAGACGCTGACCGTCGGCAACGTCGTAGGAAAACTGTCGCCGTTTGAAGTTCACTCAGTGCGGCCGGTGCGTCGCGTCGGTCCTGACGGACAACAAAGACTCGATCTCGTCGTCGAGATCACGCAGAGCTGGGTGCCGGCCGGAAGCAACCAGAAGTATCGCGGAGGCAGCACGCTGATCATCGATCTTGAAGAGCGCCGCATTCGCTACGTCGTGCGGAAGCGCGTCGGTCACCCGCAACGCATCTCGAATCAGCAAGGATTCCGGATGTCGATGGAAGACGCGTCCATTCGCAGCAACTATTACGACGACATCGCACGCGGCCGCGAACCGTTTGCTATGCTTCATCGGGGTGCGTAGGAGGTAATGATGGCAACACGAACAACAACAAAGACCACCAGGAAACCTGCGCGCGCCAACAACACGAACCAAGACTACCGCATAAAAGTGCGCATGTACCGGCAGGGTCTGGGCGACTGCTTTCTACTGACGATCCCGCGGAAGAACGGCGCGCCGTTCTACGTCGTGATCGACTGCGGCGTAATCCTGGGAACGCAAAACGCGGGAACGATCATGACCGAAGTAGTCGAGCACATCATCAAGACCACAGGCGGGCGCGTCGATCTCGTCGTCGCGACTCACGAGCATTGGGACCACATTTCCGGTTTCGGACAGGCGCGAGAGATTTGGACTGATAAGAACAAACTCACGATCGGCGAGGTTTGGCTTTCGTGGGCCGAAGATCCGAACGATCCGCTCGCTCAGAAACTCAAGGGCGAGCGGCAGGCTATGAATATCGCACTGCAAGCAGCGGCGTCGCGGATGCGGTTGGCAGGCGATACTGAGGCGGCTGACGACGTCACCAATCTCATGAGTTTCTTCGGCGCCGTAGGTTCAACAAGCGACGCGCTCGAGACAGTGAAGACCTTGTCGTCGAAGCTCCGCTACTGCAAACCGCAGGAGCAGCCGGTGACGCTCGATGGAACGGACGTGAAAGTTTACGTGCTTGGACCACCGCCGAATGAAAAGTTGATCAAGAAATACAATCCCTCGACAAAAGAGCCCGAGACGTACGGCATGGATGCGATGAACCAGTACTTGAACGCAGTTCAGCCGGTACTACTGAAGGATTCCGACGACGACTCACCGTTTGACGAACGTTTTCAAATCCCGCTGCATGTGGCCCAGCAGGTGCCGTTCTTCCAGGAGCACTACTGGGGTGAAGACCACGACTCGCAGGAAAAAGACCAGGGTTGGCGGCGCATCGACGGTAGTTGGCTCGACTCTTCTTCGTCGCTTGCGCTTCAGCTTGATAGCGCGACCAACAATACGTGTTTGGTCCTCGCGTTTGAATTGAGCAACCGCGAAGTCCTGTTGTTTGCAGCGGACGCGCAGGTCGGCAACTGGTTGTCGTGGCAGGACCTGAAGTGGAACGTAAATGGATCCGAAGTGACCGGACCGGACTTACTTGGTCGCACCATCTTCTACAAGGTGGGCCATCACGGCAGTCACAACGCAACGTTGCGGGAGTTGGGTCTCGAGAAGATGAAGTCGCTGAAGATGGCGTTCGTTCCCGTTGACCACGAGATGGCGGTCAAGAAGCGTTGGAACAAGATGCCTTTGGACGAACTGATGGAACGGCTTAACGAGATCACTGAAGAGAGAGTCGTAAGAATCGACGGCGACATTCCGGAGAAACTCAAGGGCAGCATGGTCCCTGACGCGCTGTTTCACGAGGTCGTGCTGTAACGAACGGAGTCGAAAGATGGCAGGCACAATTGTCGAGGGTCGCAACGTAGCCGACAACCTCACACTCACACCTGATTTCTGCATCATTGGATCCGGTGCGGCGGGCGGGGTTTGCGCTCTGAAACTCACCGAGGCCGGTTTCAAAGTGCTCGTGCTGGAAGAAGGACCAAACATTCCGCACGATCCTGGACCAGCGCCCGGACAGCAGCGAAAGATGCTCAACGAGCGTGAGGTTGAAATGTACAAGCTGCTGTACCAGGAGGGCGCGACGCGCCTGACGAAGAATGGCGGCGTCAAAGTGTTGCAAGGTCGATGTCTCGGCGGCGGCACCGCGGTGAATTGGTCGGCA
>Ga0111539_10007695_pt1 | contig 13757 bp, 11 predicted proteins | sample RhiMethybrSRZTD1_FD_79667 | JGI IMG/M metagenome (GOLD analysis project Ga0111539, IMG submission 79667) | Populus rhizosphere microbial communities from Tennessee, USA - Rhizosphere MetaG P. TD hybrid SRZTD1 (version 2) (version 2) | ecosystem: Host-associated > Plants > Roots > Rhizosphere >...
ACGCCCGCGAACCAGATGGTCGACACCTCCACGCTGATCACGTCGTAGAGCTGCGGCGACTCCAGCAGCACGCTGCGCCCGTCCTCGCGCAGCAGCCGCAGCCGCGGCTGGCGCAGGACGCCCCCGTTCACGCCGTCGAAGTAGAGGGAGGCCGCCTCCACGATGGGGTCGCTGATCTCCGCGCACACCACGTCGTCGAATCCGTGCGCGGCCACGGAGGCCAGCGTCACGCCCGTGCCCAGCCCGATCACCAGCGCCCGCTCGCGCCCGGACGTGAACAGGGTGGGGATGTTGGCCAGGCGGTGCTGGATCGGGATCTCCTCGCTGTCGTCGCCCTGGAACTTGCCGTTCGTGAGCAGCGTCTTCACGCTGCCCTTGGTGACCACGCTGGTGAAGCCGCCGGTGGCGTCTTCGCGGTGGTACACCACGGTGCCGGTGTCGCTGGCCGAGCGGCCGAGGTAGATGGCCGAGCCCAGGTTCAACGCGTTCAGGTCCCACTGCACGCTGATGAGCAGGGCGGCGGCGGCCATGGCCAGGCCGATGGCGGCCACGGACGTGCGCCGCCAGCGGGCGCCCAGGCCGAAGGCGGCGGCCACGCCGGTGAGGGCCAGGCCGGCGCCGAGTGCGCGCAGGGAGGCCTGGCTGCCGATGGTGGGCAGCAGCAGGTAGGAGCCGGCCAGGGCGCCGCCGATCGCGCCCACGGTGTTGGCCGAGTAGACCTGGCCCACCGCGCCGCCCAGGGCTTCCGCGTCCGCGGCCGCGCAGCGCAGCAGCAGCGGGAACGAGACGCCCAGCAGGGCGGTGGGCAGCAGCATCAGGCCGAAGGCCACCACGAAGCGCACCGCCTCCAGCAGGGCGAAGCTGGGCGAGCGGTTGGCGAAGAAGAGGAACACCTTCGGCACGTCGTCCCACGCCCACAGCGTGGCCACGACGGCCGCCCCGGCCAGCACGAGGGCCACGCCCACCGCCGCCGCCGCGCGCGGCGCCGGCTCGGCCAGGCGCCGGGCGGCCACCGCTCCCAGCCCCAGGCCGAGGAGCAGCGTGCCCAGCATCAGGCCGAAGGCGTAGATCGAGTTGCCCAGCAGGAGGGCCAGCAGGTGCGTCCACACGATCTCGAGCGCAAACGACAGGAATCCGGTGGCCAGCGCGACCAGCGCGGCCACGTCGGCCACGCGGCTGGGGCGCAGCCCGGGCACGGCGGGCGCGGGCGCGGCCGGGGCCACGGGGGAGGAGAGGCGCCAGGCGATGGCCGCCACCGCGAAGTTCAGCAGCGACACGGCGGCCATGCCCAGCCCGAAGCCCAGCCAGGGCACGGTCACGTAGGCGGTGGCGAAGGCGCCGGCGGCGGCGCCCAGCGTGTTCCACTGGTAGACCCGCACCAGCCAGCGGCCGCGCTCCCCCGCGTCGATGGCCACCGCGCGCGCGAAGGCGGGGGTGGTGAGGCCCATCAGCAGCGACGGGATCAGGAAGGCGGCCACGCCGACCAGGAAGCGCACGACGTGGCGCACGCCGCCGGTGCCGAGCGGCGGGGCCCAGGCCAGGTACAGGTCCTGGAGGAGAGGGAACAGGAACGGGAAGAGGATCGAGTAGGCGCCGATGCCGGCCTCGGCCAGCGCGTAGAGGCGCAGGGGATGCACGGAGCGGTCGGCGGCGCGGCCGCCGGCCTGCGCCCCCAGCGAGGTGCCGAGAAGGAAGGCCACCAGCAGCGCGCTGATGGCCTGGGCCGTGCCGCCCACCACCAGCTGCACGTAGCGGCTGAGGAAGACCTGGTAGGAGACGGCGCAGAAGCCCGAGGCCAGGAACAGCGCGCCCAGCAGGCGGAGGCGCCGCTCCAGCGAGCGGCCCGGCGGGGGTTCTGCGGTCGTGTCGGGGGGCGCCGGGGCTGGGGGGCGATCAGCCAAGGGCCGCCGCCGGCCTCACCACCGCGTAGTTCGGATCGCGGCGCAGCCGCCAGATGTACGCGTCCACGATGAAATGGTGGACGTTGATGGCGGCCGTCACCAGCATCGCGCTCTCCACGAAGCCGAAGCCGGCCAGCACGAAGGCGTGGGGCCACACCTGGAAGAGCAGGTAGCCGAGGCCCAGGCAGGCCAGGTAGAAGCCGCCCGCGTGGCGCCACCAGGGCCGGGTGTTGCCGGGCAGCGCCATGCGTTCGCGCACGTGGAAGATGCTGACGATGGCCAGGTACTGCAGGCCGTGGAAGATCGTGGCCCACACGAAGGCGTCCATGTAGGGCAGGGTCACCAGCCACACGCCGTTGCTCATCACCACCATCAGGCTGATGAGGGGCAGGCGCGGCCGCCCGCCCGTCTGGTGGCGGAGGAAGAGCCCGGCCGGCAGGACGAAGGAGGCCACGCCCAGCACCACCACCAGGCCCACGCGCACGGCGTGCACCACGGGCACGTCCAGGACCGCGGCGGGCACGAACCACTCCAGGCCGACGTCCCGGTTGCCGAGGAACGCGTAGAAGAAGGGGCACACGCAGGCCAGGCGCAGCAGGCGCTTGTCCGCCATCGACCAGCCGCCGCCCGAGCGGTAGCCGTACATCACGGCCAGGCCGTAGGCCTGCGCCGAGTAGTGGTAGGGCGACCAGGTGAGGTAGAGGTTGCGCAGGTGGAGGCCGGCCGCCTGCGGCCAGGCCACGGCCAGGCCCAGCACCAGCACCGTGACCAGGGGCAGGCCCATCGTGAGGAAGGGCAGGTCGCGGAAGGTGTCGCGCTTCGTGTACAGGCGCACCGTGGAGGCGGCGAAGTGGGCGCTGTTGCTGAGGAGGATGACCACGCCCAGGTTGGCCAGCAGCAGCGGCGTGAGGGCCGCTTCCGCGCCCAGCTTGAGGGCGGCCACCACCAGCAGGCTGAGGCCGCCGCCGATCACCGCGTAGTCGAAGGTGCGGCTGACGAAGGGGCGGCCCGGGTCGAGGGCGAACGTGGCCGCGCGCGCCGGCGGCGCGACCGAGGTGGCGGTGCTCATGGCTTCGCGGCCGCTTCCCGCCGCGCGCGGGCCAGGTTGGCCGCGCGGTCCGGGCTGGGGCCCAGCGCCATCGCCTGCTCGAACTCGCCCGCGGCCTCGGCGTGCCGCCCGGCCCCGGCCAGGGTCACCGCCAGGGCGTCATGCAGGGCTGCGTCGCCCGGCCGTGCCTGCAGCGCCCGCCGGAAGGCCGCCTCGGCTTCCGGGAAGCGGCCCTGGGCCAGCATCACCTCGCCCACCCCGGCCATCGCGTCGGCGTCGCCGGGAGCGCGGCGCAGCACCTCCCCGAAGGAGGTGAAGGCTTCCTTCAGGCGGCCGTTGGCCAGGTACGCCCGGCCGCGCGTGTTCTGGGTGCGGACGTCGCCCGGGCGCAGCGTCTCGGCGTGGTCGAGCGTGGCCAGCGCGCCCTGCAGGTCGTGCGCGCGGGCCAGGCCGTCGGCCGCCGCCAGCTGGATGGAGTAGTCGGCGCGGTTGACCGCGGCCCCCGTCCGGTATTCACGGGCCGCGGTCTGCTCGCGCCCGTGGGCGAGATCGCGCTGGGCCACCAGGAACGGGTCGCGGGAGAGGCCGGGGAGCTGGTGTTCGGTGGCCAGCACGCGGCCGAACCCGGCGAGCATCGAGGCGGCCAGGACAGCCAGCCCGACCGCGAAACACACCCGATACAAGGCCATCCTCTCCGCGCTGCGACCCCGGCCACGATAGCAGACGGACCGGTCCCCGGCAACGCGCCGCCGGGCGCGGCCGACCGGTGTGTCCCGAGGCTAGCGGTGCAGGGTCCCGTCCACCGACCAGGCGCCGGGGCCGGCCGCGGACAGGTACAGGAACAGGAAGCAGTAGACGACGGCCAGCTCGCCGTGGTTGACGATGGGGAAGAAGCCCCCGCTCGCGTGGCCCATGAAGTAGGCGGCGGCCATCAGTCCGCTGGCCAGGAAGGCGGCCGGCCGCGTGAACAGCCCGATGGCCATGAGCGCTCCCGTGATGAGCTCGATCAGGCCGGCGGTCCACTTGATGCCTGCGGGCGTGCCCGGGGGCACGCCGCCGAAGACGCCGAACACCTTCTGGGCGCCGTGACAGACGAAGAGGAGCCCCACGATGATTCTGAGGAGGGCAAGCACCTGGGCCTGCCGTGACGTGAGAGCCTTGAACATGGTCGTCCTCCGTGAGAGTAAATCTATCACTGAATCGTCGGCCGCTGTACAGTCCACTTATCAATCAATTGGCCGTGAAAAATCGAGTGCGCCCGGGCACACCCGGGAATGGGGTGGGGGAACGTCCCACCGCCGCCCCTCGTATGCTAGGATCGATACGTCGCACCTTTCACGGCGCCCCGAGAATCTGGGCGCAACCCCCTCAAGTTGTTTCCTTGGAAACACTTGTGTGCGCACGGGGAGAGGGTTTGTGTAGAGGGCCCGAACGGCGACACCGGGTCTCAAGGGTTGAATGACGCGAGTCGAGAGAAGGATCCGCCGGGCCCGGGTGGTGCTGTCGTTCGTCGCCCTGGTTGCCGTTTCCGTCGCCCTCGTCCAGGGCGACGCCTATCGTCCGGTGTCGCCGATCCCTGCCACCCTGCGCGGGGGCGACATCCAGCTTCCCGTCCAGTCCTGGGGCCGGACCCGCATCCAGGCCCTCATCCGTGAGGCGGCGGCCGTCTACGGCGTCGATCCCGGCCTGGTGCGGGCCATGGTCTGGGTGGAATCGGGCTACGACCCCTACGCCGTGTCCCCACGGGGGGCCCGCGGCCTGATGCAGCTCACCGAGGACACCGCGCGCGAGGTGGGCGTCTCGAACCCCTTCGATCCCCGGCAGAACGTGTTCGGGGGCGTCAAGTACCTGAGCCAGCTCCTGAAGCGGCACGACGGCGACGTGGCCCTGGCCCTGGCCAGCTACAACGCCGGCCCCAACGCCGTGCGGCGCTTCGGCGGCGTGCCGCCCTACGAGCAGACGCAGGGCTACCTGGTGAAGATCCGCCGCCGCTTCCCGCGCGTGCCCCTGCCGGCGCCGCTCACGCCGCCCGCGGCGGAGGTCATGCCCGCGGTCATGGACTAGCCGGGCTCGGCCTCAAGCCTCAGCCAGTCCCACCTGCTTCTCACTCGCGTCCCAGAGCCGGCGTGCCAGGGCCTCGTCTTGGGCCAGGGCTGACGGCGCCACCGGCTGCTGCTTCTCGAAGTACCGGCCGGTGACGCCGTCGAGCGCCGGATCGGCGGCCAGCTGCACGATCGTCTGCCCTCCCGCGGCCGCGCTGATGAAGAAGGGCCGGTACAGGAGGGCGATGACCGGCTTGGCCCAGGTGGGCGCGCCCGACCAGATGTTGGTGGCCACCGTGCCCGGGTGCAGGCTGTTCGAGGTGACGCCGCTGCCCTCCAGGCGGCGGGCCAGCTCGGCCGCGAAGAGCACGTTGGCCAGCTTGGAGCGGGAGTAGGCGCGCATCGTGGAGTAGCCGCCGCGCTCGAAGCCCGGGTCGTCGAGGTCCAGCGTGCCGCGCCGGTGGCCGATCGAGGCCACGGTGACGATGCGCGCCGGCGCGCTCTTCTTGACCAGGTCGAGGAGCAGGCGGGTGAGCAGGAAGTAGCCCAGGTGGTTCACCGCCCAGGTGGCCTCGATGCCGTCCGCGCCCAGGCGCCGCCTGCTGTTCACGCCGCCCGCGTTGTTGACCAGCACGTCCAGGCGGTCGTGGCGGGCGCGGAACGCTCCGGCCAGCGCGCGGATGGATGCCTGGGAGCCGAAGTCCCCCAGCAGCTCGTCCACGTCGTTCGAGTTGGCCCGCTCCATCACCGCCGTGCGGGCCGACGCCGTGCGGGCGGCGTCGCGGCCGACCATGGTGATCCGCGCTCCCCGGCGGGCCAGCTCGACCGCCGCCTCCAGGCCGATGCCGCTGGTGGCCCCCGTGACGAGGATGCGCTTGCCGCGCACGTCCCAGGCCATCGTCGCTCCTTCTAGCGGGCGGGCCGCGCCTGCATGCGGCCCAGCGCCTCGTCCAGCGCGCGGTTGAACTCGTCCGGCTTCTCGAGCATCAGGTAGTGGCCGGTGCCCTTCACGATCACGGCGTCGAACTGGGGCGCCGCCTTGCGCGCGGCGGCCAGGTTGGTGGGGAACTTGTCCGCGTTCACGGCCACGATGGGCACCTTGATCCCCGCCAGCACCGGCCGGGGGTCGTATTGCCACGTGCTGCGGATGGCGGCCACGCCGATGGCGGGGTCGAAGCCGGCGGCGCGGCCGTTGGCCAGGTCCTTCACCGCCTGGGGCGTGCTGGGGACGTACATGTACCCTTCCATGAAGCGGCCCACCGTCGCCTTGTAGTCGGCCGTGAGCTCGCCCGTGAAGGCGTCGATCTGCGCGCGGTCGAGCACCTGGTCCACGTCCAGCAGCGTGTCCACGGGAACCAGGCCCACCACGCGCTCGGGCATCTGGCGCGCCGCCTCCACGATGACCGGGCCACCCATGGAATGGCCGATCAGCACGACCTTGGACAGGCCCAGCTTCTTCACCACCGCCACCACGTCGGCGCCGAAGGCGGGGATGGTCCAGTCCGCGCGGCCCTTGCCCGAGCGGCCGTGGCCGGCCAGGTCGATCGTCACCACGCGGTGTTTCGCCGCTTCGTGCTTCACCTGCGCGTCCCAGAAGGAGCTGTCGCAGGCCCAGCAGTGGACGAACACGAGGGCGGGGGCGCCCGTGCCCTGCACGGTGTAGGAGATGGGGACGCCGTCGGCCGAAGGCGTGGTGGCCGGCGGCGCGGCGGCGGCGGGCGCGGCCAGGGCGCAGAGCGCGACCAGAATCATTTTGCGGGCGGTCCGGGCAAAGCCCGGCCCGCCGCACTGGGGGCTTACCGCCGCTGCGCGGCTTCGCCCCCAGACCCCCAAGGCCTTCATCACTGTCCTCCCTTCCGGATCCCGAGAGCTTACCCTGCCGGCTTATTCCTGAGGCCAGTCCCCGAGCGCCTTGCGCGTCTCCACCACCTGGGCCAGGTGGTAGGCGTTGTGGTCGGCCACGAGCAGGACCTGGCGCAGGTACGTGCGTCCCTCGCCGTGCGGGATCTCGGCCGTGAGGTTGATGGAGCGGTCGCGGGCCAGGGTTACCGTCTCCTCGATGCCGGCCAGGAAGGCGGCCAGCGACGCCTCCCAGCGCGCTTCGTCGGGCGCGTCGTCCGGGCCCGGCCAGTAGCCCTCCGGAAAGGCGGGCGAGCGCCATGAGGCGTCCAGGGTGTAGCGCACGATGTCCTCCTGCGCCCGGCGCAGGTGCTCCAGCAGCTCCCACAGGGTATGGCCGGCGGCGTGCGGCCGGCGCGTGCGGTTCTCCGGTCTCACGCCGGCGAAGGCGGATCGGGCGCCCGCGTGCGCCTGCTCCTTGGTGAGCAGGTCGGCCAGGCTCTGGCGGACGACGGTCTCGTTCATGGCCCCTAGGGTACCGGAGGCCGGTGTCGGGCACGTTACGATTGCCGGATGCGCCGGGCGCGGCTCCTCCAGACGGGCGTGGCCGTGGTGCTGGCCGGCGGAGCCCTCGCCGCGTTCCGGGCCGCGCGCGTCGTGGAGCGGCGGCTGGCCGCCGAGGTGGAGCGCGCCGGCGCGCCCCTGGGCCTCACGGCCGGGCGCGTGCGCTTCGGCTGGTGGGGGCCGGTGCGGCTGGAGGACGTGCGCCTGGCCGGCAGCGGGCCGCAGGCGGCCACGGCCGAGGCGGTCGAGGTCGCGTGGGGCCTGGCCGGGGGCCGCGACCCCCGCAGCCACGTGCGCAGCGTGCGGGTGTGCGGCCTGCGCGCGGCGCCGGGGGGCCTGTCCGTGGAGTGGCCCGAGGCCTCCTTCTCCGTGGTCGAGTGGACGCGGGACGAGGGCCGCGATCGCGTGCGCCTGCGCCAGGCCGGATCGGGCGGCACCGTCGAGGGCGACTGGTCCGCCGCCGCCCGGAGTGGCACGCTGGCGCTGGCCGGCCTCGACCTCTCCGCGGCCCGCGTCAGCTGGAAGGGAGAGCCGGTGCTGGATCCCGGGCGCTGGAGCGGCCGCCTCACCCTCCGCCGCCAGGGCGAGCGCATGGAGAGCGCGGGCGACCTGGCCGGCGAGGGCGTGCGCGTCGCCCTGCCGCGGGCGCTCGGCCTCGGCTCCGGCGCCTACGGGGCGCCCACCGCGGCCGCGCTGGGCTGGGACCTCTGGCGCGAGCGGGACGCGATCGAGGTGCGCCGCGCCTCGGCCCGCCTGGCCGGCCTGGAGCTGGACGGCCACGGGCGCCTGGGCGGCCCGGGCGCCCGCGACATGGACCTCGAGCTGTCCGGGCGCAGCGACCTGGGTGCGGCCTTCGGCACCACCGGCCTGGTGCTGCCCGCCTCGCTGCCCGCCCTGCCCCCGGCCCGGCTGGGAGAGGTGACCTTCGCGGTGGCCGCGCACGGCCCTCCGGGTGACCCGGCCGCGCTGCGCGTGGAGCCGCGCCTGCAGTTCGCGCCGGCCCCGGAAGCGGTGCGCGCCTTCCAGTTCCTGCGCGCGCCCTTCCGCTACGTCCCCGACGACGCGCCCGGCCAGGCCATCCAGGTGGGGCCGGGGGCGCCATCGTTCATCGCCCTGGAAGAGGTGCCGCCCCTTTTCGTGCGCGCGCTGCTCATCTCCGAGGACGCCGGCTTCTTCGGCCATCCGGGCATCGACGTGGCCGAGATCCCCGTGGCCTGGGCCGAAAACGAGGAGCGCGGCACCAGCGCCCGCGGCGCCTCCACCATCACCCAGCAGCTGGTGAAGAACCTCTTCCTGAGCCGCGACAAGTCGTACGGCCGCAAGCTGACCGAGGCCGCGCTGGCCCTCATGGTCGACGCGGCGGTGCCCAAGTCACGCCTCCTGGAGATCTACCTGAACGTGATCGAGTGGGGCCCCGGCCTGCACGGCCTGGGCCCGGCCGCCGACCACTACTTCGGCAAGGCGCCGCCGGCCCTCACGGTCAAGGAGATGGCCTTCCTGATCTGCCTGATCCCCAGCCCCGTGCGCTACCACCAGGCCCACCTGGCCGGCCATCCCGGGCCGGGCATGGACCTGCTGATGGCCAACCTGCTGGCCAAGCTGCACTCGGTGGGCGCGCTCAGCGACGCGGAGTACGACGACGCGATGGAGGAGGAGCTGGCGTTCGCGCCCGAGGGTTAGCCTTCTAGAACGCCCCGACCAGCTCCTTCCAGCCGTCGCCGCGGTGCGGCTGCAGCGCCAGCGGGGGGCGGCCGAGCGATTGGGCGTGGGCGCGGGCGGCGGCGGTGGCGTTGCAGCGGCCGCTGCGGATGTAGTCGAGGGCCGCGCCCAGCGAGCCCTCGTCGGGATCGCCCAGCGCGTGGCCCAGGTCGTCGTCGGCCGCGCAATTGGCGGGCAGCCCGTCGAAGTAGTCGCCCTGGTCGCTGGCGTTGCGGGTGGAGAACGACACCGGGAACAGCGTCTTGTCGCAGAAGTCGAACGAATACTGGCCCACCGGCTTGCCGTAGGTGCGGTCGCCCACGATGGTGACTTCCATGTAGGGCCGCAGGCCGTTCACCACCAGCTCGCTGGCCGAGGCCGAGGAGCGGGTGGCGATGACCACCAGCCGCTTCACTCCCAGCGCGTTGGCCACGGTGGGGATGGGCAGCGTGCTGTTGCGCGCGCTCTGCTTGTCGTTGTGGATGAAGCGCACGAAGGTCTGGTTGGCGGTGGGCGCGCCGCCGATGAGGCCGGCCAGGTGCTGGGCCACCGAGATGAGGCCGCCGCCGTTGTAGCGGAGGTCGAGCACCAGCTCCTCGGCGCCCGCGTCGCGCAGCTGGCCGAAGGCGGCGTCGAGGGCGGCGTTGCTGGGGGTCACGAAGTTCTGGAACAGGACGTAGCCGACCGTGCTCCCGCCCGTGCGGTAGGTCTCCGTCACCGCCACCGTGGGGATGGTGACCAGGGCCTTGGTCATGGTGGCGTCGTGTTCGGCCCCGCCGCGGTCGATGAAGTGCACGCGCGAGGTCACGCCCACCTGCGCGGGCCCGAACACGGAGCCCAGCTGGTTGGAGCTCACCAGGGAAGCGATGCTCTGGCCGTTGATCTCCAGGAAGCGCGAGCCGCGGTCGAGGCCGATGGCCGCGGCCGGGCTGCCGGCGAAGACGTCGGCCACGCGGAAGTCGTCGGTGCCCGCCAGCGTGGTGCGGATGCCGAAGCCCACGAACTGGCTGTCGGAGAAGAAGGCCTGCGAGTCGGCCTTGTTGGCCACGTAGCTGAAGGTGGTGTCGAGCGGCCGGTAGCGCACCGCGTCGAGGTAGGCCTCGGGCGAGGTGAAGCCGGCGGGGTCGGGGTTGGGGAGCTGCTGGTACCAGAAGTACCAGGCGTTCAGCGTGGTGCGCACGAAGTCGACCTGGCCGGCGGTGGAGCAGTCCGCGCCCGCGGCGGCGGTGGGCGTGGACGGAGAGTCGGAGCCGCCGCAGGACAGGACGAAGAGCGCAGCGCCCGCGGCCAGGAGCGCACCCTTCCGGGTTTTCCACATCACGACGAAAAGATAGCACGCGCGGCCACTGGCGCCGCGCCCGCCAGCGGGAGTAACGTGCGGCCATCCGGAGGGGCCATGCGCATCCTTGTCGTGAACCAGGAAGAGGTGGGGCGCCTGCTGCCCATGGCGGAGTGCATGGAGGTCATGGCCGAGGTGCTGCGCAGCCTCGGCCGCGGCGAGGCCCTGCTGCCGCTGCGCACCATCGTGCACCTGCCCGGCGGGCTGGGCGAGTTCGCCGTCATGCCCAGCTACCTGGCCCGCCCGGCGGCCATCGGGCTCAAGGCCATCACGGTGTTCCCGCGCAACGAGGGCACGGCCTACGACTCGCACCAGGGCGCGGTGCTCCTCTTCGACGTCGAGCACGGCAGCCTGGTGGCGCTCATGGACGCCAGCTCGATCACCGCCATCCGCACCGCCGCCGTCTCGGGCGTGGCCACGCGGCTGCTGGCCCGCGAGGATGCGGCCGACCTGGCCATCCTGGGCACCGGCGTGCAGGCCCTGACCCACCTGGAGGCCATGCTGCTGGCCCGCCGCGTCTCCCGCGTGCGGGCCTGGAGCCGCAGCCGCGACAACGTGGCCCGCTTCGTGGACGCGGCCGCCCGGCGCTTCGGAGTCACCGTCGAGGCGGCCAGGGACGCGCGGGCGGCGGTGGAGGGGGCCAGCCTCATCTGCACCACCACCTCCGCGCACCAGCCCATCCTGGAGGGGGCCTGGATCGCGCCCGGCGCCCACGTGAACGCGGTGGGCTCCAGCATCCGCACCGCGCGCGAGCTGGACAGCGCGGCCATGAAGCGGGCCGCGCTCTTCGTCGACCGGCGCGAGTCGGCCCAGGCCGAGGCCGGCGACTTCCTCATCCCCAAGGCCGAGGGCGCCTTCGGCGACGAGCACATCCTGGGCGACCTGGGCGACGTGCTGCTGGCCCGCCATCCCGGCCGCACCGCGTCCGGACAGGTCACCGTCTTCAAGTCGCTGGGACTGTCGGTGGAGGACGTGGCCTCCGCCCATCACATCCACGCCGCGGCCGTGCGCGGCGGCCTCGGCACCTGGATCGAGCTGGGCGGCGAGCGCCGCCCGTGAAGCTCTCCCCGGTCACGCTCGAGGAGGCGCGCGCGGCCCGGGAACGGCTCCGCGGCGTGGCGCTGGGCACGCCCCTCGTGCGCCTGCAGGCCGACACGGGCCCGGCCGAGGTCTACCTGAAGCTCGAGAACCTGCAGCCCATCGGCTCCTTCAAGGTGCGCGGGGCCGGCAACGCGCTGCTGGGCGCGGCGTCGGAGGCGCTCGCGGCGGGCGTGTACACGGCCAGCGCCGGCAACATGGCCCAGGGCGTGGCCTTCTGGGCCCGGCGCCTGGGCGTGCCCTGCACGGCGCTCGTCCCGGACAACGCGCCGGAGGCGAAGCTCTCGGCCATCGCGCGCCTGGGCGCGGCCAGCGTCAAGCTGCCCTACGCCGAGTGGTAGGAGACGCTGGTGCGCCACGGCCGCCCGGGCCAGCCCGGCTTCTTCGTGCACCCGGTGTCCGACCCGGCCGTGATGGCGGGCAACTCCACCATCGCCCTGGAGATCGTGGAGGCGCTGCCGCAGGTGGACGCGGTGCTGGTGCCGTACGGCGGCGGCGGGCTGTCCTGCGGCATCGCGGCCGTGCTGCGGGCGCTGAAGCCGGAGGCGCGCGTCTTCGGCTGCGAGGTGGACACGGCGGCGCCGCTCTCCGCCTCCCTGGCCGCGGGCGAGGCGCGGACCATCGAGCACCGGCCCAGCTTCGTGGACGGCATCGGCGGGCGGAGCGTGCTGGCCGAGATGTGGCCCCTGGCCAGCACGCTGCTGGCGGGATCGCTGGTGGTGCCGCTGGCGGAGGTGGCGGCCGCGGTGCGCCTGCTGGCCGAGCGGGCCCGGGTGGTGGCCGAAGGCGCCGGGGCCACCGCGGTGGCGGCGGCCCTGCGCGGCGTGCCCGGCGCGCGCACGGTGGTGTGTGTGGTCTCCGGGGGGAACATCGATCTCGCGCGGCTGGCCCAGATCCTCGGTCCGCCGGCGTGAGCCTGGCCCTGCTGCTGGCCGCGGCGCTCGCCCCTGCCGCGGCCGGGAAGCCGGCGCCGTCGCCTCCTCCTCCGGAGCCGCCGCGGGTGACCGTCGAGGTGGTGGCGCTGGAGGTGGTGGGCCCCGGCTACGGACAGGACGGCAAGGAGGTCCAGCCCTTCGGCCGCCCGGCGGGCACGCGGATGACGCTGGTGGCCCGTGCCGCTCCGCCCTACGCGATCGTGTCGGTGGACACGCAGCGCAGCGTGATCGACGAGATGCGCGACGGCACCGGCCTGTTCCTGTCCCGGCCCCGCTGGCAGGCGGACGCGGTGAGCGACGGAGGCCAGTCCGCGCGGCTGGAGATGTGGAGCGCGGGCCTGCCGTCGCCACGGGCGGCGTCGCTCATCGGCATGGGGCGCATCGCGCTGAAGGTGGCCGCGGGAGCGGTGACGCTGCGCTCGCGCGAGTTCAAGCTGCGCAAGGGATCCGGCGTGCAGCTGGGCGGTGTGCGCCTGGTGCTCGCCGACCTGAAGCCGGGGGATCCCTCCGAGGCGACGTTCCAGGTTCCGGCGGGAGCGCTGGGGCCGCTCAAGGGCCTGCGCTTCGTGGTGAAGGACAGGGTGGTGCCGGTCACGGACTGGAACGTCCACCCCGGCATCGACGACGTCCTCCTCGGCTGTCGGGCCGCGGTGGCCGCCGGGGCCAAGGTGGCGCTCGAGGTCGACGTGTGGGAGGACGCCCAGGACCTGGCCGTGCCCTTCGCCGTGCAGCCCGGCGTCGGCCTGGAGCGGCCGCGCGCGGTGACGCTCGGGGAGCCGCCGCCGGCGCGCGACCTCCGTCCCTTCGACCTGGTCCTGGCCGGTGTGAAGTCCATCGGGCCCGGCGCTCCCGAGGCCGAGGGCACGGGCGTGGCCCTGGCCCTCACCGCCGCGCCGCCGTACACCATCGTCTCGCTGGACGGCGAGGGCCTGGAGCTGCTCGACGCGGCCGGCGCGCGCCTGGCCGAGCCGCAGCTCACCGTGTGGCGCACCGCCGACGCCACCGCCGCCCTCCTCGAGCTGCGCGCGCAGGAGCGGGCGGCGCCCGACGCCTCGGGCGTGGGCGTGCGCGGCGCGCTCAACGTGGTGGCGGCGGCGGGCGTGGAGAAGGTGCGCGTGCCGCGCGTGCTGCTGAGCGTGGGCGACACCTTCCGGCTGGCCGGGCAGGTGATGACGGTGAGCGAGGTGCAGACCTCGCCGGGCGCGATCGGCTTCAGCGTGGAAGGGCCGGCGGCCGTGGTCGACGCGGTGCGGGCCGTCCGCTTCCAGCCGCGCGGGCAGGCGGCGGTGCCGG
>Ga0111539_10007697_pt1 | contig 13756 bp, 7 predicted proteins | sample RhiMethybrSRZTD1_FD_79667 | JGI IMG/M metagenome (GOLD analysis project Ga0111539, IMG submission 79667) | Populus rhizosphere microbial communities from Tennessee, USA - Rhizosphere MetaG P. TD hybrid SRZTD1 (version 2) (version 2) | ecosystem: Host-associated > Plants > Roots > Rhizosphere >...
CAGCCTGTCCTACATCTGGGGTATGGAAAACACGGCCTGGTTGCAGTGGGGCGCCAACATGAACTCGGTGATGGAGCGGAATATCGGGCAGTCGCTCGGCGTCGGCGCGGTGTTCAATCCGGACACGTTCGCGACGACGGCGCGGCTCGACAACTTGAACAAGCTCGAACACCTGGCCTATCGGGTGGCTCCGCCGGCCTGGCCGGAAGCGCTGCTCGGTGCGATCGATCAGGCAAAGGCCGCTCGCGGCCGCGACGTCTACGATCGGAGCTGCGCCAACTGTCACGAGAAGCCGTTCGCGACGAGCTCGAGCGGATTGGTGACCTACCAATTGTTCAAACTGAGCGAGGTCGGCACCAGCCCGCTGGCGGCGCAGAACTTCGACGAGACGGTTATCGTCGACGGGAAGCAGCTGCGGTTCGCGGCCGCCGCGTTCACCATTCTCGAGCGGCTCAAGCGCCAGTACTACGTGCAGAACGCGGTGCCCGAGCAGACGCAGGCTGAATGGGAAGGGCGCAGCCGGCGCCCGGCGCCACGGATGCGGAGCACCCTGGCGGACGCCGACAAGTATGCCGATTCGCGGGGCGGGCGCGTGTATCCCGCGAAACCGCTGGCCGGCATCTGGGCGACCGCGCCCTATTTGAACAATGGATCGGTGGCCAACATGTGGGACCTGCTGACCGCACCAGAGTCGCGGCCGACGAAGTTCTCTCTCGGCTCACGCGAGTACGACTCCGAAAAGCTCGGCTACGTGACCTCGCCGAATCCCACATCGCCGGCGCCCGCCTGGGAATTCGATACGACCAAGCCGTCGAATTCGAACGCGGGACATGTCTACGGCACGAGACTGCCGGACGACGACAAGTGGGCGTTGATCGAGTTTCTCAAGGCGCTGCGCCCCGGGGACATCAAGAAGGATCCCGTCCAAAAGGCTGGGTCAGCCGCGAACTAATGGTGAGCAGACCGCTTGAATGCCTTGGGGGCCAGATTCAACCATGACCCAGCGAACGATCTCTCTTCTTGCGGCGACGATCCTGCCGGTGCTCGGTAGCGTCGACTCCGCTGCACAGCGGACCGTACCTCCCATTAGGCGGATCGACCACATCATGATCAGAGCGGATGACCCCGCGAATCTCTACGCCTTCTTCACTGAAGTCCTTCGACTTCCCGTCGCCTGGCCCTTGATGAGCCCACGAGAAGGGGTCGCGACCGGAGGGGTCGGATTCGGTAACGTGAACGTCGAAGCCATTCGATTCCCAGGGCAGAAGGGCCAACCGTCGCGAGCGCAACTCCTTGGATTTGGGTTCGAGCCCTCCTCATTGGCTGAATGCCTTGCCGAATTGGACCGACGGGGTCTCAGCTACGGGGAACGGCGGCCCTTGGTCGCCACGGGGCAGGACGGCTCGAAGAATACGCTGTGGACGAACGTTACCCTGCGACAGTTTTCCGACGGCGAGGCCGCGGATGCGACGATGCATGTATTCCTCAGCGAGTACAGTCCCGCGTATGTAAACGTCGAGCAACGGCGTGAGCGTCTGCGCCGTCAGTTGGCAGAGAGTGGCGGCGGGCCACTGGGCGTGGAAGCCGTGAAAGAGGTCACCGTCGGTGTCACCGATCTGGCGGTGGCCCGAGGTCTCTGGCAGAAGCTCTTGGATCCCACACCACTGTCTGGTTCGGGTACGTGGCAAGTGGGCGACGGGCCGGCAATACGTCTTCTCCCGGCTGCCGAGAATACGACGCACGGGCTGGTGTTAAGCGTTGCATCTTTGCCTAAGGCAAGAGCCTTCCTTCGGGAACGAGATCTGCTCGGGACTGATTCACAACAAGAGGCGACGATCGACCCATCGAAGATTGAGGGCCTGAACATCCGGCTGGTCGAGAAGCGGTAGCGCGCTCGCCTCGACGCACAGTCTCAGCAGCGTGCGATGAACCTGCGGATCAATGCGGCGGTCCGGCGCGGTTGTTCCACGATGACCATATGCGCTGCATCAGCGATCTGCACCGATTCGGCGCCGGGAATACAGGACGCGGTCGCCTCGGCGATCAGTCGGTACCAAACACGTGTGCGTTCTCCCCGAAGTACGAGCACCGGAAGGCGCAACCCGCCAATCTGCTCGCACGCCACCTGCGGCGGCGGCGCCGCAAATGTCGGCCCGATCGTCGGCGCGTTGGCAAGCAATTGGTCCTGAACTTCTCGTGGCAACCGGCAAAACCCACCAGCGTCGGCTTGTATCCAGTCGATAAGCGCCTTCGAGGCGTCTTCGAGTGCGCCGGCGCCGACGCGCTCTGCGATCGTCGAGACGAGCGCAGCTCGACTCGCCCGTTCGCTGGCGAACTCCGGTGTCCCAGCGGCCACGACACTCGCGAAAGGCGGTTCGATGAGTGTCAGAGTCCGCACGAGCTCGGGAACTTCGATCGCCGTCAGTAGCGTCACGCCCGCGCCCCAGGAGTGACCAACGAGGTGCGCGGGGCGACCGAGGGTTCGGAGCAACGCTGTCAGATCGGCAGTATGGGCGTCGAATGTATAACCGACGTCATCGCGGGTGTTCAGATTGGGCCAATGGAAGCGCCGGCTCAGCGCCACGACATGAAAGCCGCGACTGAGCGAGGCGGCAATAGGCTTCCATTGTCGCAAGTCCCCCAGCGCGCCATGCACGAGCACGACGTCAGCGCCGTGACCGCGAGCGTCAAGCGCGAGGCCGCTCGGCGGTTGCAGCTTCATGGGAGTGCGTGACGTACGCCGCGATCACTTCGTCGGCACGAGGCGCTTCAGCTCCTCGAACCAGTGCTGGACCAGGACCATCCGTGCGGACGGTGGGGACTCGGCCTGGCGCGCCATCGCGCCCGGCCTCGAGTCCGCGATGCCGCCTTCCTTGATCATCAGAAATTGTTTGCCGTCTGGCGACACGTCATACGTGCGACCGCGACCGACCACGACGGGACCGAAAAAGTATGGCGCATCGAATAATTTGGTTGGAGTCCCGGCTGCAAACGTCGAGCCTGTCGTCACCGGGACTCGCATCAGCGCGCCCATCGACTCGTAAAAGAGCTCCTGCCCGTTCCGTGCCCACAGAGGCCGCGTGCCGCCGCTCGTGGAGACCGGCCACTTCCCGGCTGTCGCATTCGGGAAAGGCCGCACGTAGATTTCGTACCGACCGGACTCATTCGACTCATAGGCCAGCCACCGGCCGTTGGGAGAAGGTTCCGCATTCAACTCGTCATAGGGGGTTTGCAGAAGCGGCTGCGGGCGGCGCTCGCCCATCAACGGCAACAGCATGAGATCTCCTTCTATTACGGGAGTGCCTGGCTGCTGCCGCGAAGACGAAAAAATGAGGGACCTGGCGTCGGGCGTAACCGCGTATGGAAGGCCCCTCTCTTCTATTAACTCTTCGGCCGTTCCGGTCCCATCAGCCGCTCGGCGGAAAAGGCTCCTTGGTCCACGGTTCCCCCCGAATTCGCCAGAACTGAAGATGACTTCCCGCGAATCAGGTGTCCAGACGCCAAGGAACTCGAGTGCTGGCCCAAAGGTCAGGCGCGTGAGCGTTTCTCGAGCCAGATCAAAAATCCAGATGTCGGCTTCCTGATCGCGGATATCGAGGGCGACACGCGTCCCATCTGGTGACAGTCGCGGATAGACATACGCTCGCGGAGGCGTCCCCAGCGGCACCTCACGTCCTCTGCGATCCACCCACACCAGCGTGTGCCGCGACATGGCGGATTCATCCAGCGCGTCCGCCGACACATATATCAAGGCACCATCACTCGACATCGCAAAGTGGGCGGCACCAGTCCCCGTCGGCCCGCCTCCTAGCGACGACATATTTGGAGCACCAGGAGCCCGGGCCACAGCTTCTACAAGCGGGACCGGGCCGCCCGTTACGGCTAGTGTCGCCGCGTCAAACGGAACCCCCAGCAGCGTGCCCCCAAGCGCGAACACGAGATGGCCGGTGGGCACATACCGCGCGTCTGTGCCTCTTTCAAGGACGACGCGACGCATGCCGGTGTCGAGCGACTGGACGACGATCTGCGCGGCATCCCAGTCGTTGCCGCTGGCCAGCGTGAAGAGGATGGCCCGCCCTCCGGGCAGCAGCTGCGGACCGTGCGCCCTCTGGCCGGCGTCCACCTTGACCACGTTCTCCGGCTTGCCCCCGTTCCCCGACACACGCCAGATCCCGTCAGGGCCCTGCCCGTAGAGAATCGTGTTATCGGTCGCCCAACTTGCCCCCCACGGGTTCTGCGCAGCGCACAGGAGGACTGGTGCGCCGCCAGTAGTCGAGACCTTCTTGAGCGCCCCGCCCTGCCAGAAGCCGATCCACTGCCCGTCAGGAGAGAAGAATGGACTCCGTCCGGACATGTCGTCTGAACCTTCCGTGCCGCGAAGGGGGACGGCGTCCAGTTGATCCATCGCACGAAGGTACAGTCGCGCGTTCGCGACGTACACGATGTGGGTGCCATCCGGAGACAGCGCAACCAGGTGACGACCGGTACTCGAAAACTGCTGATCCGTCGGCAACGTGATGGTGAAGCGGGCGAGCGACAGCGACGGGACGGACGCGGGCTTGAGCATCCATGCCACGGAGGCCGCGATCGCTGCTGCCGCGACAGCCACAACACCAGCCGCAGCGGCGACACGAATCCGTGATTCGCGCGGCCTGGGTGCGGCCGCGGCCACGCGGGCTGACTCGTCGATGATGAACAGGGCCGTCGAAAATTCAGCGGTTCTTCGCCGCCGGTCCTTTTCCAGGCAGCGTCGGATCAACCTGACGACGAGTGGTGAGACGTCACCCGGGAGCGCGTTCCATTCCGGCTCACCCTTGAGCACCATCGCGAGGGTGTCGCTCACGTCCTCGCCCGTGAACGCGCGCCGGCCCGTCAGCATCTCGTAGAGCACGGCGCCGAACGCCCACACGTCGCTCCGCTTGTCAGCCTGGCGGCCCTTGGCCTGTTCGGGACTCATGTACGCCGCCGTGCCCAGAATCACCCCCACCTGGGTCATCATCGCCGGCGACGTGATGGTGGGCGACGCCGTGACCCCGGTGGCGCCAGCGGCCACGGGGTCGAGCGCCTTCGCCAAGCCGAAGTCGAGCACTTTCACCGTGCCATCGGGGCGGAGCTTGACGTTCGCGGGCTTGAGATCACGGTGGATGATGCCTTGCTCGTGCGCAGCTTCGAGGGCCTCGGCGATCTGCCTGGCGATGGGCAGTGCTTCATCTACAGGAATCGGCCCCGACGCGATTCGATCGGCGAGCGTCGGCCCCTCGACCAGTTCCATCACGAGCGCACGGAGACCGTCGGTCTTCTCCAGGCCGTAGATCTGCGCGATGTTCGGATGGTTCAGTGAGGCCAGCGTCCTGGCTTCACGCTCGAAGCGGGCCAACCGCTCGGGATCATGCGCAAAGGCGTCGGGAAGGATTTTGATCGCGACCTGCCGACCAAGGTTGGTATCGGTGGCGCACCACACCTCGCCCATGCCGCCGACCCCGATTTGGCCGGTGATTTCATAGGGGCCGAGTCGAGTGCCGGGAGCTAACGACACGGTAACCCGCTCGAATTATACGGGGCGATGCACTCCTTGTAGATCTTCCCCTCGCGCATGACGAAGCGGACCTTCTGTAACGCCGCGCTCTCGGTCAGTGGGTCTCCGTCAACGGCCACGAGATCCGCCGACAGGCCTGGGGCGAGTGCGCCTGTCACCTGGTCGAGACCCATTGATTGCGCCGCGAGCGACGTCATTTCCATGATGGCCTGCATCGGCTTCTGCCCCTGCCGAATGCGCTCGATCGTCTCGCGCACATTCTGTCCGTGCGCGCCGGCGACGGCGTCGGTGCCCATCACCATCTTCAATCCGGGCGTCGTCAACGCCTGGGCGTACATCGTGCGGTTCAGCGGAATCGCCTTTTCCATGTAGGCGAAGCCTTCCTCGTTGTAGTTGCCGATGCCCATGAAGTGCGCCTTGTTCTCGAGATAGTTCTGGATCACGAGGCCGATGTTCGGATCGAAGATCACGCCCCGGTCGGCCATCAGCTTCAGGGCTTCGACATCGGCAAGCGATCCGTGCTCGACCTGGTTGCAGCCGCCATGGACCGTGCGCTTGATGGACTCGGAGCTGTGCGCATGAACAATCGTCCTCAGGCCCTGCGCCTTCGCCTCGCCGCACGCCGCATTCATCTGCTCCTGCGACATTGTCGGCGCGCCGCCGTCACGAATCGAGAGCGAGGCGAAGATCTTGATCACGTCGGCGCCATCGCCTTTCAGTCTCTTGATCTCATCGCGGATCTGATCCGGTGTCATCGTGGCGTCGCTGATCTGGCCCATCGACGTGAGCAGGCGCGGACCCGGAAGCACGCCGCGCGCCACCGCCTCGCGCAGCGGCTTGTCGGACGGCGCGCCGAGGCTCTGCACGGTGGTGAACCCGTTCATCAACGTCGTGTACAGGTTCTCCGCACCATAAAGTGCGGCGTCGGCGGGCGAGTCGTCGCGCGGCTGGTAGCGCCCGTCTTTCCCGAAGTGCCAGCCGATGTGGACGTGCACGTCGATGAAACCGGGCATCAGGGTCAGCGCGCCGAGATCATGTGTGACGGGACCGGAGCCCGGACCGACACTGACGATCTTGCCGTCGCGAATGGTGACCACCGCATCACGCATCACCTGGCCTTTTCCGTCGATGACTGTGCGGGCCTTGACGGTGACGGTTGGGGTCTGCGCGAAGGCGGAAGTGCCGAGCGCGACGATCAGGGGGGCCCAAACGATGAGCATGTGGTCTTTCTTCATTGTTCCACCTGCATTCTGTATTCTTACCTTTTCGTGATGCAGCCGCGGCATGTTCAGCGTGGCGCCCGATGGAACATCTGTTCGTCGTCCTGAGGTCGCGCGGGCCGGCGTGGGATGATTCGAAGCCGCTGGAAGGTCAAACGGATTGGGCCGCCCATGCCCGCTTCATGGACGCGCTGTACGAAGCGCGTTTCGCCGTCCTTGTTGGGCCGTTGGAAGGCACGCGGGATGCGCTGCTTGTTCTCCGCGCGTCCAGCACGTCCGAAGTTGTCGAGCGCCTCGCGGCGGATCCGTGGACGACCAGCGGTCTCTTGGTGACCAAGCAGATCAGTCTTTGGCAACTACGCCTGGGCACCGTGGGGTAGTGGTGGCGTCGCCCTCGGCGGTCTGGAGTTCTATCTTCTGTCGAGGCGCAAGGAGATGGCCAACCCGACATGGGGGTCCGGCTCGAGGAAGGTGTGGGTGCCGTGCGGCTTTCAGCTGCCAATCTCGACGTGCCGTCGCCCGAGCATGAACCCGTATAATCGTGCGACTTCGGTGGCATTACAGCTCGGCGCCCGCCTTGGTCGCTACGAAATCCAGTCTGCGATTGGCGCGGGTGGCATGGGCGAGGTCTATCGCGCGACCGACACGAACCTCAAGCGCGCCGTGGCGATCAAGGTGCTTCCTGATGCGCTCGCGGCCGATGCCGAGCGCCTGATGCGATTCCGGCGGGAAGCGGAAGTCCTGGCGTCGCTGAATCATCCCAATATCGCGGCGGTTTACGGGTTGGAGGACGCCGAAGGCGTCAAGGCCCTGGTGATGGAATTCGTCGAGGGTATGGACCTCGCCGAGCGGATCGCGCGCGGGGCCATACCGCTCGACGAAGCGTTGCCGATTGCTGCACAGATCGCGGACGCGCTCGAGGCGGCCCACGAGCAGGGGGTCATCCACCGGGACCTGAAGCCCGCCAACATCAAGTTGAGATCGGACGGCACGGTGAAGGTGCTGGACTTTGGACTGGCAAAAGCGCGGGAGCCTGCACACGCGATCTCACAAAGCGTCACTCAGTCGCCGACGATTACTTCTCCCGCCAATCTGACTGGCATCGGCGTGCTGCTTGGGACGGCGGCCTACATGTCGCCGGAGCAGGCGAAAGGCAGACCGGCCGACAAGCGCAGCGACGTCTGGGCGTTTGGTTGTGTGTTCTATGAGATGCTCACCGGCCGTCGTGCGTTTGATGGCGGCGACATCGCCGAGACGCTCGCCGAGGTGCTCAAAGGTACGCCTGATTGGACCGCGTTACCGGCCACGACGCCTCAGGGCGTTCGACGATTGCTTCGGCGGTGCCTGGAGAAGGACCGAAGAGACCGGCTCGCGGACCTCAGCACGGCACGGCTCGACATCAAAGACGCGTTGAGCGTGCCGGCCGATGCGCCGCTGAGCGAACCATCCCCATCGTGGCGGCGCCGTCTGCTGCCGGTTGGCCTTGCCATATTTGTTACGGCCCTGCTCGCTGGATATGGCGCGTGGGCCGCTGCGCGCTCGGCACCCCGGCCCGCGATCCTCGTGACGCGCTCTATTCTCGCTGTTCACCCATTTGATCGTCGGGCGACACCTGGTGCCGGCCAAGACGCTTTGACGGCCAGCGGCGCCGCTCCGTCGGCGCAAGCCAACATCCGACCGAATCGAAGTGCCATCGCGTTGTCTCCCGACGGCCGCACCTTGGTATTCACGGCCGCGAGTGAGGACGGTGTGCACCTGTACTTGCGGCGACTCGACCAACTGCAAGCCGCACCCATTCCAGGCACACAGGGCGCGGACACGCCTTTCTTCTCACCGGATGGCGCGTGGATTGGCTTCCAGGCAGCAGGCGAGTTTCGAAAAGTGCCGGTTTCTGGTGGGCCGCCAAGCCGGATCTGCGCGCTCCCCCGCAGCGATACGGCACGCGATACGGCACCCGGGATGTTCGGCGCGAGCTGGGGAGACGGCGATGTTGTCGTGTTCGCGTCCGATGGGTTGTTGTGGCGCGTGTCCGCCAGTGGAGGGCAGCCGGAGGCCCTGACGACGCCGGCGGCCGACGAGTACGGGCATCGGCTACCCCATGTCCTTCCAGGAGGTGAACTGGTTCTCTTTACGGTCGCACGGGAAGTCCTGAGGTGGGACGACGCGCAGATCGCCATCAGGTCGATTACAACCGGCGAACAGAAGGTCCTGCTCGAGGATGCCGCGGACGCACGTTATGTGCCTGGCTATCTCGTGTTCGTGCGGAGGGGTGCGCTGATGGCTGCGCCGTTCGACCTGGGCAGACGCGAAGTGGGCGGACCTGTCACGCTCGTCGAAGGTGTCATGCAGGCTGCCAATATGGGCCGGCCGACAGCCGACTCCGGCGCGGGGCAATTTGCTGTCGCCGGGGGCTCACTTGTATATGCGAGCGGCGGTGTCACGCCCCAAGCTCAGAGCGAACTCGTCTGGGTCGATCGCATGGGAAACGTGGAACCGCTGGGGTTTCCGGCGCGCGACTACATTTTTCCGAGATTGTCACCCGATGGCAGTCACCTGACGTTCTTCAATGCCTATACCGGCGCCAATCGGCGCATCTGGATGTACGATTTTGCGCGCCGCACGTTAACGGCGCTCACGCCGCCAGAAGAACGGGGAGCGTGGGCGATCTGGATGGACGACGAGAGGATCTTCTTTTCGTCATTCTTCAGAGGCGCTGGTCTGAATCTGTCCACGAGGCGCGTGACCGACAGTGGCCGGTCGGAGCGGCTTACCACAAACAGAAGGTCCATGCGACCGGGCTCGTGGTCCCTTGCGCACAAGGCATTGGCCGTCTCGGGCGATGGCGGTATCTCAGCATTGGATATGACAACCCCCGATCGCCGTGAACGTATCCTGGTGCGAGGCGCCGCTGTTGTGGGAGATCCGGCGTTCTCGCCGGATGGGCGCTGGATAGCCTATTCGTCGACCGACTCGGGTCGGCAAGAGGTATACGTCGAACCATATCCCGGTCCGGGCGCGCGCGTGCCCGTGTCGCCAAATGGCGGTCGCGCTCCGGTATGGCGGCGGGGTGGGGCGGAGCTGTTCTACACGACGCCGGATGGGTACACGACGCCGGACAGGCCGGGGAACAGAATGACGATGATGGCCGTGTCGGTCAGCGCGAGGGCAGACGGACTACACATTGGTCCACCACGCGCGCTGTTCAGCGGCCGATTCTTGCCGGCCGGCCAGCTGCAAAACTACGACGTGACGGCCAACGGCCAGCGGTTCCTCATGGTGCAAACGCTCGATCCCGCGCCGGAACCGCAGACCGAGTTGGTGCTGGTACAAAACTGGTTCGAGGAGCTGAAAGCGCGCGTGCCGACCAGATGACGCTCGCCCGGCGAGGCTGAAACGACAGCAATTGGGTCGACAAATCGGCCTTGACACTTCCAAGCCCCGCGCGTAGAAAAAACGAGATTTGGTCCTGTCTGGAGGCAGATGACGCACGCATTCAGCTTCGCCAGAGTGCTGACGCTGGGGCCTGCCGGTCTGGCTGCGACGCTGGTTCTCGGCCTGCAGGTGGGCACGACTGCGGAGCAGCCAGTTCGCCGGCCCACGACAGGCTCTGCGTCACCTTCTGCGGCCACCGACGTTGCGCCCCCGTCGAGTCACCGTCGTCTCCTCGATCGGTACTGCGTCACCTGCCACAACGAACGCCTCAAAACTGCGGGCCTGAGGCTGGACCAGATCGACGTCTCCAGACCTGATGTGGAGCCGGAGGTCTGGGAGAAGGTGGCGCGCAAGCTGCACACGGGCGTCATGCCGCCGGCCAACATGCCGCAGCCTTCCGAGGCCGATCGCCGCGCGTTGTTGACATGGCTGGAAACAGAGCTGGATGCGGCATCCGCGGCCCGACCGAATCCCGGTCGCACCGAGACGCTGCGCCGCCTGAATCGGACGGAGTATCAGAACGCGATCAGAGACCTGCTGGAACTCGATATCGACGCGGCCTCGCTGCTGCCGCCCGATGAGAGCGGCCACGGCTTCGACAATGTGACGGTCAGCGACCTGCCGCCGACGCTCCTGGACCGCTACATCTCGGCCGCACAGAAGATCAGCCGCCTGGCGATCGGCCGCACGCAGTCGTCTCTGCAGAGCGACGTCGTTCGCGTGCCGGCCGACCTCACGCAGGAAGATCAATTGCCCGGACTGCCGATCGGCACGCGCGGCGGGGTCGCGGTGCCCTACACGTTCGCCGAGAACGGCGAGTACGACATCCAGGTCTGGCTGGCGCGCTCCCTCGAGGGGAACGTGTCCGGTCTGCGAGAACCGCGCCCGCACGAAATGCTTCTGCTCGTCGACCGCGCGCCGGTCGCGACCTTCATGATCCAGAAGTCCGCCGATGTCGCCGATACGTTGATCGATCGCGATTTGAAGACGCGCATCACGGTGTCCGCAGGACCGCACGAGCTCGCCGTCACATTCGTGAAGGACGGGTCGTCGCTGCTCGAAACGGGACGGCAGCCGCTGCAATCGCACTACAACGACAGGCGTCATCCGCGGATCACACCCGCCATCGACCAAATCTCGGTGACCGGACCGTATGCCGCGACAGGCGCCGGGAACACCCCGAGCCGCCACCGGTTGTTCGTGTGCCAGCCGGTCGGCGACGAAGAGAAGTGCGCGAAGGAGATTCTCACCACACTGATGCGGCGCGCCTACCGCCGGCCGATCTCGAAGGCGGACGTCGAAGGGCCGATGGCGTTTTATCGCGAGGGGCGCGCCGACGGAGATTTCGATGCCGGAATCGGGAGGGCGTTGAGCGCGGTCCTCATCAACCCCGAGTTCCTGTTCCGAGTGGAAGCCGTTCCCAAGAAAACACCGGCCGGCGGCGCCTACAGAATCAGCGATCTCGAGCTGGCATCCCGGTTGTCATTCTTCTTGTGGAGCAGCATCCCGGATGATGAACTGCTCGACGCCGCCATTCGCGGAAAACTCAGCCGGCCCGAGGAGCTCGAGAGGCAGACGCGCAGGATGCTCGCCGATCGCCGCTCGTTCAACCTCGCGACCAACTTCGGCGGACAGTGGCTGCGGCTGCGCAATCTCGAGGCGGTGAACCCGAACGCGAATCAATTCCCGGACTTCGATGACAACTTGCGGCAGGCGTTCCGGCAGGAAACCGAGCTCTTTATCGACAGCGTGCGGCGCGAGGATCGCAGCGTGCTCGATTTGATCAAAGCGGATTACACCTTTCTCAACGAGCGGCTGGCCAAGCATTACGGGATTCCCGGCGTGTACGGCAGCCGTTTCCGCCGCGTGACGCTCACGCCAGAGAGCGAGCGTGGCGGCCTGCTGCGGCATGGCAGCGTGCTCTCCGTCACCTCGTACGCCACGCGGACCTCGCCGGTGATTCGAGGCGTGTGGGTCTTGAGCAATATTTTCGGCGCGCCGCCGCCGCCTCCGCTGCCAAACGTGCCATCGCTCGACGAGAACGCGGTCGCCGCCAGCCTGCCGATGCGCGAGCGGCTGGCAGCCCATCGCAACAACGCCGTCTGCGCCAACTGTCACCGCACGATCGACCCGGTGGGCTTCTCGCTCGAGAGCTTCAACGCGATCGGGCAGTGGCGGGACCACGAAGGGGACGACCAGCCGATTGATGCGTCGGGGGCTCTGCCCGGTACCGGTGAGTTCGGCGGTGTCGCCGGCCTCGAACAGGGGCTGCTGAGCCGTCCCGAGCTGTTCGCCGGAACGCTGACGGAGAAGCTGTTGACGTTCGCGCTGGGACGAGGCGTCGAATACTACGACGCCCCCGCCGTCCGCAAGATCGTTCGCGAGGCGGCACAAGACGACTATCGCTTCTCGTCGCTCATCCTGGGCATCGTGAAGAGCGTTCCGTTTCAAAACAGGAGATCGTCATGATCGTCACGAAGAAGGCGATGTCCAGGCGGACGGTTCTGAAGAGCGCCCACGCCGTGCTGGCGCTGCCCCTGCTCGACGCGATGATTCCCGCGGCCACGGCCTGGGCGCAGACGCCGGCCAAACCGGTGCGGAGGCTCGGCTTCGTGTACATCCCGATGGGCTGCGACCATGCACATTGGGACCCGCCGGCCGCGGAGAGGCTCACCGAACTCTCGCCGATTCTGCAACCGCTCGAGTCCGTCAAGGACCAGGTGACCGTCGTCACGAACCTGCGGCTGCAGAATGCCTACCCGGGGACGCACGACACCTCGAACGCCGGCTTCCTCAGCGCGGCGTTCGCCAAGCACACCGAGAGCTCGGACTATTTTCTGGGCACGACGATCGATCAAATCGCGGCGAAGCAGATCGGCCGCGAGATGCAATTGCCGTCGCTCGAGCTGGCGATGGATCTGAACCCGCTCGCCGGCGTGTGCAACAACGGATACGCATGCGTTTATCAGAATTGCCTCTCCTGGTCGTCGCCGACCACCCCGCTCCCCTCCGAGGCGCATCCGCGCATCGTCTTCGACCGGCTCTTCGGCGAGGGAGGCAACGCCGCCGCGCGGCAGGCGGCGCTGCGGAGCCGGGCCAGCCTGCTCGATTCGTTCATGGGAGACATCGCGCGGCTCAAGCAGCGGGTGGGCGCGCCCGATCGCGTTCGCGTCGATCAGTATCTCGAGAGCATCCGCGAGATCGAGCGGCAGATTCAGCGTGCCGAGGCGGCGGCCACGGACGATGCGATGCCCGACCTCGATCGCCCGGTTGGCGTCCCCGCCGCGTTCGCCGATCACGCGAAGCTGATGTTCGATCTCCAGGTGCTGGCGTTCCAGGCGGACATCACGCGGATCGTGACGTTCCAGCTCTCGCGCGAGCTGAGCAATCGCACCTATCCCGAGATCGGCGTGCCTGACGCGCACCATCCGACGAGCCATCACGGCAACGATCCCGAAAAGATCGCGAAGTGTGCCAAGATCAGCACCTTCCACGTGTCGTTGTTCGCGCAGTTCCTCGAGAAGATGAAGGCGACTCCCGACGGCGACGGCTCGCTTCTCGATCACAC
>Ga0111539_10007698_pt1 | contig 13755 bp, 16 predicted proteins | sample RhiMethybrSRZTD1_FD_79667 | JGI IMG/M metagenome (GOLD analysis project Ga0111539, IMG submission 79667) | Populus rhizosphere microbial communities from Tennessee, USA - Rhizosphere MetaG P. TD hybrid SRZTD1 (version 2) (version 2) | ecosystem: Host-associated > Plants > Roots > Rhizosphere >...
ACGCTCTATCCAGCTGAGCTACGGGCGCCCGGCGTGCAAGGGTAGCGTCAGCATGCGCCTCGCCCTGGTCGTCCACCCCTCCCGTCCCGTCACGGCGCCACTCGAGACGCTCGAGCGCTGGGCCCGCGAGAACGGGCTCGACGTCGTGCAGATCCCGACCGACGGCGGCTCGCCGCGAGAGCTCGCGCCAGCGGGCGAGCTGCAGGATGGCGACCTCGTCGTCACGCTGGGCGGCGACGGCACGGTCCTGTCCGGGTTGCGGGCGGCGGCGCCCGTGGACGTGCCGGTGCTGGGCGTGGCGTGCGGCAGCCTCGGCGCGCTCACCGCGACGCAGGCGGACGGGCTCGAGGAAGCGCTGGAGCGCTTTCGTGCGGACGACTGGACGCCGCGAAAGCTGCCGGCGCTGGCGATTCGGCCAAGCGACTCGCCCGACGCGTGGGCGGTCAACGACTTCGTGATCGTCCGCCACGGCGCGGGACAGGCCATGCTCAGCCTGTTCGTGGACGACGAGCTGTACGTGCGACTCGCCGGCGACGGCCTGATCATCGCGACGCCACTGGGATCGAGCGCCTACTCGATGGCCGCCGGCGGACCGCTGATCGCGCCGAGCACACCCGCGGTCGTCTGCACCCCCGTTGCGATGCACGGCGGCAGCGCGCCCCCGCTGATCGTGCCGGCGGGCGCCGAGGCCCGCGTCGAGGTCCACGAGAGCTTCGCGGGCTTCGAAACCCAGATCGACGGCCACGACTCCCCGATGCAGGACCTGGAGTACCGCGTCTCGCTCGAACAGGACAAGGTGACGCTCGTGGCGTTCGACGACGACGAGCACCTGCTGTCGGGCCTGCGAGAGCGAGGCCTCATCACGGACAGCCCCCGAGTCCTCGCTCGCGACAAGCGCCCCAAGCCGGAGTAGCTCGGGCGGCGCCCCCTTCTAGGAGCTCGACTCCTCGCCCCACCAGCCGGGGACCATCTCGCTCTGCTCCTGGCCGGCATGCTCGCCGAAGGCGATCACCTCTGCCCCGTCCGGCCCGGCCTCGAGGTTCCGGAGGGTGTCGCCGGCCACGCGGACCGCGTCGAGCTCATTCAGCTCGAGCACGTCGTCGCCGACCTTGATCCGCGCACTGCCGCGGATCACCACGTAGACCTCCTCCTGGTCCTCGTGGCGGTGCCCGAACGGTATGCGGAAGCCCGGCGCGAGCCGGAAGTAGGTCAGGCCGGTCCGCTCGAGGCCAAGCGGCCGCGCGGCGAACCGCGCCTGCATCTCGGCCGGCATACCGAACTGCGGCGCCATGTCGTCGACGTCCGGGAGTCTCTTGTGTGTGTAGTCGCTCATCCGAGCGGAGAGGGAGGGATTCGAACCCTCGATGAAGCTTTCGCCCCATACTCGCTTAGCAGGCGAGTGCCTTCAGCCACTCGGCCACCTCTCCCGAGGGGCCCGATGCTAGAGCAGCATGCCCTCCAGGCGCAGTAGGAATTCCTTGCGCTCGAGCCCGCCCGTGTAGCCGCCGAGCGACCCGCCGGTGCGCAGCACGCGGTGGCACGGGACGATCACCGGCATGGGGTTGGCGCCCAGCGCGTTGCCGGCCGCGCGAACCGCGCGCGGGCTGCCGGCGGCCTCCGCGACCCCGGCGTAGGTGGACACCTCGCCGAACCCGATCCGCGCCGTGGCGCGGAGCACCTCGCGCGTGAAGCCCGCGAGGTAGGACCAGTCGATCGCGGTGTCGAAGTCCTGCCGGCGCCCCTCGAAGTACTCGTCCAGCTCGCGCCGCACGGCGTCGAGCCGGGCGGGGGCCTCGAGCACGCGCGGCGACACGCGCCGCGCCAGGTCCTCGAGCACCTCGTCCTCCCCGCGGAACTCCGTGTACGAGACGCGCACGAGCCCCTTCGGCGTCGCGGCCACCACGAGCGGGCCGAGCGGCGAGTCCACGGACGTGTACGCCACGTCGAGCAGTCCCTCCTCGTCCGCCCGCTCCGCGAGCGGCGGAGACTCGGTGGGGAGGTCGAGCGCCGCCTCCCTGAGCTGCTGTTCGATGTCAGTCATGTTCGAGTTCCTCTCGCAGGCGCTTCAGCCCCTCGTGGACGTTCCGCCGCGCGGCCTCCTCGCTGCTCTCGAGCAGCGTCGCCAGCTCGTCGTACGGCATGCCGAGCACGGTGCGGCAGAAGACCGCGGTTCGTTGTTTGGCAGGTAGTTCGCGAACCCGTCCCCAGAGGCTCTCGTCCTCGGGCTCCGGCGGGGCCGACGGCGATTCCGGCACCGCCGCCACCGGCACGGCCCGCCGGCCGCGCGCACGGTGCGCGTCGATCGACTTGTTCTGCGCGATCCGGAACAGCCAGGCGCGGAGGTTGTCGGCCCGCCGCAGCCGCGGGTACGCCCGCAGCGCGGCGATCCAGGTCTCCTGGAACGCGTCGTCGGCCTCCGAGGGTCCCGCGGTCGCCACCAGGAAGCGGTACACGTCCGCGCGGTGCTCCTGGAGGAGCGCCTGGAATGGGGGCAGGTTCACACTCACCTAACGAGCCGCCGCCGCCGTTCGTGAGATCAGGCCTTGACGAACAGCGGCGTGCCGAGCGGGATCGTCTTGATCAGCCACTGCGCCTGCGCCGAGGTCACGCGCATGCAGCCGAGGCTCTTCGCCTTGCCGAGGCTGGACAGCTCCGTGGTCGCGTGCACCGCCAGCCGGTCCCCGCCGGGCCAGCTCGGCGGAAGGTTGGTCTGGTGCCCGCTGAGAGCGAGCACGCAGCAGCCGTAGGGCGAGCCCGGGTCGGTCACCCGCAGCTTGTCGGTCACGGAGAAGCGGCCGCGCGGCGTGCTGTTCCCCGGCCGCCCGACGGCGATCACGAAGCGACGCACCGTCTTGCCGTTGTGCTCGACGGAGAGACGCTTCTTCTTCAGGTTCGCGCGCATCTCCCAGTGCACGCAGTCGAGCCGGGCCTGGCTCGACTCCATCCACGCGACCTCGCCGTTGTCGAGCTCCGGCGCCTGCACGGAGATCCAGTCGCCGCGCCGGCGGATGACGCCGAGGATGCGGGGCGAGCCCCACTCGGTCCGGGACGACAGCCTGATGCGCACCGCGCCGCCCGGCTTCTTGTACAGGGTGGTCTTCCCGGTCGTCGAGGCGATCGAGAAGCACGAGAGCGGCTCCGGGTCCGACGGGAAGGGCGCCTCGAACGGGCCACCCAGCTGAGGCACGAAGTGCTTCATGCCCTCGTTCGGCGGCTGAGCGGAAGCCATGCCCCCGCCGGGGCCGCTGTCGTCCCACTGCGACAGGCCGACGAACGCCGCCGCCCCGCCGATCACGGCTGCCACGAAGCTTGCGACGGCGATCGCCACCACGCCGCGCCTCGCGCCCTCCTCGCCGGCCTCGTCCGCGTCGGGCCCGCGCACACCCTCTCGCGCGGCCAGCATCTCGAGGACGGGCTCGGAGGGAACGGGGACGACCGGTGGCTCATCCTCCCTCTCGGGCGCGTCCTCCTTCGCGTCGGGCGGCTCCTCCTCCACCTCCTCGACCGCGACCGCCGCGGCGGGGGGCTCCTCCTCATCCGGCTCGCTCTCCGCGGGGGCCGGGCTCACGGGCTCGTCGACAGCTGGCTCGGGTGCCTCGGGATCCCCGTTGCTCGATGCTTCGCCGGCGATCCAGGTGCCCTCGTCGAGCAGCGCCTGAAGGACCGCGCCGAGGTCCTCGCCGCGCTGGGCGCCGAGCTCGTCCGCGAGCCTCTCGATCGCCGCGGCGCGGCGCCGCGCAACCTCCTGCGGAACCACGTCATACACACGCGCGAGCGCCTCGTCGGGCACACGTCTCCGAAGCGAGAGGGCAAGCAGCTCCCTCTCTCTGGGATCCAGGCGCCCCAGGGCGCCGGAGAGCTGTTCAGGAGGTATCACGGGGCAGCGCCCTAGCGTACTGACGGCATCGGCCTACGATGTCCACTTCGGAGGGGTGGCAGAGCGGTTGAATGCACCGGCCTTGAAAGCCGGAGGGGGCCGTCCGGTCCCCCGTGGGTTCGAATCCCACCCCCTCCGCCTCAGCCGGCGGGCGGCTCGATCCGGTCCGTGCCGAGCCGGTCGCGCAGCGGCTCCGGCACCGTCACCGACCCGTCCGGCTGCACGTGCTGCTCGAGCAGCGCCGGCACGAGCCTGCTGGTCGCCAGCGCCGAGGCGTTCAGCGTGTGCAGGAACTCGGAGCGCTTCGAGTCGGGCAGGCGGTACTTGATGTTGGCGCGCCGGGCCTGGTAGTCGCCCGCATGGGAGGCCGAGGAGACCTCCTTGTAGGCGCCCATGCTCGGCAGCCACACCTCGACGTCGTAGGTGATCGCCATCGACGCGCTGGCGTCCTCCCCCGCGAGAAGCGAGGTGCGGTAGTGGAGCCCCAGCTCGCGCACGATCCGCTCGGCCTTCCCGACGAGCTCCTCGAGCGCGCCCTCCGCCTGCTCGGGCCGGACGAACTGGAACAGCTCCACCTTGTTGAACTGGTGGCCGCGCACGGTGCCGCGCTCCTCGGTCCGGTAGCCGCCGGCCTCGCGGCGGTAGCACGGGGTGTAGGCGAACACCTTCTTCGGCAGGTCGTCGCCGTTCAGCACCTCGGCCGCGAACACGCTCAGGATCGCCGTCTCGGCCGTGGGCAGGAGGAAGCGCGGGCGCTCGCCCTCCGCGACCTCGAGATGGAACACGTCGTCGTAGAACTTCGGGAACTGCCCGGCGGCGTAGCCCACCTCCTCGAGCAGCAGGTGCGGCGGGAGCATGAACTCGTAGCCGTCCGCGAGATGCTCGCGCACGAAGAAGTCGAGCAGCGCCCATTCGAGCAGCGCGCCCGCCCCGCGGTAGAGCCAGAAGCCCCGCCCCGCGAGCTTGATCCCGCGCTCGAAGTCGATCAGGCCGAGGCGCGTGGCGATCTCGACGTGGTCCCCGATCCCCTCGGGGAAATCCGGCTTCTCGCCCCACTCGCGGACGACCTGGTTGTTCTCCTTGCCGCCGGCGGGTGTGCGCGGATCCGGGATGTTCGGCAGCTCGAGCATGAGCTCGCGGAGGCGCGCCTCCACCTGCTCGAGCTCGGGAGTGAGCGAGCTCAGCTCCTCCCGTGCGGCCGTGGCCGTGGCCTCGAGCTCCGCGGTGTCCTCCCCCGCCCGCTTGCGCTCGCCGATCTCCCGTCCGATCCGCTTCCGGTCGCCGCTGAGGGTCTGCACCCTGTCCACCAGCTCGCGCCGGCGGCGATCCGCCTCGAGGATCGGCTCCAGCTCGGCATGCACGCCGCGCCGTTCGAGCGCGGCGGCCACCTCACCGGGCTGCTTGCGGAGGAGGTCGAGGTCGAGCATCGCGACCCTCTCAGGGGCTAGTTGCTCTTGCCCGAGTACTTGTCGAGGAAGTCGGCCACCTCTTCAGCCTGGCGGCCGGTCACGACGTTCGCGGGCATGATCGCGCCCGAGAAGCCGCCGTTGCGGATGGCGAAGAGCGCATCCTCGCGCGCCACGTGCCGCACGTCGAAGTTCGGGCCGTTCGTGCGCTCGCCGCCCTGCAGCTGGCCCGTCGGCTTCGACCCGTAGGCGTTCGCCTGGGTGAAGGTGTGGCAGCCGGAGCAGCGCTCGTGGAAGAGCTCGGCGCCGCGGTGCGCGGTCTGATCGCTCTCGGGAACCTTGATCTCCCCGCCGCACCCGGCGAGTAGCGCGGCCGCGAGCAGGCCGCCGATTGCGATCGGACGCGTCACGGCGCGGCATAGTATCCGCTCGCCTTGACCCGCTCCGCCCTCACCCTCGCGGCCGTCGGGCTCCTCGCCGCGGGCTGCGGCGGGAACGATCGGCCGGGCGGCACCGTGACCGCCCCGGCCGGGGGCAGCGTGCGCGTGGCCGCAAAGGAGTACTCGTTCGATCCCTCGACGATCGTGGTGCGTGGCGCGGGCACACTCCACCTGAGGCTCGACAACAAGGGAACGCTCGCGCACAACATCAAGGTCGAGAAGGACGGGAACGTGCTCGGTGGCACCCCGGCGTTCCCGGCCGGGGAGAGCCGCTCGGCCACCGTCCGCCTCCCCAAGGGCACATACGACTTCCTGTGCACGGTCGGCGACCACGCCGAGCTCGGGATGAAGGGAAAGCTGAAGGTCGGCTAGCCGTTGTTGCGCCGCTTGGCGAACCGCATCAGCGTCCCGCCGTCACCGGGCCTCAGGTCCACCTCGTCCATGAGGACGCGCATGAACTCGAGACCGCGTCCCGACTCGGACAGCTCGCCGCCGCGACGGCTCACCCGGGGCACGAACCGGCCGGTGTCGAGCACCTCGAACACGAGCGAGGCTCCCTCGGCGAGCACCAGGATCCGGATCGGGTCCCTCGGGGACGACGAGCCGTGCTGGATGGCGTTCGTGACGGCCTCGCTCATCGCGAGCTTCACGTCGTAGCAGGCAGCGCCATCCAGGCCGAAATCGGCCGCGGCTCGCTCGGCGAAATCACGCGCCTCCTTGAGGAGTCCGAGATCCGCCCACATAGCGTGCTCACGTGGCTCGAAGTCCACCATGTCTGCCCCCGTTATCGGCAAGTCAATAGGGGAACGTTCGCCTTGCCGAAATCTTGCGAGTGATCCGATCCGGATGGTGTAGCGAATAGAACCACCGACGGGAGGCCCGCCCCCTACCGGCCGGGCCTCCGAGGCTCCCAGAAGGAGGACTCGCTATGCGCAAGCTGCTGCTTGCTGCCGCAGCGATGCTCGCCTGCGCCATCGTGGTTCCGCTCGCCTTGTCATCGAGCCACCGCGAGGCCCCGGGCATCGCGCTCGATCCATCGGCTGACAACACGGACACGTACGCGTGGACCGCGACCGACGCGCCCGGCGCGCTGACCATCGCGGCGGACTGGATCCCGGGCGAGGTGCCCGCGAACGGACCGAACTTCCACTCGTTCGACGACCGCGCCCGCTATTACATCCACGTCGACAACACGGGTGACGGCCGGCCCGACGTCAGCTACCGGTTCAGCTTCCGGACGAAGGTCCGCAACAAGAACTCGTTCCTGTACGCGCTGCCGGGCGCAAACGGGTTCGCCGACCCGAAGCTGAACGTCATCCAGCGCTACTCGATCGTGCGCGAGCGGCATCGCTATCGCCACGGGCACGACCGTGTGAGCGAGAAGACCATCGCGCGCGGGCTTCCGGTCGCGCCGCCGAACATCGGGCCGAAGACGTTTCCGAGCTACGACAACTTCGTGAACGCGGCGATCCGCTCGCTGCACGACGGCACGAAGCTGTTCGTCGGGCAGCGCGACGATCCGTTCTTCGTCGACCTCGGCGCGACGTTCGACGGCATCAACCTCCGCAAGGCCACGGGCAACCAGGGCGAGGGGAAGGACGACCTGAGCGGATACAACGTCCACTCGATCGTCATGCAGCTGCCCGAGCGGCTGGTCACCCGTAACGGCAAGGCCGTCTCGGGGCCGGACGCGGACAACGCGGTCGTGGGCGTGTGGTCCACCACCGAGCGGCGCCGGCTCCAGGTGAGCGGCGGCCGTGGAGGGCACGGCGGCTGGGTGCAGGTGTCCCGGCTCGGCAACCCGCTGGTGAACGAGGTCATCATCCCGCTCGGGAAGAAGGACCAGTTCAACCGGACGACGCCCGACCGCGACGCGACGCTGTACGGCAAGTACGTCGTGAAGCCGGAGCTCGCGGCCGTGATGAACGCCCTGTTCGGCGTGGGCGCTCCCGAGGACGACCGGACGGACATCGTCCAGGCGGTCCTCCAGGGCATCCCGGGCCTGAACCAGCACAAGGGCATCAAGGGACCGCCGGCGGTCGACACGATCAAGGTCAACCTCGGCACACCGCCGGCAGGCACGGAGAACCGCTTCGGCGTGATCGGCGGGGACACCGCCGGCTACCCGAACGGACGCCGGCTCGCTGACGACGTGGTCGACATCGACCTCCAGGTCGTGGCCGGATTCCTGAAGGGCAACAAGGTGCCGCTGGGCGACGGCGTGGACCGGAACGACAAGCCGTTCCTGGCCACGTTCCCGTACCTGGCCGGCCCGACCAGCGGGTTCGACTCCGCACCGTCGACCCGCGTGGAGCCCGGACACGCTCCGTGAGCAGGCTCGCCGCTCCTCTCGCCGTTTTCGGCGCGGTGCTGGTGGCGATGGTGGCGCTGAACCATGGCGCCACCACGCCGCCGGCGCCGGCGGCGGCCGGTACGGGCGGGCGCGACTACGCCGCGCTCGGCAACACCTACCTGACCCGCGCGCGCGAGACCGGCGACCCCGCGTTCTACTCACGCGCCGAGCGCTCGTTCGATCTCGCTCTGCGCTCCCATCCGGCGGGCGTCGACGGACTCGTCGGCGCCGGCACGCTTGCCGGCTTCCGGCACGACTTCCGCGAAGAGCTCCGGCTCGGCATGGACGCGCGCCGCGCGGCGCCGCAGCTGGCGCGGCCGCTCCCGGTGATCGCCGACGCCGAGATCGAGCTCGGCCGCTACCGCGACGCCGCGCGCACGATCCAGCGGCTCGTCGACACGAAGCCCGGCCTGCCCGCGTACGCGCGCGTCTCCTATTACCGCGAGCTTCACGGCGACGTGGTGGGCGCCGTGCGCGCGATGCGGTTCGCCGTCTCGGCCGGGGGCGGAGCCGAGGGATCGGCGTACGTGGAGACCCTGCTCGGCGACCTCGAGTTGACGCGCGGCCGGACGGCCTCCGCGCGCGACGCATACCGGAGCGCGCTCCGCGACGTACACGACTTCCCCCAGGCCCTCACCGGACTCGCGCGCATCGACGCGTCGGGCGGCGCACTCCGCAGAGCCGCCGCCCGGCTGCGGCGCTCGACGAACCGCCTCCCGCTCACCACGGCGCTGACCCTGCTCGCCGAGGTCGAGACCGCGCTCGGACGAAGCCGGGCCGCCGCGGCCGACCTGGCGGCCGCGCGCGTGCAGCATCGGCTCCTGAGGCGCAGCCGAACGCTGCCGGACGCGGAGGCCGTGCTGTTCGAGGCGAATCACGGGTCGCCCGCGCGGGCGGTAGCGCTCGGCCGGCGGGTGTGGCGCCTGGCGCCGAGCATCCGCTCGGCCGACGCGCTCGGATGGGCCCTGACGCGGACGGGGCGGCCGGGCGAGGGGTTGGTGTGGGCGCGACGCGCGCTTCGGACGGGGTCGCTCGATCCGTCGTTCCGGCTGCACGCCGGCGTTGCGGCGCTCCGCTCCGGCCGGCGCGGTGAGGCGACGCGGCACCTGACGGCGGCGGTAAGGGGAGCGGCGGCGCTGTCGCCCGGAGCGCGCCGGGTGCTCGAGGGGGCGCGGTCGTGATGGTGTCTGCGTTAGCCGCGCAATGCACGGTCAACGCATACACGGTCGCTCGGGCTGCCCTAGTTGCTGTCGTTCTCGCCCTCGCAACCGCGGCGCCGGCGAGCGCGCACCCGCTCGGCAACTTCTCCGTCAACCACCTCTCCACGGTCTCGATCTCGGCGGACCGGGTGGATGTCCGGTACATCCTCGACCAGGCCGAGATCCCCACGGTTCAGGAGCGCGGCCTGGGGCGGGCGGAGGTGCTGCGCCGCAAGCTCGACGAGGTCGCGCGCGCCCTCGTCCTCACGGTCGACGGCCGGCGCGCGGATCTGCGCGCGGCCGGCCGGCCCCGGCTCAGCTTCCCCGGCGGCGCCGGCGGGCTTCCAACGACTCGCCTGGAGCTCCCCCTCAGTGCCGGCGTTCAGAGCCCAGAGCGGGTAACACTCCGCGACGGCACCTTCCCGGGCCGGATCGGCTGGAAGGCGATCGTGATCGCGCCCGGCGACGGCACCGCCGTCCGCACGACCACCCCGCGCGGGGATCCGACCAACGGTCTTCGCACCTACCCGAAGGGCCTGCTTCAGAGCCCGCTGGACGACCGCGAGGGCAGCTTCTCGGTGAAGCCCGGCAGCGGCACCGTCATCGCTCCCCAGGGCAGGCGGGCGACGGCGACCTCACCCGGTGAGGTCCGGTCCGACGGTCTCACGGGTCTGTTCGAGGACGCGGCGGCGGGCCACGGGGTGCTCGTGCTGCTGCTCCTCGGCGCGCTCGGCTGGGGAGCGCTGCACGCGCTGTCGCCCGGCCACGGGAAGGCGATGGTCGCGGCGTACCTCGTCGGCACGCGCGGAAGCGCGCGCGACGCCGTGGTCCTGGGCGCGACGGTCACGGTCACGCACACCATCGGCGTGTTCGCGCTCGGGCTCGTGACGCTCGCGCTCTCTCAGTACATCCTGCCCGAGCAGCTCTACCCGTGGCTCACGCTGGCGTCCGGTCTGATGGTGGTGCTCGTGGGTGCGAGCGTGCTGCGGTCGCGGCTGCGCGGGGCCGCGCACAAGCACGAACACCACCACTCGCACGACCATCGCAGCCTGCTCGGGATGGGCGCCGCCGCCGGCCTCCTCCCGTGCCCGTCGGCGCTCGTGGTCCTGCTGGCCGCGATCTCGCAGCACGAGGTCGCGCTCGGGATGCTCCTGATCGTCGCCTTCAGCCTCGGCCTCGCCGGAACGCTCACCGGCCTCGGCGTGGCCGTCGTGCACGCGCGGCGCTTCGTGCCGCCGCGCATAGCCACCAGCCGGGTCGCGGCGCTGATGCCCGCCGCGTCGGCGGTGGTCGTCGTCGCCCTCGGACTTGCCCTGGCCGCGCGAGCGGTGCCCGGAGTCGTGTGAGATGGAGCACCTCGACCACGCACTGAGCGGTCTCTTCGACGGAGCACCGCTCGTCCTTGCGCTCGGGATCGCGCTGCTCCTGGGACTCCGTCACGCGTCCGACCCCGATCACCTAGTCGCGGTCACCTCGCTCGTGGCCGCCGAGGACGGCGACACTCGCCAGGCCGCCCGTCTCGGCGCGTGGTGGGGCGTGGGGCACGCCGGCGCGCTCCTCGCGCTTGGCATTCCGCTGATCGCCTTCAAGGCGGGGATGCCCGGCTGGCTCGAGGGCATCGCCGAGAGAGCGGTCGGCGTCGTGATCCTGCTCCTCGCGGCGCGTGTCATCTACCGGTGGGCGCGGCCGCCCGAGCATGTGCACCGACTGCGCACAAACCGCCAGGCGCTGTCGATTGGATTGCTCCATGGCCTGGCCGGGACGGGCGCGGTCGTGGTCCTCCTGATCGCCGCGATGCCGTCCCAGCTCGAGTCCGCCCTGGCCCTCGCCATCTTCGCCCCCATGTCGATGGTCTCCATGACCGCGTGCACCACGGGCTTCGCCTGGGTGCTCACGCGGCCCGCCATCGAGCCGCTCTACCGGACCGTGCTCGTGCCCGGCCTCGGCGTGTTTGGCCTGATGTTCGGCCTCTGGTACGCCGGCCTCGGCATCTAGCCGCCGGTCTGAAAGGCGCGCAGGGCGAGCGTGAGGATCAGGAGCGCGCCCACCGTCATCACGCCCATCTCCCCGAGCGCGACCCGCTTGGCCAGCGCGACCTGCTCGGAACGGTCGAGCGCGTCGATGTCCTCGACCTCCTCCAGCTCGCGCTGCGCGACGGCCACGCGCATGCCCTCGCTGACGAAGGTCACGATGAGCGGGGAGACCCCGTAGACGATGTGCAGGCCGTCCGGCGCGGACGCCCCGCGCGCGACGAGCAGCAGGCCGAGAACGACCTGAACGACGACCGCCGCCTGGGCGGCTCGGAGCAGTGGCCAGAACACGATCGAGGCGCGCGCGTCCTTCCGCGCCCACCCGATCGCACCCCAAACCGCGGCGACCAGGTTGGTCGCGAGCACGGCAATACCGACAGCCGCGTGAAAGCCGCTCAGCGGGTGTCCTTCCGCACTATGTGGCACCGCCGCACAAGGGTGCGTTATACCTCCCGATTGGCATGCTGAAGAGCTACCTGCCAGCCCTGGTCTTCCTGCTTCTTGGAATCGGGATCGGCACGGCCTTCACCTTTGCCAACAATGCGCTCGGTCCGAAGCGGCCGGGAGGCGTCAAGCGCGAGCCGTACGAGAGCGGCCTGCCGTCGGATGTGACGAAGTCATTCCGCTTCGGGATCAGCTTCTACCTGATCGCGATGCTCTTCATCCTGTTCGACATCGAGGTCGTCTTCCTCTATCCGGTGGCGATGAAGCTCGACGCGTTCGGCGTGTTCGCCCTCGTGGAGACGGTCGTGTTCGTCGTCCTCCTCCTGGTCGCGCTCGTGTTCGTCTGGAGAAGAGGAGCGCTCGAATGGAAGTGACTCGCACCAGGGTCGACGGCGACAGCCTCCGCTCCCGCGGGCTCAAGGCGCAGCAGATGCTCCGCGGCGAGCTCGAGGGAGAGGACCTCGAGCGCGAGGTCGAGCAGCGGCTCCTCTTCACCAAGTTCGAGGAGGCCCAGAACTGGGCCCGCAAGAACGCGCTGTTCCCGCTCGGCTTCGGCCTCGCCTGCTGCGCGATCGAGATGATCACCGTCATCGGCTCTCCGCGGAACGACCTGTCGCGGTTCGGCGCCGAGGTGATCCGCTTCTCTCCGCGCCAGGCAGACCTGCTGATCCTGTCCGGCCGCGTGTCGGTGAAGATGGCCCCGATCATCCGGCGGCTGTACGAGCAGATGCTCGAGCCCAAGTGGGTGATCGCGATGGGCGCGTGCTCCTCGAGCGCCGGCATGTTCAACAACTACGCCGTCGTCCAGGGCGCCGACAAGTTCCTCCCCGTGGACGTGTACGTGCCGGGCTGCCCGCCTCGGCCCGAGGCGCTGATCTACGGGATCATGAAGTTGCAGGACCAGATCATGGGCGACCCGGCGATGGGCTGGCGCGAGCGCTACCGCGCGTACGGCACCGAGGAGCGCCCGGACGGGACCGACGTTGCCTGACGCGACAGGTCTGGAGCTGATCGCCCAGCGCGTTCGCGAGAGCGTCGGCGAGGAGGTCGTGGCCGACACCGTCTTCTCTCGCGGCCGCGCGACGCTCGACGTCGTGCCGCAGAGCGTCCACGACGTGATCGCCTACCTCCGCACCGAGGACGAGGAGCCGTGGGAGCGGCTCATGAGCGTGCACGGCGTGGACTACCTGCCGGCCGAGCCGCGCCTCGGCGTGCACTACGAGCTGCTGTCGATGGCGCGCAGCGACCGGCTCAACGTGCGAACCCGCGTGGGGGTCGACGATCCGCGCGTGCCGACGGTCGTGGACATCCACCCGACCGCGAACTTCCAGGAGCGCGAGGTGTACGACATGTTCGGCGTGGTCTTCGACGGCCACCCCGACATGCGCCGCATCCTCATGCCGGAGGACTACGAGGGCTATCCCCAGCGGCGCGACTTCCCGATGGGCGGCGAGCCCGTCATCTACACCTACAACGAGCCCGAGCTCCCGCGCTGGTATGACTGACCTCCGCCGTCCGGGAACGATGACGGAGCCGCTTGACGTCCCGTACCGGGAGCGTGAGCGCTCGGTGACGATGGAGCCGATGGGCGAGCACGACGAGCTGCTCACCATCAACATCGGCCCACACCACCCGGCCACGCACGGCGTGCTCCGCCTCCTCACCACGCTCGAGGGCGAGATCGTGCGCGACGTCAAGCCGATCATCGGCTACGTCCACACCGGCATCGAGAAGAGCTGCGAGGACCAGCAGTACTGGAAGGTGATCCCGTTCGTCGAGCGGATGGACTACCTGTCCTACTACTTCAACGCGATGGCGTTCTGCATGGCCGTGGAGCGCCTGCTCGACGAGGAGGTCCCGGAGCGCGCGCAGTGGCTGCGGGTGATCCACCTCGAGCTCAACCGGATCGCTTCGCACCTGTTCTGGATCGCCACGGGCGCGCTCGACATCGGCGCGATCACGATGCTCTGGTGGGGCTGCCGCGACCGCGACCTCGCGCTCGACCT
>Ga0111539_10007699_pt1 | contig 13754 bp, 12 predicted proteins | sample RhiMethybrSRZTD1_FD_79667 | JGI IMG/M metagenome (GOLD analysis project Ga0111539, IMG submission 79667) | Populus rhizosphere microbial communities from Tennessee, USA - Rhizosphere MetaG P. TD hybrid SRZTD1 (version 2) (version 2) | ecosystem: Host-associated > Plants > Roots > Rhizosphere >...
GAAGCCCGTCGCGGCAGAGGGCCTGGTGGCGCATCCGGCGCTGCGGCCGCACGAGGAGCTCCGGCGCCGCGGCAAGGCAAGGTCCGCGTGGTGGCGGCCGACGGCTCAATCAGCGACCGGGAGGTCACGATCGGCGTAACGAGCCGCGTGACCGCGGAAGTCATTTCGGGGCTGTCTGAAGGTGAGCAGGTCGTCGCAGGAATCGCCCAGGCAGCGGCGCCACCCGGCCAGCAGAACAACGGCAACAACAACTTCAACCAGTTCAATAACAACAACTTCAATCGCGGCGGGTTCCCGGGCGGCGGTAACTTCCCCGGCGGCGGTTTCCCGCGCTAGGCGCTGATCATGGCCGCAAACGCTCTCAGCGCGACGGCGGCGTTCGACGCCTCGGCAGAGGAGGCGTCGGACCTCACGAGCCGCACCGTCGCCGTTCCGCTGATCAACCTGCGCAAGGTATCGCGCACGTTCGTCACGGACGGCGGCGTCGAGGTTCGCGCCCTGCGCGAGATCGACCTCACGATCTATCCGGGAGAGTTCATCGCGATCGTTGGGCAGTCGGGCTCCGGCAAGTCCACGTTGATGAACATCTTGGGCTGCCTCGACCGGCCGTCGAGCGGCCGTTATCTGTTCGCGGGCCGCGACATTCAGAGTTTCGACGCCGATGGCCTCGCGTGGCTGCGCCGCGAAGCGTTCGGTTTCGTATTCCAGAGCTACAACCTGTTGGCGAGCGAGAGCGCACAGGAGAACGTCGAGGTGCCCGGCATCTACGCGGGGCTCTCGGCATCCGATCGCGCCGTGCGCTCCGAATCGCTACTGACGACGCTCGGCTTGGGCGAGCGCCTTGATCACCGCCCGAACCAGCTCTCGGGCGGCCAGCAACAGCGCGTCTCGATCGCGCGGGCGCTGATGAACGGCGGCAAGATCATTCTCGCCGACGAGCCCACGGGCGCGCTCGATTCGCGCAGCGGCGTCGAGGTCATGGCGCTGCTGGAATCGCTGGCGCGCAGAGGTCACACGGTCATCCTGATCACGCACGACCAGGAGGTCGCGCATCACGCCGACCGCATCGTCGAGTTCAGCGACGGCCGCGTAAAAAGCGACAGCGGCCGCAAGCCCGACGCGATCGATCCGAAGCGCAACGCCGAGCTCGCCACATTGTTCATGAGCCGGCGCGCTTCGACCCTGTTCGGCGGGTTCGGCGAAGCGATCCGCATGGCGATGAGCTCGCTGCACGCGAACCTGTTCCGCACCGTGCTGACGCTTCTCGGCATCGTGATCGGCGTCGCCTCGGTCGTCGCGATGCTCGCGATCGGCGAGGGCGTGCAATCGGGAGTCATCCAGCGCATCGCCGCGATCGGCACGAACATGCTCGTGCTGCAGCCGGCGCGCGCCGAGAATCAACGGCGTAATCTGCCGTCGACACTCGCGTTTTCCGACGCCGACGCGATCTTGGATAACGTGCCGAACGTGCTGCACGCCATGCCCGAGCTGCAGAACAGCCAGACGGTGCGCTGGGGCAACGCGGACTACTCGACGAGAATCACGGCGGCTTCCGATGTGTTTCCGCGCGCGCGCAACTGGCAGATCGCGCGCGGCGTGTTTTTCTCGCGCGAAGACAGCGATCGGTACGACGCCGTCGCCGTGCTCGGCGCGACGGTCTACGAGCAGCTCTTCACGGAAGGACAGGACCCGCTCGGCGAATGGGTGCTGATCGGCTCGACGCCGTTCCAAGTCATCGGCGTGATGGCGCGGAAGGGCAGCTCGGGCGGGCAGGACCAGGACGATATGGTGTGGGTGCCGCTGAAGACCGGCGCGCTGCGGCTGTTCGGCGAAAAGTTCGCGCGGCAGATCCAAGTCGCGGTCGACGACATCGGCCGGATCAACGAGACGCAGGAGCTGTTGCGCAGCTTCATGACGTCGCTGCACGGCGGCCTCGAGGACTTCCGCATCGTCAACAGTGCAGAGCTGCTCGAGACGGTCGCCGCCACGCAAAATCAATTCCGGCTGTTACTCGCGTCGATCGGCGGCATTGCACTGCTCGTCGGCGGTATCGGCGTCATGAACATCATGCTCGTCTCGGTGACGGAGCGAACGCGCGAGATCGGCGTGCGGATGGCCACGGGCGCGCGCCAGCGCGACATTCTCTCGCAGTTCCTGTCCGAAGCGATCGTCGTCACGGCGATCGGCGGCGTCCTCGGTGTCGCGCTCGGCATCGGCGTAGGACTGATCATCAAGAGATTCGGCTCCATCGACGTCGTATTTTCGACGCAGCCGATGCTGCTCGCGTTCGGCTGTGCGGCTGCGACGGGCGTCATCTTCGGCTTTGCGCCGGCCCGCAAGGCGGCGCGTCTCGATCCAGTAGTGGCTCTATCCAATGAATAGCCGTTCGTGCGTTTTGCTCGCTCCCGCGTTGCTCGCGCTCAGCGCGTGCGCCGTCATGGAGCCGCCTCCGTTGCCCGAGAGCGACGTTCCGCAGCGCTTCATCGGCCCGATCATCGAGGAATCCGCCGTCTGGCCGAACACGGACTGGTGGAACAACTTCCACGACGCGGAGCTGTCGGCGTTCATCGAGGAGGTCAAGGCCAACAACCTCGACCTCGCGAACAACCGGCGCAATCTCGAGTCGGCGCAGCTTGCGCTGCGTGAGGCCGGGCTCGCTCGTTGGCCGACACCGCAGCTCACGATCGGCGACGCAACGGGATACTCGCGTACGAGCCTCGACGGCGCGACCGTGTCGAGCGGGAACGTGAACGACGCGACGCGGCTCGCGGCGACCTTCACGTACAGCAACATTCTGACGAAGCCCGCCACGTACGCGCGCGACCTCACTGCCTACGATTCGGACGTCGCGCAGGCCGCCGACGTCGCGATGAATACGCTTGGGCTAGCAACGTCGACATTCTTCCAACTGCTGCTGATACGCGATCGCATCGTCGCCGCGCGGCAGAACCTCGAGAACGCCGAGGCCATCGGCCGCATCGCGCAGGCGCGCGTGGACGCGGGTGTCTCCGTGCCGATCGACGCGTTGCAGCAGCAGATTCAGATCGAGCAGCAGCGCACGGCGTTGCAGAGCCTCATGCAAGCCGATCTGGCGGCTCGTGCGTCGCTCGCGCTTCTGGTCGGGCGGCACGTGCAGGGCTTCGACATCGCGGGCCAGACGCTCCAGAACGTCGACGTGCCGCAGGTGCAGCCCGGCTTGCCGTCGGAGTTGCTCGTGCGCCGTCCGGATCTCTATCAGGCCGAGATGAGCCTGCGCGGCTCTGCCGCCACCGTGACCATCGTGCGCAGGTCGCTGTTCCCGAATATCTCGCTGACGGCGAGCGCGTCGCAATCGAGCTTCGATCTCGCGAACGTTGTCTCGTCGCCCGCGCAAATGACGGCCGGAATCACGGCGAGCCTCGTGCAACTCTTGCTCGACAACGGCCAGCGCCACCGCAACATCGAGCAATCGAAGCTGTCGCTCGAGAGCAGCCTCGCGGTCTACCGGCGCACGGTGCTCGGCGCCTTCAACGAGGTCGAGGTCGCGCTCTCCAGCATCCAGCTGCTCGAAGAGCAGGCGGTAGTCGCGGCGTCGAGCCTCAGCGCCGCCGAGGAGTCATTCCGGCTCGCCCAAATTCGTTATCGCGAGGGCGTCGCGGATTTCGAGACCGTGCTCGTGTCGCAGAACAGCCTGTTCTCGACGCGCAACGCGTTTCTCGACAACAAGCTGCAGCGGCTGAATGCGATCCTGAATTTCTATCAGGCGCTCGGCGGCGGCTGGAATGCAGGCGAAATCGCGCAGTACTGGGGCGTCACGGCCAACGGCCGGTAGGCCATAGTAGGGAAAAGGGGACGGACTTATTTTCGAACGAAAATAAATTGAAATAAGTCCGTCCCCTTTTTTGATCGATGTCGAATTCGGGTTGTCTCATTCGACGTAGGGGTAGAGCAGGCCATTTTGGCCGGCCGAAAACCGAAGGAGACCATCATGCCGAGTACGATTCGCCTGCACCGAGTGCTGCGTGGCACCCCCGAGCGCGTCTACCGCGCCTTCATCGACGCCGACGCGATGGCCAAATGGCTACCCCCGCACGGCTTCACCGGCAAGGTCCATCAAATGGACGCGCGTGTCGGCGGCACCTACAAGATGTCGTTCAAGAACTTCAACACGGGCAACAGCCATTCGTTCGGCGGCAAGTTCCTCGAGCTCGTGCCGAGCGAGCGCCTGCGCTACACGGACGTTTTCGACGACCCGAATCTGCCGGGTGAGATGCAGACGACCGTCGTGCTGAAGAAAGTCTCCGTGGGAACGGAGATCAACATCACGCAGGAAGGCGTGCCCGACGTGATTCCCGCAGAAGCCTGCTATCTCGGTTGGCAGGAGTCGCTGACGCTGCTTGCGCAGCTCGTCGAGCCCGAGATCCCGGGTTGAGGTAAATCGGAGTCCGCGGCGCTCACGGCGCCGCGGGCGGCTCCGCGTCGGTCGCGGGCTTGATCGTGTAGAAGTCGCCGTCGAATCCCGTGCGATCGTTGTCGTAAGCGTCGTGAATCAGGCGGTCGAAGCCGTCAGCTCGTTTGTAGTTGAGCTTGACGACCCAATCGCGTGACAGCGTCGCCGGATCCACGACGGTCATCTCGCCCTCGATGCGATCCGGCGCGACCATGCGCAGCCGCTCGGTGTAGTGCGCCTGGTCCGAGAGCCAAGCCGAGATGCCGAAGTACTTGTTCGGTTCGCGCACCGCGACGGTGTCGATGACGAGCGTGTCGCCGTCCCAATGGCCGACGGAATCGCCCCACGTCGTCGGCCAGAGATCGCCCTCGGCGGGATGCTCGCGGCCGTCGGTATAGATGTGCCGCAGGTCGCGATAAGTATTGAAGATCAGCGTTTCCTCGGGCGTGATGACGAACTGCAGCGGTGGCGCGCCGTCCATCATCAGCGGATAGCCCCAGCCCGCCGCCGGCTTCACCTGCAACTCCGGATTCGTCGCGAGCTCCGCTTGCAACCGCGCCATCGCGCTTTCGTTCCACGGGATGCCAGGCGCTTGCACGACGAGAGCCGGCGGCCTCGACACGCTGAAGCCGTCGACGCCGGGCTCTAGCCCATCGGCGAGCCAGATGCCGCTCCAGTTCGGCAAGCGCGCAAACTGCTCAACCCGCGGATCGGTCGGCGGCGCTTGCTGCGTGCACGCACACAGCGCGAGTGCGGCGCTGAACGCTGCGCCGCGCATCATAGTGTCGCACCCTGCGCTGCGGGTGTTCTGCCGATCGGCTTGCCGTCGGCAGTCGTGGCTTTCAGCAGCAGACCGCCGTTGCCGCCTTTCTTTAGCGGTGCGATTGTGAGAATCACCTCGTCGCCGCTCTTCAACGTTCCCGGCCGCCAGCCCAAGTTATAGAGATAAGTCGGCGCGGCCATCTCGACGTTCCATTCCTCGTCTTGCCCTTGGTCGTTCTTCACGACGAGCTGGATGTAGCTGTGCGGGTTCGTCCACTGGAATTCGCGCACGGTGCCGGTGAGCGTCCGCGGCTGTGACTGATCGAACATGACCGGCGAATGATGCGCGAGCGCCGCGGTGACGACGGCGAACTGCGCCAAGACGGTGAAAAGAATTCGATGCATACGCGAGCTCAGCCTCGGGGCATTTTTTCGAAGTTCCTGCGCTCGAACTGCCATTTCGAGTCGCTGCAGAGCCCGCAATTGTCCCCGACGAACCGGCGCGCGGCGGCCGCATCGCCGCGCAGCTGCCAGTCGAGCCAGCTCACGGCGACCGACGCCGCATCGCCGCCATTTGGCTCTTGAAACGTGCCGCCGTGGCCAACCGGCAGATTCGCGATCGCCACCGGCACGCGCGCGATGCGTGCGAAGTCGTCCATGCCGTTTGCGTACGCGATGTCGGTCGGGCCGCCCATGATGTAGATGACCGGCGTGTGGAAGTTCGAGAGCGCGTCTTTGGTGACGTCCATGCCCGGGATCGTCGTGTTCGGCCCGCCGTTCAGGACGCCGGTGTTGTGCATGACCACGGTAACTACGCGCGGATCGGCAGCGACGCGCAACGCTTGCAGGCCGCCGCAGCTCCATCCGGAGAGCGCGACCTTGCCGGCGTCGATACGGCCAAAGTATTCGCTGCCCGCGCGCGTGTTTTCTGCGAGCGCCCAGTCGATAGCGGCGACGAGGTCGGTCGGCGCTGTGCGCGGCGGCGCGGGTTGCCCGGCCGGCGCCGGCGCGCGCGCCTCGGCAGGCGGTGCCCCTGGGCCGCTCAAGATGCGGCCGCTCGCGATCACGAGGTAGCCATGCGATGCGAGCTCGAGCAAATGGAACCGGCTGCTCGCGCCGTTGTTGGAACAACCGCCGTTGCCCCAGGCGACGACGCCGAGTTTCGTCGCGCCTAACGCGCCGAGATCGGCGGGCCGGTAGACGACGTGGTTAGGCAGCGAAGCGACTTCCTCCTTGCGGGCCGCAAATCGGCCGGTGCCGGGCGAGTCGGGGAGGGCGTTGAGGGCCGCTTGCCGCGCGGCGGCGGCGGGGTCGGGCGCCGCCGGCGGCGGCTGTGCAGCCGCGGTCGTGAGTACGAGCGGTGCGACGAGAGCAGCCAGGCCCGAGCAATACCGGCGAGTCCACGCTTTCATGACTGCACCTCAGTCCGCTTCGAACATGTGTGCCTGATACGGGAAGCCGTTCATCGCGAGCCGGCAGGAGCGTAAGCCGTCGCTGCCGCCGAAGCTCGCGAGGTGCCACGTTTGGCGCGGCACGTAGACGACGTCGCCGGGCTCCGCCTCGAACTCGTCCAGGCCTTCGATCTTGTAGCGAATCTTGCCCAGCATGATGAGCCAGAACTCCGAGCCTTCCTCGTGATAATGCCCTTTGTTGCCGGGCTGCGGCTTCTGATAGTTGCCGATGATGATGTTCGCGAAGCTGCGGTCGTCGACGACGAACGAGCCGCCGCGCTCTTCGCCCGAGACGACCTTCGCGAAATCGACGACGGGCCGATTCTCCGCGTCGAGCTTGCCTTGGCCGCCCGTCACGCGCGTCGGAACGAACTCGAAGCCCTTCAGCGGCGTCGGCGTCTCGCCGAGCGGGTACAACTTGCGCGCACGGGTCACGTTGACCTCGAAGCGCAGCGCGGCCTCGGTGCCGACGTTTTCGATCTGGTAGAGCGTGCGATACGGCACCTGCACCATGAAGCCCTTGGTCGCGATCACGGGCTCGCGTCCTTCGACGCTGAACTTCAGCGTGCCGGACTGAACGATCCACCACTCGCGCGTATCGCCGTTCATGCGTCGCGGTGTTTTCTGCCCGGGCGCCATCGAGATCCACTGCGCGAACAGGCTTTCGTCGTCGACGACGGTCTCGGCCCAATCCTTTTGCCCATCGTGCCTTGCGAGCACGTCATGAAGTTTTGTATGAGGTCGGTGCACGCCGCTCCAGCCGCCGGACGTGGCTTTCGGCGACAGCACCATCAGCGGCGCTTCTTGGGCAGCCGCGCCGAAGAGAGCTGACGCGGCGGCGAGACCGAGGCACCAGTGGAACAACGTTCGCGTGGAGGTGCAGCGCATGAGGCGTTCTCGCTTCGTTGAAATTCGTTCGTCGGTTCGGAGCGTCACTCGCAAGTGAAGCTTGCTGCGGATGAGCAGCGTCAGCGCGGCTCCCGGGCGATGAGTCGTAGCCTCGCTCATGAGAATTCCCCCTCGGTCGTGCAGCGTAGTCGTCCTGCTGCCATGCGGCAATCGGCAACGCCGCCCAGCCGCAATCGAGAGCGAGGCGTCTCACGGAACGAGGGAATACGTTCTGATTAGCGGAGACGCGGGGCCGCGCAGCGGCGGCCCCGCGTGGATCGCGCGCGCGTTAGCCGCGCGGACGCGACCCTGCCATCGCCGTTTGAAACTCGGCGCGGCTGATCCAGCGGCTGTCATCGGCGTCCGCCTTCTTGAAGTTGAAGCCGTCGATGTCCTCGGCCTCGTCACGGTCGACCTTGCCGTCCTTGTTCTTGTCGGCTTGATCGAACGTCACTTGCTCCGTGCGGTCGCCCGCGAGCCCCTCGGGCTCTCCGTCGCCGCGCGCAGTCGATTTCGCCATGGCGGCGTCGAACTCCTGCCTCGTGAGCGACTTGTCGTCGTTCGTATCGGCACGCGAGAAGTCGAACCCGTGGATCGAGTTGCCTTCCTCGCGATTGACGCGACCGTCGCCGTCCTTGTCCGCTTCCGCGAACGTGACGATGTTGGTGCGATCGTCGCCCGGGGGCGGACGAGTGCGTTCCGCGGCTCGTTGCGCCATTGCCGATGCGCTAAGACCCAAAGCAACCAACGTAGCGAGTGCTATCCGTGTCATGTCGAAGTCTCCTTTCCTGGATGACGCTTGGGTTTTGCAAGACGTATGCCACGCTGTTTTCGCGCAGGTCCTGAGCCGCAGCGGCAAGAAGCGCTGTATCGATGTACAGTCGCGAACGAAGGGTTCGAACGGATCGCAAAAAACGGGAACGATGCGTAACGGGTCGCTCGCCAAATCCGCCGCGGTGGCGGCGCGCTCGCACGTGCACGATGATGCGCGCGGTCCGCCGGGCGGCACGGCTATCTACACACTCGCGGATCCGCGCGACGTGCGCAGCCCTCGCTACGTCGGACAAACGCGTGATCCGCACGCGCGCTTCGCGCAGCACGTGCAGACGGCGCGCTTGTCGCTTCCCGATGCCGTTCCGTGGTGGGTGCGCTCACCGAAGCATCGACCGCTCTACGCTTGGATACGCGAGCTCAATCGCGATGGCGGGCGACTGCCGTTCATGTTGATCGAGGAATGGGTCGAGGCCGATGTCGATCCACTCGTCGCCGAGCGCGCGGCAATCATGCGCTGGCTCGCGCGAGGCGCGGCGCTGCTGAACGCCGAGGCGCTGAAGCTAGGCGCGCAACTACCGTTGCTTTAGAGCCTCGTTGATTTCGGCTTCGCGGCGCTTGCGCTCGGCGCGAGCGAGATCGCCGAAGAGCCTGTCGCCGCGTGCTTCCTGCGGCGCTCCCCGGGTGTAGTAACCCGTCGGATCGCGCGGCAGCACGTCAATGATGGTCGAGTCGACGACGGCGCAGACGCTCGCGAACGATAGGACGATCTGGATCATCTCGAGGAACCGCTTCGTCTTGGCCGCTGGAGCGAGCATGGGGAGAGCGTAGGGCGCCCGAGCTGAACATAACCTGAAGCCGGCGCGCGTGATCGCCCGGATCGTCGGACCGGAACCAATACGCGCTGACGCGATCAAGACCGATACTATTGCTTGCCACAGCAGTCAGCGGTTGCACGAGAGCCTCCAATGGAATCGCTGCTCCAGGACCTGAGACACGCGTCGCGGATGTTCCGCGAGAACCCCGGTTTCACGGCGGTTGCGCTGCTGGTCCTCGCCGTCGGCATCGGGGTCAACACGGCGGTCTTCAGCATCCTCGACAGAGTCTTGCTCGAGCCCATCCGAGTGCCAGAGTCCGACCGGCTCGTATTCATAATGAACAGGGCGAATGACGGCACGCCGATCGTGCCCGCGTCGCCGCTCAATTTCATCCATTGGCGCGCCGAGACCGACGTATTCGAAGACGTCGCGGCATCGCGCAACTTGTCGCTCGACTACTTGGCGGGCGACCGGCCCGAAAGCGTGGCCGTGGGCAATGTCTCCGCGGACTATTTCCGTTTGCTGCGTGCGCCGCTCGCCGCGGGCCGCGGGTTCTCGGCCGACGACGACCGGCCGGGCGCCCCGGGCACCGCCGTGATCAGCCAGCGGTTCTGGATGGACCGGCTCGGCGGCGCCAGCGACGCGGTCGGGCGGACGATCTCGCTGAGCGGCCGTGCTTACACGATCGTTGGCATCGTCGCGCGCGAATTCGACGTCGGCGATCTGCTGATACCGATCGGCGGGGCCGGCGAAACGAGCATCGACGCCCCGCAGCTCTGGGTGCCGCTCGCGCTGGACCCCAACACGACCGACGAGGGCCTGACTCTGCAGGTGCTCGCGCGGCTCAAGGACGGCGTGACGCTCGCGCAGGCGCAAGAGCGCCTCGTGCTCTCGCTGGCCGAGTATCGCGAACGCTATCCCGACTCCTTCGAGGCGAAATCGGATATCCCCAACCTCGGCTTCACGGCGCTACCGGTGCAACAGGTTGTCGTGCTCGATGCCCGTCCGACGCTGCTGCTGCTCACGAGTGCGGTCGCGCTCGTGCTGCTGGTCGCTTGCGCGAACGTCGCGGGATTGTTGCTCGTGCGCGCGCTGCGGCGCGAGCACGAGATCGCGATCCGTGTCGCGCTCGGCGCGGGTCGAGCGCGCATCGTTCGACAACTGCTCGTCGAGAGCGCGCTGCTGTCCGTCGCCGGCGGCGCGCTGGGGCTCGTCGTGGGCGTCGCCGGCATACGCGTGCTGCTCTCGATCGATACCGGCGGTTTACCGCGCCTCGGTGAGAGCGCGCTCGCCGGTCTGCTCGACTGGCGTGTGGCGCTCTTCACGCTCGCGGTCTCGCTCGCGACCGGTCTCACGTTCGGGCTCGTGCCCGCGCTCGTCAGCACGCGCACGGACTTGAACCGCGTGATCAATCGCGCGAGCCGGGCCGGCGGAATCCGCGGAACGCGATTGCGCCGGGGCTTGGTCGCGGCCGAAGTGGGCCTTGCGGTCGTGCTCGTGATCGGTGCTGGGTTGCTGATCCGCACGATGCTCGCGCTCGGCGCCGTGGACCTCGGCTTCTCGGCGGAACGGCTCGTCGCGATGCGCACGTCGCTGTCCGACGCGCGCTTCGAGCCCACCGCGAGCGTCGCGGCGCTCGTCGACACCGTGCTCGAGCGCGTGCGCTCGTTGCCCGACGTCGAAGCGGCGGCGGCCTCGTGCTGCGTGCCGCTGCAGAACTCGGCGAATCTGCCGTTCGACATCGTCGGCCGCGAGGCGGAAGCGCCGTTCACCGGCGTCGCCGTCTTCGCCCCGGTCTCCGCGGGCTACTTCGAGACACTCGGTATCCGCGTGCTCGCCGGTCGCACGTTCGACGAGCGCGACAGTGCAGGCGCGGCGCCCGTCGCGATCATCGACCAGGTCCTGGCCGAGCGTTATTTCGCGGTCGGCTTGAATCCGCTCGACGCCCAGCTCGTCGGCGGCGGCGGTGCGGACGTGATGCCGGAGACGGCCGGCGAGCCGCAGCGGCAAATCGTCGGCATCGTCGGCTCGGTGTGGTCGGAGGGCACCTTTCGCGAGCCGCAACCGACCATGTACATCCCGCTGTCGCAAACGTCCGATGGCTTGAACGCCAGTATCATCGAGTCCGTGCCCTATGCGTGGCTCGTGCGCACACGTTCGCCGTCCGCGGCGGCGGCCGCGACGATCCGTGAGGAAATCAGCCGTGCGACGGGCGAGCCCACCACCGGTGTGACCGCCATGGACGACGTGCTCGCGGACGTCACGGCGCCGTATCGCCTCAAGGCGTGGCTCATGAGCGTGTTCGGCGGCGTCGCGCTGCTGCTGACGGCCGTCGCGATCTATGGAGTGATCTCGTACGCCGTCGAGCAGCGCCGCCGCGAGATCGGCATTCGAATGGCGCTCGGCGCCGAAGCGAGTGACGTGCGAGCGCTGGTGGTTCTTGATGGCATGCTGCCGGTCGTCGCGGGTGTCGGCGCAGGCGTCGCCGCCGCTTACGCTCTCTCCAACTTACTAGCCGCGACGCTCTACGGCGTCGAGCCGCGCGACGTCGGCGTGTTCGCGGCCGTGCCGCTCGTATTGACGGCCGTTGGCCTCGCCGCCGCGGCGGTGCCGGCGTTTCGTGCGAGCCGCGTCGCGCCGACGGTTGCGTTGCGTCAAGAATGACCGTGAACAGATTCGTTGGAGCGCTGATCGTCGCGGCCGCGTGCCTCGCGACGGCGTGGTGGCTGTTGCGCGAAGCGCCGGAGCAAGAGCGGCTGTCCGCGTCGATGCCCGCGCAAACCGGAGCGCTGCCGGCCCGAGCCGCCGAGTCTCGCTCGAACGCCGCGCCGCGCGACAAAGAGCTCGTTGCTGCCGTCCCTTCGGCCGCGCCGGCCGCGGGTGACGGATTGCCCGCAGTCCCCGCGACGGGTGCCGACGGCCGCGTCGAGCCCATCCCGATGATCGAGGGCATCATGCTGCCGGGCGGTATGTCGAACCTACACGCCGCGATGGAGCGCGAATCACGCGACGTCGAGTGGGCCGAGCAGATGGAACGCGAGCTCTCGACCTACTTCGCGTCGAAGTCGGAGCTCGGGCGCAACTTCGCTCAGCCGAGCGTGCTCTGCCGCTCGCAGAGTTGTGAGATCCAAGCGATCGGTTATGGACCGCGAGCGTTCGATACGTGGGCAGCCGCCACGCAGGATCTGCGGGATCAGCCGTGGAGGCGAGAGATGCGCGCCGGGGGCATCTACACGATCGAGCGCGCACCGAACGAACATGCCGTTGTGCTGATACTCCTCCGGCCATCGCGGTTTCCGCGCGATCGCTCGAGCGAGCTGGGTGCTGCGCCGCCGCCGAAGTGACGTCTGCTGCGTTGACCTGGTTGGAACCTCCGGATACGGTCACGATTGCGTCTTGTTGGGGGGAGGGCATGGCGAGTGCATTGGCGCCGCACGTGACGGCGTTGCGAGCCAGAATCGTCGTCTCGCTGCTGTTGCCAGCGGTGCTCGTCATCGGGGGATGTGGTCCGTCGCCGCAGGAGATGGCCGCCAGGCAGCGCGCGACGCTCTCGCACTACTGCTTCGACTGCCACGACGACGCGGAGCGCACGGCGGATCTCTCGCTCGAGTCGCTCGATCTCGAAGCCGTCGGCGCGCATGCCGACGTCTGGGAGCGCGTCGTCCGCAAGCTCGCGACCGGCATGATGCCGCCGCACGATGGCGGTCCTCGGCCGAGGCCGGAAGAGGCCAAAGCGTTGCTCGCGTGGCTCGAGGGCGAGCTCGACCGCGCAGTCGCCGAGGCACCGAACCCGGGCCGCACCGTGCCGTTCCACCGCCTGAATCGCAGCGAATACCGCAATGCCGTTCGCGACCTGCTCGCCGTCGACGTCGACGTGTCGTCGCTGCTGCCCGGCGACGACGCGAGCTACGGGTTCGACAACATCGGCGGCGTGCTGAAGCTCTCGCCGACGCTGCTCGAGCGCTACTTGAGCGCCGCCGACAAGATCAGCCGGCTCGCCGTCGGCACGGATTCGCCGTTCGTGACGATCGACTCCTTCCGCATTCCCGACGATCGTTCGCAGGAGCGCCGGCTGCCGGACTTGCCGTTCGGCACGCGCGGCGGCATCCGCATCGACTACACGTTTCCGCAGGACGCCGAGTACAGCTTCTCGGCCGCGCTGGCGCGCGACTTGAACGAGGGCATGCCGGTCTACACCGAGCCGCAAGTGCTCGAGATCAGCATCGACCGCGAGCGCGTCGCGACGTTCACGCTTCCAGCCGCCAACGCCCTGCCGCTCAAGCCTGAGGATGCCGACGATTTCGGCGGACGCCTGAACCGGCGCGTCGCGCGCGAGGAGCAGCAAGCTCGCAATCGCGCCGACGAAGACTGGGCCGTGCGCGTGCCCGTCACGGCGGGCGAGCACGAAGTCATCGTGACGTTCCTCGACAAAGCCGGCTCGGTGCCGGCCGGAAAGCGCGAGCCGTTCGGCCGACCGTTTCCGCGCGGGCTCAACATTCCCGAAGGGCGCTACGGCTCGTACTTGCGTCGCGTCGAGATCGGCGGACCCTATGCGGCCACTGGCCCGGGCCGGACGGCGAGCCGCGAGCGAGTTTTCGTCTGCCGGCCGGCTGATCAGACGGGCGCTACCGAAGA
>Ga0111539_10007700_pt1 | contig 13754 bp, 13 predicted proteins | sample RhiMethybrSRZTD1_FD_79667 | JGI IMG/M metagenome (GOLD analysis project Ga0111539, IMG submission 79667) | Populus rhizosphere microbial communities from Tennessee, USA - Rhizosphere MetaG P. TD hybrid SRZTD1 (version 2) (version 2) | ecosystem: Host-associated > Plants > Roots > Rhizosphere >...
CACCCGGACGCAGCGGCACCGCGATCGGTTTCGTCAACGCCCTGGTCACGGGCGCGGGCGCGCTGTTCCAGCCGCTGATCGGTTTTCTGCTGGACCTCGCTTGGGCCGGTGGGGTCTCGCAGGGCGCGCGCGTGTACGACACGAGCGCCTACAGTCTGGCATTCGCCTCGGTGGTTGTTTTCGGCATCGCGGGTTTTCTGTGCCTCCTCGCCGTCCGCGAGACGTTCTGCAAGCCCGTCGAGGCGACGGATCATGCGCGCTAGGCGGTGATCGTCCGCGCCTGTTGTAGGACAGTGCCCTCCGGAACAGCGCCGCGTGACCGGGCAACGCATTCTGCACTCGAGGAACTTGGCGAGCGAGGCCCGCGATGACCGGTCAGGATGTGTTCGCCCTCGTCGGCGGATTGGCGCTGATTGGCGTGATGATTTTGGGCTTCTGGCGATCAACCAGCATTCCGCCGCGGAATGACGCTCGCGAGTTCGGACACGTACCGCCGCCCGAGGGGTACTAGTCTACGCAGCTGCTTCCGGGGACGGGCGCCGCGCGACCGACGACAGCGGCGCGCCGCGGTGACCGGCGTGGAAATCCCTGGCAAAGTCGACCGTGGCGCGGCGGCCGATGCTGGCGCCGTTGCGAGCCAGCCATTTCTCGGTCTCGGTGCGCCCGGCCCCGTGCAGGTAGGCGAGAAGCTCCATGTCGGGCTTGGCCTTGCTCTCGGGGGCCAGCGCGCCGGTGAAACGGCCGGCATCGATGAGGTGGAAGCGATGCCGCGCCAGCCGGGCATCGGGTGTGTTGCCGCGCCTGGCGAAGAGGCCCCGATGCCGGGTGCGCACCGTCTCGATCACCTCCATGTCGCGCAGCATAGGCTGGTTGAAGGTGATCTGATTGATGCGGGCGCTGATCTCGCGCGCACTCGTCGGCACGCCGGGCCGCTCGACCGGGTTGAGCTTGACGATCAGCGTGTCGCCGACCGGGCTTTCGCGACCGAGCGTGAGCAGGTCGGGGTTGGCCGAGAAGCCGCCATCCCAGTACGCGTGCCCGTCGATCGTCACGGCGTGGTGGATGGTCGGCAGGCAGGCCGAGGCCAGCACGCACTGCACGGTCAGCTCGCGCCTGCGGAAGAGGCGCGCGCGGCCGGTGGTGACGTCGGTGGCGGCAATCAACAGCTCGGGACCCGGCGACGTGCGCAGCAGCGCGAAGTCGATATGCGCCTCGAGCAGCTTGCGGAAGGGATCGAAGCCCAGCGGATTGAAGTCGTAAGGCGAGAACAGCGACGCCACCTGCGCCAGCGCGTTCGACTTGGAGATGCCGGCGAGCCAGGGGTTGTTGCGCAGCAGGTCGGGCACCCCCGCCTTGGCTACGGCCTCCCACACGGCCTTCAGCACCGCGCGGGCGCCGGTGCGGCCGTTCTCGACGAGCCCTGCGGCGAGAGCCACGGCATTGACAGCGCCTGCGCTGGTAGCGCTGATCCAGCCGATCTCCACCGCCTTCTCCTCGAGCAGGCGGTCAAGCACGCCCCAGGTGAAAGCGCCGTGCGCTCCGCCCCCCTCCAAGGCGAGGTTGAGCCGCTGCTGTCGCGCTGCAAAGATCAATGGAGGTTCGCCCCGGTTGCCGCTGGAAGCGTAACCATGGCGATCCCGCACGCCGTGATCAAGGCACCACGTCGCTTGCCAGCACGAACGGCACGCCGTCGATCGTGGCATAGCGCGCCTTGATGCCGTAGACCGCGGCAAGATGCTCAATCTTCAGCACATCTTCGGGCGAGCCTGCCGCCACGGCGCGTCCTGCCTGCATCAAAACGATCCTGTGGCAGAAGCGCGCGGCCAGCGAGAGATCGTGCAACGCGACCACCACCGTTCGGCCCGCCGAGGCCAATGCACTGAGATGGCGGAAGAGGGAAAGCTGATGCGCGGGATCGAGACCGGACACGGGCTCGTCGGCCAGCAGCGCGGCGGGCTCCTGCGCCAACGCACGGGCCACCAGCACGCGAGCCCGCTCCCCGCCCGACATCTCGAGTACCGGCCGCCCGGCCAGATGGCGTATGTCCATGGCCGCCAGCGCCGCGTCGATGGCTTGCACGTCGGCGGCACTCTCGCCGGCGCCCATGGGCTGGTGCGGCAGGCGGCCGAGCGCCACGACGGCGCGCGCGCTGAGCGCCCAGTGGACCGTCCGTTCCTGCGGCAGATAGGCAAGCGCGCGGGCACGCTCCCTGGGATCCCCTTCGGCTGCCGGGATGCCGCCGAGCATGACGGTGCCCGCCGCCGGCTTGAGCAGCCCCGCCAGGACCTTGAGCAGCGTCGTCTTGCCGGCGCCGTTGGGGCCGATGACGGCGGTCACCTCGCCCGCGTGCGCGACGAAGTCGAGCCCCGCCAGCACAGGCCGCGACCTGAGCGTCAGATGCAGCCCGCTTGCCTCGATCCTCATGGCGCCAGCTCCGCGCGCGTCCGCAGCACGAGCCACACGAAGAAGGGAGCGCCGATCAGCGCCGTCAGCACGCCGATGCGCAGGTCCACCCAGGGCTGCAGCAACCGCAGCGCGACGTCGGCCAGCAGCAGCATGATGGCGCCGCCGAGCAGGCTCGCCGGCAGCAGCAGCCCGGGCCGGTGCTGCGCGAAGGGTCTCAGCACGTGCGGGATGATGAGGCCGACGAAGCCGATGATGCCCGTGACGGCCGTCGCCGCCCCGACGCCAAGCGCCGTGCCGGCCACGACCGCCAGCCGCGCGCGGCCGAGATCGACGCCGAGGCTTCGCGCCGCATCCTCGCCGAGGGTCAGGGCATCGAGAGCCCGCACAACGGTGAGCAGCAGCGCCATGCCGGCCAGCATCAGCGGGGCCGACAGCCACACCTGCGTCAGGCTGCGGTCGGCCAGCGAGCCCATCATCCAGAACACCATCTCCACCGAGGCGAACGGGTTCTGTGACAAATTGAGGGCAAGCGAGATCAGCGCCGTGGCGATGCTCGACACGGCAAGTCCGGCAAGGATCAGCGTCACCGGACCTCCGCGCGCGCCCGCGAGCGCGACGACGGCCAGCATGGCCACGGCCGCGCCGGCGAGCCCGCCGAGCGGCAATGCCAGGGCTATGATGTGCGAGAGCCCGAGATGGATGGCGAAGACAGCGCCGAGCGCCGCACCGCCCGACACGCCCACCAGGCTCGGCTCGGCCAGAGGATTGCGCAGATAGCCCTGCAGCGCCGCCCCGGACAGCCCGAGTGCCCCGCCGACCAGGGCGCCCAGCACGGCACGCGGGAAGCGGATCTCCCAGAAGATCAGCGCGCGCGCCTCGCCCGTCGCATCGATGCGGAAGCCGGTCGGACCCACGCCGAGCGACAGCAGGAAAGCGGCAAGCGCCGCGACGGCGAGACCGCCAAGAAGATGCGCAGGCTTGATGTCGGCTCTGGCGGCAAGGGCGCTCATTTCCGCCCTCCTTCGATCAGCATTCGCGCCTCGGCCAATCGCTCGATGGCATCGGCGATGTGCGGCGTGCCGCACAGCCAATGCCGCCACGGCAGCTCGAGGGAAGCGTGGCGCTGGCGCAGCAGCCGGATGATAGGGTGGCGCAGGTTGTCGGCCAGGGCGGTGCGATATTCCTCGGGGGCGCTTCCGAGCACGAGCAGGTCGGGCGGCCGAGCGATCAGGGATTCAAGAGGGACCTGACCGCCGCGCGTGAGGCGATAGTCGGCCGACATGTTGCGGAATCCGGCGGCAGCGAGCGCGGCGTCCGCCAGGCTGCCGGGCCCGGAGACCGCACCACCGATCTGGTAGATCAGGGCCGTCGGGGCCGGCGACGGCTGCGCGGGTCGCGGCAGGCTGGCCAGGCGCCGGTCGAACTCGGCGATCATCGCCTCGCCCGCTGCTGCCTCGCCGACGGCCGTTGCGACCGTGCGTACCGTCGCGCGCACGCCGTCGATGTCCGCCGGCTGCGGTACGATCACCACGTTGCGGCCAAGCCGCCGAAGCAGGTCGACGGTCGCCGAGACGCCGAACGGGCCGGCCAGCACCAGGTCGGGGTCGTGGCGAAGCACGTCCTCGGCGCCGCCGCGCGTGATGGACAATCCGCGAGCCTTCTCCGGGACCGGCGAGACAGAGGCGTCGCCAATGAGATGCGTCACAGCCGCGATCCGACGGCGCTCCACCAAATCCACCAGAAGCTGGTCGGCGCATAGGTCCAGCGAGACGATGCGCGAGGGCTTGCGCACCGCCTCAGTCGCGTGTGCGCCACCTTGCTGCGCCGCGCACAGGGTGATCGATACCAGCAATGATGACAGAATTGCAGGTCGTCGCACGCGCCCTCGCGGTCCTTGGTTAGGTGTGACGCCGGCACTCGCAACACGCGGTCATACCGGGCCTTGTGCCCGGTATCCAGCCATCCGCGAACGTCGGCGTACTTTGTGAGGCGGATTGTCCCGGCGACACCGGCCTCCGGCGGTGCAGGCAAGCGCCGGGACGATCACGCCTGCCACCAGCGCGGTGCGCCACCCGCTACTTCAGTGGGATGCGATCACCGCCGATGCCGTCCGGCCCGCCAAAGGTCAGCTTGACGCCGGCGTAGGCGGCGATCGGCGCCGACTCGAAGCCGAACACCTCCTGATAGCGCTGATCGAGCAGGTTCTCCACCCGGCCGAACACCTCCACGCCCCGCTGCACCTTGTAGCTGGCGGTGGCGTTGACGAGCCAGTACGGGTCGAGATCGACACGACCTGCAGCAGCAAAAGTCAATGGAGGGGGAGGGAAGGGGCTATTCACGAGTCGGAACGCGCTGTCCTCCATGGTGCCGTTGTAGATGGCAGCGAGAGTGGCCGTGCCGCGCCCTTCGTGGAAGGTGTAGGCGACATCGGCTCGGGCCGAGTGCGGCGGTCGGCGGATCTCGCGCGCGCCATCGGGATTGCGCGCATCGAGGTAGGTGTAGGCGCCGCCGAGTGTCAGATTTGGAGCGACCTTGTAGCGCGCCGAGAGCTCCACGCCTTCGCGCGTCGATTCGCCCGGGAGGTTGACGGCCGTGAAGTTGCCGATGACTGGATCGAAAACGAAGCCGTTGATCTTGTTCGTCAGGTTGGAGTGGAAATAGGTGACGTCGAAGATCACCCGCCCCTTGTGGAAAGTGAACTCGATGCCGGCATCCCAGCCGAAGCTCTCCTCCGGCGTCAGGTTCGGATTGGGCGTGAAGAACTGGGTGAGGCCGAACTGCTCGAACATGGTCGGCAGCTTTACCGCCGTACCGGCACTGGCGTGCGGGCGCGCATTGATCTCGGCTAGCAGCAACGAGGCAGCCGTCCGCCAGGTGGTGAAGTCCTGGAAGTTGTCGTTGTCGTCGCGCCGAATGCCTGCGGTCAGGAACAGGCGGTCGTGGAAGGCTCCGCGCCATTCGCCCGTGTAGGAGACCCGGCCGCGCTCGTTCGTCTTGTCGTCATCGGGCGGAAAAGTGTCGGCGAAGTGGGACGAGAACCGCTCCATTTCCTTCTCCACGCGGCCTGAGACCGTGTGCTTGGCCCATAGACCCGGCGTGTCGAAGCGATATGTGGCCAGGTAGGCAAACTTGTCGGTCTGGCTCACGTTCTTGCTGGTGCTGAAGAAGCTCCGGTCCACATCCTCCGTGATCGTGCCGTTGTAGTTGGCACGGAGCTCCTGGGTCAGCCGTCCGTCCATCGTGTCCCAGCGCAGGTTCGCGCCGGCGAGCAAAATGCGATCGCGCAGGGTCGAGAGATCGTCGAAGGCCGTTGCCAGGGTGCCGTTCAACGCCGGATTGAAGACGTTCCCGAAGCCGTCGCGGTCGGCGCGCTTGTCGCTGCGGCGCACGGTGAAATCGAGAGTGACCCCGGGCAGCAACCTGGCGCCACCGCGGACCAGGAGCGTGCCGAAGCGCGAGCCGTCGTCCTCGCCGCCGACGGGGGCGATGTTGAAGCCGTCGGTTTCGCGCCAGTGGTAGGAGACGGCAAGGTGCGCGCGGTCGCTGCCGCCGGCGACGCGAGCGGCGACGTCTCGGGTGCCGAACGACCCGACCTCCGTGCGCACCGTCGCCGAGGGTGGGCCCTTGCCCGCGCGCGTGATGATGTTGATGACGCCGCCGACCGCATTGGAGCCATAGAGGCCGCTCATGGGGCCACGGATCACCTCGATGCGCTCGATGTCCTCGGCCGACAGGTTGGAGAAGTCAAACTCGCCGTCGGAGAGGTTGTTGGCCTCGATGCCGTCGATCAGCACGAGCGTCTGATTGCCTTCGGCGCCGCGGATGCGTACCTGCGTGAAGTTGCCGAAGCCGCCGCTCCGGCTGACCTCCACACCCGGCAGGCCCCGCAGGGCTTCCGCGCCATTGCGCACCTGCTGCTCGCGCAATTGCTGACCGGTGACGATGGAGATCGCATTGCCAATGGTGTAGGCGGGAACACCGCCGACGGTCTCGCCGCTCGCTTGCGAATCGCTTGCTGCAGGTGCCGTCGCCGCCTGCTGTGCCGGCGTGCTCGCCGGTCTCGAGGGCGGTGGCGCCAGCGTCGCTCCCTGCACGACAATCGGCGGCAGCTCTGTCGGCTGCTGAGCGAGCGCCGGCGCGCACAGCAGCGGCATGACGCCGAAGGCAGCGAAGCTGCTCCAGCCCCGTGCCGAGCTTGTCGAAGCACGGATTGGCGTCCGGGGCCCGTCCTTCGACAGGCTCAGGACGAGGTTTCGTCTGCGGCGGGACTTCAGGAAAACAGAATGCATTGGCGCCTCTCCAGGAGCTGGAGCGAGGCATCGCCTAGGACAGAACGCTGGGAGCAAAGTTGATGCGCCGATAGGCTGCCAACGGCTGGGCCGTTCAAGCTATCGGTGCGGATGATTCTCCCCTGCGGACACGACCGGCACGATCCCACGCTCGACCACGAGACGTCGCCACTACGGGTGTCCGCTCAACTGCACGCCCCGCGCAGATGATGGGCGACCGGTGCCGGCAGGTCTCCTGGCTCACGGCTCTTGCGCCTCGCTCCCGCCTTCCCGCCGGCTGCCCGGCAGTGGCACTTGGGGCGATGCTCGCCGCTTACAGTTGCGGGGGCAGCCGCGGCATGGAGGAGAGACCTCGCACCGCGTTCCCTTTTCACCCGCCCTCGCCGCTACCGACGCGGGCGGGAACCGTCACGCGGGTGCGATCGAAGCAAAGCACGAGCGCAGCTGTCAACGGCCTGCCGGTGCTGCATCGCGCGATTTGACGAAGCCGTTGTCTCTGCGGCAACGCTCGCGAGGTGGGCCGCCCATCGACAAGATGCGCCGGACCCCAGGTTCACTTCACCGCATCCCTGATGATGCCGTCGAGCAGCGCGTCGATGTCGGCCAGTGCCCTGCTCGAGGCATCGCCGCCGCTTGTCTGCGGGCGCCGGTAGCCCACCACAGTCTCGCCGGGCTTGTGGGCGGCCTCGTAGATGAAGATCACATAGGGGCAGAAGCCGACATTGGTGAGGTCGGCCTCCATCATCGCTCGCGACAGCTTGGCGGAGCAGAACGTGACAAACTCTGCGTGCCTGTAGAGCGGCTTGGTGGAACCGACGTCGGCGCCTGTGCGCTCCAGCATGTTGCCGATGTGCCCCGTGTGGTCGACGGTGAGGCCGCGATCGATGATGGCATTGGTCAGCTCGAATTTGACGTCCTCAAAGGCCCCCGCCTTCGACACGATGCGCATCTCCTGCGCCGACGCAGTCGTGATGGTGGAGGCAATCGCAACGGCGACAACCAGGCAGAGCTTCGCAAGGTCGCGGATCATGAGAGGTCTTCGTCTTTCGATCGGGCAGATATTTCCTGTGCCGAGGCAATGCCCGACACGCGCTCCAGTTCAAATGGGGTGGCAATCGCCCGGCAGAAAGGAATCGCCCTCCGACTGAAGTGCGGGTGCAGTATCATTGATGTTCGTCTTTTGTTCTTTTCATTCTGACCGGGACGTGCAACAACCCTGGCTTGCGCCAGCGTGAGGGGAGGAAGCGGATGTCTCGGCCATACCAACACCCATACCCGCAATCCGAGCCGTCGCTCGAGCCAATGGTCTGGCAGCGCGTGGAGTGGCAACAGGGGGATGGCCGCTACGTCTTCGAGGTGGGTCAGGGCGGGCTGCATGCAACGCTCGCCTCGCCCCATGGCGCCAAGCTGACCCTGCCGATGGTGGCGTGGGAGGGCCTGCTCGACGCCCTGTCGGCTGCGCGCAAGACGAGACAACGAAGCGAGGGCGGACATCCTGCGCGCTCCGGTGCCAGGTGGTACGCGAGCGAAGCCGGCGAGCTGGCAAACGCATTCAGGGCCGGCCGCAGCATCAAGCAGCTGGCCCACGCGCATCACCGCTCCGAGTTTGCGGTGGAGGCGGAATTGGACCGCCAGGGCCTGTGGGATCGGGTGGAGCGGAGACCCAAGCAGGCATCCGGCCCAACGGAGCAGGCCGATGCTGCCGACGGCACGCGGGCGTCGCCGCACGGCCTCGACGAGATTTCCCTCGCCAGGAATAAGGACTAGGTTTGAGCGGGGTCGGCGGGGCTACCGTATCCAGGAGGAAGCCGCCATGGCGACCTACATTCTGCTGGCGAACTATACCGAGCAGGGCATCAAGGGCATCAAGGACACGGTGAAGCGCACGGATGCCGTCAGGGAGCTCGCCAAGAAGGCCGGGCTCACCATGAAGGAGAGCTATTGGACGCTTGGACAGTTCGATGTCGTTGCCGTTTTCGAGGCCTCCGGAGACGAAGCGATGACGGCATTCTCGCTCTCCGTTGCCAAGCTCGGCAACGTCAAGACGCAGACGCTGCGCGCCTTCTCGAGCCAGGACATGGCGGGAATTCTGGGCAAGATGGCCTGAACGGACACCCGAGGCGCTGCGCGGGCGCCTCAAGGCGGCGCCCGCTTCGCCGAAGGCCGGTCGGGAATGCTGCAGCGCGACTCACTGCATCGAGCTGATGCGATCGAAGGCGGGACCAAAGCCGTTGAGGCGGGCCGTCAGCTCGAGCGGCTGGCCCTGGTTGATCTGCAGCCCGAACTTCAGGTCCTTGCCCTTCTTCATGTCCGCGACGATGCGATCCGTCAGAGGCAGCGCGGCATAGACCCCGAGCCGGTCGCTCTTCTGGAACACGAGCGGGGTCGGCTGGCCGCCATCCACTTTCACGGATACGCCGGCCGGCAGGAACACGCCGTGGAAGAAGTGCACGAGCATCGCCTTCGATTCTCCACCCGTCACGCCCCTGATCGAGATCATCACCACCTGCGCCCTCGATTTCTGATCGATGAGGCTTTGCGTCATCTCGCAGGTGAGCTTCTTCTGCCCCTGGTCCGTGCAATTGACCGCCCATGCCGCGGGCTCGTCCGCCGGCGCGGGTTGCGCCTGGGCCGGCTCCGCCTTGGCAGGCGCCCCGGCTTTTGGGGGCGGCTTGGCTTGCTGAGCCAGCTTGATGGTGCGGGCGTCCTGAGCGGACGGGACGCGCTCCCCGGGATCCGAAGCCGAAGCGCTAGACGCGAGCAATACCGCAAACAGCGACGCCGACGCTCGAGCAAGCATGCGGCTACGCGAAACCAACTTGCGCATTCCAAGCCTCCGTGTCGGGTCGATCATGGCGCTCTAACAGCTGGACTGCACGAGACCACGTCATAACCGACAAGCTTGCACAGCCGCAAGACAGTGGCGGGAACCCACGTGATCCACAGGTACAGACGAGAAAAATGCGGCTATCCACGGATGCGTCGATGGCGCCGCAAGAAATTGGATGAAGGGCGCGAGCGACGGCCGTAAAATGAGGCTTGGCCTTGGCGCCGCTTGCGTCGTGTTGGGGAAGTCGGCATGAGCAGATCGAGCGGGGTGTTCCTCATTCTGGTGGGCATGGCGGTCGCCGCCTATGGTATGCCGTCCATCGGAGAAAGCGGGACCTCGGAACCTTCGGACCAGGCTTCTGTCAACGGGACCGACACCGCGCCGCGTCTGCTGGCGCACAAGGCCGAGGCCATCGTGCCGCCTCCGGTTGTCGTCACTGTCGTTCAGCGTCCGGATGAGACGCCCCCATCTGCGCCTCTCGTGATTCCCGCCGACCGCGATACCCTGGTGCGTCAGCTGCAGAAGGAGCTGAGGCGCGTCGGCTGCTATGATGGCGATCTCAACGGCGCGTGGACGACCTCGACGCGAAGGGCGATGAAGGCCCTCATTGAGCATGTCAACGCCGTGCTGCCGGTCGACGAGCCCGACCCCGTGCACTTCGCCATAGCTCAAAGCCAGGCCGATCAGGTTTGCGGCAAGCCGTGTCCCACCGATCAGAGCCGGAGCGAGGAGGGCCGCTGTGTGCCTGACGCCATCCTCTCCAGGACGGCGAAAAGGCATCCTTCGCTGCCGTCGGCCGCGGCGGCGGTTCCCGGCAGAGATTCGCCTGCCACAGCCGAGAGGACGTTGGGGCTGGTGACCGGGTGGAAGACAACGAGCACGGCCGCGGCCACGCCGTTGCTCCCCTCCCCTCCGCCTTCCCGCACCGGCCAGGCTCCCTTCGATGGACGCATGGCCCTGGCTGGGCCCGCCGGACCCGATCCCGCCGTGGAGGCGCCTGAGCATCACAGCCGGGCCCGGGCGCCAACCAAGCAGGCGGGGGCGCGAGCCGCCGCCCGGAAGAGCAAGGCGCGCGCTGCTTCGCCCGCCGGTGTCGCTCACGCGCCGCGAAGAGGCCCGCTCGCCAAGGCGCTTTTCAAGTTCGATTGGACCCTGTGACAGCGCCCTGTCGTTGATCCGTAGGTAACAGGCACTGACCGCGTGCCCGTATTAGGTTTGCCTTGTTTACGGTTTGCATCGGGAATGTAGGACCACGTGCATTCCCTGCTGCAGAGAAGCAGTCGTTCTGCTAGTGTCCCAGAGTGGAATGGCACGGTTTCTGGTCGCCAGCCCCGGGGTTGCTGCTACGTGCGAGTCGACGTCAGCGCTCAGCTTGGGGTGCGCGCAGCAGCACCGGATCGAAGGCCAGCGAAAACGCCCGTCGATGCGCGATGCGAACTAGGTAGCTTAATTCCGAAGGGTTTGCGGTCCGGCATCCTCGCCTGCCCGTTCCCCTCCCAGACGAGAGATCCAGGAATGCCCATTCAGATCCTGATGCCCGCACTGTCGCCGACCATGGAAAAGGGTAAGCTCCTGCGCTGGCTGGTCAGAGAGGGTCAACAGGTCAATCCCGGCGACGCCGTCGCCGAGATCGAGACCGACAAGGCGACGGTGGAGGTCGAGGCGGTTGACGAAGGCAAGGTGGCCAAGTTGCTGGTCTCGGAAGGGACGGAGGGCGTCAAGGTCAATACGCCGATCGCCTTGCTCGATGGCGGCGCGCCCGGTACGACCGTGAAGACCCACGTCGTGCCTCGCGTGGAATCGGCCAAGATGGTCACGGCGGCCCCCAGTCCGCCCCCGGTCCGCACGGCCGACCTGCCCATGCCGCACCCCGCGCAGACGCAAGACCAGGCCGGAAGCTCAGGCCTCCCCGCAGGCGCCGTGATCGGCCGCTCCCGGCTGATGGGAGACAACGCACCAACGGCCCAGGGTGCCCCGATGACAGGGGTTCCCTCCGGCAGATCGACCGGCCAGCCACGAACGCAGTTTCTTCGGGCCAGCGCGGATACCGACGCCGACCCGGTGGCGGGGTGGCTGGTGGTGGTCAAGGGACCTGGCCGCGGCGGTTTCCGTCCGATCTACGTCGGCATGAACTCGATCGGTCGCGATGTCGGCCAGCGCATCAGCCTGAGCTTCGGCGACGACTCCATCTCGCGCGAGGAACACGCCTACATCGCCTACGACGAAGAGGCGCGCCGCTTCTTCCTGCAGCACGGCGGCAAGGCCAACCTCGTGCGGCTGGGAGGGCGGCCTGTCCTCGCGCCGACCGAGCTCAATGCCTACGACCTCATTCGCATCGGCAAGACCAGCCTGCGGTTCGTACCGCTGTGCGGCCCCGACTTTGCCTGGGGCGACGACCACGCCGACCTTTGAGCGGGTGGGTTCGCGTCATCGCCAATAGCCGGGGGAGACTGGCGGCGCAATCGCAAGCAAGCCGTGGCTGCCCGCGGTGCGCCTGGAGGGGCCCTTGCGCCAACGCGTCCGCGTGGACTGGGAAATCACAGGTTGCTCAGGCCCTTGAACGGCTATGGCCCTGCCGTCGTGACCAACAATTTACCGCCATAGGGGATGATCCGGTGCGCGCGTGAGGCGCCGGTGCCAGTTGCTTTCGCAACCTCCAGGGAGCGTTTTATGGCTCAAGTTTCGGTTCCCCGCGTACCGGGCACAGGCTCCGGCGGAAGAATCCCCACGGGTATCTTCGGCATTGCCGGCCTTGGCATCCTCCTCCTGGCCCTCTTCGGCCTCTACCTTGTCTCGCCCTTCTTCACGGTGGGCGAGTACGAGCGCGTGGTGGTGACGCGCTTCGGCCAGTTCAGTTCTGTGGCCGGGCCGGGGCTGCACTTCCGCGTCCCCTTCGTCAACGGGCTCGAGACCTACCCGATCAACATTCAGCGCATGCAGAAGGATCACCTCAATACCTTCACGGTGGACAACCAGGAGCTGGACGCCCTGGTGACGCTCAACTTCCGCATACCCGAGGCCGAGGTGCGCCGGGTGTTCACCAACAACCGCGACTATCGGGCCAACCTCGAGTCGTTCATGATCGACCGATTCAAGCGCGAGATGGGCAAGATCAACATCACGCAAGTGGCAGCCCATCGCGGCGACGTGGCGCTGGCGGTGCAGAAGAGCCTCGCGACCGAGGCGATGGAGCTGTTCGGCATCCAGATCGTCGACTTCCAGATCAACGACATTCGCTATACGGAGCAGTACCGGCGGGCGGTCGACGCAGCCGCCATAGCAAAAGCCAAGGTGGAGCAGTCCGAGCAGGAGCGCCGCCAGGCCGAGGTCGTCGCCCAGCGCCAGAAGATTCAGGCCGAGGGCGAGGCCAACGCGGCGCGCGAGACCGCGCGCGGCAAGGCCGATGGCGAGCTGCTGCTGGCCACGGCGCAGGCCAAGGGCAAGGAGCTGGTGGGGCTCGCGGAGGCCAAGGCGCTGGAGGCGCAAGGCCAGGCGATCCGCACCAACGATGCGCTCATCCAGCTGGAATTCGCCAAGCGCTGGTCAGGCAACCTGCCGACCAACATGTACGCCAGCACGCCGATACCCTTCCTCAATCTGCAGCCGGGCTCCGCCGAGCCACCAAGGCCGGCCAGATAGCGGACGCCCCACCTCAGGCGTCCTGTTCGCGCGTGGACAGATCGCGCGGCTGTTCCGCGCGCCCCTTGCGCCGCTGCGCTTGCCGGCGCGCCTTCGGCGCGTCGTCAATCAGTCCGAGCGTCCGGGCGACGCGGGCACCGAGCTGGTCGATGAGCACACGCCGCGGCACGGCCTCGACCGCGCCCGGTTCCAGCTCCAGCAGCTGAAATGGGCCGAAAGAGATGCGGATCAGCCGATTCACCGCGAGGCCGAGGTTTTCCAGAATGCTGCGAACCTCCCTTTTCTTGCCTTCGCGCAGACCGACGGTCAGCCAGACATTGGCGCCCTGCACCTTGTCGAGCGTTGCTTCGACAGGGCCGTAGCGCACGCCCGCGATCTCCACGCCGCCCTTGAGCTTGTCCAGGGCCTCCTGCGCAATGCTCCCGTGGGCGCGTGCGCGATAGCGCCGCAGCCACCCGGTTGCTGGCAGTTCCAGGTGCCGCGCCAATTGGCCGTCGTTGGTGAGCAGCAGCAAGCCCTCGGTGTTGAAGTCGAGCCGGCCTATGGAGATCACGCGCGGCATATGCTGCGGCAAAGCCTCGAACACGGTC
>Ga0111539_10007703_pt1 | contig 13752 bp, 9 predicted proteins | sample RhiMethybrSRZTD1_FD_79667 | JGI IMG/M metagenome (GOLD analysis project Ga0111539, IMG submission 79667) | Populus rhizosphere microbial communities from Tennessee, USA - Rhizosphere MetaG P. TD hybrid SRZTD1 (version 2) (version 2) | ecosystem: Host-associated > Plants > Roots > Rhizosphere >...
CCTGCGGATGGTCGAGCCCACGCCGGCTGACTCGACGGTGATCGAGCGCGTCACCGCCGCCCCAGCGCCTCCGCGATCCGTCGTGGCGCGCCGGTAGAACGAAACGGAGTCCGCGGTGGCCGACAAGTCCGGCAACGACTGGCGCGCGACGCTCAAGCCAAGGCTCACGACCGCCTTGTGCCTGCTCCTCGTTTGGGCGGCGGCAATCGAAGGCCGGCTCGTGTACCTCCAGATATTCCGGCACTCCGAGTTGATGGCGCGCGCCGAGCGCCAGCAGTCGCGCACGATTCCGTCGCCTCCAAAGCGCGGAGAGATTCTCGATCGCAACGGTCGAATCCTCGCGCGGAGCGTTGACGCAGACACCATCTACGCGGTTCCGACCGAACTGGGCGATCCGGATCAGGCGGCTGCGACACTCTGCCTTGCCCTTCGCGACTGCGATGCGGACGACCGCCGCGCCATTGCGGAGCGCATCCGCAAAGGGCGGCACTTCGCGTACGTTCGTCGTCAGGTGTCGCCGGATCAGGCGAGCCGGGTCGCCGCCCTTCAGATGGAAGGGGTCGGGTTCATCAGCGAGAACCAGCGCCGTTACCCGAACCGCGATCTCGCGTCGCACTTGCTGGGTTATGTCGGTGTAGACAACGTCGGCCTGGCTGGGATCGAAGGCACGTACGACTCCCTCATTCGCGGGAAAGCCGGCACGATCCTGGTCCAGACCGATGCACGGCGTCACGCGTTCAGTCGTGTCGAACGGCCTCCCACAACGGGTGATTCGCTCGAGCTGACAATCGACCAGTATCTCCAGTACGTCGCCGAGCGCGAACTGCGCGAGGGCGTCGAAACGAGCGGCGGGTCCGCCGGATCGGCAGTCATCATGGACCCCTACACCGGGGAGATCCTCGCGCTGGCGAACGTCCCGTCGTTCAACCCCAACATCTACCGCGAGGCGCGGCCGGAAACCAGGCGCGACCGGGCGGTGCAGGATTACTACGAGCCAGGTTCGACCTTCAAGATCGTCACGGCCAGCGCCGCGTTCGAGGAGAAAGCGATCACGCCGGACGCGATGATCGATGCCAGTGCCGGCAACATCAGGTTCGGTTCGCGTGTCATCAACGACGATCACAACTACGGCGTGCTCTCGTTTGCCGACGTCATCGTGCAGTCGAGCAACGTGGGCGCGATCAAAGTGGCGCTGAGGCTCGGGCCCAGGAAGATCGGCGACTACGTCCGCCGGTTCGGCTTCGGGCGTCCGGCCTCCCCAGACTTTCGGGGTGAGAGCCCCGGCATGGTGTGGGAGCCGTCCTCATTGAACGACAGCGCGCTGGCGTCGGTCGCGATGGGCTACCAGGTCGGCGTGACCGCGTTACAGATGGCGACGGCAGTGAGTGCCGTCGCCAACGGAGGCACTCTCATGGAGCCGCGAGCCGTGCGCGCGGTGATCCGCGAAGGAAGGCGGCTGCCGGTTCCGCACAAGGCGCTCAATCGCGTGGCCAGCGCCGGGACGATGACCACGCTGACCGAGATCATGGAGATGGTCGTGGAGCGAGGAACCGGCAAGCGCGCGAAGATCGACGGGTATACGGTGGCCGGCAAGACGGGCACGGCCAAGAAGCTCGTCAACGGCAGCTATCGAGGCCATTCCGATTACAACGTGTCGTTTGTGGGGTTCGTGCCGTCGCGCAAGCCGGTTTTCACGATCGTGGTCGTGGTCGATTCGCCGCACAAGGTATCGCCGTACGGCGGCGTCGTTGCGGCGCCGATCTTCCAGAGAATCGCCGCCGCGGCGCTCACGCAGTACGGAGTGCCACCCTCCATCAACGCTCCCGAACCGGTGCTGGCCGGGCGCTCCGACCAGCCGAGCCCGCTCGCCACCTCTGGCCCCGTCGTTCCGGCGCACCTCGTGCCGCTGACCGACACGGTGAGCACATCCACCTCCGAGGTTCCGGATTTGACCGGCCTCAGTGCGCGCGAAGCACTCAGTGTCCTGGCGCGTCTCGGCTGCACGGCACGGTTGAATGGTGCCGGCCTCGTTGCGACGCAGTGGCCCGCCCCAGGCACACCACTCGACGCGAGCATGTCCGTTGTACTCACACTCGCACGCAGGCCGGCCGATGGCGCAGCGAGCGTCGAGGCGCCATGACGATCGACCTGTTGCTGCGTGCGCTCGAGCGGATCGGGGCGATCGACGAAGGTGAACTGTCCGCTCGACGCGATGTCTTGCAGCAGATGTGCACCGGTGTCGCGTACGACTCGCGGAGCGTGACGCCCGGCACCGTGTTCGTCGCGCTTCGCGGCTTGAAGAAAGACGGCGCCGAGTTCGCCGACCAGGCGATCGCCGCCGGCGCGGCTGCCGTCATCTCCGAGCGCGCCGCCGCTGGCCGGACAGAAGTGCCCTGGATCAGGGTCGGCGACGCCCGCCTTGCGCTGGCGCACCTGGCGGCGGAGTTCAACGGCCATCCCAGCCGGCAGATGCGGGTGGTCGGAATTACCGGAACGAACGGCAAGACGACGACCTCGTACCTCCTTGACGCGATTCTGGAGGCGGCCGGCATCAAGTGCGGGTTGATGGGAACCGTGCTCTATCGCCTCGGCGGGCGCGAGTTCGAAGCGACGCGTACTACCCCCGAAGCTCCCGACGTGCAGGCATTCATGCGCGAGATGGTGGCGTCGGGATGCGGCGCTTGCGTGATGGAGGTGTCGTCGCACGCGCTGGCGCTGCGGCGCGTGGACGGGATCCGTTTCGCGGCGGGCGTCTTCACCAACCTGACGCGGGATCACCTCGATTTCCACGTCGCAATGGACGACTACTTTGCGGCCAAGCGGCGGCTGTTCGAGATGCTGCCCGAAGACGCCCCGTCCGTGATCAACCTGGACGATCCACGCGGTGCATCGCTCGTGGACCTGGTCACTCGTCCCGTCACCTATAGCCTCGGCAAGCCGGCCGACTTCTCGCCTGGCCGACTCTCCTACTCGCTCGGCGGGCTGCAGTTCGACATCCACTCCCCGCGCGGGCTCGTCCGGGTGCGCTCGACGCTGGTCGGCAAGCCGAACGTCTACAACATCCTCGCGGCCGTCGCCACGGCCAGCGAGCTGGGCGTTCCTGCTGAGAGCATCGAACAGGGACTCGAACAGCTCGCCGGCGTGCCCGGGAGATTTGAAATCGCCTCGGGCGCTGCCGACGACGTGACCGTTGTGATCGACTACGCCCACACCGACGATGCGCTGCGAAACCTGCTGGAGACGGCGCGGCCGATGGCGTCGAGGCGCCTCATCACCGTGTTCGGGGCCGGAGGCGATCGCGATCGCACGAAGCGGCCGCTCATGGGGATGGTCGCTGCGCGCCTGAGCGACGTGGTCGTCATCACATCGGACAACCCGCGAACCGAAGATCCCATTCGGATCATCGAGGAGGTGAAACGCGGCGCCGATGCCGAGACGAGGCAGAGCGGCGCCGTCGTGCTGACTCGTCCGGATCGCCGGGACGCCATCACGGAAGCCGTCGGGATGGCGGAGCCGGGCGACGTCGTGCTGGTGGCGGGGAAGGGTCACGAAAAGTACCAGGAGATCGGCGGCCGCTCGTTCACCTTCGACGACGTGGAGGTGGCGGGAGAGGCATTGGCATCGCGGCGGCTGAAATCGCGGGCAGGGTGAGAGAGCTCAGATTGACCCTCGCCTGGATCGCTGCCGCCGTCGGCGCGGTCCGCCGAGCGGGCGGCGCAGACGACGTCATTGGCGATGTCGTCACGGACAGCCGGACGCTTCGCCCCGGAGATCTGTTCGTGGCGCTTCGTGGACCTCGGTACGACGGACATGCGTTCGTCGATGACGTGCTGGAGCGCGGGGCGGCGGGGGCGATCGTCGAGCAGGGTTCTGTTGGGCGCAACGCCGGGTCTAAAGGGCAAGACCCGGCCTACGGGGGGGAGCACGCGGCCTCCGAGGGAGAGCAAGGACGTAGGGCGGGTCCTGATTTGCGGACCCGCCGGGTTCCTGATCGACGGACCCGCCTCATTGCAGTGCCCGACACGCTCCAGGCGCTGCAGCGCCTGGCGCACGCGGTGCGAACCTCGGTGGAGACGAGGGTCGTCGCGATTACGGGAAGCGCCGGTAAGACGACGACCAAGGAGGCCATTGCGGCACTGCTGGCCACCCGGTTTCGTGTGGTGAAGAACAAGGGGAACTTGAACAATCACATCGGCCTTCCTCTGTCGCTGATGCAGTTGCGCACCGCGCCCGACGTCGCCGTGATGGAACTCGGGATGAATCACGCGGGCGAGATCAGCACGCTCGTCGACATCGCGGCGCCCGACCTGCGCGTGTGGACCAACGTCGGCGACGCGCACCTGGGCTTCTTTGCGTCCGCCGACGCGATTGCCGACGCGAAGGCCGAAATCCTCGAACAGGCGAGTGCGGCCACCGTGCTGGTGTGCAATGCCGACGATCCGCGAGTGATGGAACGGACGGCCGGATTCCCGGGAAGGGTTTTGACGTTCGGCACGGCCGAGGGCGCCACCATTCGCGCGCGCGCGATCCGCGACCGTGGTCTCGCCGGGTCGAGCGCCGATATCGACACTCCGGCCGGGAATACGACAATCGAGACCGCTCTGCTGGGACGGGGCAACCTCTTCAACCTGCTCGCCGCCACCGCCGTCGCGATCGACTGCGGCGTCGGCTTGAATCAGATCGTTGCCGAGATTCCGCGCCTGCAGCCGGCGGATCGCCGTGGAGCGGTGCGGCAACTGCGTGCCGGCATCACCCTCATCGACGACTCTTACAACTCGAGCCCGGCGGCATTGCGGCAGGCGCTCGAGGTGGTTGCGCTCGAAGCGCGCAACCGGCGCGTCATCGCGGTGCTCGGAGAAATGCTGGAGCTCGGAACTCATTCGGTCGCGCTGCATGAGTCCTGCGGACGCGCAGCGGCGGCCGCGGGCGTGGCGCGGTTATTCGCCGTCGGTGGCGCGGCGGCACGAGCCATGGCCGGCGCCGCCGCGTCTGCCGGCATGCCGGCGTCGGCAGTGTCTCACTTCGAGACGAGCGAGCAGGCAGCTCCGGCCGTCGCTGCGGAGGTCGTTTCCCGAGATCTGGTGCTGGTCAAAGGCTCCCGCGGCACGCGTACCGACATCGTGGCCGACACGCTCGCGGCGGAACTTGGCTGATGCTGTACTACCTGCTCCCGCCGCTCGCGAACCTGTCGCCGGCCCTGGGGGCGCTGAACGTCACGCGCTACATCACGTTCCGTACCGCGGCGGCCAGCCTGACCGCGCTCGCGATCAGCATCCTGTTCGGCCCGTGGCTGATTCGAACGCTGCGCGACTTTCAGATCGGGCAGATCATCCGCCAGGAAGGGCCGCAGTCGCATCGCGCCAAGGCCGGAACGCCGACCATGGGCGGCCTCCTCATCGTTACGGCGGCGGTCGTGCCGACGATGCTGTGGGCAGATCTCTCGAACCCGTATGTCTGGGTCGCGGCTCTGGCCACCGTGGGCTTCGGTGCCGTTGGCTTTACCGACGACTACCTCAAGCTCACGCGGCGCACTCACCACGGGCTGATTCCTCGTTACAAGATGCTCGGCCAGATCATCGTCGCCGTGGGCGTCGGCGTGGCCGTGCTCTACCTCTCCGAGGTGAATCCGCCGCTCTACAGCACGCGGTTGATCTTCCCGTTCTTCAAGAACCTCATCCCCGATCTCGGCAACTTCTACGTCCTCTTCGCGGTGTTCGTGCTCGTCTGCGCCAGCAATGGCGTCAACTTGACCGACGGCCTGGACGGGCTTGCGATCAGCACGTTTGGCGTGGCCGCCGCCGCGTACACGGCGCTGGCCTACGTCACCGGACACGCGGTGCTCGCCGACTACCTGTTGCTCGTGCGATTTCCTCCCGCCGGCGAGCTGACGATCTTCTGCGGTGCGCTGGTGGGCGCGAGCCTCGGATTCCTTTGGTACAACTCGTACCCGGCCGAGATCTTCATGGGCGATGTCGGCTCACTGGCGCTCGGCGGCGCCCTCGGCACTGTTGCGATCCTGATCAAGCAGGAGCTGTTGCTCCCGATCGTCGGAGGCGTCTTCGTGCTCGAAGGGCTCTCCGTGATCATTCAGGTTGCCTCGTTCAAGCTCACCGGCAGGCGCGTGTTCAAGATGGCGCCGCTGCACCATCACTTCGAGCTGCTCGGATGGAGCGAACCGAAGGTCATCACGCGGTTCCTCATCGTGGCGGTGATCTTCGCGCTCTTCAGCCTCACGACATTGAAGCTGCGGTGATGGCGTGGCCGGTGAAGACTTTTCGGTGCGAGGACGGCGCGTGGTGGTGGTCGGAGCGGCTCGAAGCGGCATCGCGGCGGCGGAACTGCTTCATCGGCGTGGGGCGCGGGTGTTACTGACCGAACGGCGCGGCGAAGTGGCCGAAGCCGGCACATTGAGGAGCGCGGGTATCGACGTGGAACTCGGAGGACACAGCGCGGCGACGTTCGAGGCCGCCGATCTGATCGTGACCAGTCCCGGGGTGGCGGCCGATGAGCCGAACCTGGCCGCGGCGCGGCACAGGGGTGTGGAGGTGATCGGTGAACTCGAACTGGCCTCTCGCTGGCTTCGCGGCCCGGTGATCGCCGTCACCGGAACCAAGGGGAAGTCGACCACGACGACGCTGCTCGGACGGATGGCCGCCGCCGACGGCCGGCGAGTGCTCGTGGGCGGCAACATCGGCGTGCCGTTGTCGTCTCAGGTCGAAGACTCGACGCCCGATACCTTGCACGCCGTCGAGGTCAGCAGCTTTCAACTGGAGGCCACCACGACGTTCCGGCCCTGGATCGCGCTGTGGCTGAACCTTGCGGACGACCACCTGGATCGGCATCCCGACGTGGCGGCGTATGCGGCGGCCAAGGCACGCATCTTCGCCAATCAGCGCGCGGGCGACTGGGCCGTCGTGAATCTCGACGATCCGATCGTGATGGCGCACAGCCAGGGCACCGACGCAACGCGAGTGGGGTTCTCGCCGCTTGGAGCGGCGAGCGAGGGGTTCTCGGTGGACGGCGCGTGGATCGTGCGCCGCACCGGCACGGTGACGGAGCGGCTCGTGCCGGTTTCGGCCGTTGAACTGACCGGCAGGCACATGGTGGGAAACGTGGTCGCCGCGGTGGCGGTGGCATCGGTTGCCGGCATCAGCACGACGGCCATGGCCTCGTCGCTTCGGGGTTTCCACGGTCTTGAGCACGTGATGGAGCCGGCGGGGCGGATTGGCGGCGTCAGCTTCGTGAACGATTCGAAGGCCACCAACGTCGAGGCGGCACGCCGGTCGATCGAGAGCTTCCCCGGCGGAGTGGTTGCGCTCATCGGAGGGCACTTCAAAGGCGGCGACTTCCGCGATCTGCGCAACGTGCTCGCGGCACGTGGCCGTGCGGTGGTGGCAATGGGCGAGGCGGCGCCGCTCGTGCGCGAGGCGCTTGCCGACGTGGTTCCGGTGATCGACGCGCGCTCGATGAGAGAAGCCGTCGAGCGGGGCTACGAAGCCGCACGTCCCGATGGCGTGGTCCTCCTCGCCCCGGCGTGCGCAAGCTTCGATTGGTTTCGCGATTACGCAGAGCGGGGGCGCGCGTTCAAACAGGAAGTGGAGGACCTTACGCCGTGAGCAGTGAGCAGTCGTCAGTCGGCCGGCGCGGATGGGAGCTTACCGCTGGGAACGCAGGCTACCCCGGTCTGCGAGGTGAGTGTCCCATCCCACGCGCCGACTGATGACTGCTGACCGCTCAGGCGTGGGATCCGGATCTTAGCCGATCCGCGCGGCGACAGGGAGTTGGACCCCGGACGGGACAGGGATGGCGAGAAAGCTCAAATCGGATCGGGTGCTCTTTACCGCCGCTGTCCTCCTCGTGTGCGTCAGCATGGTGATGGTCTACAGCGCGTCGGCGGCGCTGGCTCTCGACCGCTACGGCCAGGCCTATATGTTCCTCATCCGGCAGGCGATGTGGACGGCGCTCGGCCTCGCTACGCTTGCCGTCGCAATGCGGATCGACTACCGCACCTACCGGAGCGACACGTTCATCTGGTCGCTGATCGCTGCGGTAGGCGTGCTGCTGGTGCTGGTGCTCTTCAGCGCACCGGTGAATGGGGCGCGGCGATGGTTCAATCTCGGCGGCCTCGGCATCCAGCCGTCGGAGGTCGCCAAGATCACGGCGGTGCTCTTTACGGCGCTCATGCTCGAGCGCCGCATGCACCGCATCGACGAACTGTCGTATTCGCTCCTGCCGATCCTCATCGTCGTCGGCTCGATGAGCGGCTTGATCCTCCTGCAGCCGGATCTCGGCACCGCCGCCTCGTTGTTGATGGTGGTGGGGGCGATGGTGTTTGCCGCCGGGTTGAACTACCGGTACCTGGTTGGAACGCTGAGCGCGGGGGCAACGGTCCTGTACTTCCTGATTGCCAGTTCTCCCTATCGGCTTCGGAGAATGCTCGCGTTCCTGAATCCCGAGGCAGACCCGTTGGGAGACGGCTTCCAGGTGATGCAGTCGCTCATTGCTGTCGGCACCGGTGGGGTATTCGGGCGCGGCCTGATGGGCGGCGTGCAGAAGCTGTTCTTCCTTCCTGAACCGCACACCGATTTCATCTACGCCGTGATCGGCGAAGAACTGGGGTTGCTCGGGGCAACGACGGTGCTGGCGTGCTTCGGGGTGATCGCGTGGCGCGGCGCCCGCATTGCCGTGCGCGCGCACGACGCCTTCGGGTCGTTCCTCGCGCTGGTTGCGACCGCCATGATCGCCGTCCAGGCGCTCGTGAACATCAGCGTGGTCCTGGGCCTGCTTCCCACGAAGGGCATTCCTCTTCCGCTCGTCAGCTCCGGCGGCTCATCGCTTCTCGTGAGTCTGCTGGGCGTGGGAGTGCTGCTGAACGTGTCGCAACATGAGGAGGTCGGTTGATACGGTCCGAAGGTTCGAGGGGCGAGGGTGCGAAGGTCCGAAGCTTTGAGCGTATGAGGCTCGAGTGGCGCTATCGGTGCTGATCGCAGGAGGCGGAACTGGAGGGCATCTGTATCCAGGCATTGCCGTAGCCCGGGCGCTGCTGTTGCGGGTTGCCGGCGCGCAGGTGACGTTTGTCGGAACCGCGGCGGGCATCGAGTCGCGCGTCGTTCCGCGGGAGGGTTTCGCGCTGGACGTGATCCGCAGCGCGGGCCTCAAGGGAAAGTCATTGAGGTCGCTCGTTCGCGGTCTCGCGCTTCTGCCGGCCAGTGCGCTCGACGCGTGGCGCGTCATCGCGCGCCGGCGCCCGTCAATCGTGATCGGCGTGGGCGGCTACAGCTCCGGCCCGGTGGTTGCGCTCGCCGCGTTGAAACGGGTGCCGACACTGCTGATGGAACAGAACGCCGTACCGGGACTGACAAATCGGCTGCTCGCATCGGTCGTGAGCGCGGCGGCGGTGACGTATCAGGAGAGCGTCGCGGTATTCGGAGGGAAGGCGTTCGTCGCTGGCAATCCGGTGAGGCCGGAGTTCTTTCGGAAGGAGGCGTATGCAGAACACAGTTCGCCGCCAGGGGCGGCCCGGGTTCTAGTCTTTGGCGGCTCTCAGGGCGCGCACGCGATCAACGTGGCCATGGTGGAGGCAGCGCCGAGGCTGGCTGCCGCTGCACCTGCAGTGGCCATCACGCACCAGTCGGGAGAACGCGATCTGGAGGGTGTCCGGGATGGTTACCGGCGGGCCGGGCTCGAAGCCCGGGTGGAGCCGTTCCTGTTCGCGATGGATCGCGAAATGAAAGCGGCCGACCTCGTGGTGTGCCGATCGGGAGCAACAACGCTGGCGGAGCTGACGGCCGCGGGCCGCCCCGCGATCCTGATTCCGTTTCCGGGCGCCACAGACGACCACCAGCGGAAGAACGCGGAAGCGCTCGCCAGGGTGGGGGCGGCAAAGATGATCGACCAGCGGGATCTCACCGGCGAGCGGCTGGCCGCGGAGATTCTGGCGCTCGCGGCCAACGATCGCGAACGGGGCAGGATGAGCGCGGCGGCAGCGCAACTGGCGCGGCCAGAGGCGGCGGAGGCGATCGTGGATCGCATTCTGGAATTGGCGAAATGAGAGTTCCAGCTTTCAGGTGCCAGGTTCCGGGTTCCGGGTTCGTGTTCGGTGTTCCGGCTCGAGGTTCGTTGTTCTGGAGTTCGATGTTCGGCTTGTCGCGCAACCGAGTCCTCCTCATCTGCGAACCTCGAACCGCGAACCCTGCACGCAGAACGAGAACCAAGAACACGACCCCGGAACGCGGAACCTGGAACGGGGAACTGTAAGTGGCAGCAATGCTTGGCCGTACCCGCCGCATCCATTTCGTCGGTATCGGCGGCATTGGCATGAGCGGGATCGCCGAGTTGCTGGCGAATCTCGGGTACATCGTCACCGGCTCCGACATGAAGCGGTCGGAGGCGACGGCGAGATTGGAGACATTCGGAGTGACGGTGTTCGAGGGTCATGCGGCCTCGCACATTGATGACGCGGACGTGATCGTCTATTCCTCGGCGGTTCGACCCTCCAATTCGGAGGTGGCAACGGCCCGCGAACGGGGAGTCGCGGTCATCCCGCGAGCCGAGATGCTCGCCGAGCTGATGCGTCTGCGCTTCTCGATTGCCGTGGCGGGGTCGCACGGCAAAACCACGACGACGTCGATGATTGCGCTGGTGCTCGAACGGGCGGGACTCGATCCGACGGCCGTCATCGGAGGCCGGCTGAGTTCGTTTGGCAGTAACGCTCGGCTCGGACGCGGCGACTACATGGTGGCGGAAGCGGACGAAAGCGACCGTTCGTTCCTCATGCTCTGGCCGTCGATCGCGGTCGTCACCAACATCGATGAAGAGCACATGGAGAGCTACGGAAATCTTCCGGCGCTCCAGGGTGCGTTTGTCGAGTTCGTCAACAAGGTTCCGTTCTACGGCGCCACGATTGCCTGCGCCGACGACGCCAATTTACGGGCGATCTTTCCGCGCGTGAAGCGGCGGTTGATGACGTACGGACTCGACAGCTCCGACGCTCAGGTGCTGGCGACCGACATCGATCTGGGAACGTTCGGCGGCCGCTGTACCGTCCATCGCCGTGGAGTGGACGGCCTCACGCGCCTCGGACGCCTCGAGCTTGCCGTGCCCGGGCGTCACAATCTGCAGAATGCGCTTGCGGCGGTGGCCGCAGCGGAGTCGGTCGGGCTCGACTTCACGCAGGTGGCCGCGGCGCTTGCCGCGTTTCATGGCGCCGAACGGCGTTTCGAGCGTCATGGCGAGGCCGCCGGCGTGATCGTCATCGACGACTACGGCCATCATCCAACCGAGATCGCCGCGGTAATGGCGGCGGCGCGCGCCACCCTGCAGCGGCGGCTCGTGATCGCGTTTCAACCGCATCGCTACTCTCGAACCGCGCAGCTGATCGACGCGTTCGGGCCCGCGCTCAGCGGGGCCGACGAGATCGTGCTGTCGGATATCTACGCTGCCGGAGAGGACCCGATCCCGAACGTCACCGTGGAACGGCTCGCGAGGCGATTCGCCGCGGATCCGGCAGGCCGGTCCACGTGGCGCCGACGCTCGACCAGGTGCTGTCGGAGCTGTTGCGCCTTGCCCGGCCCGGAGACGCGGTCCTGACGCTGGGCGCCGGCTCGATCGGCACGGTGCCAAAGCGGCTGATGACAGCACTGGCCGCGAGAGAGGCGGCGTCATGACGACGGTTGCCGCCCCCGCCGACAAACGCTTCCGGCGGTCACGGGTCAATCCAGGCCGCAAGCGCACGTGGCGCTCTTCCTGGCGAACCGCCGCCCGCGTCGCCGCGGGATGTCTCGTTCTCGGCGCGGTGCTGTATTACGCGATTGGTTTCGTCCTCGCCTCGCACGCGCTGACGGTCGCGCGCATCACGGTGCAGGGCAATCACCGCATGGCTCGAGGCGAAGTCCTGGGTCTTCTCGAGGGGCTGTCCGGCACCAGCATCCTGTTCACGGATCTCGAGAGCTGGAGGCAGAAACTGCTGGCATCGCCGTGGGTCGCCGACGCCTCAATCCGGCGGATGCTGCCCGACACGCTCGCGGTCGCGATTGCCGAGCGCCAGCCGATCGGCGTCGGACGTATCAAAGGGACGCTGTTCCTGATCGATCGCACGGGCGCGGTGATCGACGAGTACGGCCCCAACTATGCCGACTTGGATCTTCCCATCATCGACGGGCTCTCGCCGGGCGGCGCGCAGCAGAGGGTCGATCAGGCTCGCGCGGCGCTGGCCGGCCGCCTGATGAGCGAGCTGGCGCCGCGGCGCGACCTGGCGGAAAGGATCTCGCAGATCGACGTCACCGATCCGCGCAGCGTCATCGTCATCCTCAAGGGCGATACGGCACTGCTGCGGATTGGCGCCGAGCGATTCGCGACACGGCTGCAGTCCTATCTGGACCTGATGCCGGCGCTGCGCGAGCGCATGACGGATATCGACTACGTGGACCTGCGTTTCGACGAGCGGGTGTACGTCAGGCCTCAAGGCCTGGAGCGTGGATCGAGGAATGCGGCGCCGGCGCCGCAGGCCCGGCGCGGCGGCTGAACGATGACGACCGATATCGACGATTCCTGCGCGGCAGGGCGCACCGACGCCGAGAGCAGTCCGGGCGATCTTTCCTGCCGGACCGCCCGGCATCGCGCAGTCAAGGAGTTCACGTGGCTCGACGAGAGCAATACGTAGTCGGACTCGACGTCGGCACCTCGGCGATCGTCTGCGTGGTTGGCGAGAGCCTGGACGACGGCAGCCTCGACGTCGTGGGAATCGGTACGGCGGAGTCCCGCGGCATCAAGCGCGGAGTGGTGGTGAATCTCGAGGCGGCGGTGGACTCGATCAAGAAGGCGATCGAGGAAGCCGAGCTGATGGCGGGTGTCGAGATCGACCAGGTGCATCTTGCGCTCTGTGGTCCGCACATCAAGGGATTCAACAGCCGCGGCGTGGTGGCCGTTGCCGGCAAGAACCGCGAAGTGACCCGCGATGACGTGCGCCGGTCCATCGACGCGGCCAAGGCGGTGGCGCTGCCGACCGGGCGCGAGATCCTGCACGTGCTCCCGCAGGACTTCGTCGTGGACGAACAGGACGGCGTCGGCGCTCCCGAAGGAATGACCGGGGCGCGGCTCGAGGTGAACGTGCACGTGGTGACCGGGGCGGTCTCGTCTACGCAGAACCTTGTGGTGTGCGTCAACCGCGCCGGCGTGCAGGTGGTCGATACCGTCATCGAGCAGCTTGCGGCGGCAGAAGCGGTGCTCACGCCCGACGAAAAGGAGCTGGGAGTGGCGCTCGTGGACATCGGTGGAGGAACCGTCGATCTCGCCATCTACGAGCGCGGCCACCTCTGGCACACGGCCGTCGTGGCTGTCGGCGGCGATCACTTCACCAGCGACATCGCCGTCGGCCTGCGCACGCCGATTCCCGATGCGGAAAAGGTCAAGCGCAAGTACGGGTGCGCGCTCTCGTCGATGGTGGACGAAGACGCCACGATCGAAGTGGCGAGCGTTGGCGGCCGCAAGCCGCGCCTGATGGCGCGGCGCATCCTCTCGGAGATCCTGCAGCCCCGGGCGGAGGAAATCTTTCACCTCGTGTGGGACGAGATTCGCCGCGCCGGTTACGAGAAGTCGCTCAACTCGGGCATCGTGCTGACCGGCGGCGGCGCCATCCTCGAGGGCATGCCCGAGATTGCCGAGCAGATTTTCGATCTGCCGGTCAGGCGAGGCATTCCAATCGGTGTTGGAGGCCTCGCCGATCATATCAGCACCCCGGTCTTCGCCACGCCG